>ENA-UOWO01000375-UOWO01000375.1-activated-sludge-metagenome-genome-assembly--contig:-NODE-375-length-65767-cov-10.665982_pt1 | contig 65767 bp, 66 predicted proteins | sample MGYA00238148_ERZ761564 | MGnify/ENA primary metagenome ERZ761564 (study PRJEB28885, sample SAMN05720194) | activated sludge metagenome | isolation source: Anaerobic digester | place: USA...
TTCTTGTGCGTAATATCTTGCCCGACAATGAGTAGTGGCAAGTCCAGAACGCAGGTATCTCCGAGATATATCGATCCTCCCCGCCTCAAAATCAGGGCGGTTTTTTTGTCACGCCAATGAGTAGCCCAGGCCTCGTAGAGTATGAGTTGATTATCGATAGTATACGCGGGTCTGGCATCCAGTACATAGATTCTTTTCCCTTGATTTTCCATTTTTTCCTCTTTTTTATTGTGTTATCGAGCAAAGCCCGATGTTTTCAATGTGCGTCGCCCCAAAACAGGGGTTCAAGATAGTGTAATTGATGTTTTAGGTTTTGTCAATAGGGGGGGGTAAGGCTTGGGGAAAAAACAAAAAACTCTGAAATATCAGGTTTTTTGTCTGTGCCCTCGGCGCGAATCGAACACGCATCACCTCCTTCGGAGGGAGGTATTCTATCCATTGAACTACGAGGACGATTTTATCATTTTTTGGTCGAGAACAGGACTGTTTTCACGGATTAGCCTTTCGATACTTATCGAGTATATTTCAGCCCATTCTGGACCAAACATCATCGTATGTAGTTTGGTGATAGGTGGACTCATTACCCAATCGCGCATAATTTGGAGGTTTTGGAAAAGATTGTCCCGCGCTTCCATGGTGTATGTAGAGATTGGGCGGGTACGCAACGTCCAGCGAATTAGCATGCGATAACCGGTGCGGTAATAGCGTGAATTTTGGGCCATATCGAAAGCGATGCTCGTGCGTTCAGGGTGAATGACATCAATGACATCGGCATCTTTCAAAATTTGGAGGAGTGTGCGATAGCGACGACGGAGCATGGTTAGTTTGATAATTCGACCAGTGATTGCGCTTTTGGCGAGGAGAAGCCAGATCGCGATGCGGACTTCATATCGAAAAGAGAAATTAATTATTCCGTACCAAGTCAACATGAAAGCCGAGAAAAGATCATCTAGCGCGAGCATAATAAACATGGATGGTCGGCGAGTGATGATACGCGCGACATCGTGCCAAGCGGCGGCGAGAGCGAGGGCTTGGGTGTCATGATCGGACAGGTTCTGTTTATGGGCGATTGTTTGGGTAGTCGAAATTACCCGTTCCACATGATTGCGATTGTGGAGTGGGTCGTGGGTTTTTTCCATTAGTTTGAGCCCGACATTGATCAGTTTTTGGGTTTTGTTCATATCGTATTTGTGCGCGTAGATGGAATCGAACCATCGACATCCACCTTATAAGGGTGGCGCTCTAACCGCTGAGCTATACGCGCGTGTATATAGTGGTACGGTTTTTGTCTCGGAAATTTTTGAGTAAGCAAAAAATATCCAATACGAAAATACGTGGTCTACTATACCACGTATTCGGTTTTTTTTCAAGCTAGTTCACTTGCGGGTTTTATTATGATTGAAAATAACCAAAATTGACAAATTCTCATTTTTTCGGTAAGATAACCACAAAATAACACACTTATGGTAAATATTGTAGAAAAAGAAAGAAAAATTGTCATTCCGAAAAGGTTTGTTGGTCGTTTGGATATTTTTTTGACTGACAAATTGGGGTTATCGCGCACTTCGGTGAAAAATACGATTGATTCTGGTACCGTGACAGTGAATGGCAAACTCCCGAGGAAAGCCGGGGACCGAGTGAAACCGGGAGATATTGTCATTTTGCATGTAGAGGTGGGAGGTGAGGAAGATGTGGTCGTGGATGAGAAAATTATTCCGAAAATTATTGCGCAAACCAGAAATTGGGCGGTCGTCGAGAAACCGGCTGGCATGCTCACTCATCCGACGCAGGCGGGCGAGACTGGTACTTTGGCGGATTGGATTCGAGAGAAATATCCAGAGACAAAACGGGTTGGTGATGAGCCGAAAATGCGCCCCGGTATTGTGCATCGTCTCGATCGTGAAGCTTCCGGTTTGCTCGTAATTGCGCGTAATCAAAAAATGTTCAGCGCTTTGAAAGAACAATTTTCTCGCCGCGAAATTGAAAAAGAATATTTTGTCTTGGTGTATGGTCAGGTGCCGCGCGAACATGAGACGATCGATTTCGCGATTGGCCGAGCGGGGGACGGACATATGGCGGCGCGACCAAAAGTTGATGCGACCACATTGCATGGGGCGGCGAATTTACAAGAAGGGAAATTGGCTTTGACCGAGTTCGATGTTGTGAAAATGTATGCTCGGTTTTCATTATTGAAAGTGAAAATTCACACGGGGCGCACTCATCAGATTCGCGTGCATATGTTCGCCTACAATCATCCGGTGGTAGGGGATACGATCTATTTCAATCGTAAATTGATGAAGAAGATCGATGCTCCGCTTAATCGTCTGTTTCTGCACTCTGCTCATCTGTGTTTTACTGATCTCTCTGGTGAAAAATGTTGTTTTGATTCCGCTTTGCCGCCAGAATTATCCGAATATCTAAACACATTGAAGAGATATGAAAAACCACTCGAAGGGCAGAGATAACCCGCTTTTTGTGATTGCGGGTCCGGCTGGTGTCGGTAAGACGACAATTATCCAAAATTTGCGTAAAATTTTTCCTGAATTACGGCCGACGGTCACATATACGACGCGCACCAAACGTCGTTTTGGAACGGAAGATAAAGTTGTGCATTATGTGGATCAGTCGGAGTTTGATCGACGCCGTTTGGCAGGCGAATTCATCGAGACGGCATATATCCACGGAGAATGGTATGGTACGCATCGCGCCGAGACCGAAGATGTAATGTCCGATTTTCCGGTGATAATGAATATTGATGTTCAGGGCTTCGCACAAATCAAAAAAGAGTACGGAGAAAGAGTGATTTCGATATTCATCGCTCCAGAATCTTTGGAGCAGTTGAGAGCGCATATGGTATCGCGCGGTGATAGCGATGAGGCCAATATCCAAACGCGGCTGAAAACCGCTGAGATGGAGCTGGCACATCAAGATGAGTTTGATTATGTGGTGCTGAATCGAGAGGGAAAGATGGAAGAAACTTTGGCTAAAATAAAGGATATTTTTACAGAAAAGTTGGCTTGATTTACCGAGTTTAGGGATGGTCTTGACAAAACAAACTTTTTTGTGTAGAATAACGACATTATTAAATATTTCGACGTTGGCAATCTTTGTCAACCTCTCAACAAAAATTAAAAATATGTCCGATGATATTCGACATGATTTGAAGCCTGGCATGGTGGTCAGGGTTCACCAGAAAATCAAAGAAACAAACACAAAAGGCGAAGAAAAAGAACGTATTCAGGTCTATGAAGGAACGATTCTCGCTGTGAAGCACGGTACCGCCGTCGGTGCGACCGTCACAGTGCGGAAGATTTCTGAGGGTGTGGGTGTCGAGAAGATTTTTCCGATCAATTCACCGGTTGTCGCCAAAATTGAATTTGTGCGTCAGCTCGATGTGAAACGCGCTCGTCCGTACTTCATTCGGGATTACAAAAAGAAAATCAAAGAAGTGGTCATGAAGGGTATGACAGCGACCGAAACTGAGAAAACAGATAAATAATTTTCAACAGAGGTCGTCTCGCATTTCGCGGACGGCCTCTTGATTTCTTACATGTTTTCGTGATAGTATAGGCCTCGATGGAGAGGTGTCAGAGTGGTCTAACGTGCGGCTCTCGAAAAGCCGTGCCTCGCAAGGGGCCGTGGGTTCGAATCCCACCCTCTCCGCCTTCGCCTGCCGAAGCTCTTCGCAGAGCGTAGGCGGGTATTATGTTATACTACTAACATAGTTTAGTGTATTACCATTGGGCGGGCTACGGCGGACAAAGTCCGCTAGGCTTGCGTAGGTGATCGAATTTTGGTTCTAACATCATCTGCCACACACCGCCATTGATCTGTACCCTAAAAAGTACACACCGACCATGTTGTCGATGTTTTCTTTTGTTAGGGTCTATATACCACAATACAGGTTAAAAGACGAAACTTGTTTGGTTATTTTTTTGTTTACAAGTTGCTGAAACTTTGATAAACTTAAAAAATAATTACAAAAAAATGCAAACTGTCGTTCAAGTCTTGAAGGCCAAATTCGGTTATGAATCGTTTCGGTTCAATCAGGCCGAAATCATCGAAACCATCTTGCGCAAACAAGATGCTTTTGTTTTGATGCCGACCGGCGGTGGTAAGTCTCTCTGCTACCAAATCCCCGCACTCATGTTCGATGGTTTGACTGTGGTAATTTCGCCATTGATTGCACTCATGAAGGATCAGGTGGATGCGCTTCGGTTGAATGGGATCAAGGCGGCGTATCTAAATTCTACACTAGATAGTGGAGAGATTTCAGAGATTTACAAACAATTAAGTAAAAACGAAATCAAGCTTTTGTATGTTTCCCCCGAAAGATTGCTTGGCGGAAATTATCAATTTATGTTGTTTTTGCGTAGTTTGAAAATTTCCTTGTTTGCGATTGATGAGGCGCATTGCATCTCTCATTGGGGGCATGATTTTCGACCAGAGTATCGGATGCTTTCGTCATTGAAAAGAGAGTTTCCCGATGTGCCGACAGTCGCTCTGACCGCCACAGCCGACAAATTAACCCGAGATGATATTTTGAATAAACTACGGTTGAAAAATCCGAGTATTTTTGTTTCGAGTTTCAATCGGCCGAATATTCATTATTCGGTCGAGCCGAAAAGAAAAATGTATGAACAAATTTTGACGTATCTGTGCAAGCACCGAAATGATTCGGGAATTATCTACGTACTTTCTCGAAATTCGGCGGAAAAACTGGCCGACAAATTAGAGTCTGATGGTTTTTCGGCGAAGCCATATCATGCTGGGCTCACTACCGAAAAAAGGCAGAAGAACCAAGAGCTTTTCAAGAAAGATCGGGTGAAAATTATGGTAGCGACGATTGCTTTTGGTATGGGTATAAATAAATCCAACATCCGTTTTGTAATTCATGCGGATTTGCCGAAAAATATCGAGAGTTATTACCAAGAGACTGGTCGCGCGGGGCGAGATGGTCTGAAAAGTGAGGCGATTTTGTATTACAGTGGTGGGGATGTGATGAAATTGAAAAAGTTCGCGACTGTGGAAGATAATCCAGAACAAACTCGGGTGATGTTGCACAAACTTTCACAAATGGCATCGCTCTGCGAATCAAATGTTTGTCGTAGAATGACAATTCTCAAATATTTCGGAGAGGAATCGGCGGATAATTGTAGTAGTTGTGATATCTGTCTCACGAGTCGAGAAAAATTTGATGGTACGGTAATTGCGCAGAAAGCTTTGTCTGCTGTCGCGCGTCTCGAGAACAAATACGGCTTGACTTATGTGGTTGATTTTTTGCGTGGTTCCAAATCAGAGAGAATTCACGATCATCACAAAATGCTGAAAACCTATGGTATTGGCAAAGACATTTCGAAAGAGGAATGGTTTCGCTATTTCAAGGATTTGATTTCTACTAATTATCTGAAACAAGTGGGGAGCGAGTATCCAGTCATAATGTTGACCGAAAAAAGTCGTGATGTCCTGCTCGGAAAAGAACAGATATATCTAGTGAAAATTGCGGTCAAAGAGCCGGAATTTATCACAGAAAAATCATATGAGCATCGTTTGTTCAGTGAACTGAAAAACTTGCGTACCGGTCTCGCTCAAAAAGAAAATGTACCGGCTTATATTATTTTTTCTGATGCAACACTGCTCGAATTGGCCACCTATTTACCGCAAACTTTGGGTGAGATTCGTAAAATTTCCGGGTTTGGTGATATTAAATTATCAAAATACGGCCAGATTTTCCTCGATGTGATAGTAGATTATTGCGCAGAACGCAGGCTCACTTCGAAAATCAACGAAAAGATTTTGAAAAGATGAGGTATTAGGTCAGTTTGACGAGGAAATCTAACCGTTCTTTTTATTAGTGTTGCAATTATTTTTTCTTCTTTACAGTCTATCATTTTGGGTGTAATATTAAGGTGGTAGAAATTTAATGAAGTTTATTTTTAATAGATGTAATTTCTAAAAATATGAAATTATTTTCGAGTTTGAAGCAAAAGGCTGTAAATTTCCTTGAACCATACAAAACGAAAGGACCAGCCACTTACGCAGCGGCGGAGCAAGCAATTGGAGCAATTTTGATCACGGACGGGTTTTTTGGTATAGAGAGTCCGTATGGAAAGAATAAACGTCCTGGCATATTTGGCACAATAGGTGGGGTGGTCTGTGCGATTGTTTTTATGTTTGTTCCGACATTTTTTGGAGACGTTTCCGGAATAAATGATATGACCGCGATCACTTCTGCAAAAGTAGTTTCGGTCGGTATGTCTAGTTTTACGAAAAATACCAACGGCAACAATAGTACTTCTTGTACACTAATTGTGAATTACTCGGTCGATGGTCAAGAATATACAAAACAGTCTTCAATGTCTTCGTCAAACTATTGCTCCTTATCGGCGGGACAAGTAATAAATATTAATTATAATCCTGCGAACCCTGGTTCATGGGTATATGGCGCTAAAATGATTGGTAGTTTCCTCAAGATATTTTTTTGGGTGGGGTTATTTATTTTATTTTCTAGCGTAATTACTTTTTTTATTCGTTTATTTAGTATAATTTTTGGTTGGAAACTGCTGAAGGATGGTCGGAAAAATGCCGCTAATTTGCCGGCAGAAACGAATCTGCAAACAATGGTTGAAGAAATTAAAAAGAATTTCATGGCGTCAATTTTTGGATTTGGTAGTGTGCAGTCAGGGCTTGTACCCGGGGTGTCGCCAACCCAAATACCAGGAAATCCTAATCAAGTATAATCCGCGGTATTCACAAAATGCTGAAGACTTGGCACGTTTCCGCTTGACATGTTTTCCGTTTAGGGTTATTCTACCATCAGTTTGAGAAGTGGTGTGCCGGCGTAGCTCAATTGGTGGAGTACCGGTCTCCAAAACCGAGGGTTGCAGGTTCAAGCCCTGTCGCCGGTGCCATTTTCAATCTAGCTTCAAATGCTGGAGCTGATCAAGGCAGGATTTATCCTGCCTTTTTTGATATCCAAAACCAAGATTTTTGATAGGCGAGAGTCTTGACAGTGGTGGTTTGTTTTGTTAGGATTGTGTTGGTATAGTTTATGTTCTTTACATGCAAAAAGAAGGAGTTTTCATGGAAAACATTGGTGAAAAGCGAGTAATTCTGTCTGGGATCAGGGCTACGGGCAAAATGCATCTGGGGAATTACCTCGGGGCAATCAAGAATTTTGTTGAGTTGAGTCTTGATCCGAAAAACAACTGCTTCTATTTCATCGCTAATCTCCACACCCTCACGACGAGGACTGACCCGAACGCAATGAGGCATGATCTGCGAGAGATCGTACTCGACTATTTGGCGGCCGGTCTCGATCCTGGTGTGGCGACGATTTACGCTCAGTCGAGCGTCCCGGAGACGACCGAATTGGCTTGGCTTCTGGCCTGTATCACGCCGGTGAATGCAATCGCCTCTATGCCTCACTTCAAGGAGAAAAAGGACCAACTTGAGGGCAGGGGCGGTTCAGATAATGCCGGTCTTCTGACCTATCCAGTGCTTATGGCGGCGGACATTCTCGGACCACGGGCCAATCTGGTGCCTGTGGGTCAGGATCAGCACCCCCATGTGGAACTGGCTCGCGATTTGGCTCGGCGTTTCAATAATTTATACGGTGAAACTTTCCCCATCCCAGAACTTCTGGAGGGCGAAGGTATCCGTGTGCCGGGTCTAGACAAGAGTGGCAAGATGGGTAAGAGCGAGGAAAGCGGGGCAATATTCCTCAGCGACCCACCAAAGATCGTGGAGAAGAAAATTCTCACGGCTCCGACTGACCCCAAAAGAGTCCGACGTACCGATCCAGGTAATCCAGCTGACTGTAATATCTACCTATTTCATCAACTGCTCAGCACGCAGGATGAATTAGCGTGGGTATGCCAGGGTTGTCTCGGTGCCCATATCGGGTGTGCGGATTGCAAAAGGGTTGTGATCGGGCATGTCAATGAAATCCTGTGGCCTTTGCAGGAGCGTCGAGCAGACTTCTCTGCCAAACCCGCTGGTTTCGTAGAAGAGATTCTACATGAAGGCGGTATCAGGGCGAGGAGTCGAATTTCAGAAACAGTGACTGAGGCCAAATCTTTGGCTGGAGTTCCAAGCTATTAGCTAGAGGAGGTACAAAATGAGACAAGGAAAAAAGAAGGGTAACAGAGGAAATTGGCGTTGGCCAGAAAAGGGAACTAAACTCGATTTGGGAAACATTTCTTCGCCCTACACGGCGCAACGCCCGCCAATGTGCTATCCAGGGACTCCACTTCCGGAGAGTGTCAGAGAAATCGCCGCTGGTCTGCTCATCAAACACATCAACGCTATCGGTTCTCATACGCATGGGCGCGATGGCGAAGGCGGTTTCGAATCTGTCCAGGCGATTGAAGCGCGGGCGATTCGCATGATTGCTTCCGTGCTTGGGATTGATTCTCCGGATCAAGTTGATGGGTATTTCTGTGGCGGTGGCACAGAAGCCAATATAGAGGGTTTGTGGATTGGCAGAGAGTATCTGCGCAAGTGCCAAGACCCCGTGGGTAGAGGCACCGTAGTGTTCGCGACCCCGCTCGTGCATTACTCGATAGCGAAAGCTGTTGAGATGCTCGATATTGGTCATCATCAGTGGGGCCAATGTGTGAGGTGCGGCAAGTCTCACATTTTCATGCCTGGTGTCATGGGGCGCGGGTTGAATTTGGTCGGCCTGAGTTCGAAGGGCGACGCCAATGGCATTTCCGGTGGCATGACCAATGGTGAAATGTCGATTACCAGTCTGAAGAAGATGTTCTGGCGCAAGTACGACGAGGGATTTCGGAGATTTCTGATCGTCGCGACAGTCGGGACATGTGTAATGGGATCGATTGACCCTATCAGAGGGATCGGTGATTTCATCCGAGAAATGGAGAAGACTACTGGCGCGCATTTCTATCTCCATGTTGATGCCAGTTTTGCTGGCTTCACTGTACCTTTTGTGGCGCCAGAGTACGAAACGGCATTTCAGGTTCCAGAAGTAATGTCGATTGCGGTGGATGGTGACAAGATGGGGCGTTTGCCGTACCCCGGAGGAGTATTCCTCTGTCGGAAAGGTCTCATGTCTTTCGTAGCACGCAAGGTGAATTATGTGCGTGGCAACGAGGATGACACCATTTCCGGTTCGCGCTCCTGCCTCGCTCCTGTTTTGGCCTTGCATCAATTCACCAATGGGGGAATTGAGGAACAGCGGGAATACGTCCGGCGTTGCCTGAAAATGAGGGACAAATTCATCGACTTGGTGTCGAAGAAAAACTTCTCCTGGGTTCGTATTCTCGCCAGCTCGCCTTGGGTGAATTTCGCGCCGATGATTATCGACATTGAAGATGGAGGAATTCCAGCCTACTTGCTCGAGAATCATAGCGCGGCCGAAGGTAGAGAGCCAGAGGATGAAATGGAGGGCTTCCTCGAAGACTACCATCTGCGGAGTGATAGTGTCCCCAACGATCCGGAAGATCCGAACAGTTGTTGTAGTTCGGTCTTCAAATTCTGTATCATGCCGCACCACACCGAAGATCATCTCGCCCGGTTCGTGGCGGATTTGGAACGGGCGTTCAATTATTGGAAAGAAAGGAACGTCGAATAAGTGTGTGGATTCATTTTGGTTTGGCCGTCTCATTCGTGAGGCGGCTTTTTTTGATATTGAATATTATTAACGCTTGTGATAACATTTATATTGTCATATGTCGAAAAAAATAGATATTGAACCGGAGTGGAAGGAAGTTTTATCTGGATATTTCGAGACAGATTCTTTTGCTCGTTTGACTGATTTTGTGCGGGGCGAATATTGCACGAAATCAATATTTCCGAAACCGCGGGATGTATTTCATGCTTTTTGGCTCACGCCTTTTTCGGATGTGAAAGTGGTGATTCTGGGCCAAGATCCGTATCATGGCATAGGTCAAGCGCATGGTTTGTGTTTTTCGGTGCCGAAAGGTGTACCGGTACCTCCGTCACTCGTGAATATTTACAAAGAAATTGAAAAAGATTTGAATATAAAAAAGGACTACGCTAACGGCAATTTGGAAAATTGGGGTCAGCAGGGCGTTTTTTTACTGAACGCAATTTTGACAGTTATTGCTCACACTCCCGCCTCACATCGTGGTCGTGGTTGGGAGGAATTTACCGACACGGTCATAAAAACGATTTCTGATAAACGCGATCATGTTGTGTTTATGCTGTGGGGTAATTATGCGCGTGGTAAAAAAGTTTTGATTGATGCAGAGAAACATCTTGTTTTGGAAGCGCCGCATCCATCTCCGCTATCGGCTTACGCAGGGTTTTTGGGGTGTAGACATTTCTCGAAATGTAATGAGTTTTTGAAAAGTAAAAACATTGGAGAAATAAAGTGGTAGCGTTTTATTCAAATTGAAAACAAGCCTATTAATTTTTAAGTGTAGTGTCCTATGGCAAAAGGCAATAATGCGCAACAAAAAAGAGAAAAAAAGAAAGCCAAGAAAAAATAGTAAAAAATCTCCCCATTCTCGGGGAGATTTTTTGATGACAGGAAATTAGTTTTGTTTTAATTCGGTCGAATAATGTGAGTCGTAAATCGACATGATTGCTGTGAAGAGCGCGGCGATGACCGGTCCAATCACGAAACCAGAAATATCGAAAAGCAATATGCCGCCGAGTGTTGAAAACAAAACTACGAGGGGGTGGAGCTGGGTATCTTTGCCAACTAAAATTGGGCGTAGGATGTTATCTATCATACTAATCAGAGTTGAGCCGACGATCAACACGGTAGCGCCCTGCCAGTATTGTCCGGTGATGAGTAGAACAATGCCCATCGGCAACCAGACAATGAAAGGTCCGAGAGCAGGAATAATAGAACAGGCGATCATAATGATACTCCAAATCAAAGCGCCTTTGACACCAACAATGAAGAACAGGATTCCAGCTAATGTGCCTTGAATTGTGCCAACGATGAATGTCCCTTTCAGGGTGGCGCGGGCGGTCGAAGTGAAACGATCGTAAAGCATTTGTTCATATCGATCTCCGAGTGGGGAGAGGTGCATGACACGGCGGAGCATGCGTGGTCCGTCTTTGAAAAAATAATAAAGAGTGTAGAGCATGAGGAAAACCATTGCGAAAAAACTGATGGAATTTTGGGTAATTGGCGCCAAGTTCTCAATAAGGAAATCAACAACGGTTTTGGTCACTTGCGCGGCAAAGTCGGAACTATTTGTCGAAAATTTTTCTAAGTATGGTCCGAGCGGTGTGGAATTTAATTTTTCTGTCACTGAATACAGGTGGCCCTGCCAGTCTGTCATCGTAGCTTCGGTATATATATTCACAGATTCGCGTGCCACCAGGACGCCAATAAAGAATAACGGGACAACTAAAATCGCAATGACTGATATGACGGATAGAACCGAAGCAATGCTGGGGAATTTAGCCAGTTTCAACATCAGTTCATACAGCGGATAAAATAAGATTGCCAAGATGACCGCCCAAAAAATCGGATATAGAAACGGTCGAATTAGATAAAGCAGTCCAATCCCGAGTATGATAATTAGAGAGAAAAAGAAAATCGATCGTACGCGTTCGAATTCTTTTTTTGTTTTGACAGGCATATTGATTATAATTTCAAATGACAAAGCTCAAATTCCAATTCAGTATTTTTGATATTAGACATTTGTAATTTGAGCCTCGGCATTCAAACTAATTTCTTTTTGCATTATACCACAAAAAAACTAAAAAAAGTATATTCGCAAAAGTATGGCTAGAATTAGCCAAAAACCTTGCTTCTTGACAAAACTTGGTTTTTGGCTTAAAATACGCCACATTATAACTCTCATTACCATCTCCGGGTTCCCGGTGTTTTTCCTCCTCGTCGTCACCGACAGGGAATATGGTAAGAGGTAAAAGGAAAAAATATGAAAATTCCATCTCTTTTGGAGATGCTTCAGGCCGGTATGCACTTCGGACATCAGGTGTCTCGTTGGCATCCGAAAATGAAACCATACATCTACACAGATCGTAATGGTGTCCACATCATCGATCTCGAGAAAACTCAGGAAAAATTGGAAGAAACTCTCGCCGCCGTGAAGAAAATGGCCGCTGAAGGCAAGGTCATCATGTTCGTGACGACCAAACCACAGGCCAAAGAAATTGTGAAGCAAGCCGCCATCGATTGTGATATGCCATATCTCGTCGAACGTTGGCTCGGTGGAATGCTTACGAATTATTCAGAAATGAAGAAATTGATCCGTCGCTATATTGATTGGAAAGACAAACAAGCGACCGGTGAATTCGAGAGATATAGTAAAAAAGAAAGACTTGAAATTCAAAAACAATTAGATAAAATGGACACAACTCTCGTCGGTTTGACAAAACTCGAACGCATGCCAGACGCTCTCTTCATCCCAGCTCTCCAGCGGGAGAAGACCGCTATGCTCGAAGCACAGAGGATGAATGTACCGATCATCGCAGTCTGTGACACCAATTCCAATCCGGATTTGGCAGAGCATTTCATCCCAGCGAATGACGATGCCGTCAATTCGATTCGGATGATTTCGGGTCTCATCTCGGCCGCGATCAAAGAAGGTCGGGAGGAATTCAAGAGAAAAAATACGGAAAATGTCAGCCGACAAAGTAAATAATCTCAGCGTAATTTCATTTTTTAATCTCTTTCAAAACATATGGCAATTACCGCACAAGATGTGGCCAAACTCCGCGCCATGACCGGCGCTGGTATGATGGACTGCAAAAACGCGCTAGATGAAGTCGGTGGCGACATGGAAAAAGCCGCCGATGCTTTGCGTAAAAAAGGCATTGCCAAAGCGGCCAAACGTGCCGAGAAAATTGCCGCCGAAGGGCTCGTCGCAAGCTATATTCATGCTGGTGGTAAAATCGGTGTACTTCTCGAAGTTAATTGTGAAACTGATTTCGTGGCTGGTACGGATGCATTCAGAAGTCTTGTGAATGATATTGGCATGCATATTGCCGCCATGAATCCGAAATATCTCGCGAAAGAAGAAGTGACGGCGGAGGATATGGAGAAAGAAAAATCCGTTTATCGCGCTCAGCTCGAGGCAGAGGGCAAGCCAGCCAACATGATTGACAAAATTATTGAAGGTAAAATGTCGCGATATTATTCAGAAGTATGTTTGCTCGAACAGCCGTTCATCAAAGACGAAGAAAAAACAATCTCCCAGTTAATCACCGAAAAAAGTGCGGAAACAGGGGAAAAAATGTCAGTTCGACGCTTTGTAAGATTTGAATTGGGTGAGGGCATGGCGAAGAAATCAAACGATTTCGCCGCCGAAGTTGAAGCTCAATTGTCTTGTTAATTTGATCAATTCGAAACAGCCCTTTGACCGGGGCTGTTTTGTTTTGTATAATGTGCGCATATGATAGCTTCAATCAAGGGAAAAATTATTGGCAAAAGCTTGTCTTCGACAATTATCGTGGAGACATCTGGTGGAGTAGGGTATGAGGTCTATGTGACGACGGGGATGATTGCGCGTGTGGCGGTCGGTGTTGAATTGACACTGTCAACTTTTCTCGCGGTGCGTGAGACTGCTTTTGAACTATATGGATTTGGATCGACCGATGAGAGAGAGTTGTTTTTGAAATTGGTCAGTGTGAGCGGTATTGGGCCAAAAACAGCCATGCATATTTTGGAATTAGGCGAAGTCAGTGAAATTGCGGCGGCTATCGGACGGGGAGATGTGGCCTATTTGACACGAGTATCTGGGATTGGCAAAAAGACGGCAGAGCGTGCGGTCGTCGAATTGAAGTCGAAAATGGTAGCTTGGGGAAGTGCGGGTGGGGCCGTATTTGGCGCTGGGGCGCTCGGAGACGCGGCTGATGCACTCGAGTCGCTAGGATATAGCCAGGATGAGATTCGTGAAGCCCTACAAAATATTAAGGATAAAGAGGTGGATAGCGGTAGGATTGTGAAAGAGGCTTTGAAAATGTTGGGAAAGAAGTAAAATTATTTAATATATGAAAAACACCAACTTTTCAGCTGGTGTTTTTTGTAAGTAAAATCGGTTTAGATAAGCGCCACACCTGCCACCGAATCGCCGTCTTCTTTGAATCTCATCACACGTACTCCCTGAGTAGATCGGCCGAGAGATGAGACTGTTTTGAGTGGAAGACGGATTACTTGGCCTTTTTTCGAGATGATCATGAGGTCTTGTTCTTCGGTATTGTTGATCACGCGCGCTTCCATGAGCGGGCCGGTCTTCTCGGTGATCGACATGGTGCGGATACCAGAGCCGCCGCGTCCTTGTACCTTGTATTCATTAATTAGAGTCTTCTTGCCCAAGCCATTTTCAGAGATCACGAGTAGTTCGAGCAGGTCTTTCTTTACCAATTCCGGATCTACGATTTCCATTCCGACTACTCGATCATTAGATTTGAGACGCATGCCACGCACACCAGCGGCGGTACGGCCCATTGGACGAACATTTGCTTCTTTGAAACGAATCGCCTGACCATCACGAGTCGTGATCATGATATCATCTTTGCCGGTCGATGGGCGAACCCATTCGAGCATGTCATCCGGTTTTAATTTTAACGCAATTAGACCGGAGCGGCGAACATTTTCGAAGTCCTTTATTGCGGTCTTTTTGATAGTACCACCGCTTGTCACCATGACGAGGAATTTGTACATGTTGACATCTTCGACCGAGAGAATGGCTGACATTTTTTCATTCGGTGCGAGTTGGAGGAAGTTCACGATTGCCTGTCCTTTCGAAGTGCGCGTCGCCGCTGGTACTTCATAGGCTCGTAGTTGGAACACTCGTCCTCGGTTGGTGAAGAATAGTAAATTGTCGTGGGTATTCGTAGAGATGAGCTGATCCACGGCATCTTCTTCTTTGGTCGCGAGACCGATGACACCTTTACCGCCGCGACTCTGGGTGCGGAAAGTGTCTGGTGGTAATCGTTTGATATAGCCATCCTTCGATGTCACGATTATGGTAGCTTCGTTCGGGATGAGATCTTCGATATTGAAATCTTTGATACCGGTCGCGATCACTTTGGTGCGACGTTCATCGCCATATTTTTCTACAACTTCTTGAATTTCCTTTTTGATGATAGCGAGAATTTTTTTCGGATTAGCGAGGATTGATTCGAATTCTTCGATCATTCTTTTTTTCTCTTTCAATTCGTCTTCGACTTTTTGTCTTTCCAAATTGGCGAGCTGTTGCAAACGCATTTCGAGAATAGCAACAGTTTGTTTTTCGGAAAAGCCAAATTTCTTCATCAAGTTTATTTTGGCCTCGTCTTTGTCTTTGGATTTGCGGATTGTCTCGATGACGGCGTCAATCTTGTCTAGAGCCTTCTTCAAACCTTCGAGGATATGAGCGCGATCTTTGGCTTTTTCGAGTTCGAATTCGGTGCGACGGCGGATAATTTCTTGACGATGTTTGATATGCTCTTCGAGGATACCTTTCAAATTCAAAACGCGTGGTTGGATGCCATCCACGAGGGCGAGCATGTTCACGTGGAATGTGGTCTGGAGGTCGGTCATCTGGAACAGATTGTTCAGAACTTTTTTCGGATAAGCGTCTTTTTTGAGTTCAATCACGATGCGCACGCCTTCTTTGTTTGATTCGTCGCGTAGATCTTTGATGCCTTCTAATTTTTTCTCTTGGACAAGTTCAGCAATCCTTTCGATCAAGACTGATTTATTTACTTGGTAGGGGACCTCTTCTACGAGGATGCGGAAAAGACCGTTTTTCATCTCCTGAATATCTGTCTTCGCCCGAATGATGATGCCGCCTTTACCAGTCGCATAAGTCGCCGCGATGTCATTTTTGTTGTAAATAATACCACCGGTTGGGAAATCCGGACCTTTCACAATTTCGGCCAGTTCTTCGATGGTCACCTTCGGATTGTCGATGAGAGCGATTGTCGCATTGCAGACTTCACTCAAATTATGAGGTGGGATATTGGTCGCCATGCCGACAGCGATACCCATAGTGCCGTTCAGGAGCAGGTTCGGTAATTTCGAGGGGAGAATCTTCGGTTCGCGGTGCGAGCCATCGTAGGTCGGAGCGAAATTCACGGTATCTTTGTCGATATCGTAGAGCATCTCTTCGGCGATTGCGGACAATTTCGCTTCGGTATAGCGCATAGCGGCGGCAGAATCTCCATCCATAGAGCCGAAGTTACCTTGGCCGGAAACAAGTGTTTTACGCATGGAGAAATCCTGTGCCATACGTACCATCGAATCATAAATGGCGGCGTCACCGTGTGGGTGGTATTTGGCCATCACTTCACCGACGACGTGGGCGGATTTGCGGAATTTACCACTGTGGCGCAAGCCGATATTCCACATCGCATAGAGAATACGACGGTGGACAGGCTTCAGGCCATCACGGACATCAGGCAGGGCGCGCGAGACGATCACACTCATCGCATAATCCAAATATGAGGTGCGCATTTCATCCACGAGTTGCACTGGTTCGATTTTTCCGACCGCATCGGTGGGTAGGGTTGATTGGACAGGCGGTTTTTCTTTGTTCATAAATATTTATTTTGATTTTATAGTGAAGGTGTGGTCGATGACGTATCAGCCGAAATAGGGAAGTTTGTTGTTTTGTCGATTTTTTCAGTCGAGCTGGAGGTGTTGGTCGTGGAGGTGGTCACGGTCAGTTCAGTTGTCGAGGAGGTGCTTGTGGCAATCGCGGAAATATGGGTACTCGACATGAAATTGGAGAGAATTTCAGGAATTTCTTTTTTCAAGGCTTCGGAGATTTCGAGATCAGCATTACTCACACGGACTTTTGATAGAGCATTTTGTAGATCGGATGATTTTAAGGTTTTTTTGATTAATTCGATTTCAGTCTGTGAATTTGTGAGTGGGTTGAAGCTCGAACTGGTGTATTTTTTGATGGTCAGGCGGGTGTTCAGGAACCACATCACAGCGACGAGAATTGTGAACACGGAAACAGCTCCCCAGAGCCAGATCATTTTACCGTTGTGAATGTTCTCATCGTATTTCGGAATGCCAGCCGTCGGTTTGACAGACTCTTCGTATTTGACGATATCGTCGTCTTGCCGGGTATTTCCTCGTATTTCGGATTCAGCGGCGAGGAGGGCAGGGATTTGATCGACGGCGGCACGCATATCAGCGCGTAATTTTCTTCCGCCTTTTGATTTTTTGTGAGCTTTCTTTTTGACAGGCATATTTTCTATTCTTTGGCGAGCACGATTACTTTCGTATCTTCTTGTGGTAAGTCCTTTTTACGGATAATTGCTTTCTTTTCCGGTTCGGTATTGGCGGCACCCATTTCGCGTAGGAAATTGGTGACAGGTAGGGCTTTCGGCGCCACATCACTCTGGTAGGCCATCGGTATCACGATGCGTGGTTCGAGCTCGTTTATGGCTTTCACAGCCTCTTCGGGGTCATAGGTGTCTCCTCCGCCGACTGGTACGAAAAGCACATCAACACCAGAAAGGGCGGAAATTTGCATTTCGTTGAGGGGTTTTTTGATCATGCCGAGATGTCCGAGACTGAGTTGTTCACTGTCAATACGGATAGCATATTTGCCGGGTTCGTCTCCCGCTACAGAATTGACCAGTATGTCCTTCACTTCCACCTCTCCAGCAGTTTCTAGTATGAAAGGGTCGCCGGAAATAGTGATGGACTCCTCGGAACCTCGAGTGTATAGGGCAATATGGGCAGTGGCGCTACGGGCGAAGACACCGGTAGTCGTCTTGTATGGGTCTATTACCACGAACACGTCTTCAGCGAGCGGTTTGGCTTGTATTTTGATGCCGGTATTGCCCATCCAGGTGATATGCATATTTTTGTTTTTATGTCGGCCATATTATACATTTTATCGTCTTTTTTGGCAAGGAAAAATCTCCACAGAGATGTGGGTATACGCTCTTGCCAAAACCTGAAAGGCGTGATATACTCATCGGCGTACCCTATTTAGGGTCATTTATATTATTTATCTCCGTAATTTAGCGGAGAACTTGCCGATTGACTACGTCATCGAGCGGGTTGAAATCATTTTTTATGAAAGATGATATCAAAAAGGACGACAAGCAGGCTTTTGCCGTACTTTTCAAAGATTTTGTCACCAAGATTCCGAAAGTCGGAGATTTGGTAAAAGGTAAAGTAATTTCATGCACTAACGGTGAAGTTCGATTGGACATCAACGGTCTCACGACTGGTGTAGTGCGTGGCAAAGAAATGTTCGCTGAATCTCGCGAATTTGCTAATTTGAAAATTGGCGACGAGGTAGAAGCGACAGTCATGGAACAAGAAAACGAAAATGGCGAAATGGAACTTTCATTCCGCGTGGCCGGTCACCAATTGGTTTGGGAGCGCGCTCGCACTTGGATGAAAGATGGAATCACGATTCCAGCCAAAATTATTGATGCCAACAAAGGTGGTCTCATGATGCAGGTGGACGCCCTCATGGGTTTCATGCCCGTGTCACAGCTCTCACCAGAGCACTATCCTCGAGTCCCGGGCGGCGACAAAAATCGCATCTTGGAGCACCTGAAGGGTTTGGTTGGTAAAGAATTACAAGTTAAATTGATTGATGTTGGTGAAAAAGATGACAAATTGATTGTTTCTGAGAAAGAAGTTTGGGAAGATGAGCAGAAAGCTGTCCTCGATTCATACAAAGTCGGCGATACAGTAGAGGGTGAAGTCAGTGCACTCACATCGTTTGGTGCTTTCATCAAATTTGGTGAAGGTCTCGAAGGCCTCGTCCATATTTCTGAAATCGTCTGGCAGAGAATTGATCATCCGAAAGATGCTCTCAAAGTCGGTCAGAATGTGAAAGCCCAAATTATCGACCTCAATAAATCAAAAATTTATCTCTCCATCAAACGTCTCGTCGATGATCCATGGAAAAAGGTAAAAGACACCTACAAGATCGGTCAGATCGTCGAAGGCGAAGTGCACAAAGTCGAACCGTTTGGTCTCATGGTCAAATTGGACAACGATATTCATGGCCTCGCGCATGTCTCCGAATTATCTGATGAGCCGATCACTGATGTGAAGAAATTGGCAGAGAAATTCACGATCGGACAAGCCTACAAGTTCGAAATTGTCTCAATCGAACCATCTGAACACCGTCTCGGTCTGAAACTCGAAGGCGTGAAAGGAAAGGCGAAACGAAAAGAGAGTAAGAAAGATGAAACTTCTGAAGAAAAAACTGAAGAAGTCAAGGAAGAGAAAAAAGAAGAGGAAGTGAAAGCGGAATAATTCGAAATTAAACAAGAAAGATCGTCTGAGAAGGCGGTCTTTTTTGTTGAGTATGGATCATTGACTTTTGTCTCGGGGTGAGGTATAAAATGGGGGTGTTCTTTGGGTCGACTACTTATTATTGTGAGGTGGTTCCATGTCAAGTTTTTTAATTCAGGGTTTCTTTTTTCAGTTTAGAATGGGGCTTGATGCTGAGCTTGACGAACACGGCGAAGCGGTGGCCGTTGTTCACAGTGGTCTGTGCCGTTTTATGTTTGCCGGCATTATTTTCCCGGATGAGGAGGGTTCGCTTGGTGGTATGGTCGGAGAGATGAACGATGATTGGGGTTATTCTCTTCTCAGCGATGTGAGGATCTCATCCGATGTGGTGAGTTTCACTAAGCGCTATGAAGATCGCGACGATGTGATTCACTACAAGTTTCGGCGTGAGGGATCTCTCTGGACTGGAGAATTTGAAGGATCATTCGTTGGCCGTGGAGGCGCCAAGTGTATGATCACAGAAGCCCCCGAAGGACTCTTCGTGCCTCACGGAGGGGCAGAGTAGGTCGAATTTTGTGGGCGCTGTTCGACATTTTTTCTGGTTGTGTCATTCCACCAATATACTGAGAAGTTGAGGTGGTTTTTTTATTTACCCAAAAAAATCTTTTCAAGTAGGGCATTACTTATCTCATTTTTATAGACGTCAGAAATTATTCGACCTTTGTCGAGAATGTAAATGCGATCGGTGATTGAGAGTGCTGATTTGAAATTGTGTTCGACGAGAATAATGGAAATATTTAATTTTGAATTGACCTCTTTAATTTTTTCAAATATTTCCTTCATTACTTTTGGAGCTAGACCGAGCGAGGGTTCGTCGAGCAGGAGTACTTTCGGGCGAGTAATTAGAGCTCGCGCCATGGCGACCATTTGTTGCTCGCCACCAGATAATCGTCCGGCAAGGGAGTGTTGTTTGTTTTGGAGCAATGGGAACATTTGATAAATCTCGAATAGTCTTTTTTGAATTTCCTTTTTAGAAGTATTGTGAAGTACGCTGATTTCGATATTTTCCTTCACGGTCAGACTATCGAATACTCGACGCCCTTGTGGTACATATACAATTCCGCGATTAGACATTTCGATTGGTGTTGGTGTCATTGGTTCGTCACACCAAATAATTTGACCACTGGCAATTTTCGTCAGACCAAAAAAAGCCTTCAAAATCGTAGATTTTCCCGCGCCGTTTGGACCGATCAGAGTAATAATTTCACCTTCGTACAAGTTCAGGGTGGCACGATCTAGCGCCTTTACTCCACCGTAGTTTACTGATACTTGATCAATTTGTAGAATGTGATTTGTCATACTATTTCCCGAGATAGGCTCCTAATACTTCTGGTTGAGACAGTGTGGTAGTCGTCTCGCCACTGGCAAGCGATTTCCCACAATTGAGTACTGTGACTCGGTCACATAGTTCTCTGATCAACTGGATATTGTGTTCTATTAGAATGACAGTTTTTCCGTGCAGTTTGAGTGTATTAATATGCTTTTTTACTGTTTCAATCATTTGTGGAAATAGACCGGCGAACGGTTCGTCAAGTAGGATTAGTTGTGAATTGCTCGCCAAAACGCGTCCAATTTCGAGAAGTTTCCGCTGTCCGTATGATAATTCACCCGCCAATTTGTGAGCGCTTTCACGGAGTCCAATTTTTTTGAGAATGTTTGTGGCTTTCTTTTCGAGTCGGTTATCATTTACAAATAAATTTGTAAAATTTTTGTCATTCAAAACGAGAATGATATTGTCGAGCACGGTCATTTGATCAAATAGTCGCACATTTTGGAAGGTGCGTGAAAATTTTGGTTGATTTGTCTGAGATAGGTCGGAATTTAGTTTGGCATCTTCATGAATTGTGTATTCTCCAGAATCGGCCTGTAAAAAGTTTGAAATAATATTGATTAATGTTGTTTTCCCTGAACCGTTTGGACCAATTAGCCCGGTAATTTTCCTATGTTCAAATTCCAAACACAATTCGTCCAAGGCTTTTGTCCCGGCGAAATGTTTTGTCAGTTTTGTGGTAGTCAATGCGTTCATAAAAAGATTACATCTTGTATTTTCCGAGAAAACCTTGGGGGCGGAATAGTATCATCATAATCAGTGCGAGTCCATATAATATTTGCCGTAAATTCGCCGCGAGATCGCTCGGAAGACCGAGAAATCGTAATGCTTCAGGCAGGATGACCAAAATTATTGTGCCGAGAATTGAGCCTCGTAAATCCGCGAGCCCGCCAATAATTACCACGGAAAGAAAGTATATGGATTCATTGAAATCGAATGTCGATGGGTCGATAAATGTAATGTATGAAGCGAGTAACCTACCAGCTATCGCCGTGAAGATCGCACTGATGACGAAGGCGGTTGTTTTGATTGTTTTCACTTTGTACCCGAAAGAGGATAGAACATCTTCGTCTTCACGAATGGCTTTCAGGGTGAGTCCGAAAGGTGTTTTCAGGAGCCGGTGAAGAATTGTATATGTCAGGTATGAGAAAAATGCACAGAGCAAGAGGAAAGAAAAATTTGATTGAAAAATGAAACCAAATATTTCCGGTCGACGGATTCCGGGAATTCCGAGTGGACCTCTCGTCAGATTCGTCCAATTCAAAAATATACTAAATAGGATGACGTTTGTACCGAGAGACGCGAGTGCATAAATATCGCGTCGAAACCGTCCCAAAAATATACCGATTATGATGGCCAGCAGACCAGCGACTACAATTCCAATTAGTAAAGCAAGGAAAAAATTCAGGTGAAATTTCGTCTCGCCGATGGCGATGGCATAGGCCCCAATACCAAAAAATGCCGCGTGTGTGAGCGAGAGTTGGCCAGTGTATCCGAGTATCAAATTCAGCCCGAGGCTCAGTATGGAATATATCGAAATAATAATGGCAATGTGAATGAGATATTCCATACTATTTTCTAATTATTCCCCGTGGTCGGAATACCAAAAATATGATGAGTAGGCCGAGGGCGATTGCATCTTTCCATTCTCCGCTCAATTTCCAAATTCCAAAATTTTCCACCGATGCCAAAAAATATGCCCCGATCAGCGCACCGCCGAGACTGTTTGTTCCTCCAATAATTGTCGCGACAATTCCTTTCAGAAGGAGGCGCATCCCCATTGTCGGTTCGAGACCGGTGTCGTATCCGGTCAAAATACCTGCGACACCAGCAATTGCTGAACCAATGAATATCAAATATCGAATTGTTTTCTTTGTGTCGATCCCAACGATTGTGGCGACTTCTTCGCTGTCATTCAGAGCGCGCACAATTTTTCCGAAACGGGTGTATTTGAAAATGATAATCAAAAAAGCGAAAATGCTTAATGCGGAAATAATTGTCACGAGGTTGATTTCAGTAAAAGTCGCGCTGGCAATTGTATAGATATTGCCGAGATTGTAATTTGCTCCCAGTGTTTTGAATTGACTGGTGAACAGAATCGAAATAATCGCTTGAATAATTATCATGACACCGAGCGAGGCGACGAGGAGCGTCGTGCTCGAAGACTGTCTTTTTTTGAGAGGCTCAAAAACAATGAAATGAATTATGACGCCACACAAACCAGTGCTAATAATACCGAGTATGATACTTGGTATCGCACCTAGACCGAGAAGTTTGGTCAGAGTCAACACCAAATACCCACCAACTACTGCGATCATGCCATGGGCCATGTTGAAAAATTTTGTACTGGAATATACCAGTGAAAAACTTATCGCCATGATGGCATACACTGATCCAGCTATGAGACTGTTGGTGAGTATTTGGGCAAACATAATTACTGCTAATTTTGATAATTCACTAATTTTCCATTTCTAATTTGGCGAATTTGTGTCGGTTTGAAAGCGTCACCGTTCGAATTCATGGTGATGACACCGCTTGCACCGGCGTAGTCTTTCACTCCGTATAGGTAATCTTTAATGCCGTCAGGATTGTATCCACGCGCCGAAATTGCGTCAGCCAAAAGGCGAATAGCGTCATAAGTGTCCGCGACAACATAATCCACCGGTGGCACGTGATTATATTTCTGCGTGTAGGCATCGATTAAGTGTTTAGTACGTGGCTGTTCCATATCAATTCCTTCGGTAGAGAATATGGCTCCGTCAACTGCTTGTCCGCCAGCAGTTGCGACTTCGTTTGTACCGAAATTATCCGTACCAATTAACTGAACGCGAATGCCTAATTCTCGTGCTTGCTTCGCAATAGTCCCGCCCTCTTTGCCGTAGCAGATGATTATGAGGGCGTCTGGTGAGGTGTTTTTGATATTTGTGAGTTGTGTGCGGAATTCAGTATCTTCGGGTGAATATTTTTCAGATTTTACAATTTGGCCACCATTGGTAGAAATCTCTGTTGAAAGGTTATTGAAAAATCCTACTCCGTAATCATTATTTACATAAATTATGGCTATCCGTTTTATTTTCATTGAGTCCGCAATAAATTTACTTAAATTTTTGGCTTGGATATCGTCGGAAATTGTGGTACGGAAAACATAGTCGCCAGCTTCGGCGATTGCGGCTGTAGATCCGCCCGGTACCATCATGATGGTTTTGGCTTGTTCGGTGATGGGTGCGGTGGCGAGAACGGCGCCGGAACACGTCATTAGATTAATTTTTGAATTATTCATTTTAATTAATTTGTTGATTGCGTTTACGGAGGCGGTTTTATCACAGGCGAAATTATCTTCGAAAATCAAATCAATTTTCTGACCATTGACCCCACCCGTGCTGTTGATCTCGTCGACAGCAATTTCTGCCCCACCACGTACACTTTCACCCCAAGTCGCCATCTCTCCTGTGAGTGGGGCAACTACACCAATTTTTAGGTTTTCTTTCTTGCTTTGGTCGATATTTGTTTGAGCGCAACCAGATAGGATGACCATGATTGCGACGGCGAATATACCGACCCGAATTTTCTTGTCCATAGGTTTATTTGTTAAAACAATTTATTAAAATTGCCCGTATTATTGCGTAATGGCATTTTTAAGTAAATAGTTTTAACAGCTACGTATCTGAAATATGGGCTATATTGACAGATATATTGCTGTTGATATAATATACTGTAATAATTATTTACAACATTATGTTAGATATATTGAAGGATAATTTTTATTTACAGGAGAGAGAGGCTCAAGTCTATCTGGCCGCGCTCGAATTGGGTAAGAGCCGTGTGAGCGATATTGCGCATCAGGCAGGGCTGAATCGTATTACGACTTATGAGATTTTGAAGCGTTTGCGTCTGCAGGGTCTCGCGACGAGTGCTACTTTCGGTGAAGTGCAAACGTTTCAAGTCATCCCGCCAAATTTGCTAGTGCAAAAAATGGAACAGCGTCTCACTTTGGCAAAAGGGTATTTGCCACAGTTATCTCTAATGGCCAAAAGAAATCAGCAGCCTAAAATTCAATACTACGAAGGAGCTGAAGGTTTACGTTCGATCTACGAGGACACTCTGACCTGCGAAACAAAAGTAATTTATGAATTGGTTAATGCGCGTAATTTGATTGGTGGAATCGGTGGGGATTTCTTGAATAATTATGTCAAAAGACGTGCTCGACACAAAATCAATATAAAAATATTGGTACCAAACTTGCCAGAAAACAAGAAATATCAGAAAGAGGGAAAGTCAGTATTGCGTGACATTAGATTCTTCGATGACAAACACTACAAGCTGCCAAACGATATCATGATCTACGATAATAAATTATCTTTACTTTCATTTTCATCCCGCATGGGAGTGATTATCGAGGATAAAGAAATTGCCGAGTCTATGCTTACCATGTGGCAGTTGATTTGGGATAATTGCAAAGAATAATCTATTTCACCTCCACAATTTTTCCTCCTCGGAATTCCTTAATGGTATATTGGGTATTCGATAGGTCGCCATTCTCGTCCATGGTGTAATTTTCGGCGATGCCTGGATAATCATTCAATGCATATAGCTTCGCCTTGATTGCGTCAGTATTCGTGCCGACTTCGCGCATAATTTTTGCTAATACCTGGACGGCGTCGTAGGCGCGTGGGGAATAGGCATTGATATTTTTTCCGTGTGGATCTTTTTCCATGTTGTTGACGAAATCACTTGGTAAGGTCTTGTTTGCCATGATGGTGAAACGCATGCCATCGACACTCGAACCGAGAGTTTCAGGAATTTTTGTGTCATCCCAAACATCGCCTCCGAGTATCGTCGATTGTATTCCAGCTTCTTTTATCTGTTTCAGACCGATGATAGTTGAATTTACCAAACTTGGAAAATATATGAGGTCGGGATTTGATTCTTTGATTTTCAATAATGATGAACGATAGTCGCGTGCATCAGAGAGAACACCTTCTTCAGCCACAATTTGTCCGCCAAGCTTAATGAAGTTTTGTTTGAATTGCTCTTTTACGCCAGTACTCCATTCGGTGTCGGAGTTGTAAATTATGGCAACACGTTTTTTATTTAATTTTGTATATGTATAGTCAGCGGCAAATTTTCCTTGAAAAATGTCGGAGGGCGCTAAGCGAAAAATATAGTCGCCAGCTTCAGTAATTTTTGGGTTGGTCGAGGAAAACGACAGAATAATTGTCTTGTTTTGTTCGGCTATTGTCGAGACAGCGAGCGTTTCGGATGAACAAAGTGTTAATATCGTTGGAACTTTGTCAGTGAATATTAGCTTATTCGCCGCGTTTAAGGCTGGTTTGGTATCGCATTGGCCATCTTCGAAAATTGTTTCAAGTTTGCGTCCATTTATTCCACCAGTATTGTTAATTTCGTCTGTCGCTATGTCGATTGCTAGTTTTGCTTGTTCACCATAACTGGCGAGCTCTCCTGTCATTGGTCCGATTACGCCGATCTTTATTGGAGAATTATCAATTGTCGCAACATCCTTGTTTTGTATCCTAGAACACCCAACTAACGTGGCGACGAGTAGTACAGACACCGGCAAAACCAAAAGTCGTTTTTTTGTTATCATATTTTTTGATTAAATTAAAATTTATCATACTTGATTATAGGTGTAGTCTAACAAAAAGTCAACCATAATCACGTGCAAATGAAAAGTTAAACATATTTGTTGATAGTGGCTTTATGTAGCGATAATTTGACAAGTAAACAAAAATTTGGTATTGTCTAAAATATAGTCAAATAGACTATTTGGCTTAATTAACACGAATCGTATACACATATGGAACATACGCTGGATGATATAAAGAGGTTGGGGTTAGACGAGAAAGAAGCTCGAGTGTATCTCGCAGCGCTCGAACTCGGTAATGCCACGATGCAGGAGTTGGCGGAAAAATCGGGTGTGAAGAGGACGAGTATCTATAATTTTCTCGATGAAATGAAACAGAGAAAGCTGTTGTTTGAAGTCAAAAAAAATGGCAAGGTATATATTCAGGCAGGAAATCCAGAAGTGCTCGTGTCGCAGGCTGAAAAACAATTGAAAGATTTGAAAGAGTCATTGCCGTTTTTGAGTGGCTTGTATAGCGAACCGGTCAATAAATCAAAAGTTAAATTTTTCTTGGGTACGGAAAGTTTGAAAAATTTGTACAAAGAAATTTGGAAAAAGGGGGAGCCGGTCTACGGTTATTCCGATTTCGAGAAAATGCTCGAGACGATGGATGATAAATACATGTGGGATTTGGCAGATCTGCGCACCAAACTCGGAATTCCTTTCTATTGTATTGCCAAAGATGGTCCGAAGGCGCAACTCGTAAAAGCGAAAGATAAAGTACAAAAACGTGTGACGAAATTGGTCAGTGGGGGAGCATTCGAAACGGAAATAAATATTTATGATAAATGGGTAGCGATTGCTAGTTTTCGTAAACCATATGCGGGGGTGATCATCGAAGACGTGGCTATCGCACGCACGATGAAAGCGATTTGGCAGATGTTGTGGAATAAGATTTGATTTGTTATTTTTTATTTGGTATAGTTGTTCCAAATTGTGTGGAGGTTTGGAAATGGGACAAAAAATAGGGTTCTTTTCTCGAGAGGCAATTCCGATTTGGAAGGATTTGGCTTGTGAGGCCTTGGTTGTCGTCGGGTTCTTTGCCGGGCTCGCAATATTGGCCATTTCAGCGGCTGGGGCAGTGGGTGCGTATTTCGCATACGCATTTGATCCAATTGTGCACTGGTTTGTGCAATTGGGGGCCCTCGGTTGGCCGGGCTTTGCGAAGGGGTTCATCCAGATGATGGTCGAATTCATTTTGCCTTGGGCGTCTGCGATTGGTGCATTTTATGCGTGCCTTTTGCTCGGTTTGGGTGGTTATCATTTCGTGGAAGTCATTCTACACAAACTCAATCCGGAGAAAAATCTGCGTCCGGTGTGGTGATCGATGTGTCTGATCGGTTTCTTCGGCGGATGAGCCTCGCTTCACCCCTCGGTTCGTCCGAGGGTGTTTTTTTGTGTTTAAAAAATTTAGAAGTTTGTATTTTGGGAGTAGCTAAAGTTGACAAAACCACCATTTTTTGTGTATAATTAGGTTTCGAAATTAACCATAATTTAGCTTAATTACGCATATGAAATCACTATTCAAAAACTTTGGTCTGATATTCCTCACCCTCATCATCCTCGCGGGAGTGATGAGTCTGTCTACCTCGAAATCTCGGGCGACGGAGACGGTCGGGGTGCAGAAGATTATTACGGAAATTAATGCGGAAACAGTGAAAGAAATCAGTGTGGAAGGGGACATGATCAGAGTGACTCCGAAAGACGATACTGCGAAGATAATGGAAGTGAAGAAGGAAATTGGTCAATCGTTCTCGGAACTCATGAGTAATTATGGGGTCAAACCAGAAAAACTTCAGCTCGTCGATGTACAGGTGAAAAGTGAAACAGGTTTCAAATATTGGATGGGTATGATCCTACCGATTCTTTTGCCAGTATTTCTCATCCTCGGCGTGATTTGGTTCATGAGTCGACAGGTTCAGGGGATGAATAATAAGGCGATGGGATTTGGCCAAAGTGCGGCTCGTCAAGCGAAAGCGGATGACAAAAATCGACAAACATTTAAGGACGTCGCTGGTGCGCACGAAGCGAAAGAAGAATTGATGGAAGTGGTCGAGTTTTTGAAAAATCCGAAAAAATTTGCGCAAATGGGCGCGAAGATTCCAAAAGGTGTGCTCCTCATGGGTGCTCCGGGTACTGGTAAGACGTTGCTCGCAAAAGCGGTGGCCGGTGAAGCCAAAGTACCGTTTTTCCACATTTCCGGCTCGGAGTTCGTGGAAATGTTCGTCGGTGTAGGTGCGTCGCGCGTGCGTGATCTATTTGCGAAAGCAAAAAAAGCAGCTCCAGCAATTATTTTCATCGATGAAATCGATGCGGTCGGCCGGAAGCGTGGTGCCGGTCTCGGTGGCAGTCATGATGAACGTGAGCAAACACTTAATCAAATTCTCGTCGAAATGGACGGTTTCGAACCAAACCTCGGTGTGATCGTGATCGCGGCGACCAATCGTCCAGATGTATTGGATTCCGCCTTGCTTCGCCCAGGTCGTTTCGATCGACGGGTTGTGATTGATATGCCAGATATCAATGATCGTGAGGAAATTCTCCATGTTCATGCGAAAAATAAACCACTGACAAAAAGTGTGGATTTGCGCAAGTTGGCCGAACGCACCCCTGGTTTTTCAGGTGCGGATTTGGGAAATTTATTGAATGAAGCGGCGATTCTCGCAGTTCGTCGCGGGCTGAAAGAAGTCGGGGAAATGGAAGTGCTCGAAAGTATCGAAAAAGTAATGCTCGGGCCAGAAAAACGTTCCCGTATTTTGTCACAAAAAGAAAAAGAAATGACAGCGTATCACGAAGCAGGTCATGCTATCATCGGACATTTCTTACCGAACTGTGATCCAATTCGCAAGGTCTCAATCATCGGTCGTGGTACCGCAGGTGGATACACACTCAGTATGCCAGAGAGTGATGTGCGCTACAAAGTCCTCGCGAAATTCCGTGATGAAATCGCGATGACACTCGGTGGTTATGTGGTCGAAAAAATGATTTATGGAAAAGATAATTTGTCCACTGGTCCATCAAGTGATTTGAAACAAGCGACCAAGCTGGCCACCAGTATGGCGGTGCGTTTCGGTATGAGTGACGAGCTCGGCCCGCGCGTCTATGGTGAAAATGAAGAATTAATTTTCCTCGCTCAAGAAATTCACGAAAAGAAAAATTACTCCGAAAAAACGGCCGAATTGATCGATGCTGAAATCGCTCGCATTTTACACGAAGGTGAAAAAACCGCAGAAAAAATATTGAATGAAAACCGCACTAAATTGGACGCACTCGTGAAAGTTCTCGTCGAAAAAGAAACCATCGAACAAGAGGATTTTCGTAAGTTGATGGGGGATGGTATTGAGGATAAAAAAGAGGTGGTGAAATAGTAGAAGAATAAAAAACAGCCCGTTTTCGTTTGAAAATCGGGCTGTTTTTTATAATAGGCTGTTACTATGTGGATGATTTTCGCCAACATTTGCAATTTATGGTATAATATCCCCAAATATAAATCTATGAGAACACCAATCTATCGTAAAGCCATGAAAGATAGTTTGTCTTTGGCTTGGAATAACAAACATTTGTGGATTTTGGGCTTATTCGCCGCCGCTCTCGGGCAGATGGGGCTGGTCGATATTTTGTCAGGTGTGGGATACGCCGGAGAAGGCCGAATTATGCTTTTGAATTGGCTGTCGTGGCCGGAAGCATTGTGGAATTTTTTTGCCAATTTGCAAATCGGCTTCGGGCAGTGGGTGTGGCTCGTCTTGGTGATTCTGATTTTTGTTTTTCTGTTTGTGGCATTTGTGTTCGCGTCCGTCACGTCACAGGGTGGTATTATCGCCGCTTCTATTCGTCACGCTTATGGCAAATACACTGACGCGACGGCGGCTTGGCACTATTCGCAAAATCATTTTTGGCGTCTGTTTTCGATAAATTTAGTCAAGAAGGTTTTGATTTTGGTCCTGACGACAGTTATTGGGATTTGTTCGTATATGGTGATTTTCAATCCGCATGGTTTTGATTTAGCAGTCTTTTTGGTATTTTTTGTGCTGGCCACTTTGATCGGATCGGTAATTTCATTTCTCGCGATCTATGCTTCAGCCTACGTGGTGGCCGAGAATCATGGTTTTTTGCGTTCGATTCATGAGGCGTGGAAATTATTTTTAGATCATTGGTTGGTCTCGGTCGAGATGGGTGTATTAGTCCTTTTGTCGAATATTATATTTCTCATAGTTTTGTGTGTGGGTATTATGGCGGTCATCATCCCCACCTTTCTTCTGTGGTTCGTCACTATCGTTTTGGCGGGTAATATATATTGGTTTTTCGGCGTGGTCTTCGGTTCTGTGTGCGCAATGGCGGTAGCTTTTGCTATGATCGCGATGTTTCAAATTTTCACGACATCTGTCTGGTGTAATTTGTTTGTGAAAATGCACAATGAGGGTGTGGTTTCGAAAGTTGCTCGCTTGGTGGGGATTAAAAAAGTATAATTTCTATGCCTTTTCAGAATATCAGTAATTTGATGAAAGATAAAAAGGGGGAAGATGAGGGAAATTTGGGCACTGGTGCCAGAACACCATCTGTCAGTGTTGGTGCTAGTAGAGATTCTGTGGCGGAGAAGTTCTCGAAAAAAATGACGGATGTGAATATCAAAGAAATGGAAACAGATGCGATGCGGTTTGCGGCGAGTATCGGCTATCCACACATTGATCTCGAGAAATTTCCGGTCAGTCACGAAGCTCTCCGCCAGATTCCACGAGAAGATGCCGAACGTCTCGGAGCGGTTTGTTTTTTCGCGATGCAAGACGAGATTAGGATTGGCGCCCTCGATCCGAGTGTCGAGGAAGTGAAACAGCTCCTGTTCGAAGTTCAGGAGAGAGCACATGCTTCGGGTTCGCTCTATGTCATTTCGGAGAAGAGTTTGAAAAGGGTATTGCGTTTGTATGATACATTGCCAGTGGTAAAACCAATTACCAAAGATATCGAGATCAAAGCTTCGGATTTGGACAGAGTATCAGCGACAGTTGATGATTTTCGAGCATTGGCTAATTTGGTGAATGGGAAAAGTGTTTCTGAGATTTTGACTTTACTTATTGGCGGTGCTCTGAAAGTAGAGGCGAGTGATATTCATTTCGAATCAGAAGAAGAGGGTTTGGCAATACGCTATCGTCTCGATGGTATTTTACATGATGTGATGAAATTGCCGGTAGCGATGGCTTCGAAATTAATTTCGCGTATCAAATTGATTTCGTCTTTGAAATTGAATATTGTGGATGCTCCTCAGGATGGTCGTTTCACTATCAAAAAGGCGGCTCTCGGAAATATCGATGTACGCGTATCCATCATGCCGAGTGTGTATGGAGAGAGTGTGGTGCTACGTCTCCTGCCCCAGAACAAAAGCGGTATTTCTCTCGAAAATGTTGGACTCCGTGGCGAAGCTTATGATATCCTGTTGCGTGAGATTCAACGCCCCAATGGTATGATAATCACGACTGGTCCGACTGGCTCCGGTAAGACGACGACTATGTATGCCGCCATGCAAATTCTCAATAAACCGGGCGTAAAAATCATCACTCTCGAAGACCCTGTCGAATACAAAATGGAGGGGGTAATCCAGAGCCAAATAGATCGATCAAAAGATTACACCTTTGCCAAGGGTTTGCGTTCGATTTTGCGTCAGGATCCGGATATTGCCATGGTGGGTGAAATCCGCGACCTTGAGACTGCTGAGATCGCTATTCAAAGCGCTTTGACCGGTCACCTGATTCTATCCACTATTCATACGAATAGCGCGGCCGGAGCAATTCCACGCTTCCTCTCTATGGGGGTGAAGCCGTTTTTGCTTGCGCCGGCACTCGATTGTGTGATCGGGCAAAGGTTGGTGCGAAGAATTTGCAAAGAGTGCAGGTATGAGGTAGAGCCTAGTGCGGAACAAAAATTACGGGTGGAGAAGGCGTTTGCTGATCTCCCCGAAAAAGAAAAAGCCCGTTTGCAGGGCAAAGAAATTAAATTTTTCGAGGGAAAAGGATGTAAGGTTTGTAACGGTATTGGGTATAAAGGACGAACGAGTATTTATGAAGTATTTGTGATGACTCCCGAAGTCGAACAAGTTATTTTGAGTGGGCAGGTGTCGGAATATGATATTAATAATTTAGCTATTAAAAATGGCATGGTGACCATGTTCCAAGACGGAATTTTGAAGGCAATTGATGGTATTACCTCGGTCGCAGAGGTGATGCGCGTGATTGGTTGATAGAAATTGCCTGTCTGTTTTTGGGAGTAATTTAATTTATATGACCCCGAGACATCAAGAAACAAATTATGCGGATTTACGACCAGCTCGTTTTTATCGAGCGGTGGCGATTGCTTTCCTTATCATTACCATAATTTTGCTTTGCTCGATTTTTTTCATGTCATCCAAGCAGGCGACGATTACGATTACTAGCAAATTAGAGCCGGTAGATATCAATACGAGTTTGCTTGTAGGGGTGGGGTCGGAATTTCCTGGCGCTGTTGTCACCACCACAGTCACTTCAAACAAGAAATTTTCACCGAGTGGCAGTCGAGTGGAGGTCGGTGTGGCGATGGGGCAAGTGACCCTCTATAATGATTCCTCCATAGAGCAGGCTCTCATACCTACCACTCGTCTCCTCACGGCTAGTGGGACTCTGTATCGTCTCAAGGGGCGTGTCACTATTCCAGCCAATGGGACTGCGATTACGGATGTGTATGCGGATGTTTCAGGTGCGGGGAGCGAGATTGGTCCTTCGGACTTTACTATCCCTGGTTTGCCGAAAGATAAACAAAAAGTTATCTACGCGCGCAGTTTTGAAACAATGCGTGGGGGAGAGAGGAAAGTCGGTATTTTGGCGGAAGCAGACGTGAAAAAAGCGGAAGAAGAATTACTGGCAGATTTGAAAACGAAAGGTCAGGAAGAAATTCAGAAGAAATTTCCAGATTATAAAGGGGTGTTCAGTGTCATCCAGTCGGTGGTGGACGCAGACACTGAAGTTGGTAAAGAAGTTTCAGAATTTACAATGAATGGTCGGGCGACCATAATTGGCGTTCTCTATGATGAGACAAAAATAAAAGGTAAGGTGGACGCTGATTTGCAAAAACATGTGGTCAGTGATAGTGAGATTATCAAGCCTCGTTCAGAAAATCCGGCGGTAGTTCTCGAGAAATATGATCTCGTCGCTGGTACAGCTAGTCTCACTGTGAGTTATAGCGGATTAGTTTCGCTAAATCCAGATTCCAAACAACTCGAGAAATCAGTGTTTTTCGGAAAAAGTAATGATGAAATTAGGCGGTATCTACTTGCGTTGGATCATGTTTTCGGGGTAGATGTGAAGTTTTCACCAGTGTGGGTGAGGACAGTGCCACATGTACCAGATCATGTTTTCGTAATTGTGAAGACAGTGGAATAGGTGTCAGGATTTAGTTGGTTTTTCTGTTCATCTTGACAAAAATATTGGGTGAAGTATAATTAGGATATTGCACGATGATAAAAGTCAGCCCAGCAAACATTATCGACAGGGAGGGGGAGCCGTGATTGAGAGTTCCCCTCGAAGCAGTGTTGCATGGTACCGCTTTTGGACCCGAGAGGGATCGACCATGAGGTCGATGTGCAGAGATATAGAAAGTAAAAAGTTCGGGTGGAACCGTCCTTCGCTCCTTCGGAGCTACGGACGGCAAGGCCGTCCTCGGGGGTTTGGTTGCAGATACTAAATTACCGTGGATACTTGCTGTTCGTGAATAGGACCCCGGCGCCAATTGTTTGGCGTTTTTTGTTTAATAAATAACTAATTTTGTTTTATGGAAAACAATCTCGAAGTAATGCGCCACTCCTGTGCTCATCTGGTAGCGGCGGCCGTGGCGGAGCTATACCCGGGTGCGAAATTTGGGGTGGGTCCGGTAGTCGAAAATGGGTTTTATTATGACATCGATTTTCCGCAAAATATTACGGAAGAAGACCTGAAGAACATTGAAGATAAAGCTCACGAATTGTCCGGAAAAGGGCTTAATTTCGTTCGTCGGGAAATGGATATTGCGACCGCAATTACTTATTTTTCTGAACGCAAACAGGATTATAAAGTTGCCCTTTTGCAGGATATTCAGACCAAAGGAACAACGAAAATGAACGCGGAGGAAATTCAAGATGTGGGTACGGATACAAAAAATGTCTCAGTGTATGAGACGGGTGATTTCGTCGACCTCTGTCGTGGTCCACATGTTGCCTCGAGTAAAGATGTGGGTGTTTTCAAATTGGTTAAACTAGCCGGAGCATATTGGCGCGGAGACGCAAACAATAAACAATTACAGAGAATTTATGGAATTTGTTTCGAGACGCAAGGCGAATTAGACAGTTATTTGAATTTATTGGAAGAAGCCAAAAAACGCGATCACCGGAAATTGGGGGTTGAATTAGATTTATTCACTTTTTCCGATTTGGTGGGCCCCGGACTTGCTCTCTGGACACCGCGTGGTACGCTCTTGCGTAATGTCTTGGATGATTATGTTTGGGATTTGCGTAGAGAGCGGGGTTATGAGCGGGTGACAATTCCACATATCACCAAAAAAGCGTTGTATGAGACCAGTGGGCATTGGCAGAAATTCGCGGAGGAGCTGTTTCATATCACGACGCGCGAAGGTCATGAATTTGCTATGAAACCGATGAATTGTCCGCATCATACGCAGATATATAATCATATTTCGAGGAGCTATCGCGAATTACCGCAGAGATATGCTGAGACTACAATGGTTTATCGCGATGAGCAGTCGGGCGAGTTGTCGGGGCTTTCTCGTGTACGGTGTATTACTCAGGACGATGCGCATGTGTTTTTGCGTGAGGTTCAGGTAAAAGAAGAAATGTTCAAGATTTGGGATATTATCGAGATTTTTTACCGAGCCACTGGATTTAGTTCTCTGAAAGTTCGTCTGTCTTTACATGATCCGGATCATTTCGAAAAGTATTTGGGGACAAAAGATGTCTGGGAAAAGACAGAAAATCAGTTGCGAGAATTGGCGAAGGAGAGGGGCGCGGAATATTTCGAAGCCAAAGGTGAGGCGGCGATGTATGGACCGAAAGTTGATTTCATGGCCACAGATTCCCTTGGTCGAGAATGGCAGGTGGCTACAGTACAGATTGATCGCAATTTGCCAGAGAGGTTTGATTTGACTTGTGTAAATGAGAAGGGTGAAAAAGAAAGAATTGTCATGTTGCACGCGGCAATTATGGGCTCGATTGAACGGTTTTTGTCAATTTTAATTGAACACCATGCCGGCGCTTTTCCGATTTGGATGTCACCGACGCAAGTGATGCTCACGGCGGTCTCTGCGAAGCATGTAGAAGGCGCCCGTCAGATTGCGGCTGAGTTGGCTGGGGCTGGGGTTCGTGTGGAAGTAGATGATGCAGATGAGACTTTGGGTAACAAAATTCGCAAGTCAGCTGGTCGCAAGATTCCCTATGTCATCGTCGTGGGTGATAAAGAGCTGGCGGGTGGGGATTGGATGATCCGTGTGCGTGGCGAAAAAGACCAGATAAAGATGACAAAAAACGAATTTATCGCCAAACTAAAATTGGAAATTGCTGAAAAAAAATAAGCAACAAAAAAACAGTGGATTGTCCACTGTTTTTTGTATATTTTTAGATTAAATCTTTTGAGGCGCGGACTACTTCTAGATATTTATCTTCGTAAGCTTGGAGTGTCTTGGCATCTTCTTGGTCCTTTGGTTTTTTGGATTCGGATAATCTTTTGATCATTTTGGTCAGCGATTCTGGTTTCGGGTCAATAATTGTGAGCCCGTCAGTCACTTCTTCCATCAAGATTACTTCACCAGGCTTAGTCATTTCAGGAGTTCTGCCATCGAAAATAAACTTATTTTGGAATGCTCCAAAAATACCGCCAAATTTAATTTTTTCTACCCCAGCTTTCATTTGGATTAATTCATTGCGAAGTTTCCCAACAGTTTCCCAAGCTTTTTCTTCTTTTGATTGTGCCCTTTCTCTCTTGGGGGCTTCGGCACGATTGGTTCCTTTGGTGTATTTATTTTTTGCGTTGTCAAAACCATCTTTTATTTTTTCACCGAGTCCGCTTTTTTGAAATTTATCGAGGGTTTCTTTGTCCGTATTATCGTACCAGTCTTCGAGATCGTCTTCGACAATCCCGCCCTTTGGAGTAGTATCCATTGTCCGAGTCTCTCCTCTGGTTCGTGTTGTGGCGGTACTTCCAGTCGTGAAGCGGTGAGCGGGGGTGCCATATTCAGGTTTTTTTGATGGGTTTTTGATTTCTGTTAAGACTTTGTAGAAATCCATACCATCTCGTTCTTCCTGATCCTTGGTCTTCGCTAGGTCTTCATAGATTTTCCGAATTTCCCCTCTTTTTTCTCTGGGGAAAATTGCCAGAGCTCTGTTTATTTTCTGACTAAGTTCGACTTGGTCGAGCACGTGGAGGTCAGCCTCGTCTCCAGCCGGTTTTTGGTCAAGTGTGAGCTTTTCTTGGAATAGACGCAGTAGTTCAATATCCTGGCCAGTTTCTCGTTTTTTCTGGGTTTCTTTTTCTAGACGTTCTTTTTCCTTGATTCGAGCTTGGTCGATCTTGATATTTTCAAGTCGCTCTTTTTCTCGTTTTTCATTTTCTCGAGCCATCACTTCCGCTTGTTTTGCTCTTTCTTCGGTGCGTATTCCCATGACAGTATCTTGGACACGTTTTTCAATTTTGGCTTTTTCGGCAGGTGGAATACTGGCGTTTAATGCGGTCAATTCCTTATTTAGTGAGGATATCTGTTCCTGTAATTTCTTGTATTCAGGATTTCTAGCATCTTTGGATTTCAAGGGCATTTCGGTCATTGTTTTTAGGATGTTGCCCAACTCAAGTTTGATTTCAATTATTCTGTTAGTATTTTTTTCTAGAGCTTCTTTTGCGGCGGCATCTAGTTTTTGTTTTTCCTGTTGCTCTTGCTGTTGTTTATTTTTTTGCATTTCAGCTATTTTGTCCTGCACCTTCTTTTCGAAAGACTCCGTATCAACTATAACAGGAGGCAAAAGATCTTTTTCTTCTTGGATTAAGCGTGAATTTTCTGCTTTTAATTGGGAGTATTCAGCATTTTTGGAATTTTTGGACCGTGGCGACATGGCAGTCAAGTCTTCGAGGATCTCTCTTCGTCGGAGTCTAATTTCTGCAATTCGGTCTATACTCGTATCAGAAACAGCGGTTTCTCGGAATTCAGCCTCGGCGTAGCCTTTCCATTTTTCTAAAATTTTGTTGATAGTTTCTGTATCATGGGCGTCGACGTTGCGATGGATTTTTTCTCGATGAGCGATGTGGTTGAGTAGAGCTTGGAAATCACCACCTTCAATGGAGGCTTCTTCAACCATTGTGGAGTACTCGGCACGTAGGGTATCGAGGTTTTTTGCGTATGCCTCCATTTGGGCAAGCTTCTCTTCAAGTCCGCTTTCAGAAACCAGAGATGCCTCCTTCAATCTGGAGGTTAGTTTTTCAAGTTTTTTATCTAACTCAAGAATTCTATTTTCTAAAAGATGTGTGTTAAAAGAATTTTTATTTAATTTTTTTTCTATTGTTTGTTCTTCTTCTTTCGCAGGTTTTTGAGGAATCTCTCGTGTGGCTTCTGCTAAATCCTTGTCATCGAGTGGTTCTGGGAGTTTAAATTTTTTCGCTTCGGTGGGGTTTATTAACTGGGGGTTGTCATGACGGCTTGACATATTTTTTTGGATTAATTTGATTTTAATTGATGGTATTTTAGCACGTTATGCGAATTAAGTTAATTTTTTTATACACAGGTGGCAGTTGACATGGTCAATTTATTACTATATAATCGAATGTCAGTGTTCTTTGTATTATGGGGGTGTATTCATGAGAAATGGTATGTTGAACGGTATCAGTTTAGGTGAGTATTTGTTTATTCCGAGGATTTGGCGCTTTATGCCGGGTTATCGGATAGTCCACTATACACATGAGCCGGGTGAACCCGGACACTTGCTTTTGGTGATTATCTGGGGCTATGGTGATAGTCCGAAGCAGGAGTTGAAAACCATCGAAAAAGGGTTTCCGATTCAGATCAGAATCGGGCATCAGCGGTTGAAGGTAGTTCGTTCAGTGTTTGAGTACCGTCGTCGGAATGACGGGGTGGAGTTCTTGGAGGCGCGCATCAATGTGCAAGCCATTGAAAAACACAAAAGAGAAATTCCAGAGGAGGGTCGTGTGATCAGTTTCGAGGAGGCGATCAATTCGCTGGCAAGGTAGTCTGGCGTCGAGTAGACGCCTTTTTTTATTATTTAATTATTGACAAGTTGGGGTAATTATATATATAATCATTTGGTTCGATGATCATTCAAAAGGAGAGGTAAATGGAACAATCAGATAAGTTATTCCTCGGTGTGGATTTTTCTTTGGAAGACCGTCGTTTGTTGCCAGAACGAATTGGAAATGTCGCAACCGAATTTGGGGATGGGGAAATCAGGGATTTGTATATTTTACACGCTCGACGGGTGTGTGATAAGCGTCTCATCGCTAGGATTCTATTTTCGTCGGAGATTTGTGAATATGCGTCTGAATGTGATCAAGATACTTGCGGGAAAGAATGTTGTGTCACACTCCTACGAGAATCTTTCAGACAGATTTCTTTTGCGCGCACTAATACCCATGATGTTGGTTTGCGTTTTCTAAAGATGGAATTGAAGGGTCGGCCAACTGGTGATGGTTGGGTGCGAGTGACTTCCAAAACAGAAAGGAAGGATCGGCGCTATGTTTGGCTTACAGTGGTTTGGCAGGTCATTTCCCAAAATTCGCTCCCCTCGAGAGTTTGTGGACGTTTAAAAATGAGGAAAGACTTTGTTGATTTGAAAAATGAAGTCGCCAGTATTCTCCTCAAACACGGTATTGACTACTGGACTTTGTGGTGTGATCTCAAGGATGTGGATTCCGAGAGGGGGTTTCCTCTATTTGGGAAAGATGGGGATATTATATTTCTCGTTTGTGTAGGGGAGAGAAGTCGAAGCATCCCCGCACCTCTTCGGGGGGAACTACTTGGTTTGAAACAGGTGATTTGGAAGGGGCATCGGTTAGATGTGAGTTTGCAGTGTCTCCACGCCTGTACACAAGTACCTGATCCGATATTTACGGCTATTTCCGCCAATCGTTGTATTGAAATGAAAAAATCTTATGGGTGGATTAAAATTGCCTATAAGCCGATGAAAATCCATTCGGATTAGTTCGTTTCTTAGGTGCCCAGTGGCACCTTTTTTTATCTCAAATTAGCCAAATATGATACTTGATTTTTCTGACGATTATGATATAATCACCATCGTATGATAGATGGAGTTTATCAATACAATATCACTACTTTTGGTTGCCAGATGAATAAAAATGATTCAGAGAGAATGGCGGCTGTTTTGGAATTGGCTGGGTTCGCACCTGTGGATGATCCGCGGGCGGCAGATGTTCTGATTTTGAACACTTGCTCGGTGCGTGATTCGGCGGAGTCGCGTATTTTTGGCCGTGGACGAGATATAAATAAATGGCGAGCGAAGAATCCGAATTTAGTGGTGGCAATCACCGGTTGTCTGCCCGGTAGGGACCCGAAGGGAGAAGTGAAGAAAAAAATGCCGTGGGTTGACTTATATTTTCCAAATAGCGAGATGGTGCGTTTGCCGGCGATGATTGCCGAAATCAGGCCACAGATGATCAGACAAAAAAGTATTTTTCCGGATTCATATTTGTCAGTTATTCCGAAGTATTCAGAAAATTTCCGAGCCTTTGTGCCTGTGCAGACTGGGTGTAATCAGTTTTGTACTTATTGCGTAGTGCCATATTCCCGTGGACGAGAAAAAAATCGCCCGTTGGCTGAGATTCTCTCGGAGGTGCGTGCTCTCGCCGAGAAAGGTGTTCGAGAAGTTCATTTGCTCGGGGAAATTGTCAATCATTACACCGCGCCCGATCCGGAAAATTTTTCTGAGAACAATCTATTTCGAAAAAATGATTTTGCTCGCCTGCTTTTCGAGATAAACAATATATCAGGCATAGAGAGAATTCACTACACCGCTCCGCATCCTCTGTATATGGATGAGGAGATGATTGCGGCGCTGGCTTTGCCGCATCACATGAATTATTTACATTTGCCAGTTCAGTCGGGGAGTGATAAAATACTTGCCAAAATGAATCGTCGCCATACTCGAGCTGAATATTTGGATATAATAAAAAAAATCAGGCAAGTTCGTCCGGGTATAGCTATCGGCACCGATATTATTGTTGGTTTTTGTGGTGAGACAGAGGATGATTTCATGGACACGATTCGTCTCTACGAAGAATGTGATTTCGATATTTCATATCCGGCACAATATTCTGTCCGGTCTGGCACGGCGGCGGCCAAAGTATTTGTGGATGATGTGTCGGAGGCAGAGAAGAAAACGCGCTGGAATCGTTTGCAGGCGAAAATGGAAGAAATTACGGAGAAAAAAAATCGGGCATATTTGGGCAAAACAGTTTCCGTTCTGGTGGACAGGTGGGAAAACGGTGAATGTCTCGGGAATTCGAGTGAGATGAAATTGGTGGGTTTTGGGGGTGATTCGAAATATATTGGACAAATTGTTAGCGTCCGGATCGATTTCGCCGATAAGTGGATTTTGCGCGGAGAAATGATATAATTAATCATATGTGTGTGCTTGTGGGAGAAGAACAAACCAAACTTAAATCGGAGGAACCGGCACTGCCCAAAATGATTGTGCTCGTCGGTCCGACTGCATCCGGTAAAACGGATTGGGCTTTGCGATTATCAAAATTGTACAATGCGGAAATAATTTCGGCTGATTCACGTCAAGTTTATAAAAAAATGAACATCGGTACCGCAAAAGAAACGGGAGAGTGGCATTGGTCAGGATTGCACCGTGTTTATATGATTGGGGGGGTACCACACCATTTGATAGATTTTCTGGATCCGGGCAAGTTTTTTACCATGGTGGAGTTTCATGACGAAGCCATCAAAATTGCTCGGTCGATTGTCAAAAACGGGAAAATTCCCTTTGTGGTCGGAGGCACCGGACTTTATGTTCACGCTTTGGTGGATAATTTGCAGATACCGCGTGTACCGCCAAACAAAAAATTACGCAAAAGTTTGGAGGAAAAAACCACTGAAGAACTGATGGTGTGGCTAGAGAAACTTGATCCGGAAACAGCCCAGTCGGTGGACCGCGCTAATCGGCGTCGGGTCACTCGCGCTCTCGAGGTGTGTATTTTGAGTGGGGCGCCTTTTTCTGGACAACAACAAAAAGGCGCACCACTCTTTGATGTGCTTCAGATCGGTATCGACATCTCTCGGCAAATTTTAGATGAGAGAATTTCGGTGCGTGTCGATAAAATGATGAAACTCGGATTACTTGCGGAAATTAAAGACCTTTTGCGGCAAAAATATAGTTGGGAGTTGCCGGCAATGAGTGGAATTGGTTATCGACAGTTTCAGGACTATTTCGAAAACAAAGCGGATATTGATCAATGTATTGAAAATTTGAAAAGGGATACGAGGCGATATGCGCGGAGACAACTTACTTGGTTCAAACGAGATAAACGTATTAGGTGGTGTGAAAATTTTTCCCAGGTAGAGAGTTTGGTAAGGGATTTTTTGGGAGGTAAGAAGGTGGATGAATTACCAATTTTGCCAATTAAATACGCTAATTTTGAATAATCTATGCCATTAGCTATTAAACCCGGTTCAAGTTTGGGTATTGGTTCTCGGCCAGGTGGCGTGCGGTTTGGAGGTGGGGTGAAGCCTGTCTCAACCTCAGCTTTTTCACGGCCAAATCAAGATAAAGGATCGCCGCGGGCGCAAAACTTTTCGGTGACGAAATTAGGACAGTTGAAAGAGCGAGAAAGAGCCAAGGTGTCGATCAGCCGAGTTGTGGCTGAACGCAAAGTGGGGAGCATTGATTCACCTCGAGTTGGTGTGGGGGAGAGGAAAACTGCGACCGATAGTTATGCGGATAAACGTGCTGAAGAATTAGAAATTATCCGTCAGAAATCAATTGAGAGGCAGAAGTTCGTCACTACTCGTCGCATGGTGAGAGAGAGATTGGCGCGTGAGGCGGAAGAGGCCAAAAAAGTCGCCGAAGAGAAAGCTCAGCGCCAGAGGGCAAGTATTTTTTAGAAAGATTAAATACAAAAAACGCCGTTGAGCGTTTTTTGTGTAGAGAGTTTTTATTCAGAAATCTTTTTTCTCAGTATATCTTCCATCATCTTTGGGTCGGCCGCTCCCTCGGAGGCTTTCATCGCCATTCCGAGAAGGAATTTGATTATTGGTTCTTTGCCAGCTCGGAACTGTTTTACTTGGTCGGGGAAATTGTGAATAATCTGTTCGGCGATACTCGTCAATTTGTCACCATCACGATTTTGTCCGAGTTTGTATTCTTCCATCACATGGGTCGGGTCGACATCGGTGTCGTGGTCGATCATGATTTCGAGAATTTTTTGAGCGCTGGTGGAGTTTATTTTTTCTGCGTAGACCAGCGCGACCAATTCGGCGAAATTTTCCGGCGATATTTTCATTTCCTCATAGGAGATGTTTCTGGCCGTGAGAAGTCCGAATAATTTGGTGGTCAGCCAACCGCTCATGAGTCGGGCAACTTTATTTATATTTTGTTCGCGAATTTCACCATTTTCGGATTTATGATCCGGGAGAGAGTGCAACCAATCAATGAGCTCACTCATCGCGGCTTCGGCGAAATTGGCCCAATCGCTGTCCTGGGCTAATAGGCGGCTGTCGGCATATGAGAAGCCGTATTCTTCGTGAAAACGACGAGTTTTGGCGATTGGTAATTCTGGAAGAAATATCTTTCCGGCAATTTTCAATGGTGAAAATGGGGGAATATCGGGTTCTGGGAAATAGCGATAATCAGCGGCGTTTTCTTTTTTTCTTTGGCAAATTGTTTCGCTTGTCGTGTCGTCCCAACCGCGAGTTTCTTGGTCGACGACCCCGTCATTTTCCAAAAGTTTTGTCTGACGTTTTATTTCGAATTCAATGGCCTTTTCGACCGCTCGAAAGGAGTTGATGTTTTTGATTTCAACTTTTGCGTTTAACCTGGAATTATTAAGCGGCTTGACTTGGCCGTTCACAATTTCAAACGCAGTTGGGTCTTGGAGTGAGATATTGACTTCACAGCGCATTTGGCCTTTCTCCATATCGGCAGAAGAAACTTTCAGTTGACGTAAAATTGCGCGCAATTCTTGGCAGTATGTTTTGGCTTCCAGAGCAGATTTGAAATCAGCGCCGGTGACTATCTCCATGAGTGGTGCTCCGGAGCGGTTGAAGTTGACCAAAGTCTGGCCTTCGCGATCATGAAGGAGTTTGGCTGTGTCCTCTTCGAGATGAACACGGGTGATATTGATTTTGGCTTCGGATCGGATATTGTCATTTAGCGGAAATACTAGTTCCATTTCGCCATTTTCGCCGATCGGCTCGTCGTATTGGGATATCTGGTATCCTTTTGGCAGGTCTGGGTAGAAGTAGTGTTTACGGTCAAATTTGGAGGTTTCACGGATATTGCAACCCAATGCCATGGCCGCTTTGACAGTCATTTGGATGGCGGCTTTGTTCGGCACAGGCAAAGTGCCTGGGTGGGCAAGGCAAATCGGACAAATGTTCTGATTCGGTTCCTTTTCCTCAGGGCTGTTCGGGCATGAACAGAACATTTTGCTTTTGGTCGCCAATTCCACGTGGACTTCCATGCCAATAATAGGGGTGAGTTTCATAAAATAATCTCTATTGTCTTTCTCCCGCGCTCTTGTAAATCAAGATAGTATAGATTGAAGCAATTTGACTGAGTATCAAATTGATGGTGAATATGATTGCGGAGTAGATGAAAGTGATTATTTCATTTTTCCCAATAATTGACCCAATCTGACCAAGAATATTGCTGAGAGTGGCAAGGATGAGTACTAGTACAAAAATTCTGATAAAAAACGACCACCAGCGTCCTTTGACGAGGGCGAAACTGTGGAGGATGGCGGGTTTTATTTTTTTGCCTTGGAGAACAATCTCGTATATGAATAAATTAAGTCGAATACTGTAGTAGATTGCATGGAAAAAACCGTAAATTGCTACAAGAATAATTAGTTTGGAAATAATGTTACCGATCAAGCCGTGAGCCGATAAATTTAGAGCACTGGATAGACCGATCAATACTAGCGAGATAAGAAAGGGAGCGGCAATATAAACCCCAGAGATTATCATGCCAATGAAACCGCGCCAAACATAGGGATGGGTAGCTGTCGTAGAAAGACGGATATTTTCATCGAGGTTGTTTGTGAGTTTGGAGTGGACAGCGTGAACATAAGCGAAATTGAACCACAAACTCAGGTAAGAGATTGCCAGAGCAAAAAGCAGGCCGATTATTCCAAACACGATAATCAGGGTAGAGTCCTGACCGGAGATAAGGGCGGTCGAAAAAGGTAAAAAAATCACCACACCAGCGAAGCCGATTACCAGAGGTACGAGTGAGAGCAGGGCGTATTTGATTACCATGCGGATATTTTGTCGGAAAAACTGCCAAGAATTTTTGAGTAACTCACCGATCGAAATAAGCATATTAAAAGAATGATTGTAAAAGTTTAACACTTTCTGTTTTCATTATATCAAATTTTTCGTTTGTATTCAAAATGTGGATTTTCGTACCACGAGATTCAAAAATTTCCTGATATTTGGGTGATAGATAGAGAGCTCGGGTTGTCTCGAGGAATTCTTTGCGTTCGAATATAGAATTGTCGGTTTTGTTGGTACGAGTAGCGAGTCTTTCGAGTGCGATTTCGGCTGGCAAATCAGTGATTACGAGATGGTCCGGAGCATGTTCGAGAGCGAAAGCGTTGCCTTCGATGGCGGCGATTTCCGTCATCGGTATTGTGCCTTGGATTGACTGGTAGCAGAGCGAGGTTGAAACACTCCGGTCTTTGATAATAATTTTGTTTGGCGAAGAATTTAGGAAGGGGATAATGACTTTTTTATATAAAATAAGACGGTCGAGGGCGTAGGCATTGGCGATAGATAGAGGAGGGTAATCAGATCCGGAACGAATTAGTTCATTGCGAATTACACTGCCGATCCCGACAAAAGTTGGTTCGGAGGAGAGGATGCAATCGTATGGCAAAAATTCTTCCGGATTCGGATGCCGGCTGTGATTTTTCCAAAAATCACGCAGGTTTAGACATTTTTTATTGATTGAATTTAGGTAATTGATCCACTCGAGTATGATGGAACTTTTCCCTGATCCATCGATACCATCAATAATTATAAACATAAATTCTAGTTCGCAGTGGTTACTGTTTAGGCGCGTAATTATATTCTGGATTGAACATTGTCGAAGCCCAAGAAGATGATCCACCGTTCATGTTGACACGAATGTATTTGGCGAGAAGTGGTTGTACCTCATTAAGTTTATGCCAACATTCTTGGGCAATTCGTCGATAAGAAATATGTCCTTTCGAACCGGATCGGAGAGAAATGAAATGGTGCAGTTCGCGCAAGTTCCAAGTGATGAGAACGCGTTTTTTGAACGCGAGCGGTACGACGTATTGCGCTTCGTGCGGAAATTCTGTTTTCATTTTATCATACAATTCACTGCCTGCATACATCGCTTCACGAAATTTCTCCGCCTCGCCCGCTTCGGTAATTTCCTCTGGAATATCGAAGCCATGGATAGTCGTCACACGCTGATTAGTCTGTGTGCACATGCGGTGACGTTGGATATCGCGGAATGCGCCATAGTCCATGAGAATGTCAAATGTGTAATATGCGTGTTCGAGCTCGCGCAGTGGCGCGTCGAAAGAAGCACGGCGCGCAAGCGCTTCGTCCATGATTCTCTCTTTTTGTTTTGCGGGCATTGTTTTCACGGTACGGAGTGCTTGGTGAAATGGGACATCACTGAACCGGTATAGAATAGCGGCGATGATGCGTTCTTCGGCGTCTTCATCGTATGAGACAATTTTTACTGGTGGGGTCGGTTCTGGGTTTTCATTTATCAAAATATTAGCGATTGACTCGAATGACCGTTCAGTTTCACTTAAGTATTTATTTTCATCAGCAAACTTGATGAGGGTTGGCGTCACTTTCAAGGCTTCTTTTTTCATTTCGGCGCCAATTTGGCGTGCTTCGGCGAGTGGATGGGAGAGTAGCTTCGCGATCGCGTGTTCCATCACGCGGGCGTTGGCTGTGAGGCCGAGATTGGTGAGGGTGGCAGTCGGGAGCAGGTAGCGGATGTTGTCACATACGCGAGCGCGTGTGTTCGCATTGTAGGAGCGTTCGGGTGTGCCATTTTGTGGATATTTCGATCGGATAAATTCATTCATGGCGGGTTCCATTTCGGTGTAGGTGTCAAACAAGAAATCAATCGTTTTTTCATAAATACGGCCATAAGTGGAGCGCATGATATTGTCTGGCTTTAGGTAGCGGGTGCGATCGAATACTTGATAACGAGTGGATTTTTCGGTGTAGGAAGCGAGGCGATTGTCCTCAATGATTTTCGTGGCGAGAATCGAAACGTTTTCAATCGCGAGATGGAGTGTCGCGTGTTCGGCGACGGAGCTGTGACCATATCCAACCACCCATTTCTCATGAAAATCGGCTGATTTTTCATCGGTCAATTCCTCCGCAATTTCACGGAATGATTCAGGCGAGCGTGAACATTTCGCAAATGCCACGGCGACGACTTCTGGTTTCAAATGATCGAGTGAGTAGATGTCTCTTTTGTTTGTTTGTGTTTCTTCCATATTTTTCTTCTTTGTCCGCCGTAGCCTTGGCGAAGGCGGATGGGTTTAATTTATTTTTTTATTTTGTTTTTTTGATATAAAATTCTGTCCAGTAATTACTTTTTTCCCGGTTTTTTCTTCAAGTGCGATTCTTGCGTCTTTAGCAATTTTTCCACCTTTTTTCGCGGGAATTTTATTTTCTTCAAGTCCTTTTGTCTGCATGGTTTCGGCGATTTGTCTGGTGGATAATTCAGCTAAAGCGGTAAATACTAGTTCGGCGTCGGACATGTGGTCACGTAAGTTTTGTGTTTGAAGACTCTTTAACTTTTTATGTTCTTTTGTTGATATGTCACTCCACTCCTCATGAATTATGTTTGTCAAAATGGCATATTCGTCTTTTTCTTTTACTTCGTTATTTTTCCAATAATCCGTTAATTTATTTCGGATTTCTTGCCCCATCATTCTTTGTTGTATCCATTTGTCACTTCGTCCAAGTTTTTGCCAGTATTCGCGACTACGGTTGAGAGCTTTTTCCGGATCAGTCATTTCCTGCATTCTCTCGTAGCCGACGCGGGCGAGCCAGAGTTTGATTGGTTCTGCTTTTGGACTGGGGATGGATTGAATGAGACGAAGGATCGTTTCTACATTTGCCACATCGGTGTTATAAAATTTTCCATCGGAAGACTGTAATTTCAGTTTGTCACATTTTGTGACAGACTGATTTCCTTCTTTTTTTAAGCGATTTTTTAGTGTCGTCCAGTAAGTTTGGGCCTTTTTAAAATCACGCTGTTCGATTAATGTGGCCACGATATCAATAACAGAAAAAAACCAAGTCTCCGTTTTTTCATCATAATATCGCCGGACACGGAAATTTTCAAAAATGGCAAGTGAGTGTCTATTTTTTTTCATAAATTTAGTCAGTCAACTAGGGTTTTTTGATGTGATAGTGTTAGGATCTTTGATCTCGATTTGTGTTTTAAGCAAATTTTTCAGTGTCAATACCATGTTCTTGTGTCAAATTGTTTGGATTGAATTGGTCTATCATAGCAATTTTTTACTTCACCCCCGTCGTCCCGAATCCGCCTCTGTCCGCGTTTGTCATCTCTTCGACTTCGGTCCATTCAGTCTGATCGACGCGCACGAAAGCGCCTTGGCCGAGACGTTCGCCTTTTTCGATTTTTACAGTTTCGGAAGTGAGGTTGTACACTTGCAGGAGAATTTCATCGTTATTGCCGCAGAAATCTTGGTCGATGAATCCGGTAGAAGTAAAAAGGCCTTTACGGCGCATGGTGCTCGAGCGATCTTTTATTTCGAGCATGTAGCCGTGGGGAATTTCTATGACGAAATTGGTCGGGATTCTTTCAATTTTATGTGGTGGAATTTCGAGGTCAATTCGACTGTATAGATCAAAAGCAACAGCGCCTCGAGTTTGGTAAATCGGCACTGGTAGAGACTTATCGACTCTTTTTATTTTTACGTTCATATTGGATTTTTTTAATAGCTTCGTCAATTTGTTTAAAAAGTTTTTCAAAAGAGCCGCCATTGTCGAGGGTTAGTTCAGCTTGTTTGGAAATATCGGCGATTTGTTGTTCCGCTTCGGCGGCGGAATCACGGAGAAATTCTTTGAAAGTCTTTTTGGCATCATCGGATTTTTGACGACGCAGACGCATACGTTGCCAACGTGTACGAATCGGCGCTTCGACGGCGAAGAGATGGAAATTTGGCATTACGCGAAGCGCATCGACATCAGACGGGCGGCGCAATCCTTCAATAGCTATTACGGATTTCTTGGATAATAAAACTTCTTTGGCGAGTGTTTGGCTCAAAATATCTGGTCCATACGTGTCGCGCAGAGCCAGTGACATTTTTTGTAAATTATCACGAGTTGGCTCGATATGCAATCGATCTACCATATCACGCAAAATTCCACCAGAAGAAAAAACTTCGCCCTTGTATTTCTTGCAAATGTATTCGCCGACCGTGCCTTTGCCAGACGCAATAAAACCGGCGACACCGATGATGATTTTATTGTTTGTCATATTGCTCTAGGTTTTCTGATAAGTAGACCAGTTCAACTCCGGCGCATTTGAAGACTTCTTCGCTATCAGTTGCGGCATGATATTTTTTCTGACACACCACTCGAACAATACCGGCGTTGACGAGCATTTTGGCGCATGTGAAGCACGGGGTGTATTTGACATAAATCGTGCCGCCATTTATAGAAATACCAAGTTTGGCGGCTTGGCAAATTGCATTCTGTTCCATGTGTACGGTACGCACGCAGTGTTGGCTTTGATGTCCATCTTCGTGAACGGTGGTCTTGATTTGGTGACCAACATCATCACAGTGTGGGGCACCTTTTGGTGATCCGACATATCCCGTCACGAGCATTTGTTTGTCTCGCGCGATTACACATCCGCCGTAGCCTCGATCACATGTCGCTCTCTTGGAAACCGTATTTGCAATATCCGTAAAATATTCATCCCATGATGGACGAATGTGGGTTGTTTTTTCTTCAGTCATAAGTTTTTTGTTCGTCGGTATTGTAGCAGATTCGGTGGGGGAGTAAAAGCGACTAAAACCGTATGACTTGTGAGTAAATCAAGGTCGGTGGATGGGTGTGGCAAAAACAAAAATCCCCGTGGTAATTCCATGGGGATTTGAGTAGGAAATTTGATTAGGCTTCGATCGCAATCTTGATACTTGGGCCCATCGTCGAGCAGATTACCAAATTTTTGAGGTAAGTGCCTTTTGATGAACTTGGTTTGGCCTTCTTCACTGCATCAAGTAGGGCATTCAAATTCTCAACCAGTTGGGTTTCGGTGAAGTTCACTTTGCCGAATACCTGGTGCAAGTTGGCCGTGTCGTCATTTTTGAAAGTGATTTTGCCCTTTTTGAGGTCACCAATCATTTTCTTCAAATCTGTTCCGACAGTTTCTGTCTTTGGGTTCGGCATGAGGCCCTTTGGACCCAAGACTTTGGCGGCGAGCGCCATTTTCGGCATCATTTCCGGAGTCGCAACGGCGACATCAAAAGTGATTACGCCAGTGTCCTTGATTTTTTTGATGTCCTCTTCGGTATAAACGAAATCGGCACCTGCCTCTTTGGCAGACTTTTCGTCATTTGAACCAACGAATGCGGCCACTTTTTTGGTCTTGCCAGTTCCGTTTGGCAAAATGACCGTCGCGCGAACCTGTTGGTCGCTTTTCTTTGGGTCAATACCGAGGCGGGCATGCAATTCAACTGAAGCGTTGAACTTGACATTGTGCGTTTCCTTGATGAGCTTGATGGCCTCATCGACCGAGTAGACCTTTGTACTATCCACCTTGTTTTTCAAGGCTTCCATTCTCTTCGACATATGAGATACTTTTTGTGGTAGTAGCCCTCGATTAGCTCTAAGGTATGTGCTTAGACACGAGGTCCCACTGAATAAAACGTATGCCACAAGTTGTGCTCATGGCTTACTCGTATTGTACCCGAAAACAGGCTTTGTGTCAATTAGTTATCCACGGACGAAAAAGCCCTGATGAGGGGCTTGTGGATAAGTCTGTTGACGGCAGGTCTATTCGATGCTTTTGATGATTTTTCCTATTATCTTAGCGGAATTTTGAAAGCGTTTGCTTTCGTCGCTGTGGAGTTTCACTGGCCAGTGACCGAGGATGCCGTGACGACCGATAATCGCCGGAGAACCGAGGCAGACCCCGGAGACACCGTTGCAACGAACGAGGTGGGTGGTGATTGGGAGGATCTTTTTTTGGTCGAATAGGATGGATTCGATAATGTCGGCGACGACGAGAGCGATTCCGTAGAAAGTGGCACCTTTTCGGCTAATGATTTCGTATGCTTTGTTGCGTACTTGTTCTTCGATTTTCTTTTTTAGGGCTGGGGAAAGTGCTTTTATGTCGGAAGCTGGGATTCCACCGACAGTCACAGTGCTCCAGGCGACAAATTCAGAATCACCGTGTTCGCCGAGCACAAAACCTTGAACAGATTGGGGGTACACTTCGAGAGCTTGGGAGATGGCAATTTGGAGACGCGCGCTGTCGAGTGTCGTGCCTGTACCGAAAACTTGATGTTCTGGTAATCCGGAAATCTTTTGGGCGAGATATGTCAAAATGTCGACTGGGTTGGCGACGATGACGACGATTGTATCATCACGCAATTTACCGATGCCGGCAAAAATTTCTTCAAGTATTTTTTTATTTTTGGTAATCAGGTCAAGACGAGTTTCACCTGGTTTTTGGGGAAGTCCGGCTGTAATAATAATTACATCAGCGTCGGCGGCATCAGGATAATTCGCGCCGATAATTCCGCCCGTCTCTGTGAAACAGAGGCCGTCACGAATGTCCATCACTTCGCCCTCTTCTTTTTTTTCATTGACATCGATGAGGAGAATTTGGGCGGCAATATTGCGAATTGCGGCCGCGTATGCCGAGGTAGCGCCGACGGCTCCGGCACCGATGATCGCGATTTTGTGGGTAGGGAATTTAGACATATTAGATGTGTTTTGTTTTGTTAGATTATTCAACCTCTTTCTTCTTTTTGTCAGATCTGAGTACGAGCAAATGTCCTGTAAAGATCAATACACCAACGATTAGGATCGAGATCTGGTTGGAAGCTTCTTGTTGCATATTGGCTTTTTTCCAGTCGGTATTTTTATTTTTTTCCTGCCAAATTTTGTAATCGGTTTGCCATTGTTCGAGAGCTTGTTTTTCGTCAGTGGTCAGTTTGATCGTGCCGAGGTCGGTTTCTGTGCCAACTTTTCCGATATATGGCGCTGTCGGCATATTGTACTGATATTGTGTCTCGGCCGCGAGTGGAAAAACCCATGCTTGGAGACTGAGACGAATGAGTTGCGCGGCCGGAATGGCTATCATCATGAGACCGACAAATGTCGCGAGATAGAGATAGATATTACGAATGAGACTGGTGGTTTTCGACATACGGATTGATTAAAAAATTACGGTGATATTATACCAAGATAAGATTGGGGTGTACAGTGGGTTGACAAAAACATTTCATCGTGGTTATATTACCCCTAACACACTTTTCAAGTATATTAGGAGGGGTAAATGTTAGATGGCTGTTTCATCTTGTATATTCCGCCAGAAATTGGTCCCGGCACCGAGTCGGATTCGGTTGAAATGAAGAAAATAGATCGGATGAAAGAGGCTATTGTTTGGAATCTGGATCTCGTCGTCGGTCGTCCGAGAGTGGTCGTTGCTCATTCGCCGCGAGCTTCTTGCGCGAGAGGGATTGGTCGATTATTTAATGAGGTGTTCACGTCGGTATTCATTTCAGACACGCGGCTGGTGTGTCCAGATCCTTCACATCCGAACGATGTGCATGCCGATGTTTCACGGGTGATTAGTGAAATGCGAGTGACCGCGCGCCGTGAAAACTCAGGTTATTTGTACGCTCTTTGTCTGGACCATGTTCCGACGATTCGGATTTTACTGGAGCAGATATTGGGGGAAGATTTTCCGCGTTGCGACAAAATAATACGGTATGGTCCGAACACCTGTCTGATGATTGGTGATAAATACGGATCGGTCGCGTGTTATCACGCGGAAACGACGAGTAAGGTTGTTCATTTATTTCAATTTCCGCGTTCCTTTCGCCGGAGTATTTGAAGGCGTGTGACACCCGGGCCAATGATATTTTTGGTGCCGGGTTTTTTTATATCAAAAACGACCCTGTTACAGGTCGTTTTTTGTGTATGAGTTTCGGGTTAATCCACCACTTGAACACCCATTTGGCGAGCGGTGCCAGCGAGAAGTCGCATGGCCGCCTCCACGTCTGTAGTATTCATATCTACCATTTTTTTCAAAGCAATTTCTTTGAGTTGGGCCTTGGTGATTTTGCCGACTTTGTCTTTCAAAGGATTGGCAGAGCCTTTTGTAATTCCAGCGGCTTTTTTGATGAGTTCTCCGGCCGGAGCGACTTTCATGATGAAAGTGTAACTGCGGTCATCGAATACGCTAATTACGACCGGCACCACTTCACCTTTTTTGTCTTTCGTCTTGTCGTTGAATTCTTTACAGAATCCAGCAATGTTCAAACCATGTTGACCGAGAGCTGGGCCGATTGGTGGCGCTGGTGTAGCGGCACCACCGACGATCTGCAATTTGATCTGGGTGACTAATTTTTTTGCCATATTAATTATTATTTAATTTTGCGATCGGGTGAGAAGCGCCTTAACGGCCACCGCGACGGCTTTATTGAGCCGATGCTATGTGAGGATTTTCGCACACAGTATCGGCTCAATAAATAACTTGGATTTAGATTTTTTTGACTTGAAGAGCGTCTAATTCTACCGGTGTTTCGCGACCGAACATGTTCACGAGGACTTTTACTTTGCCACGTTCAGCGTCGACATTGGAGATCTTACCCTCGAAGTTCTTGAACGGACCATCATTGATACGAACTGCGTCATTAATTTCCATGTCAATCGTGTGGGTTGGTTCATTCACACCCATGCGTTTTTGGAGACCTTCGACTTCTTTGTTGTCGATTGGTGTCGGAGTCGTACCGGAGCCGACAAACCCTGTCACATTTGGCGTGTTGCGTACCACATACCAGGAATCATCGGTGACGATCATCTCGACGAGCACGTAGCCTGGGAAGATTTTTTCTTCGATTACATTTCGTTTGCCATTTTTGATTTTAATTTTTTTCTCTTTTGGGACGAGGACAGTGAAGATTTTATCATGCATGTCAAAAGAATCGATTCTCTGTTCGAGATTTCTTTTCACATTTTCTTCGTATCCACTGTATGTGTGGAGCACGTACCAGCGTTTTCCTAGGTTTAAGGTTTGTTTGGCCATATGAATAAGCGCGACAGGCGCCGTTTATTTAATTTGTAAGAATTGGGCAAGACCGAGATTGAAAACGTAGTCGAGAATTCCGAAAAATACGGCGACGGAAATACTCAAAGCGATGACGACGAGAGTGTAATTGATCGTTTGTTTTTTGGTTGGCCAAACGACCTTTTTCATTTCAGCGATTGCCTCGCGGAAATACGCGAAAATTTTGTTCATATAATTTTTTGTATCTAAAAACGGCCATTGGCCGATTTCAAGAGTAATTATACGGTAAAATAGGGTATTTGTCAATGGGTGGGGTGGATAAGTCATAAAAAATGATTTTGAATCAAAAAACCCGCCAAATTGACGGGTTTTTTGGAATTTTTTGCCTAAATATCAAGGTTTTTCACACTTTTCGCGTATGTGTGGATGAAGTTCTTGCGTGGGCCGACCTCGGAGCCCATGAGGATGTCGAAGACTTCATTGGCTTTCTCGGCGTCTTCGATGGTCACCTGTTTCAATACTCGATTTGTCGGATCCATGGTCGTCTCCCAGAGTTGTTCCGGGTTCATTTCTCCGAGACCTTTGTAGCGCTGGATGTTGAGTTTTTTCTTTGTGGTTGTGTTCGATTTGGTTTCGATTTTTTCGATCGTTTCAGGGGCGTCCGATTCTACTTCGTCGATTACTTCCATGTCGGCATCGGTGATGCCGAATTTTTTCTTGTATTCAGCGAGAGCGAGTTCATTGTATATCCAAGTAGTCTCTTTGCCTTGTTTGATGCTATAGAGCGGCGGTTGGGCGATGAAAACATGGCCGTGATTGATGAGGTCGGGGAAATACCGGAAAAATAGGGTGAGGAGAAGGGTGCGGATGTGGGCGCCGTCGACATCGGCATCGGTCATGATGATGATGCGGCTGTAGCGGAGTTTTGTAATATCGAATTGCTCACTGATATTTGTACCCATTGCGATGATGAGGGATTTGAGTTCGTTATTGGTGAGAATTTTGTCGAGCCGAGAGCGTTCGACATTCAGCACTTTTCCTCGTAATGGCAAAATGGCTTGTGTATGACGATCACGACCTTGTTTGGCTGAGCCTCCGGCAGAATCGCCCTCCACAATATACAATTCAGAAATGGAAGCATCGCGACTAGAGCAGTCGGCGAGTTTTCCTGGCAGTGTGAAACCTTCGAGCGCACCTTTGCGGAGCACTGTCTCACGGGCGAGACGGGCGGCATTGCGCGCGCGAGCGGCGAGGAGACATTTGCCGATGATGGCTTCACCATCACTTGGGTGTTCCTCGAGGAAAATAGCAAGTGCTTCGCCGAAAATATTTTCGACGACGGCTTTGACTTCTGGATTACCTAATTTAGATTTGGTTTGTCCTTCGAATTGAGGATCGGGGATTTTCACCGATACAATCGCTGTGAGACCTTCGCGCACATCTTCGCCACCCAAATTCTGGTCTTTTTCTTTCAGGATTCCTTTGTTGCGCGCATAATTGTTCAATGTGCGTGTGAGAGCGGCGCGGAAACCGGCGACATGCATACCGCCGTCCGGATTGATGATGTTGTTCGCGAAAGCTTGGAGAATTTCAGAATAGTCATCGGTGTATTGGAGGGCGACTTCTACCAACACATTGCCCTCTTGTTTGTTCACATAAAAAACATTTTCATGTTTGGCTTCTTTGTTTTTGTTCAAGTATTTGACATAGCTCGCGATACCACCTTCGAAATAAAATTGGTAGGTATAGCTGGGCAAATTTATGGAGCCTTTGTCTTTTTCTTTTTCAGCAACAGTGCGTTCGTCCGAGATGATCAAATGTACTCCTTTTGTGAGGTAGGCTTGTTGACGTAAATGACTAATAATCGTTTTCCACTCATAATCAATTGTTTCAAAAATTGTCGGATCAGCATGGAAACGAATGATAGTCCCGGTGTGATCAGTCTTCCCAGTCGCACGGACTTTTTCTTGGGGAGTGCCTTTTTTGTATTCCTGAACCCAAACTTTACCATCACGATGGACAATTGCTTCCATGTCGGTCGAAAGCGCATTTACCACCGAAACACCGACGCCGTGCAGACCGCCGGAAATCTTGTAGCCACCGTCCCCGAATTTACCACCAGCGTGAAGTTTGGTGAGTACGAGTTCGAGGGCGCTGACTTTCTTCAATGGGTGAATGTCAGTCGGAATACCGCGACCATTGTCTTCGACTTCGACCCAATTATTTGGTTGTAATTTGATGGTAATTCGATTGGCAAAACCAGCCATGGCTTCGTCGAAACAGTTATCCACCACTTCCCAGATCATGTGATGCAAACCCTGAACGCCAGTCGAGCCGATATACATACCGGGACGGCGGCGGACAGCGTCGAGGCCTTCGAGGACGGTAATACTTTTGGCACTATAATTTTCATCAGTTTGGGTTTTGGAGCGTTTTTTCTTTTCCTCTGTCATATTTTTATGAGTTTTTATATTTTTGACGCCAGTATTTTATCACACCGGGCCAAAATGAGCAAGTGAGATTGTGGGATTTTTTATTTTGCTTTTGAGCAAAAAATATTGTATAATAACAAACGCATATAATAATTTTATGAACAAAAAATCTGGCGTAGCGCAATTCGAGAAATATGAAGATCCAAGTGGGGAATTACCAACATGGCAGTTCAAGCTGGCGCGATGGTATATTGCACACAAACTTAAAATGCGCCGGATGGTTGTTTGGGTGCTGGGTGTGTTCTGTGTCGTGACTATTGGGTATGGTATTTTCGGTTGGGGGTATTATGCGGTGGTGGGGTATTATAGAGACAAAGCAATGCTCGCTCTCCAAGTAGAAGAGGCGTCCAATTTCGCCAATGTAGCGCAACTGACAGGAGCACGTCCTCTCGAGATTGGTGTACCGACGGTCTATTCGAGTGTCACGGACAAGGTTGATTTTATCACTTTGGTGCGTAATCCTAATTCTCGTTGGGTGGCGGATGTGGAGTTTAAATATGTTTTTGCTGATGGTGAGACTCCTGCAGTTCATGCTTTTGTTCTTCCGGGGGTAGAGATGCCTTTGTCGTATTTTGGCCATACTGTTGTCGGCGCGTATCCATCTATTGTTGACTTGAAAATTATCAACGTATCTTGGAAAAAAGTTAACGCTCACTTGGTACCTGATGTCACCGCCTTTGGGGGGGTTCATGCGAACTTTCTAGTGGAAGATTTTGCTTTCACTCAGGCTGGTACGGTATCCGAATCACCGACGAATCGGATTCAATTCATTTTGCACAATAATTCTCCTTACTCCTATTGGGAAGGCAGGTTCTATGTAGAATTGTTGAGCGGTGGTACTCCGGTCGGGGTGTTCTATGTAAGTGTGAATAATTTCAGGGCGAACGAGAGGCGGGTAATTGATGTTCGTTCGCTGAGCAATGGTCTGTATGGGGACGATGTCCGAGTGGTACCGCTTATGAACATTTTTGATCCGTCTGAATATATGGCGGTTGGTGCATGAGCCTATGTTGAAAATTGGGAGTTTTTGGAGATTTTATAAAAATTTTGACTGGATATTGCTTTTGGCAGTGATTGTGGTATCCGCGATTGGCCTCGCGGCGATTTATAGTATCGATTTATCGCTCGGTGGAAATAAATTAAGGTATTTCCCGACTCAGGCCACAGCTCTCGCCATTGGTCTCGTTGTTTTATTTGTGGCGGCTTCTTTTCATGCCTCTTTTTATTGGGTGAGTGCGCGAGCGATATATGGTTTTACAATCTTGAGTTTGGTAGCTGTATTATTTTTGGGTACCACGATTCGTGGCACGCGTGGTTGGTTTCGTGTGGTGGGGTTTTCTTTCCAGCCGGCAGAATTAGCCAAAGTCGCTTTGGTGATTTTTCTCGCCTGGCTCATCAATCGTTATGGTCGACGTTTCGAGAAATATAAATTCGTCGTTTCTACCGGATTATTTTCCCTCTTTCCGATGGTGCTGATCATGCTTCAGCCGGATCTCGGTTCGGCGATTGTACTCGGTGCTGTCTGGCTCGGTCTCATGGTCGCGACGGGGACACGGAAGCGATTTGTTTTCGGAGTATTAGGGATTACGATTTGCGCTTTTTTAGTGGGTTGGTTTTTCCTTTTCAAAGATTATCAAAAAGAACGTTTTTTGACATTTATCTATCCGGATAGGGACCCTTTGCGTTCTGGTTACAACGTTTCACAGTCTCTGATTGCGATTGGTTCTGGTGGGGTATTTGGGCGGGGTCTCGGATTTGGCTCACAGTCACAATTACATTTTTTACCAGAAGCCCAAACTGATTTCATATTCTCTGTGGTTGCCGAAGAATTGGGTTTCATTGGGATTACCATGGTTCTCACTCTTTATGTATTGATTTTTTGGCGACTGCTCAGGATTGCGCGCCTGGGGAGTGATGATTTCGGGGCGTATTGTGTGGTGGGGGTTTTACTTGTGTTTCTCGTGCAAATCATAATCAATATCGGGGGCGCAACAGGCTTTCTCCCAGTCACCGGTATCACTTTACCTTTTTTGAGTTATGGAGGTTCATCTATTGTGATTAATTTACTTTTGGTGGGTATTGCCGAGAGCATCGCGCGGGCCAGCAAACAGAGCTCTTGACATATTTTAGCGAAAATGTTATATTATTCCCGCTCCATAAAATATGAAACGAGAACAGTCAAAAATCGGTCCAGAGTCAGTGCAATGTCCTTTTTGTTCAAAAAAATTTTCGAAGAAGGGGATACGTAGTTTGGCGAGTCGATCGATGGGTGTGGAGTCGTATCATGCCACTTGTCTATCATGTGGGAACAATGTCCTCCTGCGTATTTTGCTCCTGCCGAATGGAATTGCTTCTCTCGGTGTTGTCACTGATTTGAAGAGTGAGGATGCGCTCTCGATTATGTCTCGTCCCGCGCTCGCTGAATCTGAACTGCTGGCTTTTCACAAGGTTTTATGCGCGCGAAATTTTAGTGATTTATTTTTTGAAAAAATTGTTCCGCCATCGTCCCAGATGGTTCAATGAAATTAATTAAAACATATTCTATGTCAGTCGTATTTAATGCAAAAAAAAGACAATCGGGTAATGCTAGTGAAGATCGGATTTCCAAAGTGATTCCGGCCGTCGTTTATGGTCCAGGTTTCCAGCCAATTTCGGTCGGAGTAGAATACAATCCGTTCGAGAAATTGTATAATTCGGTCGGTGGTGCTGAGCTCATTGATCTCGTTATCGAAGGTGAGAAAGAGCCGGTCAAGGTTTTGATTCAAGCAGTGCAGTTCGATCCAATACACAGTACGATTACTCACATTGATTTCCGTGGCATTGATCCAAGCAAAGAAATGGTGGTAAAAATTCACCTTCGTTTTGTCGGCGAATCTGCGGCTGTGAAAGAAATGGGTGGTACGTTCGTGAAGTTGGCAGATGCTGTCGAAGCGAAGTGCTTACCGAAGGATTTGGTCGGTGAAATTCAGGTGGATATCAGCTCACTCAAAACTTTTGAAGATGCGCTTCGAATTTCCGATTTGGTTTTGCCGGGTGGTATCAAACCAGTAGGCAATCCGAGCCAGATCATCGCCAAGGTGACTCCACCTCTCACAGAGGAACAGTTGAAAGCGATGGAGGAGGCTGGTACGAAAGGTGTCGCTGACATCGAAGTGGTGAAGAAAGAAAAGAAAGTTGAAGAAGGTGCTGTCGCAGAAGATGCTGAAGCGGCTGACAAAAAAGACGCTAAAAAATAAACTTACAAAAGCGCTCCATTCGGGGCGCTTTTTGGTTGCAGAAAATGTGGATATTTGGCATAATATGATAAATAAATTTAGAATCGGTTTTCAACTAAACTATGAAATTAAAATCTAAAAAAGAGATGGACGTGGCGCGCCTATTTTATATATTAGGAACGATTGTGTTGGTGGTGGCGGTTGGTCTATTTATCTTTTTTATTTCGCCTTCGTTGCGTTTCGGGGGCGGTCATGCTGGAGATTTAGATGTTGGGGGTTCTGGAATTGCGGCGGAGTGCAAATTGCGTCGAGCGTTGGATGGTGTCTGTGTCAATACTGTGAGCGAGGTTTATCCGCGCGCAGTAGGCGTGATGATCGAAAATCATTTTGATTCTTGGCCACAGGCTGGTCTCAGAGAGGCGAGTGTGGTGTATGAGGCGCCGGTCGAGGCGGGGATTACGCGTTTCTTGGCGATTTATCCAGCAATGATGAATGTCCCAAAAGTTGGTCCGGTGCGCAGTGCTCGACCGTACTATCTCGATTGGATTTCAGAGTATAGTTCTGCTCCATATTTCCATGTTGGTGGATCACCGGCCGCTTTGCAGTTGATTCATGATCGTCAAATGGTGTCGGGGGTAAATGAAATGACACGGGGCTGGTATTTCTGGCGGGCTCCGAATCGCTTCGCGCCCCACAATACCTACACATCGAGTGATCTGTGGAATAAGGCGATTGTGGATTTTGGGGATAAGTTGTTGGCTGGTGAATATGACTCTTGGCAATTCAATACTATGTCTGCGACGGGTACAGCGGCGACGGATCTGAAAATTAAATTTGCTCCGCCGGTATATTCTGTTTCTTGGCATTTCGTGAGCACTACTTCTCAATATCTCCGCGATCAGGCGGGGGATGCACACCTCGATGAGACAGGACAGCAAATTTATGCCGATAATGTTGTCATAATTACGACCGACATCGGTGTCATCGACGAAGTAGGGCGGAGAGAAATTCGCACTATGGGTGGAGGAGGGTGTGTCGTCGCGCGCGATGGTGTCGTGATCGAGGGTAAATGGGTGAAAAACAGTCCGGCGCAGAGAATCCATTGTGTGGACGAGGGTGGTAGAGAAATTAGCCTACGCTCTGGGCATACTTGGGTGGAAATTAGGAATGAAAAAATTATTGTTGAGTATAAATAGTATGAAAAGAGAAAATAGAATTTCAATCGGCGATCTGGCGATTGCTGAATACGGCAACGATAAAATAAAAAAAGTAGAAATAAACATTAGTCAGTTAGAAAAAGAGATTGATTTGTTGCGTAAAAAATTTAATCAAATCAGGAGTTTCGAAATCGAAGGGGATATTGATGAGGTTGGCGATGAATTGAGCAAAAAACTTGAAGAATTGAAAATTGCGCAGGGGGATTTGCGCGCCCTTGCGAATAGGTTGGATCTAAAAAAATAACCCCTACTTCATCTAAAAGTGAAGGAGGGGCTTTCCTCACGTCTCGCGAGAAGGGGGTGAGATCTGTCTCTATAGTCGGGGGCAGTATTCTGGGTGAGGAGTTTCGTCGATCACAGCGATCGGGTCGGGGGTTTTTGCCTCTTCTGCAATCGCTAGATACTGTTCGAATTCTTCGAGTTCTTGATCGGTGATCGGCGTTTTTGGATTGATATGTCTCGGGATACTTCTCAGGATCCTTTCTGCGGTACTATCCGTGGAAATGTTCGCCGCCTTTTGGAGCATGGCGTTAATTTTGCTGGTAGGGTAGTAGTGCCATTTTTCGAACATTTCTCGTTCGGCATCGGTAAAGCTATTTTGTCCTTCGATCCAGTGTTTTCCATAGGCATGTGGGACATGGGCGCATGCGTCGAAAGTAGTTTCAGGTGCTTGCATTGTTATATCAATATGTCGAATGTGTATCCATGGGTTGCCAAAGCTATCATAGACTACCATGATATCATTCTCGGCATTCCACCGCAGTGCAAGCTCCGGCCTCTGGATCACATAGAGTCGGAAGCCGCGACCTTCCTCGTGTTCACCTGTAGCGGCGCGCACGAAACCGAGGAATTTCAAAACTCGAATCAGTCTGTTTGTTTCCATTTTTTCCCTCTCGTTTGTTTGTGTTGAAATGAGCTAAATGAAATTTCCAATCATTGCGGCCAATCTTGGTCGTAATGATCGGAAGTTGTTGATGGTGGGAATATAGCCCAAAATGGCCATTTTGTCAATGTGGTATGTTGAAAACTAACCTATTTTCACCCTGACCACTCTGTCCATTCCGCACAAATCTTTGTGGATATGCGCTTGACCTGTGGGGAAAGATTTTGCTAGCAATTTCTCTATTGCGGTGGTTTGTCCGGGGTCGATTTCGAGTAAAAGAGTGATTGTTGAGGCGGGGTTCAATTCTCTGATTTGTGAGCAAAGTTCTCGGTAGAGATCTAATCCGTCACAGTTGTCGGATATGAGAGCGGTTTTCGGTTCGTGTTTGATGGATTTTTCTTGTTCAAATTGGGCGCGAGTGAGGTAGGGGAGATTGGCCGCGATGATGATCTCCCCCCCGTTCATTTTTCGGATATCATCGAACCACGGTTTGAGTAATCGACCATGTCTAAATTCAATTTTCACTTCATTTTGTTTAGCATTGTGTCGGGCTGTACGTAGTGTACTGTGGAAGATATCGGAAGCATGAACTGTTGCCTGCGAGAGTTGTGTCGCGAGCGCGACGGCAATGCACCCACTGCCAGTACCGATATCGAAAATGTGAACTTTCTTTCCGTTTGCTATTTTAATAATTTCTTCAACCATTAATTCCGTTTCGGGACGAGGTATGAGTGTGTACTGATTCACTCGGAATTTCAATCCGAAAAACTCTTTTTCACCGGTGAGGTAAGCGATGGGAAAATTTTGTTTTCGCTTTTTGATCAGGTGTGAGAAATATCGTGCGCGCAAAAATGAAACAGCCTTTTCGGGGTGCGCGAAGATGTCCTCTCGAGGCACACCGCAGGCATAGGCGAGGAGAATTTCCGCTTCACCGCGATTTATTTTTTGTACCGCTTGGCGTAGAAGTTCCGTTCGCGATGGGCGGAAGAATTTCGTGTACATAATAATTTATAGAATGGTTTTTGGTGAATTCGTCATTATTGCGTCCTGTATAGCGCCAGCCCATTTGGAGGAGTACGGTGACGGCGTGACTCGGGTTTTCGCACGGCTCGATGAAAAATATTTTATCAATTTGTTTGGTTTCCGCTTGTTTGCAGTACCATTTTTGGAGATCTTCGTCAGAGATGGTGATTTTTTGCCAGTTATATCGCGCGATTCGCTCATCCATACTTAATTGGTCATCGGTCGGGTAAGCGCCGACAATTTCTCCGGGACCATGATAATATCTACCCCAAGTGAGAATTTCATTGAAGGGATTTATCATAATTACGGATTTGTCGGTGGCTCTTTTTTCGATGTAATTCACAATGTTTCTCGGATCGAGAGTGGGGGACATGAGCGCGGGCAGGCTGGTGGTGAAAGGTACGATGAGTAATATGGCATAGAAACCAAAACGTAATTTGGCATCAGTAATTCTTTTGCCAAACGCGGCGAGAATAATTGCGATGGCTGGCAAACAAAAATTAAAAAATTTGGGAATGTAATGACCGAAACAGGCCGCTATAATGATGGGGAAAATCGCCCAAGCGAGGATTGTCCAATGTTTGAGTGGGGGTTTTTCGAAGGTGAATAGTTTAATGATGAAAAAAAAGAAGGCTCCCGCGCAAATTATTCCGAAGACCATTAGGCCGGTAGCGGGGGTAGAGGTATTGGTAAATAGGGAAGTGACTGACATGAGGATATTTCCATCGTACTTACTCGCGGTTGAGAAATACCAGCCATTGATTAGTCCGCTGTTCATTTTTTGTAGGATCGATGGTATGAACCAGATGAGGAACAGCGCTCCAGATAAAAACAGGGTAAAGAGTAGTTTTTTGAGAGAATTTTTTGTAATAATGTTCTGGTGATAGGCGAGGAAAATAATCAGGAAATGAATCGGTATGAGCGCGAGTATTGTGAGGTGGGAATAGAGTGAAAGTAAAATAATCAGTCCATAAAGAGCGATCAGTGTATTCGAGACAGCGCGTCCAGATATGATGCGTAAAAGTGAGAGAAAACCAAGCGTCGTAAGTAAGCACAATAGGGCATAAATGCGAGTTTCCGCACTGAAATAAATATGGTTCTGGGATAGGGCAATGAGTGCTGTAGCGATGAAAGCAGTCGATTTCTCGAGTTCGCACTGTCGAGCTATCACGTAGGTGAGAGGAATACAGGCTGTGCCGACGAGTAGAGAGAGAAGTCGAACGGTGGTCGCGCCTTCACCGAAGAGGTGAATAATACCGCGCAAAATAAGTGTGTGTAAGAAAGGATTGGTCTCGATTATCCAGTATTTCCAAGTCTCTGCCCAGGAAGGTATCGAAGAGAAGTGCACGCTCCAAGCCTCGTCGAACCAAAACGGACCACGATTCAGCAAAAAAATCAGACGCAATAAAAAACCGCCGAGAGTAATCAGGGTGAGGATGATAATCGTTCGGCGTTTAGTCATATTTGGTTGGTTTTTTAGTCTTCATCTTCGCTGTCCTCCGAATTTGTCGGCGAATTATTCTCCGCTCCATAATCAGCGCGTCGTAATGCTTCAATTATACCATCAATTTCACCATCCATAATAGTGGGGATATTGTTCCAGCTAGTATGAATACGGTGATCGGTGATCCGATCCTGAGGAAAATTGTAGGTGCGAATTTTTTCACTGCGGTCTGAATTACCGATTTGGCTTTTGCGTTTCGCATCGAGTGCGGCCATTTTTTTCTCACGTTCCATTTCATACAGACGAGCTCGGAGAACATTCATCGCCTTCAATTTGTTTTGGGCTTGGGAGCGTTCGTCTTGACATTGTACGACGACATTGGTCGGGATGTGGGTAATTCGAACGGCCGAATAGGTCGTATTGACGGATTGGCCACCGTGTCCGCCAGCGCAGAAAGTATCTAGGCGCAGATCGCTCTGGTTGATTGCCATTTCGGTCTCTTCGATTTCTGGCAGGATCGCCACCGAAGCAGTAGAAGTATGGACTCGGCCAGCTTTTTCGGTCTCTGGGACACGTTGCACGCGATGAACTCCCATTTCATACTTCATATCACGATAGACATCGCGTCCGTCGATGGAGAAAATCACTTCTTTGAATCCACCAATACCGATTTCGCTGGCTGAGATCAGTCTGGTTTTCCAACCCTTTTTCTCGGCATAGCGCATATACATGCGCATCAGTTCGCCAGCGAACAGAGCGGCTTCATCACCACCAGCGCCCGCGCGAATTTCGGCAATCACGTTTTTGCTGTCCATCGGATCATGCGGTCTCGTCAATTCAAGTAATTCGGTTTCTAATTCGGCTACTCGTTTTTCAGTTTGGGTGATTTCTGTTCGGGCCATTTCGGTCAATTCTGGATCGGAATTATCCTGAAGTATTTTTTGTGCGTCTACCAGAGCCCTCTCATTCACTTCGAGCTCTTTGATTTTTTCGATCGTAGCGCCCATTTCATTGTATTCTTGGGAGACTGATTTGAGTCTGGCTGGGTTCGCCAATGTCGCCGGATCGCCCAAAGACGCTTCCAGTTCGGCAAACCGGTTTTTTAATTTTAGATATTTTTCTTGCATAAGTTGGTTTAAAAGTTAATTTCAAATAAAAACAGACTCACGAACCGTGAATCTGTTTTTCAGAGTAACTATTTTGTAGCGTCTTTGGTCTCAGCAACCTTGGCGGCTTTTTTCGCGAGTGAGGCGACCTTCTTGGCCTTTTTACCTTTGCGAACACCAGCGGCCGCTTGGACACGGCTAGCCTTTTCTTCGAATTTCTCCACACGGTGAGCGGTGTCAACAAATTTCTGTTTGCCAGTATAGAAAGGATGGCACTGATTGCAGAGCTCAACACGAATTTCTGGCATGGTGGATCCCACCTCGAAGGTGTTTCCACAAGCGCAACTCACTTTTGCCTTTTCGTTGAATTTTGGATGAATATCTTTTTTCATATTGTCTGAACAGCCAGTTTAGTGGCCATTTTTGGCTAAATTATTAATGCGACTGGGATTATATCACGATGGCGGTTTTTTGTCAATAACTCCCGCACAAAATTAGCGAATGTATTGCTATTTACCGTGGGATGTAATAAAATAGAGACACTTTATAAACCCTCTCTCATAACCTAAAATTACCAAAAATTATACGATTTTTTAGCCAAAAAAGAGAAGGGTTGGTATAAAGGTAGTTTTTCGCAATCGTTAATTCTC
>ENA-UOWO01000376-UOWO01000376.1-activated-sludge-metagenome-genome-assembly--contig:-NODE-376-length-65740-cov-17.387303_pt1 | contig 65740 bp, 57 predicted proteins | sample MGYA00238148_ERZ761564 | MGnify/ENA primary metagenome ERZ761564 (study PRJEB28885, sample SAMN05720194) | activated sludge metagenome | isolation source: Anaerobic digester | place: USA...
CCGGCAGCCCGGCTTGAGCAGACCAACGCGGGTGGATTCACGGCACAGACCTGGGATGTCGCGGGCAACGAGGCCAATTTCTTCGTGCGCGATGTCACCGGCGGGTCCCGGTTGCCGTTCCGCATCCGACCGGGCGCGCCGACCAGCGCGATCGACATTGCTGCTTCGGGCAATGTCGGCATCGGTACCGCATCGCCACAGGCGAAGCTGCATGTCGCCGGCGACGCCTACATCGCCGGCACGCTGACCCAGTTGTCCAGTCGTACTGCGAAGACCAACCTGGTCGCGGTCGCCGCGGACGGCATGCTCGACCAGCTCGCACGGTTGCCGATCTGGACATGGAACTACCTGCGCAGCGACGCTGGCGAGCGTCATATCGGCCCGGTCGCCGAGGATTTCTACGCCGCGTTCGGATTCGGCACCAGTGAACGCCAGTTGGCGCCGAGCGACGTTGCCGGCGTTGCGCTTGCCGCGACCCAGGCCCTGCAGCGCGAGATCGTCGAGCGTGACCGCACGATCGCCTCGCTCGAAGCGCGACTCGATCGCCTCGAGCGGGCATTGACCAAGCGTGAGACGCACGCCGAAGCCTCGACGTCCGGGCACTGACATGGCGCCGACGGATGTGGGAAACCGGAGGCCGGGTATCGGGTCGGTCGGGATCGTGCTGCTGGCGCTTGCGCTGTTCCCGGTGTCGGTCAGCGCAACGCTCTATGGCGTGGCCTACGACAGGATCCTCGACCACGAGTCACTCGTTCGCGTGTCGACGGTCAATGCCGCGATCAGCGACAACGCCCAGGTGGCCTTGCCCGGGTGTTGCCGGGCCAGCGGCAGCCTGGTCGCTGCGGATGACGTTGCGCAGACAGTCTATTTCGTCACCCCCGATCCGAACCCGCTGCTGGCCTGGCGCCTGCATCGGATCAGCCTCGTCACCGGTGCATCGGTAACGGCGACCCTGCCGGCCGACGAGCGGGTCGTTGCGATCCTGCGAAGATCGGCCACCGCGACCCTCTACGCGCTGAGTGATCTAGGCAATACGGGATTGCGCCTCGTGACAATCTCGGATGCCGGTGCGGTCAGCAATGCGGGAGCGCCGATCCTTGCCGACTGCTGTGGCGTGCGCGTTGGTGTCGCGGCGTTGTCGGCCGACGCATCGAGGATCGCCTTCGTGGCGCGGCTGAAAACCGCCAGCGATCCGGCATCGCGCCTGATCGTGATCAGTACCGCAACGGGCGCCCTGATTTCGAATGTGGTGCCCGCACATGTTCCCGATGTCCTTTTTTCGATCAGCGGGAGCGGTTTCTCCGCGATCTACCATGACGCCGGAACCGAGTACGTCGGGGCAATCGCCGCGGACGGATCGATCACTCCGGCAGGCGCGGGCATCGCGGGTTGTTGTGAACTTGCTGCAGGCGTTGGCGCACGCAACGGTGCTCTGATGCGCATCGTGGCGCGCGCACTCGGTGCCGCCGACTTCTCGCTCTACGAAGTCAATACGGGGACCGGTGCATTCACGCCCATCGGCGTCATCGCACCGCGCCATGTCGTGAACGGGCTCGTCGAGAGCAGCGTGGTCCTCGCCAGTGATCTGATCTTCCGCGACGGATTCGATCCTGCTTCGACGATCGCGCTCACCGATCCGGTCAATGCTGATCCGGGCCGCTCGCCGGCTGCAGCGCAAGCGTTCGCCGATGTCGACCAGGATCCCGCAGCCGACCTGCACGGCGTGCCGCCTTCCACGCTCGATTCCCGTTCCGCCGAGATTGCACGCGGGGCATTGCCGGCGGTCGTCGCGGCATTGCCGCTCGGTGGCAAGCTTGCATCGGGCTTTCTGGTCGTTCTCCTCGTGCTGATCGCAACGCGCTTTCGACGTCGCGCGCAAGCAGCCACGACGTAGCGCAACCGCTTCGCACCGCGCTGTCCGCGCCTGTCCGAACGCTCTGCGCGGACACTGTCCGCGCCGTGACGCTTCGCCTGGAAATCAATTAAATTCAACGAGTTATGATCTGGCACGAGGTTTGCTGAAAGCATCGCATGGGGAGGCCGTTGGGTGCCGCCCGTGGAGATGTGAATGATTCGCGACACCTCGGCGCAGGACCGGCAGCTCAAGCATGAACCGAAGCGCGGCAAGCGCTGGATCAAGTTCGGTATCGGTGCCGCCGCGCTCGCGGTACTGCTCGCGCTAGTCATTCCGACCGCGCTGCGCCTGTTCTCGTCGGATACCTCGGCAAGCATGAGCCGGTTGCGTATCGCCGAGGTCAAGCGCGGCACGCTCACCCGCGATGTGTCGGTGCAGGGCAGCGTGGTCGCCGCGGTCAGCCCGACCCTTTACGCAACGAGTGCCGGCACGGTCACACTGAAGGTCAATGCCGGTGACAAGGTCAGCAAGGACCAGGTCCTCGCCGAAGTGGTCAGCCCCGAGTTGAGCAATCGCCTGCAGCAGGAGCAGGCGACGCGTGAAGGTCTCGATATCGAGGTGAAACGCGCGGGTCTCGACCACCGCAAGCAGCAACTGGCGGCAAAGAAACTGCTCGACCAGGCGATGATCGATCGGCAGACCGCCAAGCGCGAAGTCGAGCGCACCCAGCGCGCGTTCGATGCCGGAGCGATGTCGGAAATGGACCTGTTGCGCACGAAGGACGCGCTGGCCAAGGCCGACATCACGGTCGCCAATGCCGAAGCCGACATGAAGCTCGATATCGAAAGCCTGGCGTTCGAGCTCAAGAGCAAGCGCCTTGCGCTGGATCGCCAGAGCCTGCTCGCCGAAGACCTGCAGCGCCAGGTCGAAGAGCTCAAGGTGCGTTCGCCCGTGGATGGACAGGTTGGACAGTTGATCGTGCAGCAGCGCGCCAATGTCGCCGCGAATGCGCCGATCCTCACGGTCGTCGATCTCAGTGCACTCGAAATCGAGGTCAAGGTGCCCGAAGTCTTCGCCCACGACCTCGCCATCGGCATGGGCGCGGAGATCCGCGACAACGCAGGCGTCTACCCTGGCGAGATCAGTGCGGTGTCGCCGCAGGTCATCGATGGCCAGGTCAGCGGCCGCATCCGCTTCGGCGACAGCAAGCCGGCCGGACTGCGCCAGAACCAGCGCCTGACCACGCGCATCCTGATGGATGAGCATCCGAATGTGCTGATGGTCGAGCGCGGTCCGTTTGTCGATACCGGCGCCGGCCGTGTTGCCTACGTGGTTCGTGATGGTGTCGCCGAACGCACGCCGATCGAAGTGGGCGCAACCAGCCTCAATGCGGTCGAGATCATCTCGGGCGTCAAGGAAGGCGACCGTCTCGTGATTTCCGGCACCGACCAGTTCAACGGCGCACAACGCGTCGCCATCAATTAGGGGCTGGGGAATGGTTTGAAGCAGAACCAAGCCACGCTGCCCGACCCGTCTCCCCTCCTCACTTCCCCATTCCCGATTCCCGAACAGAGGCAAAGCCGATGTTGAAAATGACCCACCTGCAGATGGTCTACCGCACGCATTTGATCGAGACGCATGCACTCCGCGATTTTTCGATCCATGTGCGCGAGGGCGAGTTTGTTGCCGTGACCGGGCCATCCGGTTCGGGCAAGACGACCTTCCTCAATATCGCCGGCCTGCTCGAGGAATTCACGGGTGGCGAATACTGGCTCGACGGCGTCGACGTGCGCGGCCTCAATGACAACGCGCGCTCGAAGCTGCGCAACGAGAAGATCGGATTCATCTTCCAGAGCTTCAACCTGATTCCTGACCTGAACCTGTTTGACAACGTCGATGTGCCGCTGCGTTATCGCGGTTTCTCCGCCGCCGATCGCAAGAAGCGCATCGAGGAAGCGCTGACCCGCGTCGGCCTGTCCTCGCGCATGAAGCACTATCCGTCCGAACTCTCGGGAGGCCAACAGCAGCGTGTCGCGATCGCACGCGCGCTGGCCGGCTCGCCAAGGCTGCTGATGGCCGACGAACCAACCGGCAATCTCGACTCATTGATGGCGCGCGGGGTCATGGAACTGCTCGAGGAAGTGAATCGGCAGGGCACGACCATCGTCATGGTCACCCACGATCCCGAGCTTGCCGCTCGCGCGCAGCGCAACGTGCATGTGATCGATGGCCAGGTCACCGATTTCGACGATGAGCCCCGTCTGCGCGCCGGAACGCCGGGATTGGAAGTCGGGGACTCGGGATTCGACAAGGCGGAGGCCGTGACATGACGCGCCCTGTTCGCGAACCCGATGTTGCGCATTGCGCAGGTGTGGAGGACGAGCGAACGCCGGGGATCCAGCGCGCTCTGCTTTCATCCAACCCCGAATCCCGAATCCAGAACCCCGGCCTCTGACCATGTTCTCCTACTATCTCCAGCTCGGCCTGCGCAGCCTTAGGCGCAACCCGGTACTCACCGCCCTGATGGTCATCGGCATCGGCCTCGGCATCGCGGCGAGCATGACAACGCTGACCGTGATGCACCTGATGGGCAGCGACCCGATCCCGTGGAAAAGCGACAAACTGCACTATGTCCAGCTCGACACCTGGAGCGCGGACAACAGCTACTACGAGGATGGACGCCCGCCTGACCAGGTGACCTATCGCGATGCGGTCGCCCTGATGGAGGCCGGCAAGGCGGACAAGCAGGCGGCCATGTACAAGCTCGCATTGCCGATACAGCCGGCGAACAAGGAACTGAAACCGTTTCGTTCGCTCGGTCGCGTCACCTACAGCGATTTCTTCGCGATGTTCGAGCCGCCGTTCAAGTATGGTGGCCCGTGGAGCCACGACCAGGACGCCACGCACGAGCGCGTCGTCGTGCTCGGCAAGGAAATGAACGAGAAGCTGTTCGGTGGCCAGGACAGCACCGGCAAGACCGTGCGCATGGACGACATCGACTACACGATTGTCGGTGTCCTGGACGACTGGAAATTGCGCTCGCGCTACTACGACCTGACCAATGGCGCGTTCGCCGATCCCGACGAGTTCTTCATGCCGTTCACATCGGCGATCGATCTGAAGCAGCGCTCCTCGGGCAACAACAGTTGCTGGAAATCCTCGGGCGACGGCTGGGACGCCTATCTCGATTCCGAGTGCATCTGGATCCAGATGTGGGTACAGCTCGAATCACCCGCGCGGCTTGCCGAGTACACGGCCTACCTCGACAGCTACGTCAACGATCAGAAGAAGCTCGGCCGTTTCCCGCGCCCGCTCAACAATCGCCTGCTCGACGTCAATGCATGGATGGTCGACCAGGAGGTCGTTTCGAGGGATGTGCAGGTGCAGACCGGTCTTGCGTTTGCCTTCCTCGTTGTCTGCCTGGTCAATACGGTCGGCCTGCTGCTGGCCAAGTTCACGCGCAAGTCCGGCGAGATCGGCCTGCGTCGTGCGCTCGGCGCGAGTCGTCGCGAAGTGTTCAGCCAGTTCCTGATCGAATCGGGCGTGGTCGGCCTCAGCGGCGGCGTGCTCGGCCTGGTCCTGACCGGTCTCGGCCTGGTCGCGGTCAGGGCGCTCTATTCCGAATACAAGACGGTCGCCCATCTGGACTGGACGATGATTGCCGTGACGATCGCGCTTGCCATCGTATCGGCGGTACTTGCCGGACTCTACCCGACCTGGCGAGCCTGTCGCGTCCAGCCCGCGGCGCAGTTGAAGATCTGAAAGGCCGGGATTCGGGAACAGGAATTCGGGATCGGGAAAAGCGAAATCCTCGCCGCCCGCCGAATGCCGCTCCTTCGAATCCCAAATCCCGAATCCCGAATCCCGGACACTATCCCATGGAAATCCGCCCGATACTTTCCGCACTCATGCGCAGCAAGGTCTCGATGATCCTGATCGGCGTGCAGGTCGCGCTCACCCTCGCCATCGTCTGCAATGCGCTGTTCATCATCGGCCAGCGTCTGGACCACATGAACCGGCCGAGCGGCATGAACGAGGCCGACACGTTCTATTTCGGCAGCTCGGGTTTCGGCGAGGGCTTCGATGCCCAGGCGGCCATTCGCGAGGATCTCGCGACCCTGCGGCAGATGCCCGGCGTGGCCAGCGCGACGACGTCCAATTCCGTGCCGATGAGCGAGGGCGGCTGGAGCACGGGCATCAGTCTGCAGCCCAAGCAGAAGACCTCGACGGCCGACAGCACGATCTACATCGTCGACGAGAAGGCGCTCGACACGTTCGGTGCCAAGCTCATCGCCGGCCGTGATTTCAAGCCCGAGGAAGTCACCGACTTGGTCTTCGGCGACCGCCTGAGGCCTTCGGTGATCATCGTCACCAAGGCGCTGGCAGACAAGCTGTTTCCCGACGGCGATGCGCTCGGAAAATCGGTCTACCTCGACGAGGACCCGCCGACCAGCACGATCGTTGGCATCGTCGAGCGCACCCAGCAGCCGTGGATGAGCAGCGACTCGATCGAGAACTCGACCTTCGTGCCCGCCTACATGCCGTACGGAAATTCGACGCGCTATCTCGTGCGTGCCGAACCCGGGCGTCGCGACGAGGTCATGAAGGCGGTCGAACAGAAGCTGTCGGAGTCCAACACCAGCCGCATCATCGGCAAGGTGCGCAGCATGGAGGAGACGCGCGCCGAGGCCTACGCAGGCGATCGCGCCATGGCCATCATCCTCAGCGCCGTGATCATCTCGCTGCTCGCGATCACCGCGCTCGGCATCGTCGGCATGGCCAGTTTCTGGGTCGCGCAGCGCACGCGGCAGATTGGCACGCGGCGGGCACTGGGTGCCTCGCGGACCGACATCCTGCGCTATTTCCAGACCGAGAATTTCATCATCACGACGCTGGGCCTGGTCGTTGGCGCGGTGCTCGCTTACGCGTTCAGCCTGTGGATGATGAAGAGCTACCAGTCGCCGCGCCTGCCGTGGTACTACGTGCCGATCGGCTTCCTGTGCCTGTGGACACTGGGCCAGCTCGCCGTGCTCGGACCGGCGATGCGTGCCTCGCGGGTTCCGCCGGCCGTGGCCACGCGCAGCGTGTGATGGCGGCGGGAAACGGGAACAGGGAATCGGGAGTCGGTAAGATGCCGGAATCCGAGGCGCGATTCGGAGCACGTCGACAACGCAACTGCCGACCGCTCCTGCCTCGATCCATTTTCGTCCCATCCATGTAACCCTTTGCCGTGTGGCTGCATCCAAGCAGCCATGCGTCGATGCCCAGCCCAGAACCGAACCATGCGCACCGTACTGGTGATCGACGACAATCCGGCGGTTGGAACGGCACTCGATGTGCTGTTTGGCCTGCATGACATCCGTGCGGTGATCGCGACATCGCCTGCCCAGGGGCTCGACATGCTTTCGCGCGAGCATGTCGACCTGGTCGTGCAGGACATGAATTTCAGCGCCGACACCACCTCGGGCGAGGAAGGCATCGAGCTGTACCGCGCGATCCGTCGCGATCATTCCGACCTGCCGATCATCCTCCTGACCGCGTGGACACGTCTCGAGACCGCCGTGGAACTGGTCAAGGCGGGAGCCAGTGACTATCTCGGCAAGCCCTGGGATGACAACAAGCTGCTGGCGACCGTCGAGAACCTGCTCGAACTCTCCGAAGCGACCCGCGAGGTCTCGCGCTTTCGCGACGAGCGGCGCCGGCGCCGGCGCCAGCTCGACGCCCGCTACGACCTGCGCGGCATCGTGTTTGCCTCCAATGGCATGGAGCGCGTCGTCGAGCTCGCCTGCCAGGTCGCGCGTGCAGATGTGCCGGTACTGATCACCGGTCCGAATGGCGCCGGCAAGGAGCGCATCGCCGAAATCGTCCAGGCCAATTCGGCTCGCGCCAAGGGTGCGTTCATCACGGTCAATTGCGGCGCGCTACCGTCGGAGCTGATCGAGGCCGAGTTGTTCGGCGCCGAGCCCGGGGCCTATACCGGTGCTCCGAATCGCGCGCGCGAGGGGCGCTTCGAGGCAGCCGATGGCGGCACCCTTTTTCTCGACGAGATCGGCAACCTGCCGTTGGCCGGGCAGATGAAATTGTTGCGCATTCTCGAAACGGGGCAGTTCGAGCGACTCGGTTCGAGCAAGACCCGCCACGTCTCGGTGCGCGTCATCAGTGCGACCAACGCAGACCTGCCGAACCTGATCCGCGATGGTCAGTTCCGTGAGGATCTCTTCTATCGCCTCAACGTGATCGAATTGCGCCTGCCGCCGCTTGCCGAACGCAGCGACGACATCCTTCCGCTGGCCGAGCACTTCCTGCAGGGCAGGGCGACACTCGATGGCGGTGCGCGATCGGCACTCGTGGCGCATGCCTGGCCGGGCAACGTGCGCGAACTGAAGAATGCGATCGACCGCGCCAGCCTGCTGTGCAGCGAAGGCATGATCACGGCGCGCGATCTTGCCCTCGGCCCGGCCCGTGCGAATGCCGGGCGCTCTCCGACCGATGCCGAGCCCGACAAGGGCATGATCGAAGCGGCCTTGCAGCGCGCGCGCGGGGTGATCAGCCAGGCCGCGTCGGATCTCGGCCTGTCCCGTCAGGCGCTTTACCGGCGCATGGAAAAGATGGGCATCGAAACCTGAGTCGCGCCGCCGGTCGCGGATCGTGTTCGCGATTGGGGTCTGTCATGATTTCGCCCGGGTCTGACGCCGCCGAGGCATTCTCGAGAGCGGCTCGAGCGATTTGGGAACACGGGCGCATGCGCATTTTTTCACTGGAAGGGAAACTCGCCGCGGCCCTGCTGCTGTGGTCGATCCTGACCGCGCTCGGCGTGGTCCTGCTCAATCGCTGGCTGGATTCCCTGCAGCTCGCTGCAGCCGCCGGCGTTGCCGCGCTGTGTCTTCCGGCGCTGCTGTTTGCGCGTCGCCTTGCACGACCCGTCGCGAGCCTCATCCGCGCCTTGTCGGGCAGCGTGTCGGCATTTGGCGACGGGGATTTCAGTTTCTCGATCCGCAATACGCGCCGCGATGAGGTCGGCGACCTGGTCGACGCGCACAACGAACTGGGCAGGGTGTTGCGCGAGCAGCGCCAGAACCTCTTCCAGCGCGAACTGCTGCTCGACACGGTCGTTCAGAACACGCCGAACGCGATGGTCCTGGTCGAACCGGGCGGTCACGTCGTCTACGCCAATCTTGCCGCGCGCGCATTGCTCAACGGCGGGCGTGCGATGAACGGGTCGCGGATCGATACGGTGATCGCCGAAGCGCCACGCGAACTGGCCGAGGCATTGTCGGGCAGCGAGGACGCCTTGTTCAGCGTCGAGCTGAACCACGAAGAGGAAACCTTCCACCTGTCGCAGCGCAGTTTCAAGCTGCAGGGACGCACCCATCGCATGATCATCCTGCGACGGATGACGCGCGAACTCTCGCGGCAGGAAGTGGCGACGTGGAAGAAGGTCATACGCGTCGTCAGCCATGAACTCAACAATTCGCTGGCGCCGATTCGCTCGCTCTCGCATTCGGGGCGACAACTGGCCAAGCGCGGCGAACTCGATCGGCTGCAGCTCGTCTTCGACACGATCGAGGAGCGCGCCTCGCATCTCGGCGGGTTCGTCCAGGGCTATGCGCATTTCGCCAAATTGCCGACGCCCCAGCCCGCTGCCGTGGAATGGCAGTCGTTTCTCGTCGCGCTGGGTCAGCACAGCCGCTTCCGTCTCGACGGAGCGCCGCCGGAGGGTGCTGCGTGGTTCGACCGGGCGCAGGTCGAACAGTTGCTGATCAATGTCCTGAAGAACGCCCATGAATCGGGCAGCCCGATCGACGATGTCGAACTCGCCGTTGCCTTGCGCGGTCGCGACCTGCGCATCGAAGTGCGCGACCGCGGGCCGGGCATGAGCGAGACGGTGCTGGCCAACGCGTTGTTGCCGTTCTACTCGACCAAGCGCAGCGGCACCGGCCTTGGCCTTGCCCTGTCGCGCGAAATCGCAGAAGCGCATGGCGGACGCCTGCATCTGGCCAACCGTCCTGGTGGCGGGCTGGTCATCACCCTGAGTCTGCCGCAATCCGATGCCATGGCTGCATCCTGAAATTCCGTTGTCGGCCCGCTCCTGCTAGATTGGCGGGACACGAAACTTCGCGGGGAAAGCGAAATGTCCGGATTCATCGGTCTTGTTATTGTCGTACTTGTCTTCATTGCGCTTGCCAAGCTCGTGCGCATCGTGCCGCAGGGCTATGAATGGACAGTGCAGCGCTGGGGCAAATACACCCACACGCTGACCCCGGGCTTCCACCTGCTCGTGCCGGTCGTGCAAAGCGTCGGCCACAAGATCAACATGATGGAGCAGGTGCTCGACGTGCCATCGCAGGAAGTCATCACCAAGGACAATGCCGTCGTGCGTGTCGACGGCGTGGTTTTCTACCAGGTCCTCGATGCCGCCAAGGCAGCCTACGAGGTTTCCAACCTCGAACAGGCGTCGCTGGCCCTGATCATGACCAATATCCGCACCGTGCTCGGTTCGATGGATCTCGATGAATCGCTGAGCAAGCGTGACGAGATCAATGCCAAGCTGCTGATGGTCGTCGACCTGGCGACCCATCCCTGGGGCGTGAAGGTCACCCGCATCGAGATCAAGGACATTTCGCCACCGCGCGATCTGGTCGATTCGATGGCGCGACAGATGAAGGCCGAACGCGAGAAGCGCGCCAACATCCTCGAGGCGGAAGGCTTCCGTCAGGCGGCGATCCTCAAGGCGGACGGCGAAAAGCAGGCGGCGATCCTCGAAGCGGAAGGCAAGCGCGAAGCCGCCTACCGCGAAGCGGAAGCGCGCGAACGTCTCGCCGAAGCCGAGGCCAAGGCGACGACGATGGTGTCCGATGCGATTGCCGGTGGCGACATCAATGCGATCAACTATTTCGTAGCCAACAAGTATGTCGAGGCGCTCAAGGAAATGGCGCATTCGCCAAACCAGAAAGTGCTGATGCTTCCATTCGAAGCGACCGGTATCCTCGGCTCGCTGGCCGGCATCGCCGAGATCGCCAAGAGCGCGTTCGACAAATCGGCGGCAAACCCGCCGCCACCGCCTTCGCGCGCTCCTCCACCGGTCATGCGTTGAACAGGAATCGCCATGAGTGATGTGATTTCCCGCCTTCTCGACAGCTACGGCTGGTGGTTGCTGGCCCTGCTGCTGATTGCCGCCGAGCTCGTCGCGCCCGGCTACTTCCTGCTCTGGATCGGCCTCGCCGCGGCGATCATGGGCTTGGTCATGCTGGTCTTCCCGGGCCTCGTGTTCGTCGGCCAGGCCGTGTTGTTCGCGCTGCTGGCGATCACGGTATGCGTCATCTACTGGAAGTTCATCCGTCCCGCCGCAGAACTGCGCGACGACCAGCCGCTGCTCAACCGCAAGGGCGAACGCATGATCGGCCGGCGGGTCACCGTGGTCGAGCCGGTCGTCAATGGACGCGGCAAGGCAAAGGTCGGCGATTCGGTCTGGTTGATCGAAGGACCGGACTGCGCCATCGGCACATACGTCGAAGTCGTGGGCGTCGAAGGCACGACGCTCAAGGTCGCCCTCGCTGGCTGATCTCGCCTGGAGCGTTCGCCCGGAGTCGCGCGTGGCAGTGGCCCACATCGAGTGGCGCCATTGCCTATAATCCGCGCTTCCCCGCAAGGCGATCGACATGACCCGCAAGACCATACTCAACGAAGCCCACCGCACCCTCGGCGCAAAGATGGTCGATTTCGGCGGATGGGACATGCCGCTGAACTACGGATCGCAGATCGAGGAACATCACGCCGTGCGCCGCGATGCCGGCATGTTCGATGTGTCCCACATGACGGTCGTCGACCTGAAGGGGCCGCGCACCCGCGAGTTCCTGCGCCATCTGTTCGCGAACAACATCGACAAGCTCAAGGCGCCGGGCAAGGCACTCTATTCCTGCATGCTCAACGAGCAGGGCGGTGTCATCGATGACCTGATCGTCTATTACGTCACCGACGATTTCTTCCGCACTGTCGTCAATGCGTCGACGCGCGACAAGGATCTCGCCTGGATCACCCGGCACGCTGCCGATTTCGACGTGCAGGTAAGCGAGCGCGCCGATCTCGCGATGATCGCCGTGCAGGGTCCGCGAGCGCGCGAGAAAGCCGCCTCCGTGCTGTCGGCAAGCGTTGCTGCCGCGGCGCTCAAGCTCGGCAAGTTCATGGCCATGCAGGATGATGGGCTGTTCATCGCGCGCACTGGCTACACCGGCGAGGACGGCTTCGAGATCATGGTTGCTGATGCATTGGCGCCGGCGCTGTGGAGTCGGCTTGCCGCAGCAGGCGTTGCCCCGGCCGGGCTCGGCGCGCGTGACACCTTGCGCCTTGAGGCAGGCATGAACCTGTACGGACAGGACATGGACGAATCGATCTCGCCGTGGGAGGCAGGCCTCGCCTGGACCGTCGCACTCGACGAAGGGCGCGACTTCATCGGGCGCAAGTCCCTGGAGTCGCAACGGGACGCCGGCATCGGCCGGGTCATGGTCGGTCTTGTCATGGACGAGAAGGGCGTTCTCCGCCATGGTCAGGCCGTGGTCACCGACAAGGGCGTGGGTGAAGTGCTTTCCGGAACGTTCTCGCCATCGCTTGGCAAGGCCATCGCGTTCGCGCGCATTCCGGCCGGTGTCGTTGGTGATGTGCGCGTCGATATCCGCGGACGCGAGGTGCCGGTGCGCGTGGTCAAGTACCCGTTCGTGCGCGACGGACAGGCAATCAGCGCCTGAGCCCATCCTGTTCCCGTGGACTGCTAGAATCCCGTCTGTTCCTTCTCCGCCAACGACACCTCATCCAGGGCTTCAGCCATGAAAGAAATTCCAGGCGATCTGATGTTTCTCAAGTCACACGAGTGGGTGCGTGTCGAAGACAACGGCACGGCGACGATCGGCATCTCCGATCACGCGCAGGACCTGCTCGGCGATCTCGTCTACGTGGAGTTGCCGAATGTCGGCGATACCGCGCAGGCTGGCACCGCTGCGGCGGTTGTCGAGTCGGTCAAGGCGGCCTCAGATGTCTACTCGCCGGTCAGCGGCGAGATCATCTCGGTGAACGATGCGCTGGCCGACAAGCCCGAGACGATCAACGAGGATGCCTACGGCGACGGCTGGATTTTCGTGGTCAAGCTTTCGGATCGCGACGAGCTCCAGGAGCTGCTTGATCCGGACGCCTACGCCGAGCAGATCGAGAACGAAGAGGACTGATCGCGATCCGCTGCGCAACGCAGCAGGTCTTGCAGTTCACGACGGGCCGGGTATCCGGCCCGTTTTTTTTTTGCGCCGTCTTCCACGTTCGCGCTGACGGATCCTCGGCCATCGATCACCGTTGGTTGGATCGCTCGACGTCGTGCGCCGAATGGGCCGCGCATCCGTATCGCGATCGCTTTTTTCACCATCACGATGCTTCATGTCGATGCCGCGAACCTCGAATCGGGTCGCGGATAGTCGCTCGAAGTTGCGGAGCGAACCGGGTCCGGAAGTCCGGAACGGGTCGATTTTGGTTCCGCCGATGAAATTATTTTTCGCGCGTTGTGCCCGCGTTATGGTTGGAATGACGGCTTGAGGGATGTGCCTGGAGCGCGAATTCCGCGAGCATGATGACATGCGGTTCGCGCGCAGCGCGCAGCAGCGTGACCGCGTCGATCGCCCTGCATGCCGCATATTTGCTGTGTTTCACGGCAAATGGATTGAATAAAAGTATGGACGTATGGACGTATGGACGTCCAAAAATGATTCAACCATACTGGCTTCGATGGCCTGAAAAGACGTGAAATCGGGGTTGCGACGACCGCTTTTTTGCCGGGCGTTTCCTGTCAGAAATTTGTTGACACGCGCATCCGACAGGAATAATTTTCGCGACAGCAACACAACGGAAACAAAAAAGGAATCATGGCTGCATCCAGATTCGTCGATCCCTACATCGAACACGGCCTGAAATCATCGGCCGTAAGAAAAATTACGGTATCGATTCCACTGCACATACTTCGACTACTGTCCGACGAACGGACCCGGCGCCAGGTCGCCAACCTGCGCCACGCCACAAACAGCAATCTGCTGTGCGAAGCATTTCTTCACGCTTTTACTGGGCAACCACTGCCAACTGACGAGGAGTTAAGACGCGATATGGCCACCAAGAAAGCAACTGCAAAGAAGAAACCTGCTGCAAAGAAGCCCGCTGCCAAGAAGGCCGCGAAGAAAGTGGTAGCCAAGAAGGCTCCCGCAAAGAAGAAGACGGCCAAGGCGAAAAGCGCCACGGCCGTGAAGAAGGCTCCGGCGAAGAAAGCTGCTGCCAAGAAGGCGCCAGCCAAGAAGGCTGCAAAGAAAGCTGCGAAGAAGTAAATCGCTTCATCCCCGGCCGGAAGCCTGCTGGCGACCGGCCGTTTACTGGACGCCGCGCATCCCTTTCTTGATGCAACGTAGTACAGAGTCACTGCACAGTTAGGTGCAGGTAAAAAAGCTTCAACTGATCCAGCAACCGGACTGCTCTCCCTGCGGTATGCCCAGCGCAGGGAGAGATTTCGCAAACTGGATCGAAGCTTGCAACTGCCGGAGCCGGCTGCGATTGGCAATCGCAGCGCTCCGCCCGATCCGGGCACACCCGTTTCCCGAAGCCGCTGAAATGTGACGCCCCTCGACATGCCGGGGACAGCGTCTTGCTAGCGTGTGCCCGGACACTCCCCTGGAATCGCGCCGATGCGTACTGCGCTGTTCGTGTTGATGCTTTCATGCGGCATTGGCCATTCGATCCAGGGTTTCGCGGCGACCATCGGCGTAAGTGTCGACATCTCGTCCGATCGGCATCCGATCAGTCCGGACATCCTCGGTGTCAGCGGCGCTCCCGACCTGGATCAACTTGCCTATCCGCTGGTGCGCTGGGGTGGCAACTCGACGACCCGCTACAACTGGCAGGCCGATGTGCACAACGCGGCATCCGACTGGTTCTTCATGAATATTCCGGATGGCAACGGGACTCCGGCATCGTCCTCGACCGAGGCGCTGATCGCTGCTGTGATAGCGGCAGGCTCGCGACCGCTGGTGACCCTGAGCACGATAGGCTGGGTACCAAAGCCGGTGCAGCAGAAGCGTTGGGGATACTCGGTGCTGAAGTACGGCGTGCAGACGATGACCGAATGCAGCTACTTCGGATCGAACCCGCCGTCGTGGTGCACGGCGGACGCGGGCAACGGTCGCTGCAATCCGGCGCAGAACCAGACGATGTACTGCAATGCGGCCGGATATATCGTCGACAACGATCCACTGGATACCTCGGACGTCGCCACGCCGCAGACCGCTACGGCGTGGATGGCGCACCTGCAACAACGCTTCGGCAGCGCGAACAGCGGCGGGATTCGCTACTACGCGCTCGACAACGAGCCGATGCTGTGGAATTCGACGCATCGTGACGTGCATCCGCAGCCACTGACATACGACGAAATCTGGCAACGCACGGTCGAGTATGCAACTGCGATCAAGGTGCGCGATCCCGCGGCCAAGGTGTTCGGGCCTGTCACCTGGGGCTACTGCGACCTGTTCGGTTCGGCAGCGGACAATTGTCTGGACGGCGCCGATCGTGCAGCGCATGGCGGCACACCCTTCGTGAAGTGGTATCTGCAGCAGGTGTGCAGCTATCAGGCATCGCATGGCATCCGGCTGGTCGACTATCTCGACCTGCACTATTACCCGCAGGGTGACGGTGTCGTCGATTTCTCCGATCCGCCGAATGGATCGGAGACGGCGGCTGCATCGGCACGTCGCCTGCGCTCGCTGAAGGAACTCTACGATCCGGACTGGGATTCGGAATCCTGGCTGTCCGATCTCGGCAACACGACGCCGTGGCACTACAGTCGCCCGCAATTGCTTCGACGCGTGCGTGCCTGGATCGACGAGTCCTGCCCCGGCACGGGCCTGGCGATCACCGAATACAACTGGGGTTCCGACAACGGAGCGAGCAGTGCGCTCGCGCAAGCCGAAGCGCTCGCGATTTTTGCGCGCGAGCGCGTCGATGTGGCGGCGCGCTGGGTGGCTCCTGCCTCGGGCTCGCTGGTCGAGCGCGCTTTCCGCCTGTTTCTCGATTTCGACGGAGCCGGCGGCAGGATCGAAGGCTTCAGTACGCGTGCGATCAGCGCCGACATCGATTCGCTGGGCGCCTACGCCGTGCATGCGCCCGGCCAGCGGATGATGCTGCTGCTGTTCAACAAGGCGACCACGACGACGACGGCGGCAATCAACCTCGGCCGTTCGTTCAATGGCGCATGGAAGCTGTATCAGTTCACCGGCACGAGCAACCTCGCGCAGGTCGGTGCCGGAACGATCAATGGCGCGGCGATCAACCTGTCCGGCTTGCCGGCTCGCTCCGCAAGCCTGCTTGTCCTGCCGGAGAGCGACGTGATCTACGCCAATGGCTTCGACTTCTGATCCGCTCGGGTTCGACCGGACGTCGCTTCGTCGCTGAATTGTCGACGCCCGAACAGCGCCGCCAATGCGATCGAGCCGATGGATGAGCGCACGACCATCATCGTGATGTTCACGGTTGTCGCGACGGCGCGCGCCGCGCGTGAAATACGCAGACGACCCAGCAGGCCTCCGGCCGCAAGGCCTGCGCCGACGACCAGCGCGGGCCGCCATGCCGCGATGTCGGCGCCGAGATCATTTTCCGATCTGCGATAGCGCCGCTGTCGAAGCAGCAGCTTGCTGGCCGCTGCGTTTGCCATTTCGCGGTCTGCGCGCAACGTCACGGCGTCGCCCCCGGTGACGATGGCTTGTTCGGCAGCCCGTCGCGAACAACCGGCTGCTTGCCCAGCAATGCGCGCGTGCGGGGCAGGGACATGTCACGCCAGCAGCGGCGCATCGAGCGGACGACGAGGACCGCCCCTGCCAGATTGCCAAGCGCTACGGCACCGATTCCGACAAAGAGATTCCCGCTCAGCTGATAGATGGCTGCGGCAATCGATGCGGTGGCTGCCAGCCAGGCGCCAGCGCCGAGAAAGATCAATGCAAAACCCAGCCACAGGATCGTCATGGCGCTGCTGCGTGCGAGCTTGAGCTCGGCACGCAGCAAAGCAAGGGATGCTTCGGCGACATGCAGGGCGCCGCGCAACACATCCTGCGCCGCTTCGACCAGGGACGGCTCGGACGGTCCGTTGCTCGCCGCCTTCGATTCCTCGTCAACGGTCACGTTGGCCGGCTCAGCGACGACGTAGCAGGCGGCTCGCAACCACACCCACGGCTACGGCGATGCCAAAGGCAGCCAGTGGATGCGCGCGGATCTGCTCGGCAGCAACGTCGCCAAGGCGTTTGGCGCCGTCACCGAAACGCTCGCCGGCTGCGGAGAGTTCATCCTGCAGTGCCGCTCCGTTGCTGCGCAGGCGCTCACCGAATCGCGAAGCGGATCGTGCTGCTTCATCGAGGCCATCGCTGATCTTTCCGGCGACCTTGCCGGCCGCTTCGGTTGCGTCGTCGATCGAATTTCGAACGTCTCGGGATGCGTTGCTCATGGTCTGATCCTCTCTGCAATGGATTGCTGCTGGCAAGTACGCGCAACAGCGCGAGGAGACTCGCGTTGAAGATGCTGGCATGCCAAGCCTGAAGCCCGCATGGATGGCAGCGCGTCCGACCGGCTGCGGAATTGCGCACCCGGTCGGCACGAGCCAGTCAGCGGACGCCAGAATGTTGAGTTGTGACAGCCGTTGTCGGTTCGATCAAGCCGGGGCGTTCGTGTTCCCTGCCAGGCGCGGCATTCGCCGGATCGGGATGAATACGCATCCAATACTCCTTGCAACGGAACCGGCAACGCAAGCCGATCGACCGCGCAGGGTTCGGCTTGTGCGTGGACGGCTGCGGGATGTGACACGTGTCGCGACAATGCGTTATCGTTGGGCGGTCCGTTCGCTGAGGGATGCTGACGGCAGGGGATTGCAATGGCCTTGCTTGCCAAGAGGTCGAGGGAACGAAGAACGCACGCGTTTTTGCAGCGCCTGTCATCCGCCGGACTGCCGCCGATACATTGGCAGGTTTCATGCATGCCAGTTCTCGTGATGTTCCATCGATTCCGCTGCGGACACGTCACTCGTGAAAGTGATTGTCCCGTCCAGTCAATACGGAGCGCCCCGCTGCAATGAATACTTCCCGATTTCCCGAGCGTTTCGCACGTGGTTCAGCCGCGCCCAAGATCCTTGTTGGCGTGCTCGTGCTCGCTGCTGCTGCGGGCGGCGCCTGGTGGTTCCTGAACAAGCCAGGTGCGGTGGCGCCGACCGCGACATCGCCGATTGCGAGCACCGCCCAGGCGCCTGGTGCCGAGGCTGCGGTCGCAGCCGTTTCGCCGGCGGTCGAGGAGCTGACCATCGATCAACTGTATCGGGAAGCGCGCAAGGCCATGTCGGAACAGCGCCTGGTGGCGCCTGCCGGCAACAACGCCCTTGAGTTCTATCTGGGGATCCTCGGCAAGGATCCGACCAACTCCGGCGCGCTCGACGCGCTGCGCGAACTGTTTCCGTTCGCGAGTGGTACCGCTGAACAGGAAATCAATCAAGGCAATCTCGACGAGGCGGGCCGGATCATCGCGTCGCTGGCCAAGTCCGATCCCAGCAACTACACATTGACCATTCTTCGCAGCAAGCTCGAAGCGAAGAAAAAGCAGGAAGAACTGCTCGCTGCACAGGCGGCGGCTGCCGCTGCCGCACCGACGCCGGTGCCGAAGCCGGCGGTCGAGATCGGTTCGAACGAAGCGACGGCAACCTCGGCACCCGCCACGACTGCCGGGACCGCGCCAGCCGCCGCTGCCCCTCCGGCCGCCGTAGCCAGTCAGCCGGCTCCAGCTCCGGCACCCGCACCCGCTGCGCCGCAGGGCGAGTCGCGTGATGTCCAGGGAGTGACTCCGATAGCGCCGACCTATCCGGCGCAGGCGGCGCGAAACAAGCAGGAAGGCTGGGTCGAGGTCGAGTTCACGGTGACCGCCGATGGCAGGGTCGAGAACGCGAGAGTGTCCGCGTCCGAACCGCAGCGCGTGTTCGATCGTGAAGCGATCCGCTCGATCGAGCGGACCAAGTTCAATCCGCGCCTCGAAAACGGTGTTCCGGTCAACGCGACGGTGCGTCGACGCATCGAGTTCAAGCTCGGACGCTGATTGGCAACAACGGTGGCGCCGCGCGTTTTCGCTCAGCCGAGCAGACAGCGGCGCATTTCGATCAGCATTTCGTGATCGGGGCTGTGCTCCGACTGCTCGCGCGCGAGATGAAGCAGGCGCTGCGCAGCGACCTCATGGAATTCGCCCGCGAGACTGGTCGACAACTGGCCAGCCATGTCCGTCAGCACGAGCAGTCCGAGTCCACGCAGTACGGTGATGCCGTGCGTCGAATCCCGGTTCAACTGGGCGATCGCTTCGTTGCGCGCCTGCCATGAACGCAGTGGAAAACGGAGCGCGCTCCACGGCAGCCAGGACGCGCGCACGCGATGCAGGACGTCGCGGCGGAACAGGCTTTCGAGCAGGTGCAGGCTGATCGGATTGAGCCGCGCGACCAGCAGTTCGATGGCCGCGTTGAGTGGCAGGCCGTTGACGGGTCCGGCGAGTACCTGAGCTGCTGCCGCAACCTGCGGATGCGTCGTGGGCAACATGGCCTCGATCGCGACGTGGCCGCGCTTGAAGCGCAGGCGGCGCTGTTCGGCCAGGTCAAGAATCAATGCTGCGGCCGCCAGCGTGTTGATATCGGCGTGACTTCGAGTGGTCTCGAAATCGCCGCGCTCGGGGTTGATGCACAACAACATCAATTGCTCGGCTATCAGCACGCTGGGCTCCTCGCTTGGGTGCCGGGCCGATTCGGGCTGCCAGGCCACGACCGTCGGCCGGGCGCCATGGTACGACATGGCGCGGGTCCGGGCGTGTACCGAAAGTCGCTTCGGGTCGATCCGCGATCGACCATTGGCCTTACTCGATATCGCCGCCGCTGGAAATGTGCTGGTTGTCCGGGCCGAGGCCGGCCCAATCGACAGCGGGCAAGCCGAGGTAGCGGTCGAACAGCATCGGCATCAGGCCGCTCGGTGCTGCCGATTCGCAGTTCCAAAGCATGATGAGACCGAAGCGGCGCTTGGGCAGGAAGCCGATCATCGCGCGATAGCCCTGTACCGCACCGGCGTGGAACACGAGGGGTTCGCCCGAATATTGGTAGACGCGCCAACCCAGTGCGTAGTGCGCGTCGAGCAGCCGTCCGCGCCGCCAGGGGGACGAGCGCAGGTCGTGCGGTGTATCGATCAGTGGTGCGTGCAGCGTGTCGAGCAATTCGGCGGACAAGACTTCGGGTCGGCCACCCATCTGCGCGATCAGCCACTGTTCCATGTCGCGCAGGCTCGCGTTGACGCCGGCTGCCGGCGGCATCCGGTAGTAGGTTTCATTTGGCATGAAAGCCGTCCATCCGTGCGGCGCACGACGGTGCGGCCGCGCCCAGTGCTCGGAATCCTCAAGCGCGTCACGCCCGTAGGTTGCGGTGCGCATGCCTAGCGGATGGAAGATCCGCTTCTCGACTTCGTGGCTGAAGAAATCTCCGGTCAACGCATACGTGACATCGCCGATCAGGCTGAACGCGATGTTCTGGTAGGCATAGCACTCGCCTGGCGGGCACGCGATCGGCACTTCGCCGAGGCGCTCGACCAGCAACGGATACGGCTGATCCTGCTCGAGCAGGTTGTCGTAGGTATTGTGCGGAAGTCCGACGCGATGACTCAGGATATCGCCGACGGTCAGTTTCCGGCTGCTGTCGACATTGGCAAGCGTGAAGGTCGGCAGGACTTCGGCGATGCGCGTATCCCAGCCCATCGTGCCGTCGCGTACCAGCAGCCCGGTCAAGGTCGTCGCGAAGGCCTTGGACAACGAGGCGAGCCGGAAAACCGTATCGGGCCCGATCGCCTCACCGCTCGACCAATCGGCATAACCGATGCTGCGTTCCAGCAATACCTGATCGTCCTTGATCACCGCAACGGCCAGTCCCGAAACCTGGCCTGAGCCTTCCAGTCGTCCGATCCAGCGATCGAATTCGGTTGCCACGGGCCGTGCGTCCGGGGCGATCGCGTTCGCATCGACGCGTGGCGGAACGGCGGGCACCACGGTCGCCGCATGCCGTGTCGCATGACGGGGACGCTTGTGTGTTGCCGCAGCCGCATCGCCCGAGACGACAAGCATCGGCGCGATCACGAGGAACAGGAGGATGCCGGGCAGTTTCAATGAAGGTGACATGGACGCCTGCAAGCACATGTTATGCTCAAAATCATACGGCGAATCTCGCATCGGCGGAGGGAAAAAAGATGACTATCCTGGTACTTCTGGCTGTCATTGTTGTGTTCGCTCTCTACGCGGTCGGAATCTACAACGGCCTCGTGACGCAGCGAAACGGCTACAAGAATGCCTTTGCCCAGATCGATGTCCAGCTGACGCGGCGTTACGACCTGATTCCGAATCTGGTCGAAACGGCCAAAGGCTACATGAAGCACGAGCGCGAGACGCTGGAGGCAGTCATCCAGGCGCGCAATTCGGCAGTCTCCGGGCTGTCTGCGGCGAAAGCCAACCCGGGCGATCCGCAGGCGATGCAGCAGTTGTCGGGCGCCGAGAATACCTTGACCCAGTCGTTGGGGCGATTGTTCGCGTTGTCCGAGGCGTATCCCGACCTGAAGGCCAACCAGAACATGATGCAGCTCAGCGAAGAGCTGACTTCGACCGAGAACAAGGTCGCTTTCGCGCGCCAGGCGTACAACGACTCGGTGATGGGCTACAACAACGCGCGCGAAGTGTTCCCGAGTTCGATCGTCGCCAACATGTTCGCCTTTCAGGCAGCCCAACTGCTTGAGATCGATGCGCCCGAGAAGCGTGAAGCCGTGAAGGTATCGTTTACTTGAGCCCCGTTGCGTGCCGTTTGCCGGACTCGGCAAGCTGCCGCGATGCGTTGTCCTGAGGTCCCTCGGTGAACTTCTTCGCCCATCAGGAGCTTGCCCGCAAGCAGACGCGGCGCATGGTCGTGCTGTTCACGATTGCGGTGATCTGTATCGTCATCGCGGTTGATTTCGTGGTCATGGTTGCATTCGGGATTGCCGGCGAGGTTCGACGAGGGTCCGCCGGAACAGGAACCGGTGTCGTCGTCGCGACCAGCGTAGGCGTGCTCGCGGTCATTGGCCTGGCGACGCTCTACCGGATCTCGACGCTGCGCGCCGGCGGCAGCGCGGTTGCCCTGCAGCTCGGCGCGACGCCCGTTCCGGTCGACACCACCGACTTCGCCTATCGGCGCCTGCGCAACGTGATCGAGGAGATCGCGATCGCTTCCGGCGTGCCCGTGCCGGAAATCTTCGTGCTCGAGGACGAAGTCGCGATCAACGCGTTTGCATCGGGTTATTCGCCAGCCGATGCCGCCGTGACCGTCACGCGCGGTTGCCTCGACAAGCTGACCCGGGAAGAGTTGCAGGGAGTCATCGCCCACGAATTCAGCCACGTGCTGAACGGAGACATGCGCCTGAACATCCGGCTCGTGGGCGTCGCATTTGGCATCCTCGTCCTGGCCATCGTCGGACGCAAGATTGCCGAGGCTTCGGGTCGCGCGCGCAGTCGTGACAGCGGCGGCATCGTCGTACTCGGGATTGCCCTGCTCGTTGTCGGCTATATCGGCGTGTTCTTTGCGCGCATCATCAAGGCATCGATCTCGCGCCAGCGCGAATACCTGGCTGACGCTTCCGCGGTCCAGTTCACGCGTCAGACCGAAGGCATCGCCGGCGCACTGAAGAAGATCGGCGGATTGTCCGAAGGTTCGAAACTGACCAGTCACGACGGCGAGGAAGTCGCCCACATGCTGTTCGGCGATGGCGTCGGTTATTCGGCGCTGTTCGCCACACACCCCGCACTGACCGAGCGTATCAGGCGCCTGCAGCCGCAGTTCAATCCTGCGGAGTTCGCGGAAATTGCGGCCGCCTGGTCGCAACCGCGCCGGGTAGGCGAGGTCGATGATCCGGATGCCTCCCTGGCCGGATTCGCTCCGTCACGTTCCTCCCAGCGAGCCTCGTCTGTCGCCCGGCGTGCTGTGCTGCCTGCGGTTTCGCAGGAAATGCGTCTGTCGGCCAACGCCGTGGCGAATCAGGTCGGGCATCCGGATACGGGCGACTACGCCGCTGCCGCTGCATTGAACATGACGATCCCCGAGGCGTTGAGCGCCGCGGCTCACGGACGCGAGCAGTCGATGGCGGTGGTGTATGCATTGCTGTTGAATGCCGACCCGTTGGTGCGCAAGCAGCAGATCGAAATGATCGAGCACCATCACGATCCGGGTACGGCGGCCGAGGTGGTGGCGCTGGCGGAGCAAACGAAGTCCATCCACCCGATGCAGAGACTGCCTCTGGCTGCGCTCGCATTCCCCGCCCTGCGTCGCCATCCACGATCGAAATTGCAGATATTCGTGATTGCCCTCACGCAGCTGATCAAGGCCGATGGGCGCGTCAGTCTCGACGAATACTGCCTGGCCAAACTCGTCGGCGTGCAGGTGATCGATGCCTTGAATCCGGCGGCCACACGGGTCATGGGCCGGGTCAAGCTCGGTGAGACGGCGATGGAACTGTGCGACCTGTTTGCCGTGATGGCCGAGTACGGTCACGACGACATCGATGGCGCGCGGCGCGCCTATGCGCTCGGTCTCAACGAGGTGCTGCCCGATATCAAGCCTGTCTACACGGCGCCGCAGGATTGGGCCCTGGCGCTTGACCGGGCCTTGCCCCGGCTCGACGCACTCGCGCCGGCGGGCAAGGAACTCGTGGTGCGGGGACTCACCCATGCGATCAGCGCAGATGGCGTGGTCAGCGTGAACGAGGCGGAATTGCTGCGTACGGTTTGCGCCGCCCTGCATTGCCCGCTACCACCCATCCTGCAGCAGACCGCTTGAGCGACCGGTCCACGGCCGGTCCGCTGCTATCGGTGCCGGCTCGCGAGCGCGGCGAGGACAGCCCGGCACGGATACGTTGCGAACCCCGTGCGGCTCGTGGAGCATAGCGGCCCCGCCGCGCCTGCGAACCCCATGAGCCGAGATTCCGAATCCGTCGACGCGCGTTTGCAGCAGGTGCTGGACGATTTCGGTGCCCGCCTCGGCGTCCTGATGCGCACGTACCGGCTCGATCGTCATGGCATTGACCCGGCCGATGTCGAGCAGGAAGTGCGCATCCGGCTCTGGAAAGCCATCGCACGTGACCGGTCCGGGGCCTTTCATGCGTCCTATGTGCAGAGGGTGGTAGCGACCACCGTGATCGATGCGTTGCGCAGGGCCGAGGTGCGAGCTGCCGAGCCCCTGCCGGAAGACGATGACGAGCCCGGCCAATTGCCGGAGGAAGGCATCGGACCCGAGCAATCAGCCAGTGATGGCGAGCGCATGAGCGGTTTGAAGCAGTGCCTTGCCGAGATTCCTGAACGCAGGCGCCTGCCGATCACGATGCATTTGCAGGGGTTTTCCCTGCAGGAAATTGCCGATGTGGCCGGAGTCTCGGCCGAAGCGGCGAGAAAACTGGTTACCCGCGGGCTCGATGGCTTGAAATCGCGCCTGCGTGAATTGGGATATGGTGATTTCGATGATTGAACGCAGCTTGTCCAACCTGTACCGCCGCCTCGGTGCCGAGGCATCGGGTTCGACTGACCTGATGGACGCCGAAACCCTGGTTGCCGCTTCGGCGGGCACCCTCAAGGGCGATCGCCGTGACGAGGTCGCCGCGCGGCTGTCGCGCTCACCGCTGCAGACCGATCTGGTACGCATGTTGCGTGAACTGGCCCCGGCTGCGGATTCGCTGGTCGGCGCGCTCGATGCGCGTGGCGCGTATTCGCATGTTCGAAATGCGCGTGGACTGCGTCATGCAGCTCGTTCGTCCGCGCGCCGGCAATTGCGCTGGAGTGCCATCGCCGCCAGCATGATGCTGGTCTTCGGCGCGCTGTTCTGGACGGTCAAGGTCGATCAACTGGAAGGCACGGCAATGACAACCGGCGAGACCGACACCGTCAAGCCCGACCGCATCTTCACGAGTGAGGACAGGATTTTCGCGATGGTCGACGAGCGCGCAATGCCGGCCACGACCGATGCGCTGTTCCAGACGGATTTCAACGGCGGCTGACTACCGGACAGCGGCACGGGAAACGCCCGGATCTGTGCCGGGCGTTTTCGTTCTTGCCGGGGTCAGTTCACCAGGGCGGCCGCATGCTCCCGCGTCGCCGCGAAATGCACATCCGGCCAGCGTTCCACGGTGAGCTGCAGGTTGACGCGGCTGGGCGCGATATAGACGAGTTCGCCAGCGGCGTCGAGAGCGAGGTTCTGTGCCGCCTTCTCGCGGAATTCGGCGAGCTTCTTCGGGTTGTCGCAGTGCACCCATCGCGCGGTGACGACAGCAACGTTCTCGAAAGCGCACTCGACGCCGTATTCATCCTTCAAGCGGTAGGCGACCACTTCGAACTGGAGTACGCCGACCGCACCAAGGATCAGGTCATTTGACATCAGCGGGCGGAAGAACTGGGTGGCCCCTTCCTCGGAGAGCTGGGCCAGCCCTTTCTGCAACTGCTTCATCTTGAGCGGATCCTTCAATCGCGCGCGACGGAACAGTTCGGGCGCGAAGCTCGGGATGCCGGTGAAACTCAGCTGCTCGCCTTCCGAGAACGTGTCGCCGATCGAGATCGTGCCGTGATTGTGGATGCCGATGACATCCCCGGCAAACGCGACGTCGACGATTTCGCGATCGGAGGCCATGAAGCTCAATGCGTTGGCGAGCTTCACTTCCTTGCCGGTGCGCGCATGCAGGGCTTTCATGCCGCCGGTGAAGGTGCCTGAGCAGATGCGCATGAAGGCGACACGATCGCGGTGCATGGGATCCATGTTGGCCTGGATCTTGAACACGAAGCCGCTCATGCGCGGCTCATCGGCGCGAACCGTCCGCGTCGTTGTCTCGTGCGATTTCGGCGGCGGCGCGTGCTCGACGAAGAAATCGAGCAGGAGTTGCACGCCGAAATTGTTGACTGCGGAACCGAAGAAGACCGGCGTCAGCTTGCCCGCAAGATAGGCTTCCTTGTCGAACGGATGCGATGCGCCGCGGACGAGTTCAAGCTCGTCGTTGAGGTCGTTCCACGCTTCGTCGCCGATGCGCTCGCGCAGGCCCGGCTCGTCGAGCCCCTTGAAGATCGTCGAGTCCTGGCGCGTGAAGTTCCTGCCTTGTTCAAAGACATGCACCTCGTCGAGCAGCAGGTGGTAGACCCCCTTCAGACGTGAACCCATGCCGATCGGCCAGGTGATTGGCGCGCAGGCAATTCCGAGCACGGATTCGACTTCATCGAGCAACTCGATCGGGGCGCGGCCCTCGCGATCGAGCTTGTTGATGAAGCTCATGATCGGTGTGTCGCGCAGCCGACAGACTTCCATCAGCTTGATCGTGCGTTCCTCGACGCCCTTCGCACAGTCGATGACCATGAGCGCCGAATCCACGGCGGTCAGCACGCGATAGGTGTCCTCCGAGAAATCGGCATGGCCCGGCGTATCGAGAAGGTTGACCACGCATTCGGCATACGGGAACTGCATGACCGAACTGGTGACCGAAATGCCGCGTTCCTTTTCGAGGGCCATCCAGTCCGAGGTCGCATGGCGGGCCGCCTTGCGTGACTTGACCGAGCCGGCCATCTGGATCGCGCCGCCGAACAGCAGCAGCTTCTCGGTCAGCGTGGTCTTGCCCGCGTCGGGATGGGAAATGATCGCGAAAGTGCGCCGCCGGCGCATTTCGCTGACAGGATTGCTCATGGGTGAACCTGGGATCCGTCGTGGACTCGGCGCGGGGCCGCTTGCGGGCGCGCATTGTACGTGGTGCGGGCGCGATCTTCAGTGTTCAGTCAACCGAAAATGCCTGCAACTCGACACCGATGAATACCCAGGCGAACAGGTGGAAGTCGCCGCTGCCGGTGCGTGAATCGATGTAGGTGTAGTAATCGCGGTCCGGCAGGAGGGCTTCCTGCACGTGCAGGCGCACCATGCCAGTCGGGAGCACGGTCGTTTCGGATGCAACGCAGGTGGTGCCGTCATTCTCGCTCGCCAGCACGTAGATCACCGGCGCAAAGCCGGGTTCGGGCGTCAGGTTGAAATCGATATGATTGCCGATGCCCTGCAAGCCGGTGCGAAAGACATAGACGACTTCACCGCCTGGAACACTTGTCAGGCCGGGGCAGGCCGCGGCCGAAACGGACGCCACGTTGTTTGGAGCGCCCGACGTGCCGTTGTCGAAGTCCATCGGCAGCGAGGTGATGGGGATCGCGGCGCTGCCGGTCAGGGCGAACTCATGTGCGAAGGCCGGAAGCACGGCAGCGGCGAACAGGCAGGCGAGGAGCGGGCGAGCAGGCATTGCATTACCCAACGGCGGTGATCACTGCCTTGACTGTCGTCGATCCGTGCTGCGCAGTCCAGTCCAGCAGGCCAGGACGCTACTCGCGGCGGATATTGATGTCGCCGCTGAAGGTCTCGATCGTGACCCGCGCGCCGCCACTGCCGACGGTGGCATCGAGCGAGCGGCCTGGACCGTGCTCGGGCTCGTCGACGGTGCCGAAGTCGCTGCGGATGCGGCCGCTGAAGGTCTCCGCACTGACGCGTGCCGAGACGCTGGTCGGAAAGTCGACGCGGATGTCGCCGCTCATCGTGTCGACGTCAAGACGCGCATCCGCGGTGGGGGAGCCGGTCAGACTGATGTCGCCCGAAACCGAACTGCCCGAGAACTCGCGATAGCTTGCAGTGGCGACGGTGATGTTGCCCGACACGGTTTCGAGCTTGAGCTTGTCGCGGTTCGAGCGCATGTCGATGTCGCCGGACACGGTTTCGACGTGTGCCCGCTCACCCTGGCCACTGATTTCGATGGTGCCGCTGATGCTGCCGATTTCGAGTTCGCGCGCCGTGCTGTCGAGGCGGATCTTGCCGCTGACGCTGTCGACATCGAGCAGGCGTCCGGCGGTGCCGTTGACGCTTACCTCGGCGCTGACCGTCTCGATCTTGAGCTCGGCTTCCCTTGGCACGCGTATGTCGAGGATCGAATCCTCCATGCGCGAACTGGAGCCCCAGTTGAACCAGCCGGATTGCTCCGGTGCTTCGACCTTGACCACGAGTCGCGGGCCTTCTCCGGTGACGCTGAGTCCCTTGCTGCCGGTGCCGAGCGTGCCGGTGATCTCGACGCGGTTCTGATCCCAGCCACTGATCGTCACCGAGCCGCGAACATTCGAGATATCGATGCGCGCGGTTGCATCGACACTGCGTGTCTCGCTGATCGGAGAACCGGCCAAGGCGGCGCCTGTACCGACAAGCAGCGCGACGCCGAAAAACGGGATGGACATGGAATTCATCGTGAGTCCTCTAGCCGGCTTCCAGGCCGAGACGGGCAAGCCTGCGACGTTGCGCGTGCGTGCGATTGATCAGCCCGACGAGAAAAGTCGCGTCGGGGCGTTGTTGAAGGGCCAATTCGAGCTCGCCACTGGCTGAATCGAGGACGACTTCAGGAGCGGCCAGGCGCGGATCGCCGGTCGAGGCAAGCTCGCGTGCCCGTTCGATCTGTTCGCGTACGCTCAAGTCGTTCCGGGATTCCGCGAGGGCCGATCCGGCTCCGCCATCCCGATGTTGCAGGGCGAGCGAGAAGATCGCGCTGCTGACGGCCAGCGCGATACCGGCGGCAAGCGCCAGCGGCCAACGCCTGTGGCGTGCTTCTGCCGGGACGAGGGGGCTTGCTCCAGCGATCTGGCGCGCAATCTGCGGCCACAAATCCCGGTCGGGTTCGTGCGGACCGCGCAGTTCACGCAATTGGCGACGCAGTTCGAAGTCGGTCATGACTGTTCTCCAAGCGCTCGCTTGAGCAGGCCGCGTGCGCGATGCAACTGGGCTTTCGAGGATCCGACCGCCATGCCCAGCTCATGACTGATCTCTTCGTGCTTCCAGCCTTCGACGTCGTGCAGGACGAGGACGGCCCTGGCGCGCGGCGGCAGGTTCGCCACGGCGCGTTCGAGATCGCCGCGCTCCCCGGCACAAAACGGCCGGACCGGTTCGCTGGCCAATTCCAGCGCGGCGTGATCAACATTGTCTTCGGGGTCGCGGCGGCGCAGGTCCATCAAGGCGACATTCACCGCAAGGCGATGCAACCAGGTGCTGAAGGCGCTTTCGAATCGAAAACTGTCGAGCTTCTGCCAGGCGCGGATGAACGCTTCCTGGGTCAATTCCTCGGCGCGCGCCGGATTCATGCCGGACAGGCGCCAGACCGCGCCATGCACGCGTCCGCTGTGACGGCGATAAAGCTGTTCGAATGCAGCGACTTCGCCGGCAGCAGCACGTCGGACCAGGTCGCCATCCTCGGGTTCGGTCCGTGGCGCATCAGTCATCGGCAGGGGCATGGCAAGGCAGGCGGTACTCATGGTGCCAGCTTGGATGCCGGCGTGCGTGCCATGGTTTAAGGGCAGCCCTGATCCACGGCCGGATTCATCGGGGCCGCCGGGCGAGCCGGCGGATCCGTCGCCAGAGGTTCAGCCGCTCGCGGCGCGCGCGGTTGCGAGTGGCGCCATCTCCAGTGCGTCGGCGATATGGCGCTGCTCGCGCTTCAGGCGCTCCGGCATGCGCTCGCCGAAACCGTCGAGATACTCGCCGATCGCGGCGATTTCTCCGCGCCAGGCCTTGGCATCGACCGCGAGAAGTTCGCGCTTGGCCACACTCGGGAGATCGAGTTCGTCGAGGTTGAGGTCGCCTGCATCTGGAACGAAACCGATCGGAGTTTCCCGTGCGCCGGCGCTGCCGGCGCAGCGCCCGAGAATCCACTCAAGCACGCGCAGGTTTTCACCGAAGCCTGGCCACAGGAATCGGCCTTCCGCGTTCTTGCGGAACCAGTTGACGTGGAAGATCTTCGGCAGCTTCGCGCCGGGCTTGTCGAATGACAGCCAATGAGAGAAATAGTCGGCGAAGTTGTAGCCACAAAACGGCTTCATCGCCATCGAGTCGCGACGCAGCACACCGACTGCGCCGGTTGCCGCGGCAGTCGTTTCCGATCCCATCGCGGCACCGACGAGTACGCCATGCGTCCAGTCCTTGGCCTCGAACACGAGCGGAACCAGCGAAGGGCGGCGACCGCCGAAAATGATCGCGCTGATGGGCACGCCCTGGGCGGCTTCGGCGTGTTCGGACCAGCTCGGGCATTGTCGCGCCGAAACCGTGAAGCGTGCGTTCGGATGCGCGGCCGGTCCGTTGGCTGGATCGTAGTCGCGACCTTGCCAGTCGGTTGCCGGGCGCCCTTCGCTGAGTCCCTCCCACCACGGTTGGTTGTCGGCGGTGACACCGACGTTCGTGTAGATCGTGTCGTGCTGGATCATGTCCAGCGCGTTCGGATTGGTGGTTGTGTCGGTGCCCGGAGCGACACCGAAATACCCGGCTTCGGGATTGATCGCCCACAGTCGCCCATCCGCGCCGGGTTTCATCCAGCAGATGTCATCGCCGACCGTCCAAACCTTCCAGCCCGCCTTGCGGTAACTCTCAGGGGGAATCAGCATGGCCAGGTTGGTCTTGCCACAGGCCGAAGGAAATGCCGCCGCGACATAGCGGATTTCGCCCTGCGGATTCTCGATGCCGACGATCAACATGTGCTCGGCCAGCCAGCCCTCGCTGCGTGCCTGCCACGAGCCGATGCGCAGGGCATGACATTTCTTGCCGAGCAAGGCATTGCCGCCGTAGCCGGAGCCGATCGACTTGATCGAGAGCTCTTCCGGGAAATGCATGATGAAACGCCTGTCCGGATCGAGTTCGCCGATCGAGTGCAGGCCCTTTACGAAACCGCCATCGCGCTCGATGCGGCTCAAGGCGGCTGCGCCCATGCGCGTCATGATGCGCATGTTGGCGACAACGTAGGGCGAATCGGTGATCTCGACGCCGCAGCGCGAGATCGGGGAATCGATCGGACCCATGCAGTACGGCACCACGTACATCGTGCGGCCGCGCATGCAGCCGGCAAACAGGTGGTCGACCTTCGCGTGCGCCTCGGCCGGCGCCATCCAGTGGTTGTTCGGCCCCGCATCGTCACGGTTGCGCGTGCAGATGTAGGTAAGGTGCTCGACACGGGCCACGTCGGTCGGGTTCGACCGATGCAGGGTGCAGCCGGGATGGGTATCGGGATTCAGTGCATGCAGATCGCCGCTGGCGAGCATTTTCTCGGTCAGCAGGCGATATTCACCGTCCGATCCGTTGCACCAGTGGATTTCTGCCGGCTCGGTCAAACGAGCGACCTCCTCGACCCAGCGGTTCAAGGATTCGAGCGAACTTGCCATGTTGTCCCTCTGCGCGGGCCGAAGCCGGCGTCTTCAATGAGAATTTGCTGGGAAGTTAGCTGCCGGGGCGGGCCTTGGCAAGGTGAAGCGCGTCATTGAGGCCGGCTCAGGCCGGCACGAGGGTCGTGATCACGTGATCGACGTAGGCCTCGTATTCCTCGTGATCCATGCGCGGCATGCCATGGCGCTGGTTGAGCTGGAGGAAGCCGCTGTAGGCGGTATAAGCCAGCCTGGCGCGATGGGCGGCGTCGCGCGCCGCGAAGCCGGCTTCACGATAGGCGTCGGTCAGCAGCGCCAGGCGCCGCCTCGAGATGCGCTCGATCACCGGCTGCACGAGCGGATGGTCGGAGGCCTGCAGCAGGGCGGCATAGATCCGGTGCGACTGCACCTCGCGACTGACCCGATGGAACAGTTCGCGCAGACGTTCGCGCGGATCGGCAATCGGCTCGACCTGGGCGAGCACCTGGTCCTCGTCGCGCTGTTCCCAACGGTCGATCGCTGACTTGAGCAGGGCCTCGCGGGTCGGGAAGTGCCAGTAGAAGCTGCCCTTGGTGACACCGAGCGTGCGCGCCAGCGCCTCGACCGCGATGGCCGCCACGCCCGACTGGGCGAGCACATCGAGCGCTGCCTGCTCCCAATCTTCGGCAGACAGGCGTCCCCGCGGTTCGGTCCTTTGCTCTTCCTCGCTCATTATCGAAGTGTGCCGGAGGCTGCCCGGGATGAGAAGCTTGCCGCTTCGATGCGCCGTCGCGCCGATTCCGCGTCGCGCGATTGATTTGGCGGATCAACCCAACCATACTTGTGCGTATGGTTGATGCAGAATCCAAAGCGCTCGGTTCGCGCGATATCCGGTTGGCGGCCGGCGAGGGCGTGCGACTTGCGCTCGAACGTCATGGGGACGCAACCGGCCGCCCGGTCGTGTTCGCGCACGGCTTCGGTCAGACCCGCGAAGCCTGGACGAGCTGCGCCCGCGCGACGGCGGCGGCCGGATGGGCGGCCACGACCTACGATGCGCGCGGCCATGGCCAGAGCAGTTGGCTCGAAGCGGGAAACTATTCAGTCGATCAGCTCACGGCCGACCTGCGCCGGGTCTGCGCGAATCAGGACAGCCTGCCGGTCGTGGTCGGTGCCTCGATGGGAGGACTGGTGGGCATCGCGATGGCCGGCACCGATGCGGATTCCTGCCGCGCTCTGGTGCTGGTCGATATCACGCCGCGCTGGGAGCCTGCCGGGGTCGCGCGCATCCTCGAATTCATGCGCGCCCATCCGGCCGGATTTGCCGATCTCGACGAGGCCGCCGCAGCGATCGCCGACTATCTGCCGCAGCGGACTGCGCGCAAGTCGCCCGAGCGGCTGCGACGTCTGCTCCTGCCGTCTGGCGACGGCCGGCTGCATTGGCATTGGGATCCGCGCATGCTCACCCCGATCGCGGAGGATGGCGCGCGCCACCAGGCCGACCTGCTCGCCGCCGCAACCCGCATCCGGGTGCCGACCCTGCTGATCAGCGGCGCGGCCAGCGATGTGGTTTCGGAGAGCACGATCAATGAATTCCTGGCCCTGGTGCCACACGCGCGGCACGCGATCGTTCCGCGTGCGACGCACATGGTTGCCGGAGACGAGAACAGCCAGTTCAACGGCCTGGTTCTGGATTTTCTGGCAAGCCTGCCGGGAGTTTGACTGCGGCTTGAAACCGGCGGATCGTTGCCGGTCGAGACGCGGTTCCAAGGTCTTCCTGCTGAAAAGTCGGGGACTGCAATTTGCCGCCAATGCCATCCGGCCTGCATCAGAGGTCGCCTGGCTGCAGCAAGGCCGTATCGAGAAGAGGAGTCACGAACATGTTGCATTGGATCCCGTTGCTTGCCGCATTGCTGGTATCGCTGACCTGCGCTTACCAGCGGGTCGGATTGCGTGCCTGGACGATCGCCACGGCGGTCGCGATCCTCGGCTCGGGTTGGCTCGCCGGCTCGCACTGGCTCGCGATCGCGCTGCCGATGCTGGTTTTCGCGGCGATCACGCTGCCGCTCAATGTGCCGGCGTTCCGTCGCGCACGATTGAGCGCGCCGCTGCTCGCGATCTATCGCAAGATCACGCCGAAACTCTCGCCGACCGAACAGATCGCGCTGGAAGCCGGCACGGTCGGCTTCGAGGGCCAGCTTTTCAGCGGCAAGCCGCAATGGTCGGAGTTGCTCGCCCAGCCCAGGCCCGAGCTGAGTATCGAGGAGCGCGCCTTCCTCGACGGTCCTGTCGAGCAGCTTTGCGCGCAGATCAACGACTGGCAGATCACCCATGAACTGGCCGACTTGCCCGAAGAGATGTGGAAGTTCATCAAGGACAACAAGTTCTTCGGCATGATCATTCCGAAGCAGTACGGCGGCCTGCAGTTTTCCGCGCTTGCGCACTCGGCCGTGTTGCAGAAGATCGCCAGCATGTCGGCGACGGTGTCCTCGACCGTCGCCGTGCCGAATTCGCTGGGCCCGGCCGAGCTGCTGCTCCACTACGGCAGCGAGGAGCAGAAAAATCACTACCTGCCGCGCCTCGCCGACGGACGCGAAGTGCCATGTTTCGCCCTGACCGGGCCCTACGCGGGCTCCGACGCCACGTCGTTGCCGGACTACGGCATCGTCTGCAAGGGCGAGTGGGAAGGTGGCAACGTGCTCGGCGTGCGGCTGACCTTCGACAAGCGTTACATCACGCTGGCGCCGGTGGCGACGATCGTCGGTCTCGCGTTCCGCATGCTCGATCCCGATCATCTGCTCAGTGACGAGGAAGATCGCGGCATCACCCTGGCACTGATTCCGCGCGACACGCACGGACTCGAGATCGGCCGGCGCCACTTCCCGCTCAACGTGCCTTTCCAGAACGGACCGGTGCGTGGCAAGGATGTGTTCGTGCCATTGTCGCGACTGATTGGCGGACCCGACATGGCCGGGCAGGGCTGGCGCATGCTGGTCGAATGCCTGTCGGTCGGTCGTGCCATCTCGCTGCCATCGAGTGCGACGGGCGGATCCTGCGCGGGCGTCGCGGCGACCGGCGCCTACGCGCGCATCCGCAAGCAGTTCGGCCTCGCGATCGGACGCTTCGAAGGCGTCGAGGAAGCGCTCGCGCGCATCGGAGGCCTGACCTACGCGGTCACCGCGCTGTCGCGTGCGACCGCCGCTGCCGTCGATCGCGGCGAGAAGCCGGCCGTGCCTTCGGCGATCGCGAAATACCACGCCACCGAATGGGGCCGCCAGATCTGCCAGGACGCGATGGACGTGCACGGCGGCAAGGGTGTCATCCTCGGACCGGGCAACTACCTCGGGCGATCGTGGCAAGGCGTGCCGATCATGATCACGGTCGAAGGCGCCAATATCATGACGCGCAGCCTGATGATCTTCGGACAGGGCGCGATCCGCTGCCATCCGTACGTGCTCGAGGAAATGCAGGCGGCGGCGCTGCCTGACTACGGTGATCGTCTGCGCAGGTTCGATGACGTGCTGTTCAAGCACATCGGCTTCGGTTTTTCGAACGGCGTGCGCAGCTTCGTGCTCGGACTCAGCCACGCGAAGATCGGTTCCGCTCCGGGCGATGCCTACACGCGTCGCTACTATCGGAAACTCAACCGCTATTCGGCGGCGCTCGCCCTCGTCGCCGATACCTCGATGCTCGTTCTCGGCGGGAAGCTCAAGTTCAAGGAGAAGATCTCGGCGCGCCTCGGTGATGTGCTTTCCTACCTGTACATCGCATCGAGCATGCTCAAGCGCTACGAAGACGAGGGCCGACCGGCCGGCGATCAACCGCTGCTGGCCTGGGCCTTCCATGAATGCGTCTGGCGCATGCAGATGGCCCTCGATGGCGTGATCCGCAACTTTCCGGTACGCCCGGTGGCATGGCTGCTGCGTGCGCTGGTGTTTCCGTTCGGTCGGCGCGAGGTGCCGCCTTCCGATCGACTCGGGCGCCGCGTTGCGGCAATCCTGACCGCGCCGAACGAAGCCCGTACGCGGCTGATGTCCGGAGCCTACCTGACGCCATCCGCAAACAACCCGGTTGGGCGCATGAATGCCTTGTTGCCGGATGTCATCGCGGCCGAGCCGGTCGAACGCAAGTTCCTCAAGGCGGTCAAGTCCGGCGAACTGGATGGGCTCGACTACGATGCGCAGATGGCCCAGGCGGAGCAGAAGGGCATTCTGAGTCCGGCCGAACGCCGCCTGCTTGCGCGCGTACGCACTGCGAGTTTCGAGTTCATTTCGGTCGACGATTTCGCACCCGAGGAAATGCGCGCGGCGGTCACCAAGAAGTCGCAGGCCGCCTTGCGCAGCGTCGCCTGATCGCGATGCCGGCGAATGCATTGACGATGTTCCGGCGGCTCGGCGGATCTGCGCCGGGTCGCTGGTTGTTCTCGCGGATCATCTGCTGGAAAGCGCCGTATTTCGGTTCGATAGCACCGCGCATCGAAATACTGGAGCCCGGCCGATGTGTCGTGCGGCTGCGTCAGCGCCGTGCAATCCAGAACCACATCGGCACCGTGCATGCGATCGCGATGTGCAATGCCGCCGAACTGGCCGGGGGCATGGCCACCGAAGTGACGATTCCCGATTCGATGCGCTGGATCCCGAAGGGCATGAGCGTGCGCTATCGGAAAAAGGCGCTCGGCGTGCTGCACGCCAGTGCGCGGGTCGAGCAGGTCAGCGACGACACGGCCGGGCAGGAGCTGCATGTTCTCGTTGAAGTGCGCGACAGCGCCGACGAGCTCGTTTTCGATGCCGACATCACGATGTGGGTTTCACCGCGATAGTCGACTCGACTCAGGCCTGCAAGAGCCTGGCGTGATGCATCAGGTGATCGGCGACGAAGGACTGGATGAACCAGTAGCTGTGGTCGTAGCCCGGCTGCATGCGCAACTCGAGTGCCTGGCCGGCTTCCCTGCAGGCGGAGGCCAGCAGTTCCGGTCGCAACTGGTTCGCCAGGAACGGATCGACTTCACCCTGGTCGATCAGGATCTCGCCATCGAACCGATGGCCGCTCCGGATCAGCTCGACACTGTCGTGAGCCTTCCACGCATCGCGGTCCCCGCCGAGATAGCGTGGCAGCGCCTTCTGCCCCCAGGGCACCTGGCTGGGCGCGACGATCGGTGCGAATGCCGACACCGATCGGTACCTGCCCGGATTGCGCAGTGCGATGGTCAAGGCGCCATGTCCGCCCATCGAATGGCCGAGGATGCCGCAGCGGTCGGTAGCGCCGCCGAAATGCGCCGCGATCAGTGCGGGCAACTCGTGGACAATGTAGGAATACATGCGAAAGCGCGACGCATACGGCGCCTTGTCCGCATCGAGATAGAAACCGGCACCTTCGCCGAATTCCCAATCGCCCGTTGCGTCTTCGATACCGCTATTGCGTGGACTCGTATCGGGAGTGACCAGGATCAGGCCCAGCTCGGATGCACGGCGTTGCGCGCCGGCCTTGATCGCGAAGGTTTCCTCGGTACAGGTGAGGCCTGCAAGGCAATACAGCACCGGGGTCATCGCGGTGCTGCCGAGGCCCGGTCGGAAAACGCCGAACTTCATCGTTCCGCCGGTTTCCGTCGAGGCATGCCGGTAGAAACCCTGGATGCCGCCGAAGCAGCGCTGTTCGGAAATCGTCTCGATCATCATGGTGAAATCAAACACCTGGCGGATGGGGCCGGCGGTACGGGGCCGCCATCATTCTCGGGCCGGCGAGTGGGTTTGACCAGCCGCAGGCCGCGCCGCTTGCCCGCGCCTGCAGCGGGCTGTCACGAAACGTCGATTGCAGCGCGCGTGCCGGCTCGCTACCGTGCGCAGATGATTGCGACGCCGACGATGGATGCAGGATGAACCCAGCTGACCGTTCGGCCGCCAACCCGGGACGATTCCGCGCGGCACTGCGCGAATCCCCACCCCTGCTCTGGGCGTTCCTGTATTTCTTCTGCCTGCTGAGCGGCTACTACGTGTTGCGCCCGGTCCGCGAAGCGATGGGCGCGTCGGCCGATGTGCAGGCGGTATTCCCGCCGTGGATGATCGATTTCTTCACGCGGCACGGTCTTTCGATGGGAGATTTCACGCTGCAGGTCCTGTTCACCTGCACGTTCGTCATCATGCTGCTGCTCCAGCCTGCCTACGGCGCCTTGGTCAGCCGTTATCCGCGCCGCGTGTTCCTGCCGGCCGTTTACGGATTCTTCATCGCCACCCTGCTGGTGTTCTACTTCGCCTTCGACAGCGGCATGCCGGGTCGCGGCATGGCCTTCTTCCTCTGGATCGCGGTATTCAACCTGTTTGCCGTCGCCGTGTTCTGGAGTTTCATGGCCGACGTGTTCGACAACGTCGAAGCGCGCGCCTACTACGGCTACATCGGCGCGGCAGGAACGCTCGGTGCCTTTCTCGGCCCGCTGCTGACGCGTGTGCTGGTCGAGCGGATCGGAATTGCCAACCTCATGCTGGTTGCCGCCTCGTTCCTGCTTGCATGCCTGGGTTGCCAGATGCGTCTGCGGCGCTGGGCAGTGGAGCGGGAGCAGGCGCGGGGCTTGCGCAGCGGCGAGACACCGATGGGCGGCGGCGTGCTCGCTGGATTGACCCTGATCCTGCGCGAGCCGCTGATGCGCTGGATGGCCGCGACCGTCGTGCTGGGAGTCGGTGTCGGGACGCTGCTGTACAACGAGCAGGCCGAGATCGTGCGGCGGTCGTATGCGGATGCGCGGGCTGCGACCGCCTACTACGCCAACATCGACCTGGCGATCAATGCGCTGACCCTTTTCGTGCAGGTCTTCGTGACGCGCTGGCTGTTGTCGCGCTTCGGCATCCGGCCGGCCTTGCTGCTGCCGGCCCTGGGAGTCTTCCTTGGCTATGCCGCACTCGCCGCCTCGCCACTGCCTGTGCTCGTGGCCATCGTCCAGGTCATCACGCGCAGCAGCGAGTTCTGCCTCAGCAAGCCGGCTCGCGAGACGATCTACACGCAGGTTCCGCGCGAGTGGCGATACAAGGCCGGCGCGGCAATCGACACCGTGGTCTATCGCGGCGGTGACCTGACGTTCGTCTGGGCGCACAAGGTCCTGTCGGCATTCGGCAGCACGGTCGTGTTCGGTGCCGGCATGGTGATCGCGTGCGGCTTCGGTTTCAGCGCTTTCAGCCTCTGGCGCGAGCAACGCAGGCTGCCGGCCGCACGCACTGTCGGCACGGATTGAGCGGGTCGCGGATCGCGCTCCGGTCGCGCAGGTTTCGCGGCATACTTGGCCGATGCCGACGTTGTCAGCGATCCATATCTTCCCGGTCAAGTCCTGTGCGCCGCTGGCGCCGCTCGAGGCCGTGGTCGAACGGCGCGGACTCCGCCACGATCGACGCTGGATCGTCGTCGATGCGCAAGGCAGGTTCATGACTGCGCGCAAGCATCCGCGCATGACGCGCGTGATTGCTACGATCGACGGCGATGCGTTGCGCGTCGAGGCGCCGGGGATGTCGCCGATCGAGGTGCACCTCGAACCCGATGCCGACGCGCGCGTCGACGTCGTGGTCTGGGACAGTGCACTGTCGGGCCGCCGCGCCGATCGACAATCCGAACGATGGATCAGCGAATACCTCGGGCAACCTGCATGCTTTGTTTTCATGGACGAGCCTGCACGACGTGCGGTCGACCCGAACTACGCGCGAGTCGGCGACGAGGTCAGCTTCGCCGATGGTTTTCCGTTGCTGCTGATCTCGCAGTCCGCGCTCGATGCGCTCAACGAGCGGCTGCAAGCGCCCGTGCCGATGCTGCGCTTCCGGCCGAATCTCGTGGTTGCAGGCACGCCGGCGCACGCCGAGGACGGATGGCGCTCGATCCGCGTCGGCTCGGTTGCGTTCGATATCGTCAAGCCCTGCAGTCGTTGCGTGTTGACTACGGTGGAGCCGGAAACCGGAAGTTTTGATCCCAGCGGCGAACCCTTGCGAACCTTGATCAGCTATCGCCGCACGCCCGCCGGCGTAATGTTCGGCCAGAACCTGATCCCACGCAGCACCGGCACGATCGCGCTGGGCGATGCGGTGGTTGTCGACGCCTGATCGGTTTTCGGAGAGATCGTCCTTGGGTCGCTCTGTGGAATACACACCGTTCGTGTTCAGCGGCGTGCAGCAACTGATCTACTCAAGCTCGAAATCGTCGCGGAAAATCAAATCTCCCAATGAGAACTGGCTGGTGTGTCCTTGCGCGTCGGTGGCGGTCGCGACCAGCGGCAGCCCGCCGCCTGGAGGCAAGGGCATAACGACGGTTCTCGACGTTTGCGCTGCCGCTGCCGGATATTCGTCGCTGCCAAGATAGTCGTCGCCTTCCTCTCCGTCGCTGCTGCGGTAGAAGTCCGCGCGCAGCGGGTAGTCCGCATTGGCGACCGCCGTGTCGATCCGGTAGGTGATCTCAAGCTCCGTTCCGCTTGACGACAAGACAGCGGACTCGATGACGGGCGTATTCTGGAATCGATTGGGGCCCTCGTCGACGTCGTTCGGGTCGTTGGGCATCGAGGTGCTGGCGCGCCGTAGTCGGATGCCGGAACCCGTGTTGTAAGCCAGCGAATTGCCAAGGATTTCGAGCGAACCGATGACCGTGCCTGCGGTGACGTCCCAGCCAATGCCGCCGCCGCGATTGAATGCGATCAGGTTGCCTGCGCCAGGTGCGCTGCCGCCGACAACAACCAAACCGAGCGTAAGCCCACTTACATCGATGCCACTCGCCGCTGCGCCTGAGCAACCGCCTATCGGGCATCCGCTGCCGTTCGGCAGTGCATGGACGCCGTTGGCATCGGTACCAATGTAGTTGCCCTGGATCAGCAGCCCATCGACACAGCCGGCCTGCACCGCAAAGGTGCAAGCAATGCGAATTGCGGAGTTGAACCCGGCGGCAAACACGTTGCGCGACGCCGTTGCGGTGCCGCCAACACGCAGGTCTTGCAAGGTCGCCGTGCTTGCCGCACGCACATGCAGCGCATAGCCCCCGCCGCCACTGCCGTTGCCTATCGCGGCGATGCCGTTTGCCGAGGTGCCAAACAGGTTGCCTTCAACGATCGAGCCACTCGCCGAGGCGGTGTGCAGCTGGATTGCATCATTGGAGTGGCCCGCAAAAAGGTTGCGCTGCATGGGAGTTTGTCCACCGACGCGAACACGCCCTTGGCTCACGAACAATCCTCTTTGCCCGGCGGGTGCATAGGCGGCATTACCACTCGCATCGGTGCCGAAAATGCAGCCTTCAATGCTTGCGACAGTGCTTGTTCCAGCGACCGAAACGCCCGCCGAGTTGCCGAAGCCGGAAATCACCAGCCCGCGCAAGGTGACTTCACCCGCAGCGATGCGGATCGCGCTCGGTGCGGACGAGCTCGCTGTCGGCACCAGCATGACCTTCAGCAAGCCATTCAAGCCACCTTGCTCGGGGGTCTGTGAATTTGCGATTGCGCCCGCTTGGCTCAGGCCGTCGATCATCAGCGGACCGACTGAATCCAGCGCCGAGGTCTGCAACGCGATGACATGCGGGCCGCTGCCGGGAATCGCGAAGGTGACCACATCTGCACCGGGCGCTGCGTTTGCGTCGAGCACGGCCTGGCGCAACGAGCCGATACCGCTGTTGGCGGTATTGGTCACGCTGAAAGTCGCGGCCGCAGCGGGGGACGCCGCCAGCCAAACCGCGATGCAGCAGGGTATTGCTATGCATCGGATCATTTGCGGCTCCTTGTTCGGGCCGCCAAAGAACGTGAAACGGCGATCACAGGGGACAGGGTCCTGTACCGACTTCAGATTCCGGCAGGTCGGTATTCAAGCTGCGGATGGAGTCGGATTTGCAATGTCCCGTGGAATCGCCAAATCACGTTTTGTGGCAACCCTGGTGAATTGTGAGGCGACAATGAGAACGACTGTGTCCATCCTGCTATGTGTGTTGGTGACGATCATCGGCCGGCCAGCGACCGCTGCCATCGATGCGTGTGTGTCGAGCGCTGCCGAACTCTCGCAGCAGTTCCAGTTGGCCATCGTCTCGAGCCAGGACATCACGCTCAAGGTCGTGCGCGGCAGCTACGACATCACCGGTACCCAGCTGGTCTCATCAGGCATGCAGCGCGTGCCCGCAGTCTCGTTGATCGGGGGTTACGCCCCAGGCTGCGCCTCACGCGTGATTGACCCCGCCAACACCCTATTCACCGCCAGCGGAACCGGCCACATCTATTGGCGCACGTTCGGTAGCCGCATCTCGATCGAGGGCATCACCTTCGAAGGCAATGGCTCAGGCCTGCATCTGGCCAATTATCCTTTCATCGCGGACGCGGTCAGCTTGATCCTGCGGCGGAACGTGTTTCGCGGCTTCATCGGAGACGTCGACGAAGATTCTCGCGTTGAGCTGTATACCTATCTGTCGGAATCCTCGGGCAATCGAGTGATCGTCGAGAACAACCTGTTCCATGCCAATTCCGCTCGCACGATTCTAGGCATCACTGGCGACGGCGAAGCTGATTCGTTCGTGCCGCTCGATACCCGCGTGGTCAACAATACCATCGCCAACAACCTGGCCAACACCGGACTGTGCGTGATGTCTGCATCGATCCCGGTACTGGCCAACAACATCGTGCGCGACAACGGCGCCGATATTTCCACTTGGTGCGGCTTTGGGCCGGTCGTCATCGCGGCGCCTGCAAGCTCGTACAACAACAGCTTTCAGACCCGCAACACGCCGCTGCCGATGTTCGAGGTCGGCACCTCGACTGCGGACCCGGCCTTTATTGATCCGGGGGTGAACTTCCGCTTGCGCAATGATTCGCCGGCCCTCAACACCGGCAGCACATCTGCCCTGATCAGCCTGCCTGCAACTGACATCGAAGGAAACGTGCGCTTCCAGGGTTCCGCACCGGATCGCGGTGCCTACGAAAGCGCAAACACGGGCAGCTTCGTGCAGACCGTTACCAATGTGAACGACAATGGGTCCGGTTCACTGCGTCAGGCGATCCTGGGCGCGAACGGAACACCTGGATTGAACCTCATCTTTTTCGACATCCCCGGCACCTGCCCGCGCACGATCAACCTCAGCTCGGCCTTGCCCGTTGTTACCGAAAGTCTGCGCATTGATGCCGCCACCCAGCCGGGATCGGCAAGCAACACATCGGCGTCCGCAGACAATGCGACGCGCTGCGTGATTGTCCGGCCCGCAACGGTGAACGCGATCGGGCGTGGCCTTGCCACCAACACGGTGTCCGGCAGCGGTGTACAGCTGGGCATCAACGGCATCGCCATGGGTGGTTTCAGCGACGCGGCGATCTACCTCCTTGGCGGTGGCGCGCACTACGTGCAGGGCAGCCAGTTCGGTGGCAGCGTGGGGGGCGTCGCACTGCCCGCCAGTGCGACCCATGTGCTGGTCGGGGCCAGTGCGGGCGCGCGCGTTGGTGGGCCCAACGATTCGCAACGCAACATCATAGGCGGGGCCACGGTGGCCGGCGTATCGCTTGAACTGGCAAGCAATAGCAGCATCGAGAACAATCTGATCGGTGTGGACGTGAACGGCCGCTTCGCCAGCCCGAATGCAATCGGCGTACGCCTCAATGCGGCCAGCGGAAACCGCATCATCGACAACGTGATCTCGGGCAACGGCAACGGCATAGTTCTGCTTGAGCCCGGGGGCTTCAACTCCAGAAACAACACGATCAATGGCAATCGCATCGGACTGCGTGCAGTGCCCCTGATCACCCAGGGCGGGGTCTCGGACTATCGTCTCGGCAACGATTTCAACGGCGTTCTGATTTACGGCAGTGACAACGTTCTTGGTGCCTGCCGTCACATCGAAGCAGGGCAACTCGTGTTCGGAGGAGCCGAGAACACGATTGCCTACAACGGAACCTCCACCGGCGCGGCAGGCATCAACGTGCGCAGCGGTCGCGGGGTATGCATCGCTGGAAATCGCGTGTACGGCAACAATGGATCGAGCGGGCAGCAGGTTGACATCGGCGCTCTGGGTATCGACCCGGTCGACAACGACAGTGCCGCCGGCAGCGATGCGCTCAGCAACCGAGGGCTCAACGCGCCTACGCTGCTTGCGGCTGGCGGTTCGGACACGCGCGGCAACCTGCGCGTGCGCCTGCAATCGCGCAACGGCATCTATCGCGTGTTGGCCTATTCGCGCGCCGGTGGGTGTAGTGGCACGCAGGGCGAGGCCGATGTCGACCATACCGATCCCTACGTTGCTTACAGCATTTCCAACGCGAGTGCCGGAAACGACGGCTTCGTGGAATTGGACCTTCCGGTGGCCACCGTTGGATCGCAGAGTACGCTGGTCGGTCGCGGTTTCGTCACGCAGGTGCAGCGCATACCCAATCCGGTCAGCGAACCGCCCGATACGTCGGAGCTTGGCGGTTGTAGGGTGTACGCGTTCGACGACGTCATCTTTGCCGACGGGTTTGATCCGTAGACGCTGGCTGATCGCCTTCGGCTGCCGCGCGCAAAGCGCAACGTGCCTATGATGAGGATGTTGCGCAGCGGGGCTGTGCGTCGCGCTGAGCAGCGGATCATGAGCCCGGCTATTTCGGTCGCATCGATTCCATTGCGGCGAGGCGAGGATCGGCACGGGCCGAGCGCTCGAAGAATGGAATCGAGGTGGCGGCCGCCGCCGCTGCTGCATTGGCATCGCCATTTGCGCCGCGCTTGCGCAGATCGAGCGCGAGCTCTGCGTTGGCGTACGCGAGCCCTACTTCGCCCAGCACGCCGTCTGCACGAGCCAGCGCGAGCGCTTCCTCGTGCAGCGTGATCGCGCGATCAAGCGAGCCAGCCTCACGCTCGATGGCACCCATCAACAGACCCGCTTCGAATTGCTCGACACCACGCGCCCCTTCGCTCGCGCCGAGCGCGGTGAACGTGGCGCGCAAGGCTTCCATCGAGTTCCCTCGCGGGTCGGAGCGTCGGAGCGCTTCGGCATGCAGAAGTTTTGCCCACAACGCATGCCTGGACATCGCGCTGGCACCCGGATAGGCCTCAAGCGATAGCCGCAGCGCATCCACTGCTTCCGCAGTCTGGCCACGTTCAAGCAGGATGCGACCGAGATTTCGCTGCGCCGCACCGCGCATGGTCATGGTCGGTTCGCCAGTAAGCGCAATGCGCGCGTGATGCTCTGCCGCGTCCAGGCGGTATTCGTACAGGGCAACACGCGCCAGCACGCTGTTTGCGGCTGGACGCAACGAGGCCTGTGCCGCTGCATTGTCAGCGCTGCGTTCCAGCACGAGTTCGGCGTTCGTGCGTGCCTCATCAAGGCGGCCTTGTTCGAGGTGGATGGCAGCCAGCGCATGCAGGACGGTTAGCGTGCGCAGGTGACGTGCACCCAGTAGCTCACTGAGCAGGGCTTGCGAGCGGCGCAGAGCCTGCTCCGCATCCGCGTAGCGGCCGAGCGCGATCAGCGATGTGGACAGGTTCATCAGATCCATCGCGTAATCGGGGTCACGTTCTCCGGACAGTGCGCGTCGTTCGCTGAGGATTTGTTCCCGCAATTGCAATGCCGAAGTGAGGTCGCCACGCATATTGGCATTGCGCGCCAGTCCAGTGGCTACGCTGATCAGCTCGCGTCTGCGGTCATCGGCGGCGGCGCGGTAGATCGCTTGCGCCTGCATCAGATGAGTGCGCGCGTCGTCAGATTTGCCGAGGTCATTTTCAGCGTAGCCAATATAGAGCAGCGCTTTGGCATGCAAGATCGGATCGGCGGCAGGAATGCGGGCGATCGAATCGAGCGCGGTGCGATAGGCGGCGTGCGCCGAGTTGCGGCGTCCGGCGACGCGCAGTCCGCTGCCGATTTCCAGCAGCAATTCAGCCTGCACTTCCGGTTCGTCGGCCAACTCGTTGATCAGGCGATCTGGAGTGGATTCGAGCAGCTCGACGACCGTCTTCTCGCCATGATTCGCCGTGCTGAACGCGTCGGCGCGATCGAACATCGACACTAGAAACTGCTTGGAGAGTTCGGCACGTCGGGCCGATGCCCGTGCGGCTTCGGCGTTGGCGATGGCAGCGCGGCGTTGCACGATGGATACAGACAATGCAGCAAGCACGACGGCGAGCGCCACGCCGCCGAGCACCACCGCGAGGCGATTGCGCGCAACAAACTTGGCAACACGATAGCCGAGCGTTGCTGGTCGTGCGCGAATTGGTCGCCGCTCGAGCCAACTGCACAGGTCCTCCGCGAGAGCGGCGGCGCTTGGATAGCGGGCCTCCGGCGAGCTGCGCAGCGCCTGCAACACGATCAAATCGAGTTCGCGATCGATACCGGGCAATACCTGTCCTTGAGCCTCGGCACCTCGGTGCCACATGCGCCCCAGCGTGCTCGGAGCCTCGGTCGCATCGCGTGACACATCGGCAACCACCTGGGACAAACTCTGGTGCCCGCGCCCGTGCGGCAGCACTCCCGACAGCAGTTCGTAGAGAAGCAGGCCGATGGCGTAGACGTCGGTAGCGATCGCGATCGGCTCGCCGAGCAGTTGCTCGGGTGATGCGTAGGCCGGCGACATCACGCGTGATCCGGTTTCCGTCGCACCCACGTTCGATGATTCATCCAGAACCCGCGCGATTCCAAAATCAAGAACCTTGAGGACACCTTCATCCGTCACCAACGTGTTTGCGGGTTTGAGGTCACGGTGAACTACTAGATGACGGTGTGCGTAGTCCACCGCGGAACACAACGCAATGACCAGTCGCACGCGACTGCGCACGTCAAGCTGATGGGTGCGCGCGAACTGGTCGATGGGAACTCCGCGAATGCACTCCATCGCGAAGTAGGGCAGGCCAGCCGCAGTCATGCCGCCGTCCAGCAAGCGGGCGATTCCGGGATGTTCGAGACGGGCAAGGATCTGCCGTTCGCGCTGAAAGCGGTGCAGCACGCCATCGGAGTCCATGCCACGCTTGAGCAGTTTGACGGCGACCTGTTGCTCGAATTGCCCGTCGTTGCGCGAAGCCAGCCATACTTCGCCCATGCCGCCACGCCCCAGCATTTCCTTGAGGCGCCATGGTCCGATCATGTCGTTGGCCGAGTGGGCTTCCTTCTCCATGCGACCGGATGCAAGCTGGTGCAGCGCGGCGGGTGCCAGCGCCGCGAGTCCGGCTTCGAGCACGCCATGTTCGCGCGCATCGGCGGCAAGCAGTTTGGCTACGCGCGCGGCGAGCGCCGGCTCGCGGGAGTGCAAATCATGCAGGTGTTGCCGGCGCGCATCCGGATCGAGGTCAGCAAACTGCTCGAAACACGCGATGGCTCGCTGTAGCAGCTTGGCATCCTCAATCGCGTCAGGCTCGCTCATCGTTGAGGATGTCGTAGAGGAATGCACGGGCGACGCGCCAGTCGCGCTTCAGTGTGCGAGTGCCGACACCGAGTAGCGGCTCGATGTCCTCAAGGTCGAGGCCGCCAAAGAAGCGAAGTTCGACAATCTGGGCCATGCGCGGATTGAACTCTGCAAGTCGATCGAGTGCTTCGTCGAGGGCAACGACCTGATCTGAGTCTTCCGGCAACTGCGCACCTGCGAGTTGTTCCTGGAGTTCGAGTGGTTTGATGCCGCCGCCGCGCTTCTGGGTCAATGCCGTACGCGCATGATCAACCGCGATCTGGCGCATTGCGCGGGCAGCGACTGCGAACAGATGGCGGCGATCTCGAAACGGCAGGGCACTGGCACCGACCAGACGCAGGCAGGCTTCATTCACCAGCGAGGTGGTCTGCAGTCGCGCCGGTGCACTGGCACCGACATGACGCCTGGCCAACGCGCGAAGGTCGTCGTAAATCAGCGTGAACAGCGCATTCGACGCGGCCTGATCGCCGTGTCGGGTGGCTTCCAATAGATCGGTCACACTTTCCACTGTCACTCCGACACGGATGCTGGCTGGATGGTGTCATACGCCCGAAGCACGGGCAATTGCAGATCGATACCGGCTCCAAGCGCAAGAAGTGCAAGAAGTGCAAGGCAGATGTTCGGTCGAAACCTGATCCCGCGCTCAACCGGCATGATCGCGCTGGGCGATGTGGTCGAGATCATTGCGTGACCTGCCAATGGGTCCGATGTAGATCGGGCTTCGGCCCGACATGAGATCCAACCATGCCAGCACGATTGGAGCATGTGCTCTAGCATCGCCGACTAGGGTCGGACGATTCACTCGCACATGCATTCCGCAATGACCTATGACCATGTGATTGTCGGTGCCGGTTCGGCCGGTTGCGTGCTGGCCGATCGGCTCAGTGCCAATCCGGCGACCCGCGTGCTCCTGCTTGAAGCCGGTGGGCGTGACTGGCACCCGTTCATCCACATGCCGGCCGGCATCGGCAAGCTCGCATCGAATCCGCGCCACAACTGGAATTACACGACCGAGCCGCAAGCCAACCTCGAAGGGCGTCGACTGTGGTGGCCGCGCGGCAAGGTGCTCGGTGGCTCCAGTTCGATCAATGCGATGTGCTACATCCGCGGAGTCAGGGGCGACTACGACGATTGGGCACGCCGGACCGGTGATCCACGCTGGGCCTGGGACAATGTGCTCGGCTACTTCCGGCGTTCCGAAGCCAATGCGCGCGGTGCCGATGCGCTGCACGGTGCCGACGGTCCGCTCAGCGTATCCGATCTGCGCCATCGCAATCCGCTGTCGCAGGTCTTCCTCGATGCGGCTTCGGCAGCAGGATTCCCGCGCAATCCCGATTTCAACGGCGCCGCGCAAGAGGGTTTCGGCTTCTATCAGGTCACCCAGCGCAATGGCGCGCGCTGTTCGACGGCCGCGTCGTTCCTGCGCGAGGCGAGAGGCAGGCCAAACCTCACCGTGCGCACGCATGCCACGGTCCAGCAATTGCTGTTCTCCGGCGCGCGTGCGATCGGCGTCGACTATCGCCACCACGGCCGGCTCAAGCGCGCCGAGGCAGGCGAGGTGCTGCTCGCCGGTGGTGCGCTCAACTCGCCGCAGTTGCTGATGCTGTCGGGAATCGGCCCGGCCGATCATCTGCGCGAGCAGGGCATCGGCGTGCGCCACGCACTGGCCGGGGTCGGCAGCAACCTGCAGGATCATCTCGATATCTGCTCGCTGACCCATTGCAACGAGGCGATCACCTACGACAAGGTCAATGACGTCGCGGTCGCACTCGAATTCCTGTTCAAGCGTTCGGGTATCGGCACCTCGAACATCGCCGAGTGCGGCGGCTTCCTGCGCTCGCGCCATGCCGAGGACGAGCGCTGCGACCTGCAGTTCCATTTTGTGCCGGCCATGCTCGATGATCATGGTCGCAACAAGCTCGAAGGCCATGGCTACACCCTGCATGCCTGCATGCTGCGGCCGAAATCACGAGGATCGCTGCGCCTCAAGTCGAACGATCCGCAACAGCCGATCGCGATCCACGCAAACTACCTGAGTGACGTTGACGGCTACGACCTGAAGATGCTGGTCGAAGCCACCCGCCTCTCGCATGCGATTTTTGCCCAGGCCCCATTCGACCGATACCGCGGTGCCACGATTTTCCCGGACATCGATATCGCCGACGATCGCGCGGTCGAGGCCTTCATCCGGCACAAGGCGGAAACCGTCTACCACCCGGTCGGCACCTGCCGCATGGGAAACGACGACGGCGCGGTCGTCGACAGCGAACTGCGCGTGCACGGCATCACCGGCCTGCGTGTCGTCGATGCCTCGGTGATGCCCGATCTGCCGACCGGCAACACCAACGCACCGACGATCATGATCGCGGAGCGGGCTTCGGATCTCATCCTGGGCCGTAACCCACTTCAACGATAGAGCCTGCAGGCTTTCGGTAATTTTATTCAAAGTTCCCGCAAGCCTTGCCCAGCCCCAAGACGCGTCAGACGTGTTGGCCTGACGCCTGCCCACTCAGATCGTCGAGGATCGGGCAGTCGGGCCGTGCATCCCCGTGGCAACGCCGCGCCAGGTCTTCAAGCGTGCGCTGCATCGCCTGCATTTCGGCAATGCGGAGGCCCAACCCGTCGGCGTGCTGCATTGCCAATCGCTTGACCTCCGCGCTCGCACGCGAACGGTCGGACCAGAGCTGCAGGAGCATTTCGATCTGCTTCATCGAAAACCCCAGCGTCCGCGCACGCTTGATGAAGCGCAGGCGATGGACGTCGGCATCCCGGTAGAGCCGGTAGCCTGCCATCGTCCTTGCCGCCTCGGGGATGAGAGCGATGCTTTCGTAATGCCGGATCATTTTTGCCGAGACGCCGGACAGTCCGGCCGCCTCGCCGATGTTGTGCAGGCCTTGCTCACGGGCTTCGCCGAGCTCGGGGCGCTGGATCCTGATGGGCATGGTTCACCTCCTGACTGGTTTTCCGAATCGCCGGGCGCCATCGCTTCAGCAGCAGGGTATTGCCTAGAACGCTCAGTGACGAGAGCGCCATCGCGGCACCGGCGAACACGGGATTGAGGAAGCCGAAGGCTGCCAGTGGAATGCCGACGACGTTGTAGCCGAATGCCCAGAACAGGTTTTGCCGGATCGTGCGTGTGGTACGCCGGGAGATCTCGATGGCGTCGGCAACGAGCTCGATATCCGGGCGCATGAGCGTGATGGCCGCCGCGTGCATCGCCACGTCGGTGCCCGAGCCCATGGCAATGCCGACGTCACTTGCGGCAAGCGCCGGCGCATCGTTGATGCCATCGCCAACCATGGCGACAACGCCATCGCGCTTGAGGTCACGGATGGCATCGAGCTTCAGCGCGGGGCGCACATTGGCATGCACTTCGTCGATGCCCAGGCGGCTCGCAATGCTGCGCGCGGCGCCTTCGTTGTCGCCGGAAATCATCACGGTCCGCATGCCAAGACGGTGCAGGCGCTCCACCGCGCCGCGGGCGCCAGCGCGGGGCTCGTCCCGAAAGGCAAGCAGTCCCCGCAACAAGAGCCCTTGCTGCTCGCGCGTGGCCAGCCAGGACAGCGTGTGACCCTGTCCGCTCAAGTCGAGCGCAACCGATTCAAGTGCGGCGGTGTCGGCACCGATCTCCTGCATCAGGGCCTGGTTGCCCAGCCACGCTTCGCGCCCGCCGATGGTGCCCAGCACGCCACGCCCCGGCAGCGCGCGGATTTCGGTAGCCGCGGTCGTGGACGTCACTTCGCGCAGGACGGCGCGCGCCAACGGATGCTCGCTGCTCGCTTGCAGGGCCGCTGCCAGCGCAATCAACCCGGCACGATCGCCATCGGTGGCAAGCGCCTCGACCAGGCGCGGCTCGCCCGCGGTAAGCGTTCCGGTCTTGTCGAATGCAACGATCCGCACCTTGTGCGCAAGCTCGAGGGCTTCTGCATCCTTGATGAGGATGCCGGCGCGAGCGGCCACACCCGTTCCGGCCATGATCGCCGTCGGTGTTGCGAGTCCAAGCGCGCACGGGCATGCGATCACGAGCACCGCCACCGCATTGAGTATCGCGGTGTTCCAGTCGCCGGTCGCAAGAGTCCAGCCCACCAGGGCGAGCAGGGCGAGCGCGATGACGACCGGCACGAAAACCGCGCTGATCCGGTCGACCGTCTTCTGGATCGGGGCCTTCTTGGCCTGCGCGTCCTCGACCAGACGGATGATCCGGGCGAGCGCCGTCTCGCTGCCGATTGCCTGCGTCTCGACGACGACGGCACCTTCGCCATTCACGGCACCGCCGGTGACGCGGTCACCGGTCTCCTTGGAGACAGGGATCGACTCGCCCGTTATCAGCGACTCATCCGCGTGGGTCCTGCCTTCGCGTACCGTGCCGTCGACCGGGAAACGCTCGCCGGGACGAACAACGACGAAGTCACCAACACGGACCTGCTCGACGGGCACGTCGACATCGGCATCGTTTCGGCGCACGCGGGCTGTCGACGGCTTGAGGGCCTGCAGTGCCCGGATCGCTTCGGTGGTCTGGCGCTTGGCGCGCGCCTCAAGCAACTTGCCGAGCAGGATCAGCGTGATGATCGCCGCGGAGGCCTCGAAATAGAGATGGGCCGGAGCGTGATGGGTCGGACCCTGGAACAGGTGATAGAGGCTCAGCCCATATCCGGCCGAAGTGCCCAATGCCACCAGCAGATCCATGTTGCCGGTTCGCGCACGCAACGCATGCCACGCAGCGCGATAGAAGCGCGCACCCAGCCAGAACTGGACCGGTGTTGCCAGCAGCAACTGCATCCAGCCCGGCAGCATCCAGTGCTGACCGAAGAGCATGCCTGCCATCGGCAGAACCAGCGGTGCGGTGAGCAGTGCCGCGATCAACAGGTGCCGGGCTTCCCGGGAGGTGCTGGACCTGCTGGCTGCGGGCGTCCGGGTGTCTCCATCAACGGGTACGGACTGCGGCCTCCGGGCCCGGTAGCCGGCACTTTCAACAGCAGCGATGAGCGTATCGAGCGCTGCAGTCCCGGCCGTTCTGAGCCGCGCGCGCTCGGTCGCCAGGTTGACGCTTGCCTCGATCACGCCAGGTACGCGCATGAGGGCACGTTCGACACGCCCGACGCAGGACGCGCAGGTCATGCCCTCGATCGAGAGCTCGACCTCATCCGTGGTCAGGTGATAGCCCGCCGCCTCGATCGCCTGCGCAATCCCGGCGATCGGAGGGAGAGCAGCGCCCTGGATCTCGGCGGTCCCGGTCGCCACGTTCACGGTAGCGTCGTCAATGCCGGGGAGCTTCTTCAAGGCGCGTTCGATCCGGCCCGCACACGAAGCGCAGGTCATGCCTTCGACCGGGAAGCGAAGGGTGGAAGAGTTAGCCGGGGCTGTGCTTTGTCTGTTCATGGGATGCAGCATGGGCCTTCCCATTGTAGGAAGGTCAAGCGATGAAACGATCATGAGCCGATTCCTGCCGGTAGAGTTGACCTTCCCACAGGGGTAAGCCCGATGCTGCCAGCAAACCGGGATAGGCCCGGTGCGGAGATCAACAATGCGACTTGATGTTCAAGGCATGACCTGTGCGCACTGCGCGCGCGCGATCCAGCAGGCACTGGCAGCCCTCGGTGGCACGGCCGAAGTGGATGTGGCTGGCGGCACGGTCGAGGTGACCGGCATCGACGATGCAGCGACCGTGCGGCAAGCCATCGAGGCCGAGGGCTACACCGTGGTCTCGAACCCCGTCGCGACCACCCCTTCGGGTTGCTGCGGCGCCAGGCGCTGACCGGAATGCCCGCCATGCAGCGATTCATCGCGGCGACGGAGCAGCAGATCGCGCTGATGCAGCGATGGCTCGCGCTCAGCGAAATCTGCCTTTGTGAAAACAGGTTCCACCAGCGCCTGATGGCGGAGCGCAAGCGGGCGGCTTCGACTACACTTTGCTGTGCGCTGGCGTTGCGGCCGGCAGGGGAAAACCATGCACGACGAGGATGTCATCGAGGCGCTGCCTCCGCTGCCGGCGCCGCCTGCGCTTGATCTGCCAGCCTGGCCGGCACGCCAGTTGCGACCACCGCCGATCGAACATCGATTCGTGTTCGATGGTCGTGCCGGCGAGTATTTCCGCATCTGGATCGTCAACCTGGCGCTGAGCATCCTTAGCCTCGGCATCTTCTCGGCCTGGGCCAAGGTGCGCACGCAGCGTTACTTCTACGGCAACACGCGCCTGGCAGGCGTGCCGTTCGAATATCTGGCCAAGCCCTTGCCGATCCTCAAGGGACGCATCATCGCGGTGCTGCTGTTTTCGGGTTACGTGCTGGCCGGCCAGGTCAGCATCGGCCTGCAGCTTGGCCTTGCCCTGCTGATCGCCGTGCTGACGCCCTGGCTGGTCGTGCGCGGTGCCGCATTCCGGGCGCGCTACTCGGCCTGGCGCGGGCTCACCTTCCGCTTCGTGCCCGACTATGGCGAGGCCTACATCCGCTTTCTCGTGCTCGGCATTCCGCTGATTCTCACCCTCGGCCTGTTGTATCCGTGGATCAAGGGCAAGCAGAAGGAATTCATCGTCGAGCATCATCGCTACGGTGGCGACTGGTTTCGTTTCCTGATCACGCCTGGGCAGTTCTATCCGCCTTACCTGATCGCCTGGGGAGTGATCATGGCCTGGATGTTCGTGGCCAGCTTTCTCATGGTCGGGATCGTGTTCGCCGGCATCGCCGCGGGCGGTGGCGGCAGCGGTCCGCCGCCGTGGATGGTGATCGCCATCATGGTCGTGATGTATTCGGGATACTTCGTCGTGCTTGCCTTCCTCGCTGCCGCGATCGCCAATCTGATCTTCAACAACATCGACATCGGCGGGCGGCGTTTCCGCTCGACGCTCAAGGGGCAGCACCTGTTGTGGATCTATTTCAGCAACACGATCGCGGTGCTGGCCAGCGTCGGCCTGCTGATTCCATGGGCGATGGTTCGTCTCGCCCGCTATCGCGCCGAGCGCCTGAGCCTGCTCGCCAGCGATGACTTCAATGGCATGCGCGCCGAAAGCGCCGCCAGCATTGATGCCATAGCCGCGGAGGTGGATGGTCTGTTCGACATCGACATCGGCCTGTGAACGCATTCAAGGCCCACTATTTCGATGGCCAGACCAGTCGTGCGCACGAGGTCGAGGTGCAGCGCGGCGATGCGACGAATGTGCGCGTGAGCGGCGATGGCATCGATCGTTTCGCGGAACTCGCGTCGCTGCGCATCTCGCCACGGCTCGCGCGCACCGCACGCACGATCGAATTCGCCGATGGCGCACGCCTGCTTGTCGACGATCATGTCCTGCTCGATCAATGGTTCCCGAACGAGGATCGCCTGCAGCGCTGGGTCGACCGCATGGAGCGGCATGCCTATGCGATCGCCTCTTCGGTGCTGATCTGCCTGGCCATGGGCGTGGTCACTTTCGTCTGGGGCGTGCCGTGGTTGTCCGACCGCATTGCCGACCAGGTGCCGGCGGGCGTCGAAGCCACGCTTGGCGACGAAGTGCTCGACCAGCTTGATCGCTATCTAGGGTTCGCTGCGAGCACGCTCGAGAGTTCGCGCCAGGCCGAGCTCTCGGCGCGCTTTGCGGCCTTGACGTCGGATCTGCCGGGCAGCGAACGCTACCGCTTGGTCTTTCGCGACGCGCCCGGTGTCGGCGCGAATGCGCTGGCCGTGCCGGGTGGCAGCATTGTCGTCACCGATCAACTGGTTGCGCTGCTCGAAGACGACCGCGAGTTCGATGCCGTCGTTGCGCATGAACTGGGTCATCAGCAACACCGCCATGCGTTGCGCCAGACCCTGCGCAGTTCCTTCGTGCTGGTGATTGCCGCGCTGTTCACCGGCGATGTCAGTTCCGCCAGCACGGTCGTGGTCGCGGTCCCGGCGTTCCTGTTGCAGAGCCACTACTCACGCGGCTTCGAGGAGGAAGCCGACGGTTTTGCGTTCACCACGCTCGCTGCGCACCGGATCTCGCCGGCCTGGTTTGCATCGGCCATGCGCAAGCTCGACGCCGACCACGATCCGGACCAGGACGGCACTGGCGGCGTCGCGTATCTGTCCAGTCATCCGAGCAGTTCCGCGCGCATTGCCGCCGCGGAAATCTCGGGAGCGGAATTCACCGCCGCCCACCCCGAACTGGCGCGCGAGAACCCCGGCTACGATGCCTGCCTCGAAGAAGGAATCTGTGCGGACGATGAGGAAACCGACGACGGCGGGGAATGCCTCGATCCCGACGAAGTGGAAGCAATCGGCGAACCCGACATGCTGCCCGATGTCGACTGGTGCGACGATCCGGAAACCGAGGACGGTCCGGATTCCTGACTCGGGCAATACGATACGGGTGACGAGGCCTGTGGTGCCTACCTGCGACTATGTTGCAAGCGCGGCTTCGAGCTCCGGAACGATCTTGAAAAGGTCACCGACCAGGCCGTAGTCGGCGATCTCGAAAATCGGCGCTTCGGCATCCTTGTTGATCGCGACGATCGTGCCGGCATCCTTGATGCCGGTGAGATGCTGGATCGCACCGGAAATACCGATCGCCACATACAGCTCGGGGGCGATGATCTTGCCGGTCTGGCCGACCTGCAGGTCGCTCGGTACGTAACCTGCGTCGACCGCGGCGCGCGAGGCACCGACGGCGGCGCCGATCCGGTCGGCGAGCTTGTAGATGATCTCGAAGCTCTCCGCCGAGCCAAGCGCCCGTCCGCCCGAGATGACCTTGCTCGCACCCTGCAGATCGGGACGGTCGCTCTTGCCCTGGCTGAGTTCGACGAAACGCGTGTGCGTCGGCAGGCTGACATCGGCGTTCGCGGCTTCGATCGGTGCGCTCGCCGCGCCGTTCGCGGCCGCAGGCCAGGAGGCCGTGCGGATCGTCGCGACGACGATGCCCGACGCGGGTGCTTCGACCGTGATGATCGCGTTGCCTGCATAGATCGGCCGCTGGAACGTGCGTGCCGCTTGCACGGTCATGATGTCGGAGACCTGGGCCACGCCGAGCAGGGCGGCGACGCGCGGTGCCAGGTCCTTGCCAAAGGTCGTCGACGGTGCGAATACGTGGCTGTAGCCGTTGCCGGCGATGGCGGCAATCTGTGGCGCGAGGATCGCGGCGAGTGCGTGAGCGTTCTCGGTGCGGCTCAGGGTCAGCACCTTGCTGACACCTTCGATACGCGCCGCGTCGCTGGCGATCGATGCGGCATCGGCAGCGAGCACGAGCACGTCGATCGAATCGGGCTTTGCGGCGATCGCCGCGCTGACGCAGCGCGCGGTGCTGGAGTTCAGCTTGCCGTCCAGATGTTCGGCGATGATGAGGATCTTCGACATCGGTGTTCCTTGATGAATGCGGGGGTGTGCGCGCTGCGCCGGATCGCTCAGGATCGCTCAGACCAGGCCCTTGGCGCGCAGCGCGGCGACGAGTTCGCCGACGTCCTTGACCATCACGCCCTTGCTGCGCTTGGCGGGTGCCTCGTGCCGGGTGGTTTTCAGATGGTCGCCCGATTCGACGCCAAGATCGGCGAATGCGATCGTCTCGAGCGGCTTGGATTTGGCTTTCATGATGTCGGGCAACTTGATGAAGCGCGGCTCGTTGAGGCGCAGGTCCGTCGTGATCACGGCCGGAAGATCGACCTCGATCGTCTCGAGACCCGCATCGACCTCGCGCGTGACCCTTGCGACGTTGGCGCTGATCTCGATTTTCGAGGCAAAGGTCGCCTGCGGTCGATCCCACAACGCTGCCAGCATCTGGCCGGTCTGGTTGCAGTCATCGTCGATGGCCTGCTTGCCGAGGATGACGATGCCGGGTTGTTCCTTGTCGACCAGCTTGAGCATCGCGCGTGCCGCCGTCAGTGGCTGGATCGCGTCCTCGGTGACGACGTGGATCGCGCGGTTGGCACCCATCGCGAGGCCATTGCGGATATGCGCCTGTGCATTGGCCGGTCCGATCGTGACGACGACGACTTCACTGGCGATGCCCTTCTCGCGCAAGCGCAGCGCTTCTTCGAGCGCAATGTCGTCGAACGGGTTCGCCGACAGCTTGACACCATCGGTGACCACGCCGGAGCCGTCAGGCTTGACCTGGATGCGCACGTTGTAGTCGACGACGCGCTTGTAACCGACCAGGATCTTCATCGTTGCGGGATTCCTTTGCAGGGAAGCAGAACGGCGCGATTGTAACGTAGCAACGAAAAGCTGCGGCGATCCGCCCGCCCGGGCGCGGGCGAAAGCGGACACGGTCCGACGCGGTTTATCCACAGTCGGCGTGGACAGGCCTGTGGACAAGATCTGTATGAAGGCGCGCAGGCCCGCATGGCGACTGGCGCCCGGGTCGGTTTGGGCAATCCGTGAGCAGGTTCCGCGGCGTCGGCCCCGGTCAGGCTTTCGCGTTCTCGCCGCAGCGCGCAAGCAGGCATGCGGCGAATCGCTGCGCCGAGCCGGCGCCATGCAGGAAAAACAGCGACGGTTCGGTCAGCTCGAGTTCGAGCAGGACCGGCGTGCCATCGGCGGCGCGGATCAGGTCGACGCGCGCATAGGCGACGCTGTCGGCAAACGGAAGGGCGGCGAGTACCGCGCCCGCCAACGCATGCTCGTCTGCGCCAGGCGTGCGCGCGACGATTGTTTCTGGCGCATAGAGTGCGTCGGTAGGACCTTCGCCCGGCAGCAGCAGCGCGCCCTTGCGGATGGCATGACTGTAGCGGCCGTCGAAATGGATCAAGGCGGTCTCGCCGGCTTGATCGACGCGGTCGAGGTAGGGCTGCAGCAGCACGCTGCGCCCGGCGCCAAGCAGGCGCCCGACATGTGCGGTGATTGCGCCGAGGTTGTCGCGCGCGTGCCGCTGGGTATCGCGTGAACCGGCGCCGATTGCCGGCTTGACGACAAGCTCGGCGCATTCGCGATGATCCTCGAAGAAAGCGTCCAGTGCTGCAACGGCATCGGATTCCGGTTCGATGAACCGGCTCGGCACGATCGCGATGCCCTTGCGTTCGAGTTCGGCAAGGTAGTGCTTGTCGGTGTTCCAGCGGACGATGTCGAACGGATTGACCAGGCGGGTCTGCCGGCTGATGCGCTCGGCCCAGATCAGGAATTCCACATGCCGCTCGGTATAGTCCCAGCACGACCTCAGCACGGTCAGGTCGAACTGCGACCAGTCGAGCGAGGCTGCATCCCAGTCGACGATCGAAACCTGCGCGCCTGCATTGCGCAGTGCCGACTCGAGCGGCGCCAGGTCCTCATCGGTGGCGCGGGCAGCCTGGGCGGTGACGAGGGCGATGTGTGGCATGCGGGCGGCTCCGAATCCTGGCGATCATCCTGCCCGCGCTGCCGGGTTTGCTCAAGCCCCGCCCGCGATGCGCCCGACGATGAAATCTTGCGTATGCTCGCGTGGGTCGGTGCAGAGGACGATCACGCATGAACCACGGCAGCCACGACTACGTCGATGATCCGCGCAATCGCGACATCCTGATCTACGTCAACGGGACCCTGAAACGGCGCGAGGAAGCGACCGTATCGGTGTTCGACTCCGGCTTCATCCTTGGTGATGGGGTATGGGAAGGGCTGCGCATCGTCGATGGCCAGCCCGCGTTCCTCGACGCGCATCTGGATCGCCTCTACGAAGGCGCGAAGGCGATCGCGATGGACATCGGCCTCGGTCGCGATGCACTCGCTGCGGCGATCGAGGCGACACTCGCGGCCAATGGCATGCGCGACGGCGTGCATGTGCGGCTCATGGTCACGCGCGGGCTCAAGCGCACGCCGTACCAGGATCCGCGCGTCGTCATCGGGCCGGCGACCATCGTCATCATTCCCGAGTACAAGAATCCGCTGCCCGAAACACTGATCCGCGGGCTCAAGCTGTTCACCGTGCACGTGCGCCGTGGCTATCCCGACGTGCAGGACCAGAAGCTCAACAGCCACAGCAAGCTCAATTGCGTGACCGCCTGCATCCAGGCCTACACGGCCGGCGCGGACGAAGGCCTGATGCTCGATCCGCACGGTTTCGTCGCGACCTGCAATTCCACGCATTTCTTCATCGTGCGCAAGGGTGAAGTCTGGACCTCGACCGGACAGTACTGTCTCGGCGGCATCACGCGCGCGAACGTGCTCACGGTCTGCCGTGAAGCGGGCATTCCCGCGATCGAGAAATCCTTCAGCCTGACCGATGTCTACGGTGCCGATGAAGCCTTCGTCACCGGAACCTTCGCCGGGGTCGTCCCGGTGCGCGAGATCGACGGGCGTGTCCTCAACGAGGGAACACGCGGACCGATGGTCGAGCGCATCCAGTCGCTGTACAAGGCGCATGTGGCGCGCGATATCGCGGCGCGCAAGACACGGGTGGCCACGACGTGAAGCCTGGCGACGGATCGCTGCGCATCGCCATGTGGTCAGGCCCGCGCAATCTTTCGACGGCGATGATGCGCGCCTGGGAGAACCGCGGGGATTGCGCGGTCAGCGATGAACCGTTCTATGCGCACTACCTCGCCGAAACCGGACTCGACCATCCAGCGCGCGACGAGGTGATCGCCGCCGGCGAGACCGACTGGCGCAAGGTCGCGCTGTCGATGGTCGGCGAGGTTCCCGGTGGCCAGCCCGTGTGGTACCAGAAGCACATGTGCCATCACATGCTCGCCCACATCGACCACGACTGGATGGATGGGCTGGCCCATGCGTTCCTGATCCGGGATCCGTCCGAGGTCGTGGCCTCGTATCTGCGCTCGCGTTCGACAGTCACCGAGGACGACATCGGATTGCCGCAGGAAGTACGCCTGTTCGATGAGGTCTGCGATCGTTTTGGCCATGCACCTCCGGTGATCGACGCCGATGATTTCCTGCTCGATCCCGAGGCGCATCTGCGTGCGTTGTGTGCGCATTTCGGCATTCCATTTCGTGCCGGGATGTTGAGCTGGCCAGTCGGGCCGCGCGACAGTGACGGCATCTGGGCGCCGTACTGGTATGCCGCGGTGTGGAATTCGACAGGCTTCGAACCTCCCCATCCGCGCGAAATCCATCTCGAAGGCGACGCCGCGCGCGTCGCCGATGCGACCCGCCCGCTGTACGAGAAGCTGTACCGCCATCGCCTGCGCGCGTGATGGCGCAGGGCGCAGCCGGGCGCGTTGGCGATCGCGTCGGGCAGCGATGGCGTGACGAACGCGCTGCCTTGCCGCTGGCGGCACAATATCCGGCGCGCTCATGCGTCTGCAGCGTCGTATGCAGGCAATCACGGACATCACAGTCGCCATGGCCAGGCAGGACCGGTCGATAGCCGACACGTTCGAGCGCGAACACGGGCGCCTGCGCGGCTTCATTCGCCGTTACGTCCCGAACCTGGCCGATGCGGAAGACATCTTGCAGGAAGTGTTCTTCGAATTCGTCGAGGCGGCACGCCTGCTCAAGCCGATCGAACAGGCCGGTGCCTGGCTGTTCCGGGTTGCGCGCAACCGGATCAGCGATCGCTTCCGCAGGCGACGATTCGAACCCGGCGATCCGCCCGGCCTCGCTGCGCTCGATGCCGACGCGCTTTCGCTCATCGAGCTGCTGCCTGATCCCGATGCCTCGCCCGAGGCGGCGTTCGCGCGCTTCTTCCTGCTCGACGAACTCGACGCTGCGCTCGACGAGTTGCCCGAAGAGCAGCGCAGCGTGTTCGTCGCGCACGAGCTCGAGGGTCGAAGTTTCAAGGCGCTGTCCGCCGAGAGCGGAATCGGCATCAACACGTTGCTGTCACGCAAGCGCTATGCGGTGCTGTTCCTGCGCCGGCGCCTGCAATCGATCCATGAGGAAATCCAGTGATGCTCAAGGAGCACGACATGAACATGAAGAAATATCGTACGCGGCGGTTCGTGAAATTCGCGATCCTCGCCATCCTCGTGATTCCACTGTTCGGCTTTATCGTGATGGGACTGTGGAACTGGCTGATGCCCGATCTGTTCGGCTTGCCGCGCATCGGCTTCTGGCAGGCCTGGGGCTTGTTCGTGCTCGGCAAGATCCTGTTCGGCAGCTTCCGCGGCCAACCCGGCGGGCATCACCGCGCGCGCATGGGCGAGCGTTGGGCGCAGATGTCCGACGACGAACGTGAAGCGTTTCGACGCGGCATCTGGCGACATCGCGAACACCCGCACGCCGAAGGCAGCGACACACATGACGATGCTGCGAGGTCCTGACCGCCAGCCTGTCGCCATCGTCGCTGCACCGACGCGCGGTCCCCTGATCAACCTTGAAAACCGGTCCGGATGAAACCGCGGCGACCAGCAGTTACGGGCGACGCGCTTCACAGTGAAAGCGGCAATTCCAGATGCGCGGCATAGATCATGTCGCGATGCTCGATCAGGGTGGCATCGAGCGCGTCCCGGGTCGGTGCATCGAGCGACTCGAATGCCGCGCGTATCGCCGGATCCATCGCACATTGCACGGACGGCAGCGGACAGAACATCCCGATTGCCGCAGCGCTGTAGATATCGAGCGCGCTGAGCTGGCTGCCAATGTAATAGCGGCTTCCGGCATCGCGAGCTTCGCGCAAGCGATTTGCCAGCATGGCCAGCAATTCGACGACCCTTGGCCCATGGGAGTCTCCGGCTTCCGGGTCATAGCCGTATTTGGCGGCCAGGTACTTCGCGATCCGTTCCGGAAATCCACCGTCGCCGCGCAGGCCCGCGTGCACGAGCTGCAGGCGACGCGACCAGCCCAGTCCTCCCACGCCGCAGATGTCGTCGGAAAGCGCGAGAACGACGTCGCGCGCGCGCTCGTCGAGCGGAAGCAGGGCGGGTGCAGCCGCCAATCGCTCGGCCCGCAACAGGATGTCCTTCCATCCCGACAGCGGCGCTTCGTCGTCGACCACGAGCACCGGCCCGCTGCGCTGTCCGGCCCAGTCCTTCAGGGCATCGCTGTCATGGACCAGACGCACGGCCGCCCAATCGAGGTGCTTGACGTGGAGGATGCCCTTGGCGGCTTCGCCCCAAAGGCTCGGTACATTACCGACAACGACCATGCGCAATCCGCTCCGCGCGATCGCCTCGTCCACACTCACGTATTCAAACGCCATCGGAATTCCTGCGGAAAACGAATCGAAGGATGGAAGCGCCATCGAAGATGACCCAGGCGACCAACAGGGTAGCCCGGCCCTGCATCCACTGACAGCGGCAGGCAGTCATCGACATCGCGGGCAGGGCGACCCCGCAACGGCGGGCGGGATCGTGCAAGACGCAATTCAGCGAGGTGCGCAAGGTCTTCCCGGAATCTGCACGGGTTCTGCACAGTCGGGCGCTAGAGTGCGATCGTGCAAACCGTGTCGCGCAGTGCCGATCCGGCTCTCTCCCGCTCTCGATTCGATGGAATGCCACGATGAGCGTCAAACCGCCGCTTCCGAACCTGTCGCATTCACACGCTTCGCTAGATGAAACCCTGCAGGTGCTCGGCCAGCGTCGCCGGTTGCTCAAGCTGCTCGGCGGCCTCGGTGCCGTGTCACTGCTGCCGCAAGGCGCGATCGCCTGCTCGCTGATTCCAGCGGAAACGGCTGGTCCCTATCCCGGTGACGGCACGAACGGTCCCAATGTGCTCATCCAGAGCGGCATCGTCAGATCGGACATCCGCTCGAGTTTTGGCAGTTCCGGGACTGCCGTGGCGCCCGGCACGCCGCTCACGGTCACCTTGCAGTTCCTCAGCACGGTGGCGGGCTGTGGCCCGATCGAAGGACTCGCCGTCTATCTCTGGCATTGCAATGCCTCGGGCGGCTATTCGATGTATTCGTCGGGCGTTACCGCGCAGAACTACCTGCGCGGCGTACAGGCGACCGACGCGAACGGCCGCTGCACGTTCACGTCGATCTTTCCGGGCTGCTATGCGGGACGCTGGCCGCACATCCATTTCGAGGTGTTCGCCTCGCTGCTGGATGCAACCACCGGCAGCAATGCCGGGCGCGTTTCCCAGCTCGCGTTGCCGGAATCGGTGTCGCGCCAGGTCTACGCGCAGACCTTGCTGTATCCGAACGGCACCAGCAACCTCAACCCGCTCACCCTGGATTCCGACAACGTGTTCGGCAACGACGGCGGCATTCATCAGTTGGCCACCGTCAGCGGCGACAACGCAAGCGGTTACACGTCGTTCCTCGAAGTCGGGGTCGCGGTCGACGCGACCTCGTCCGACCTCCTCTTCGCCGACGACTTCGAGACCTGATCGCCGATCGCCGACAGCAATGGAATGGACGGCTGGATGCGTCGTCGCACGGCGCCGGGCCGAGTGCCACGCAGGACAGCGGGCGACATCAAACGCCTTTGGCCGAATGTTCCTGCCCGTTGGCAAGCACGCGCCGGCGTGCAGGGCGGGCCTTGCGGAAGCGAAACGGATCGGCGACTGGAGGTGTCGGAACACGTTTGATGCTGCCGGAAGCCGCCGTTGGCTGCGTCGCTACGTCGCATGCGGTATGCGGTGCCGCTGAGGCAAACCACCCAGAACGCGCTTGACCGCGCGAAAGTGACGTGGCCTATTGCGCGCATGTTCGCATGCGATTCCATTCATACGGCGGTTAGCTGGTCGACTCCGCGCGAATCGATCCGCGCAACGGGACTTCGGCGTTTGTTGCCGTTGTTCATCGCCGGCTCGGCCTGTACCGGCGTTTACGCGCAGGCACTGTTGCAGGCCCCGACCGAAAGCGCGAGCGAACTGGGTTACGCCGTGGCACTCGATGGCCAGCGGATCGTCACTGGTGCTCCAGGTGCACAGGCTCTTGCCGGACGTGTCTACACCTATGATTGCGTCGGCCAGAACTGCTCGGCCCCGACGGCGTTGGCGCCGGGCGACCTTGTTGCCGGCGATCGGTTCGGCGCGGCGGTCTCGGTGTCCGCGGCCACGCTTGCGATCGGCGCGCCGGGAAAGGGCGCGGTCTATGTCTACCTGCATGACGGAATCGGCTGGCTGCAGCAGCAGAAGCTCGTCGCAACCCCGGCGTTGCCGAACGAACTGTTCGGTGCCTCGGTCGCGCTGCGCGGCAATCGGCTCGCGATCGGCGCGCCCGGCGCGAACAGCGCTGCCGGGGCGATCTACGTCTTCGAGCGTTCGGGCAGCGTGTGGACCCAGAGTAGCCGGCTGCAGGCGGGCGACGCCGACCCCGGCGATGCGTTGGGCAGCAGCATCGCGCTCGATTCCGACACGATACTGGCCGGTGCGCCGTACTGGGCTGCATTGCATCCCGGGGCCTTCAGCCAGGGTGCCGCCTACGTTTTCGTGTTTGCCTCATCGATCTGGAACGAGCAGGCTCGGCTGTTGCCGGTACCGACGATCAATGCGCAGGTGTTTGGCAAGTCAGTCAGCCTTTCCGGAAACCGGGCACTGGTCGGAGCGCCATTGGCCAATCTCCGCGCTGGCAGTGCGTACGTTTTTGAACGCGGCGGTTCGACCTGGACCCAGCAACAGCAGCTCACCCTGGCGGGTGGATTGCCAGGCGACCGTTTCGGCTGGTCGGTTGCGCTCGATGCCGACCAACTGCTGATCGGAGCGCCATTTGCCCTGGCGGGTTGCGGAGGCAGCACGCGCTTCGTGTTGACCGGCGGCACATGGAATCCGGTCGCACTGCCATCGCTGGCGCGACCTGCTCCGGGCGGGCTGGTCGGCTGGTCGATAGCGGCCGAGGGGCAACGCTGGCTGGTCGGAACGCCTGGCTACAGCGGCGCACCCAGTCACGTGGGTGCCGCCTACTGGCGAGCCGCCAGCGATGCCATCTTCAACGACAGCTTCGATGATGCGAGTGCCGCCACTTGCGTCGTGGATTGAACGGCAGCGGTCATCGGCATCGGTCCGGTCTCGTGACGGGCAGGCAGGAGCGGAGCAGTCGTTGGTTCGAATCGCCCGCTCAATCCAGCAGGCCGTGCTTGACCGCATAGCGGATCAGTTCGGCTGTATTGCGCGAGCCGAGTTTGTCCATCGCGCGAAAGCGGTGGTTCTCGGCGGTCTTGGTGCTGATCGCGAGGTGCCTTGCGATTTCCTTCGTGGTCATGCCCTCGACGATCAGGTGGAACACCTGTCGCTCGCGCGCCGTGAGGTCGCGGTAGGGATCCTCGATGCGACTGTTCGGCTGCTTGACCTGTTGCGCCAGGACACGCGAGGCGTGGCTGCCGAAATAGCCGCGACCATTGGCCAGAGTGCGCACGGCGCTGATCAGTTCCTCGCCCGCACTGTCCTTGAGCAGGAATCCCGAGGCGCCGGAACGAACGACGTGCAACACGTATTCCTCTTCCGCGTGCATGGTCAGAACGAGGATGCGCGAGTGCTCAAGCTCCTTGCTCAAGCGGCGGATCACTTCAATGCCGTTGAGCTTGGGCATCGAGATGTCCAGCACGATGACATCGGGCTCGGTCTGCAAGGCGAGTTCGACTGCGCTCATGCCATCGGCCGCCTGGGCGACGACACGGCAATCGCCACTGGCATTGAGCAGGGCGACCAGGCCTTCGCGCAGGATCGTATGATCGTCCGCAACCAGGACGCGTATGGTCTTCATGATTCGCCAGGCTCGACGGTCAGAGGCAGGCGAACGCGAAGTTGCAATCCTTCGCCGGGCTGAGAGATCAACTCGAGCTGGCCACCGAACAGGTTCACGCGTTCGCGCATGCTGGCCAGGCCCGAACTTTCGCTTTCGCTCGATCGGCGCCAGGCCCGCTCGACGTCGCAGCCGCAGCCATCGTCGACGATCAGCAGCAACAGGTGGTTCGCGCGGCGGGTCAGGCGCATGACAACATGCTTCGCCTGGGCGTGCTTGAGCGCGTTGGCCAGTGCTTCCTGGGCGACCCGGAAAATGAGGGTCGACAGCTCGCTGTCGAAATCCTCGGGAAGGTCGCCAACGTCCACCTCGATCATGCAGCCGCTGTCTTCGGAGCTGTAGCGCGCCAGCCATTGCAGGGCTGCGCTGAGTCCCAGATCGTCGAGTATCTGTGGACGCAGCATGCGCGACAGCGCGCGGACCTCGCTGATCGCCGTCTCGCACAAGGTGGACGCCTGCTGCAACCGCTCATCCACGCTGCACCCCGGGTTCCGCGCGAGCCCGTGCAGACGGTGGTGCAGCGCGGTCAGGTGCTGGCCGATGCCATCGTGAAGTTCGCGCGCGAGACGCCGGCGCTCGTTTTCCTGGACGCGCCATACCGATCTTGCGAGCTGCTTGAAGTGATTTTCGCCGGCCTGCAATTGCGCGAACAACCGGCTCTGCTGGTCGGACAGGCGTTGCAGTTCGTCGCGCATCTTCTGGTTCTCTTCACCGTTACGCGGCGGAAGGCCGATGGGTGGGGTCTTCATGGCGTCGCTTCCCGTGCGACGCCGATCGACTTCGC
>ENA-UOWO01000377-UOWO01000377.1-activated-sludge-metagenome-genome-assembly--contig:-NODE-377-length-65571-cov-14.238751_pt1 | contig 65571 bp, 53 predicted proteins | sample MGYA00238148_ERZ761564 | MGnify/ENA primary metagenome ERZ761564 (study PRJEB28885, sample SAMN05720194) | activated sludge metagenome | isolation source: Anaerobic digester | place: USA...
GGGAGTTCTCCTTCCCCTTCGGAGACTCCTCCGCCATCCCTGTCAATCTGATGATCCACGCCATCCTGCCCCGATTTGGCTCGGTGTCCACGGTCATCGAAGGGGTGGGCCCCGATCAGACCTTCGGCGCCAAGCTGCAGGATAAAAAGTGGGGATGGGCGGAGAATATGCCCGCGATCGTGAGAGGGGCTGCTTCAGCGGCCTACAAAGGGATGGGGCTGTGGAAAAAAGAGAGCCCGGCGGGCACCATGACCAATATACTGCGCAAACGTTGGCAAATGCCGCGGCACCAGGCCCAGATCATGGCCATCAACGCCCTCGATGCCATCGCCTACACCATTCCGGCACCGGCTCGGAGCGAACTTGACCGGGCGATACAGCTCCATTACCAGGCCCTCGGGGAGGGACTCGATGCCAACGACCAATCCTGCCTGGTCAATCTGCTCCATTTTTCCATCGGCACTGTCTGCGCCAAGTCCACCGATCTCTACCGCATGCACGGCCTGCGACCGGTCAATCCCTTTATGGCCAGGGAGGTGCTCGAACTGAGCTTCTCCCTGCCCCACCACGTGCGCTGCGCCAACGGAGAGAGTAAATCCCTTCTTAAGAAGATGGTAACACGCAGCGTGCCGCCCGACCTGATCTACCGTCCCAAACAGGGATTCGATCCACCCCTCGCCCGCATGGTCAGACAGCCGGTCATGCGGGACTATCTGCACAGAGTCGTCCTCAACGAAACCAATCCCCTGCTCGAATATTTGCATAAACCGGTGGTGAAAAAAATGGTGGGGATGATAGAAAAGGGCCAGCGCCTGAGCTACGACGCCTACCGGTTCATCTGGGTGGTGCTTTTTACCTCGATCTGGCTCGACCAGCAGGACTAGATCTTGAACCCCTTCATCAGGTCGTACTGCTTCAGCATATCAGAGAGATAGGTGATCGTGTCCCGTGGCAGCAGGGCGTTGCTCCGCCCGCTCTTCACCCACATCGCAGCCCGGCGCTCGCCGAGGCTGCGCGCCACCAGTGCTCCGTCCACATCATAGGCGTCGATCAAGGCGGAGAGATAGCGGGCGCCGATGCGGATATTGTAGACCGGATTAAGCAGCACCTCGTCCGGCGCGATCCAGTTCAGATGCTCCGAACGCGCAATGAACGATCCGACCGTAGGGGTCATCTGCATCAGCCCCATGGCACCATAATCCGAGATATACTCCGGATTCCATGTGCCATTGGTCTCTTTGGTGATCACGGCGCAGAGCAGATCGGGGTCCAGACTGGTGTAGTTGGTGCAGGCATCATAGATCTCCTGCGCGATCTCATACTTGAGATGGGTGGGCATGATCTGGTTGTACTGGCTGACGATGGCGATGATGCGCTGGATGTTGTACTGGCGCACGCTTTCAACGCTCATTGTGGAGTGCATACCCTTGATCACCTGCTCGAGCTCATCGATTTTGCGGATATATCGCCTGTTGTAAGCATACTTTATGCCCGCAACCATGATGATGATCAGGGCGAGAGCCGACAATATCCACAGTGCTTTCCTGAGATAATCCGACAGCTTGTCCCGTTTATTGGCCATCTCTGCTCCATCCCGATTGATGGTTCGATTTAGTGTAAAATAAGCAAATCTTGCTCATCAATCAACGCTTTTCATCATTTTCCGGTTGTGACCGGCGGCACACCGCCGGGAAAATCCCTTGCTTGTTTCCGCAATTATGGATAATTTGCCCCTAATGATCGCACTAGCCTCAATAGTCTTCGCAGCTTACGCGTTAATCCTTTTCTGGCTCGCAGCCGGCTTGATCCGGCTGCCCCGCCCGGCTGCAGCCCCCGCGTCCCACCCGGCAGTCAGCATCATCGTGGCGGCGCGCGACGAGGCTGAACACCTTGAGGTCTGCCTCGAGGCTCTGAGCGGTCAGGAATATGAGGGCGAGTGGGAACTTTTCATCATCGACGACCAGTCTGTTGACCGGACCCCCGCCATCGCGCGCGCGGCCGTTGAACAACACCCCGGCTGGCATGCGGCCGGCAACCGGTTCATCCGGCGATGGAAAAGCAGCAAAAAGGGGGCTCTGGAGACCGCCTTCCGCCAGGCCCGCGGGGAGTTGCTTCTCTTCACTGACGCCGACTGCACCCCGCCACCGCGCTGGCTGGCGGGAATGGCCGCCGCCATGACGCACGAAACCAGCCTCTGCGCCGGCTTTTCCCCGCTCGTGGCCCCGGCCTCGACGCCAATCTGGCGCGCTTTCCTCCAGGTGGACACCCTCGCCGCCGCCCTGGTCGCGGCAGGGGGGATCGGCCATCACCGCGGCATCACCTGCAGCGGCCGCAACCTCGCCTGCCGCAAACAGACCCTGCAGGAGATCGGCGGCTATGCCGCCCTGCCCGACACCCTCTCCGGGGACGACGATTTTCTCCTTCAGGCCATTGCCCGCTCTGTAAGTCATCGCCTTACCTATGCCCTCGCTCCCCACACCGCCGTTCCGGCACAGGGGCCCTCCGGATGGCGCGCCTTCATCAGACAAAAACGCCGCCACCTCTCCGCCGGCATCCATTATGACCTCACAGCCCGCTTCGGTTATGGCCTCTATCACGGCGCCAATATGCTCCTCTGGTCAGCCCCCCTGGCCGGCCTCATCCATCGGCCGCTCCTTCTGCTCCTGCCGGCGAAATTTCTCCTCGACGGTCTCCTCCTCCTCTTCTGGAGCGCCCGGCTGCGCCGCTCTTTCACTCTGTCCGGATTTCTCGTCTGGGAGCTGCTCTACCCCCTCTATCACCTCATCGCATTCCCCCGGCGGGGAGAGGAGATCTCCTGGAAAACCCCGTGAACAGCCATGAACGCCTCTGGGGCAACTATGACAGCTGGGCGCTCGACCGGGGCCGCCTGGTCGCCCGGCTGCTGGAAAAATGGCTGCCCCTGTCAGGAAGCCGTATCCTCGATGCCGGATGCGGCAGCGGCGGGGCCGCCAGAGCCCTGGCTGAGGCCGGCGCTATTGTCACTGCCGTCGACCTTCACCCCACCACCCCGGCAGGTCTGGCTGATAAAGATCTGCACATCCGCTATTTCTGCGCGGACCTGACCGCATGGTCATGCGATATCCCCAACGACGGCGTGATTCTCTGGGATGTGCTCGAACACCTCCCGGACCCGGCCGCTGCACTGAAAAAGATCCGCGCCGCCCTCAAACCTGGCGGCTTGGCCCTCATCGCTACGCCCAACCGCTGGTCACTCTTCAATGCCCTGTGCGATCCCCACTACGGATTGCCCGGCGTCTCCCTGCTCAACCGCAGGGCGGTCCGCCGCATCGTCTCGGGCTGGCTGCGCTGGCACCGGCCGGATAAAGCCGACTTTCCACAGCTTCTCTCCCTTAACGCAGTGGAGACCCTCCTCCGCGACAACGGCTTTTCCTGGCGCTTCATCCACCACACCCTCTTTGCCGCGGCGATGGCCAATCCCCGCGGCCTCTGGAACCGGCCCGGTCATTTGCGACTTTTCCAGGCGATCAAAGCCCGCGGCTGGGAGCGCGGCCTGGACAGAATGGTCAGCGATTCCAGGGGCGTGCGCAACCGCTGGCTGATGCCCACCTTTTTTATCCTGGCCAGGGTGGAAGATTGAAAGAGATCCCGCTCACATCCCTGCTGAGCGCCCTTACAGCGCGCCGCGCCCTCAACCTCCTGCTGGCCTTCGCCGGTGGAGCCGGCGGCCGTATCTCGCGCCGCCCCCTCGCCTTAGGAGCCCCCTTTGTGCTCAGTGTGGAACCGACCAACCTATGCGACCTGCAGTGCCCCCACTGTGAGACCGGAGCCGGCGCACTGACGCGGTCCTCCGGCTGTATCGATATGGGACTCTACCGCACCATTCTCGAACTCAACCGCGACCATCTCCTCTATCTGCTCCTCTACGACCAGGGCGAACCCCTCCTCCATCCGCACTTTCCGGAAATGGTGCGCCTGGCCAAAAAACAGGGACTCTGCGTGGTGAGCAGCACCAACGGCCAGCGCCTGGCCGACAAGGCCTATGCGCGCGAAATCGCCGCCTGCGGCCTCGACGCTCTCATCATCTCCGCGGACGGCCTCACCCAGTCCACTTATGAAGTCTATCGCCGCGGCGGCAGCCTGGAGAAGGTGCAAAGCGGCCTCGCTTGCCTCCGGGAAGCCCGGCGCGCTCTGGGCAAGCGAACTCCCCGCCTCTTTCTCCAGTTCGTCGTCATGCGCCACAACGAACACGAGCTTGCGCAGCTGCACGCCGCAGCCGCCCAATGGGGCGCTGACCACGTGCTGATCAAATCACTCTATCTCCGTTCCGTTGACCGGGCGGAGGAGATCCTCCCGTCAGCGGACCGCTATCGGCGGTACCGGCAGCTGGAAGGCCGCTGGCTCCGCAAGGAAAAATCCGCACGCCCCTGCCAGCGGCTGTGGTACTCCTCCGTGATCCATTGGGATGGAAATGTCGTCCCATGCTGTTTTGATAAAGACGGCTCTCATCTCCTCGGACATGCCTCGGAGCCGCTCAAAGAGCTCTTTCACGGCGAGCCCTACCGGCAGTTTCGCCGCCGGCAGTACTCCGCCAATGCCCCGCAAATTTGTCAGAACTGCACCGATGGCCTCAAAATATACCCGTCATAAGCGCGCCCTGCTTCTCTTCAAGGCGGTTATCGCCGTCATCGTCCTGACGATGCTGGTGCGGCATATCAGCTTCAAAGAGCTGAAAACCGCCCTGCTCGAAGCCCGCTTCGTCTGGATCATCCCGGCCGTGCTGCTGCTGGCGCTCAATCTCTTCTTTCAGTTCCGGCGCTGGGAGATGCTCGTCCGCCAGGTCCAGCCGCTGGCCCGGAAACGGCAGATCCTCTCCTCGCTGCTTTCGGGTATCACCCTGGGATTCATCACACCCGGCCGCGTGGGCGAATTCGGCCGCGCCTTTTTCATTGCCGGAACCGACTGGCCCAAGCTGCTCGGCCTCACGTTGCTGGACAAGAGCTACGCCTTTATGACGCTGCTTTTCCTTGGCCTTGTCGGCATGGTCCCCTTTCTGAAAAGGCAGGTTGAGCTTCTGGTCTGGATGCCCCTGCTGATCATCGCCCTCGCCTTTTTCGCGCTGCTCTTCCTCCTGCTGCTCCATCCGCCTTTTCTGGCCGGGATTCTGAAAAAATTCCGCAAACTCTGGGAACACCGACGCAAGCTCACCCAGATCGTCGCCAGCCTCGAGCAGGTCCCGCCCCGCCTCGCCGTCAGGATCTCCCTGCTGGCACTGGGTCAGGTATTCACCTATCTCCTCCAGTTCTATCTCCTCATCCGCGCCTTCGCTCCCCTGCCTTTCTTCAGAGGATTGCAGGCGCTGATGGCCACCCTCTGGGTGAAGACCATGCTCCCCATCTCCATCGGCGATCTCGGTGTGCGCGAGAGCGCCGCCATCTACTTCCTGGGCGAACTGGGAGTTCCCCGGGCCGCCGCCTTTGACGGCTCCCTTCTGCTCTTCTTTATTAATGTACTGCTGCCCGCGCTCGCCGGGCTGGTCCTGCTGCTGCGCCGGGACGCCGCCGCCCGCAAGGCTCACTCCGGAAGAATCTGAGGTCCGCCATGATCCCCGCCCTCATCTACCTGCTCCTCTCTATCGCCTACGGTCTGTTCATCTTCTGGATCCTGCGGGGCCTGCGCCGGATCCGGATGCCCTGGGCTGACGAAATCGTGAAAAAGGTCTCCGTGATCATTGCCGCGCGCGATGAGGAGCAGAACATCCCCTTTACTCTCGGAACGCTCCTGAAACAGAGCCATCCGCGCGGGAGTCTGGAAATCATCGTCGTGGATGACCACTCCCGGGACCAGACCAGGAGTGTTGCCGAGGGTGTCGCCGCCAAATTTCCCGCGATCAGGGTCATTGCCGCCCCCTCCTATGGCAGCGCCATTGCCCCCAAAAAAGCGGCCCTCGCCGCCGGCATCGCGGCGGCTTCGGGAGAGATCATCCTCACCCTCGATGCGGACTGCGCCGCTCCCTCCGGCTGGGTTGAAAAAATGAGCGCCCCCTTTGCCGGTGATGTCGCCGCTGCCGCTTCCTGGGTGCTGATCCCTGAAGAAAAAAGCCTTCCCGCCCAGATCGAATTCCTTGATGCCCTGGCCCTGCAGCTCATCGGCGCGGCCGCCATCGGCTGGGAAAAGCCCTTCCTCGCCAACGGGGCCAATTTGGCCTTCCGCCGCCGCACCTTTCAAAAGATCGGCGGCTACGAGGGCTTTGCTTACATGGGGTCGGGGGATGATGACCTCCTGCTGCAAAAACTGCACGCCCGCGGCGACGGCAGGATCCTCTTCAATACCGATCCCGAGAGTGCAGTCACCACCCTCCCCTGCAAGTCGTGGCCCGATTTTTTCCGGCAGCGCATCCGCTGGAGCTCCAAGTCCGCCTTTTATCCCGCATGGATCAAACTGATCGAGGGCTCAGCGTTTGTCTATTATCTCGCCCTCCTGGTCAGCCTGCCCCTGGCCCTGCTCCTCTCCTATCCCCTCTGGATACCTCTCCTCGCCATCCTCATCAAGATGGCCTGCGACTATCTCCTCCTGCGCAAAGGGGTACGCATGGTGCGCCGCAGCTGGAGCTGGCCCGGATTTATCCTCGCCTCCCTGCTCCATCTCACCTACATTCCGGTCATCGGCCTCATCAGCCAGTTCGGCCGCTTCGAATGGAAAGGCCGAACCTATCGCAAGGGCCGGCTCGAACAGGGCGCCGGATGAAAAGGGTTTGAATTCATCCGCAATATTGATATATTCTACAACAGACACTGGCAGAGCGGACAGCCCTCCGGCCCACAAGCTTCAAGAGAAAAAACCCGATGAAAATCAAGACCGCCCTACTTCTGACCGGACTCACCGCATTTGCGGCCATGGCCCAGAGCGTGCATCTGCCGCTCGATTACTGGGGCTATGGCTTCCTCGAGCGCATGGAAGCCAAACAGCTCTTCCACAGCCTTGCCCTCCTCGACCGGCCCCTCAACCGCATTCAGGTGGCGCGGATCATCAGCGAGATCGACAAAAACGTTGCTCAAAATCCCTCTGCCTTGAGCACCACCGACCTCAGGCTGCTCGATCAGCTCAAAGGCGATTTCGCCGACGAACTCGCTGCACTGGGGGAAGACGCCCTGCCCGCGCGCAGAGAACAGCATGCCACCCGCTGGTCGGAGGGCCCAAATCAGGCCTTCATCGATCTCTACAGCCGCCTCAGCGTCATCTCCAATCGCGGCGCGCGCTATGACTCGCCCGAGCTGCTCGCTGAAGGCACCCTCGGTGCTATCCTCCGCGGCCGGCTCGGAAACACCCTCGGATTCTACGCCGACGCCCGCAATGCGCTCACCCGCGGAGAAAAAATCGCCGGAGACCAGGACGAGAATTTTGACGTCTCCAAAGGCTCCCCGGTCGTCATCTCCGGACCCAATCTCTTCCGGGACCGCGCCCTCGCCTATTTCGTCTGGGAAAAACCCTGGCTGCGCGTCCAGATCGGCCGGGATGAGATCGACTGGGGACCCGGTTCCCACAGCGGCCTCGCCCTGACGCGCAACATGCCGCCGGCCGATATGATCCGCCTGGCCAGCCGCTTCCGCAAATTCGCCTTCAGCAGCGCCCATATCTGGTTGCGCACGCCGCTCGGTGCCAAATATCTGGCCGCACACCGGATCGATTTTCTCCCTCTGCCCGGACTCCAGATCGGCGCCGGCGAGAGCGTGATCTATGGCAACCGCGACATCGAAATGTCCTACCTCAATCCCCTCATGCTCTACCATGTGGCGGAACACCATCTCGGCGATCGCGACAATAACACCCTCTTCCTCAACGTCAGCTGCACCCTTTTGCGCGGGACACGCCTCTACGCCGAATACTTTATCGATGACATGACCTCGACCGAGAGCCTCACCCGCTACTTCGGCAACAAATTTGCCCTTATGACCGGCCTGCTCTGGAGCGACCCGCTCGGAGCCAGAGACCTCGACCTTCGCCTCGAATACAGCCGCGTCGAGCCCTTCGTCTATGCCCATCACGATTCCCTGAATATCTACACCCATTACGACAAGACCATCGGCCATTGGCTCGGCCCCAACTCGGACTCGGCCTGGCTGCAGGCGGGCTATCAGATCGGCCGCGATCTCCGCCTCGAGGCCAACCTCGAGCGCATTCGCAAGGGGGAAGGAGAGGCCGATACCCGGGCCCGGCCGGCGAAGGGCACCGTCAAGCAGTTCCTCGGGGGTACAGTCGAGAAGCGCTATCTGGCCGGCCTCCGCGTTCAACAGCAGGTCCGGCGCGACCTCTTCGTTTCGGTCGCCTACACCTATGCCCATATCCGCAATGCCGGCCGTGTTCAGGACCTCGCCGGCGACGATCACCTCGCCCGTTTCGAAATCGCCTATAACTATTAACGGACCAAGATGATCGCTCTCCTGCTCATTCTCACACTTTTCTATATGGCCGCTCTGCTCATCATCTCCCGCGGCATCAACCGCCTCCCGCAGCCGGCAGCTGCCGGCGACCCCCTCCCCTTCATATCGGTCATTGTCGCCGCACGCAACGAGGCCGGCCATATCACCGCCCTTCTGGAATCGCTTGGCCGCCAGGATTATCCGCGAGAGCAGCACGAAATCATCCTCGTCGATGACGCTTCGACCGATGGCACTGCGGAAAAGATTGAAAAATGGATCAACGCCAACCCGCGCAGCACCATCCGCCTGATCCACAGCCAGGGACGCGAAGGGGTGGTCTCGCCCAAGAAACATGCCCTCACTCAGGGCATCACATCCGCCCGGGGTGAAATCCTCCTCTTCACCGATGCCGATTGTCAGCCGCCTTCCTCTTGGATCTCCACCCTGCGCGCCGCTTTTCACCAGGAGGTCGGGATGGTGGTTGGCTATTCCCCCTATGAGATCCCGCAGCCAACCACCCTCGGCCAGCGCTTCCTCGCCCTCGAGTCGCTCTCCCTCGCCGCACTCGCCGCCGGCACTACGGGGTTGGGAAGACCTGCCACCTGCACCGGCCGCAACCTCGGTTACAGGAAGAGCGTCTGGCTCCAGGTCAACGGTTTTGAACCTATCGCCGGATTCGTCTCCGGTGACGATGACCTCTTCCTCAAACAGGTGCTGGATCGGACCAGCTGGCGGATCGTCTACGCCCTGGATCCGGGGGCGATCGTGCCGACGCGCCTCCTCGACAGCGGCAAGGCCTTCCTCCGCCAGCGCCTCCGCCATGCCTCCAAGGGATTCTATTACGGCTGGAAGATGAGCTGCATCCTCGCCCTGGCCTGGCTCTTTAACCTGCTCCTGCTCGTCTGCGCGATCAGCAGCCTCTTCAGCCCCGCCCTCTTTCTCTGGGTATGGGCCGCATGGACCGGCAAGGCCGCCGCTGAACTGCTTCTCCTGATCCGCTTCGCCCGGCCCATGCAGCGTCTGCAGACCCTGGCCACCTTCCCGCAGGCGGAGGTGGCTCACGTACTCTATGTGGTCCTGTTCGGGGCGCTCGGCCCGCTCACCCGGGTGCGCTGGAAAGAGACCGCCGCACACGCCAATCCGTTGAATAGGTAGAGAATCCGCATGTTCGCCCTGACCCTCTTCGCATGGCTGACCCTTTCGCTGGCCGCGCTCTATCTTGTAACCATCGCCCTTTTTCTCATTGGCCTGCGCAGGCCCGCCTCCCCCGGTTTCACCGGCCTCCCGGCTATCACTGTCGTCGTCGCCGCCCGCAATGAGGAGAAACATATCGGCGCACTGCTCGACGACCTCTCCCGCCAGGACTACCCCGGCCATCTTTATGAAATCATCATCGCGGATGACGGCTCGACCGACCGCACCGCCGCTATCGTCCACGAGCGCATGGCCGGATCAGCCTCCATCCGCCTGCTCTCCATCAGCCAATGCCCTGCCGGCTTTAGCCCCAAAAAATATGCCCTGCAGCAGGCGGTCAGCCAGGCCCGGGGAGAGATCATCCTGGCCACCGACGCGGACTGCCGGCTCGGCCCTGAGTGGGCACGGAGCATGGTCAGATACTTCCTGCCTGAGGTCGGTTTCGTCATCGGTTTTTCCCAATACGGCCGCCGCGGAGAAAAACAGAATCTGATTGAACGCCTGCAGGCCATGGATTTTATCCCGCTCATGGGCGTGGCCGAAGGCAGCTGCAACCTGGGACTCCCGTTCTCCGCTTCGGGTCAGAATCTTGCCTACCGCCGCGCAGCCTTTCTCGCCGTCGGCGGCTACAGCCGCGTCGCTCATCGCGTCTCCGGAGATGATGTGCTCCTCCTGCAGCTCATCCGCAGCCACACCTCCTGCCGCGTGGTCTTCGCCTCCCACCCGGGGGCCTTCGCCAGCTCGGCGCCGCAGCCCACCCTGAGCGAGCTCGTCAATCAACGCAAACGATGGGCTTCGAATGGTTCCTTTCAGCTCTTTCTCAATCTCCCCTTCTTCGCCTATCTGGTCATGGTCTATCTCTACACCGCCGCCCTTTTCATCGGGGTACCTCTCTCCCTCCTTCTCCACTCCCACGCCGGCCTGTTTGCCCTCGCACTCGCCAGCAAGCTGGCCGGTGAGTGGACCATCTCGTGGCTCAGCGCGCGACGGTACGGCAGAACCGATCTGCTCCCCTGGTTCCCCCTCTGGTTCATTGCGCAAATCCCCTATATCGTCTGGGTCGGCATGCTCGGCACCTTCGGTAATTTCCGGTGGAAGGACCGCAAACATGGAGCCGCGTTATGATCCTGCCCGTGCTTAAGAAATCACCAACCGCTCTCACCCACGCCTGGCATCAAAGACCCCTCAATTCCAGCACCGAGGTGCGCCTGACCAGGCTCTGCACCCAGCGCTGCCGTCAATGCCAGGTCTATGAACGCAAGACTGAACCCGCGAGCATGGATATTCACATGTTCCGCCATATCGCCAGGGAACTCTCCCGCTATGGCGCCTATATCGGGTTCATCTCCGGCGGGGAAGCCACCATGGTCCACGACCTGCCCGGCATTCTGATCGAGTCCAAAAAAACCTTCCCCGCCGCAACCACCCTGGTGACCGGCCTCTATAACAAAAGCGAGCTGCTCCGCGACATCGGGCGGATCTGCCTCGAAAATGATATCAATATCCAGACCTCCCTCGACGGATTCGGCGAGATCGGCGACGCCCTGCGCGGGGCCAAAGATTTCAGCAGCACCGTGCTGCGCCATATGGAGATGATCTCGGCCCTGCGCGGCAGCTCCCGCTCTCTCCTCTACTGCAATATCGTCCTCAGCAATCTCAACCTCGAGCAGGTCCCGGAGCTGATCGCAGCCGCCAAACGAATCGGCTGGAAATCAACCATCGGGCTCTATCACCATCTCACCGAAACCACCCGGGAGGACGACAACCTGTCTGTACAGCCAGGCGATCGCCTGGATAAACTGATCGCCTTTCTCGACAACAATCCCGACATTCTCAACCTGAACGCATGGATACGCGGCATCGCCCCTTTCATCAGCCGCGGCGAAACCACTCCCTGCCCTTTTGTCGCTTCGCGCTTTCTCTCCACCCGGACGACCATCATGGAGAACGGCGATCTCCATCTCTGTTGGGGCGGAGCGATCGGAAATCTCTTCACCCACTCCATGGCCGAAATCTTCTCCAGCGAACTCTATCGCCAGCGCCTGGAGGAGTACCGCACCTGCCGCGGCTGCTGGACCACCTGCTACACCCAGCGCTACCTGCTCGTCCATCCGCGCTCGCCAGGTGAAGCCCTGAATAACGGCCGCAAAATCATCCGCATGCAGAGGAGGCGCCGGTGAAATTATCCATCCGGACAGCTCGCCTGATTCCCCTTTTGGCCCTGGGACTCCTCCTGCCAGGCGCCCATGCGGTGCTCTTTGCACAGGAGAGCTCCGCCGCGCGAACCCTTGAGTTTGACGAAAGGGCGGAATACGCTCTCGCTCTCAAAGGCCTGGCCGCGGCTCAGGCCTCCATCCACTTCTACCCGGAGAGACCGCAGCGGATAAAAGCCCGGATCGACACCCGGGGGCTGGCCAGCCTGATCTTTTCCATCCATAATACCTACCAGACCCTCATTGACCCGCAGACCGGGCTGCCCGTCGCCGTCGAAAAAAACATCGCTCAGAGCAATATCAGCCAGCAGCTCTCCATCCGCTATAACCGGGCGGAGAACACCGCCGAGAGCAGCGCTTCGGCCTCCTGGCCCTTGATGCCGGGCGCCATGGACCTCTTCACCATGCTCTTCCAGCTGCGCACGCTCTCTCCCCTTCCGGGCGATAGGGTGGCCTTTCCCCTCGACATCGAAAGTCAGAGCTGGCTCGCGGCCGGTCAGGTCACCGGCGGCGGCGAGATGGAGAGTCCCTGCGGCCGTCTCGAAACGCGCAAGATCACCCTGCAGTTCAGCCACAGCGGCCAGGGACCCGCGCGCACCTGGAAAACCGATCTGCTCACCAACCGCATCGCGCGGCCGGACGGCATGCTGACCATCTTTATCGGCCCCCCGCCGGAAAATATTCCCCTGCTGATTCAGTTCGGCCCGCAGGGCCAGCAGGTGAGCATGCGCCTGAAGAGCTATTCAAAGGGGAACCGCTCTTGCCCGTGATCATTCTTCTCACAAGCGGCCTCTATGCACTGCTGGTCGCACTCCTCTATCGCCATCTCCTCCGCCTTTTTGGGCAGCCTGCCGGGCCGCTCCAGGGCGAGCCCATGGTGAGCGTGATCATCGCCATCCGCAACGAAGCTCCCCACCTCATCGACTGCCTGGAATCCCTGGCCGCCCTCGATTACCCCCGGGAAAAGCTCGAAATCCTCCTCATCGATGACGGTTCCAGCGACGGCTCCTCAACACTGCTGGGCCGTTTCCGCGACAGCCACCCCTGGATGCAGGCGATCCGCCTGGAAAGAGACGAGAAAGAGCTGCCGGGCAAGGCAGGCGCGGTCTACAGGGGCATCAAAAGCTGCCGGGGAGAGATCATCGCCATGACCGATGCAGACTGCCGCGTCCCCCCTGGATGGATCCGCCATCTCCTCGCCGCCTTCGATGAAAATGTCGGGCTGGTCGGAGGATTCACCTTCCTCGAATCCTCCTCGAAAGAAAACGGACGCTTTGAGGCCGTCCAGGCCCTCGACTGGCTCTTCCTGCTCGGCGTCGCTGCTGCGGCCGTCCACATGGGCAAACCGCTGAGCTGGATGGGCAACAATATGGCCTTTCGGCGGCGCGCCTATGAGCAAGTCGGAGGGTACCCCGCCCTCGGTCACTGCCTGATCGAGGATTTTGCCTTGCTTAACGCGATCTCGCGCCGGACAGGCTGGAGGGTGCGCATTACCGCTGCAAGCGAGACGGCCGTCATCAGCCTCCCGGTCAACTCGCTCTCCGCGCTCTATCAGCAGCGCCGCCGCTGGGCTCTGGGCATCAGACAGGTGCGTCCTTTCGGCAAACTATTGATGGTGACCAGCTTCCTCGCCCATCTCGGAGTGGCCGCCGCCCTCTTCTGCTGCCTGCCGGCCGCACTGGCCGCCCTCGCGCTGCTGCTGGCCGGAGATCTGGCTGTCTGCCGGAAAATGACCCGCGCCACCGGAAAAACCGCCCTGCTGCGCCATTTTCCTGCATTTGAATTCTTTTACTTCAGCTACAACCTGTTTCTGCCGCTGCTGATACTTCTCGATCGCCGTATCCGCTGGAAAGATCAAAGCTTCCCGGCACACGGGAAGCAAAGCCGCGGTCAAGTCTGATTCCCGAGGCACCATGGCCTGGATTCCTCCCCTCCTTCTGCACTATTATATCACCGAACGCTGCAACAGCAACTGCAGCTTCTGCGATATCTGGCGCCGCCCGGCCGGTGATGACGCCCTCCCCGAGGATGTGGAAAAAAACCTGCGCGACGCTGCCCGCCTTGGCCTCCGCTTCGTCGATTTCACCGGCGGCGAACCCCTGCTTCATCCGCAGCTGCCGCGGATGCTCCGGAGCGCCCGTTCGGCAGGACTGCGCACGACGCTGACAACCAATGCCCTGCTCTATCCCGAACGCGCCGGCGAACTGGCCGGAATGGTCGATTTCCTTCACTTTTCGCTCGATGCCTCCACCGCTCTGGACCACGACCGCCTGCGCGGGCGCCCGGTTTTCGAAAAGGTAATGACGAGCATTGACCTGGCCAGAAAGATCGGCGAAAAACCCGATCTCATCTTCACTGCCCTTCCCGGCAATCTCCATCACCTCCCCCGGCTGGCCGACTTTTGCCGGCGGCTCGGCCTGATGCTGATCGTCAATCCGCTCTTCTCCGACCCGGGAAAGCGGGAATTAACACAGCAGAATCTGGCGTTCATAGAACAGTACACGCGCCACCCGTTTGTCTACATCAACCGCGCCTTTCACCTCCTGCGTAAAAGGGGAGGGAACAGCACGGAGAAACCCCGCTGCCGTGTCGTCGACGGCGTCATCGTGATCTCTCCACAGAACCAGCTTATTCTGCCCTGCTATCATTACGAGCAGGTCCGCATCGGCCTCGAAAAAGGCCTCGCAGCTCACCGGGCTACCCCGGCAGTGCGCGAACACCGCAGCCGGCAGGGTCGCTGGCCTGGCTGTTCAGGCTGCGTCCTGAATTGCTATTTCGATCCTTCCTTCACCTACCGGATAGATCGTTTCTTCATGCAGAGTATGGCGGCCAAGATCAAGTACGCCCGGGATAAATATCTGCGCGCCCCGCTGCTGCGCACATTCACTGGACTCGATCAGCGGCCGGCGGCCGATATCATGGCCGGCCTCACCGCTCTTGCAGAGACCCCGGCGGAGGCCCGATGATCATACCGGATCTCACAAACCCTCATTTGCCCGGCCTGCTATTGATCGGCTTTTTTCTTTATGTCGAAACCCACTATCGCATCGGCCGGCTGCCCAGCCGCTATTTCCGCCGCCGGCCCGAGATCCTCTTTGACATTCCCCACCGCATCGCTCCCGGAGCCGACCTGCCCCTGCTGCTCATCATCAAGGACGCAGACCGCTACCCCGTCGTCATCACCGAAATCAGCGCAGCGGTTAAAAAGGGGGATGAAATCATCTACACCACCCGGCTGGCCCGCAATGACGAAACGGTGGACCAGCCTCTCTGGTGGCGTCTATTCCATCTGCCCGTCCACGGTATTGAAGGCACAGCGACAGTCGAGCCGCTCCTGACCGGCCGCTGCAACGGCCGCAGAATCCAGGTCCGCGTCGACAACTATCCCTCTCTCAGCCATACTCCCCTGCAGTGCCGCTTCGACCAGGATCCGCTGCCGGGATCGGAGCGCTGGCTCTTCGGGGACCTGCACTATCACAGCCACCTCACTTCCGATCAGGTTGAATTCGGCGCCCCACCCGCAGCCGCCGCCGCCATGGCCGAGGCGATGGGCCTCGATTTTATGGCCGTCACCGACCACTCCTATGACCTCGATGACCGCTGGGATGACTATCTCCGCAATGATGAAGAACTCGGCAAGTGGAAGTGGCTGCAGGAGTTCACCCGGGCGTGGAATGCCGCAGGGAAGCGCCCCATCATCCTCGCCGGGGAAGAACTCTCGGCGGGAAACAGCCGCGGACGCAACGTCCATTTTCTTATCTACAACGAACCGGCGTTCTTCCCGGGCTGGGGTGACTCGGCGGAAAAATGGCTGCAGACCAGGCCGCAGTGGACAATCAGCGGGGTTCTTGATAAACTCTCCCCGCAGGGTCTGGCCTTCGCGGGCCACGCGGCGACGCCGCCGCCCCGCCTGCAGCGCCTCTTCCTCGGCCGCGACCATTGGCGCGCCGCAGACTATGATCATCCCCGTCTCGACGGCGTGCAGATGTGGAACAGCCGCCATGATCCCGGCTTCGCCCGCGGCCTGGCCGTCTGGCAAAAACTGCTCCTCGCCGGCCGCCGCCCGGTCCTGATCGGGGGCAATGACGCCCATGGCGACTTTGGCCGCTGGCGTCAGATCGCCATCCCTTTTATTTCGCTCCAGGAGAGAGAAGAACACCTCTTTGGCCAGGTTCGCACCGGTATCTTGCGCCCCGCCGGCCCTGCCGGCCTCGACACCCTCCTGCACGCCCTGCGCTCCGGCCGGTGCCTGGTCACCAGCGGCCCCTCCCTCGGGCTTGAGTTGATCCCGGAAACCGGCCCCCCCTGCACTCCGGGCGATAGCTGCACCTGCCTGCCCAGGCGGCTGCTGATCCAGGCTGATTCAACCCCCGAATTCGGCCCCCTCACCAGAGTGACCCTCTGCATCGGCGATCTGCACCGGCAAAAAGAAACCCGCAGGTCTCTTTTAATCGGACCTGCGGGTTCCATGAATTTTACACTGGACGAGCCCGCCCGGGAGCTGCCTGGACTGGGCTATCTGCGGCTGGAGGTAAGCAGTGAACGGGATGGAATCCCCTTCCACTGCTTCTCCAATCCGGTCTTCCTCGCCTGGCGCTGATTCGCGCCGTCACTCTACATCAGCTTGATCTTTTTGATCATCTTTTTCAAACTGCGGCCGTAGAGATCCGGCTCCACTTCGACGTGGCGCTCCGCACCTTCGCCATAGCTCGCGCTCTTGACCGATCCGTTCGCCTTCAGGGCCTCGTGGACGACAAAGCGCTCATAGCTGCTCATCGGAGGCAGCGCCACTTTCTTGCCCGTCTGGATCGCCTGCGCCGCGCTCTTTTCTGCCAGACGGCGAAGATTGCCAACCGGATAAACGCGCAGCTCAAATTCATTCTCGGCGAGCTTGTAGGTCTTGGTCGCATACTCCAGACTGCGGTCGAAATGGCGGTGGACCTGCCGCCGCTCGTTGGTGTCCAGCTGCAGCAGATTGACCGGCGTCAGCGAATCCACCAGGTCATCTTCCGCCTGCCTGATCAACTGCTGCACCTTCTCGCTGACCTCTTCTTGCGGCTGATCATCTCTTCGATCCCGTCTTCCACTTCTCTCTCGTCTCTCCATCAGTACAACCTCACTTTATTAAAAGACACCACTTGTCTCACTTTTTCTGCAATTCCTGAAGCAGCTTGTTGTGAATCCCTCCGAAAGGGCCGTTGCTGAAAGTGATCACGACATCTCCCGGACGGAGATGCGCCAGCAGATAGCTGACCATCTCGTCGACAGAGGAGACTGCAAGCGCCTCCCGCCCTTTCAGACGCAGATCAGCCGCCAGCATTTCAGTCGAGAACACCTCGCCGGCCGGGGCTTTGTCAGGCCGGTCGACCGGAGCGATAAGGGCGGCATCCGCCTTCGCAAAGGCCTCGACCATCTCTTTCTGGAAAACCGAACGCCGCGTTGTCGCCGAACGCGGCTCGAAAAGCGCCCAGATGCGCGCCTCGGGATTCTGCCGGCGGAATCCCTGCAGGGTCTCCAGTATGGCGGTCGGGTGATGGCCGAAATCGTCATAGATCGAGACACCGCCCGCTGTCCCCTTGAATTCAAGCCGGCGGCGAATGCCGGAGAAGGAGTCCAGAGCAGAACGGACAGCACTAAAATCTATACCCGCATGCTGCGCAACCGCAACCGCCGCCAGCACATTGCGCACATTGTGTTCACCCGAAAGCGCGATCTCCACCTCCCCCAGGAACTCTCCAGCCCGAACGACTCCGAATTTCAGCCCTCTACCGGTCACCGTCACAGCCCGCGGCTGCCACAGGGCCTCCGCGGAAAAGCCAAAGGTCTCCACCGGACAGAAAGCGCGGGCACTCACAGCGCGGACGGTTTCATAATCGGCACAGCTCACCAGCAGACCGCTGCGCGGGATCAGATTGACAAAGCGGCGAAAGGCCACAATGATTTCGTCCAGGCTGCTGTAGATGTCAGCGTGATCATATTCAATATTGTTGATCACACCTACATCGGGCATGTAGCGTAAAAACTTGGCGGCTTTGTCGAAATAGGCCGAGTCGTACTCATCACCTTCGAGGATGATCTCTTGCCCCGACCCCGACTGAAAGCCACGGCCGAAATTATTGGGGATGCCCCCGACAAGAAAGCTCGGATCACGGCCGGCGCTCTGGAAGATCCAGGCGATCAGAGCCGTCGTGGTGGTCTTGCCGTGGGTGCCGGTGACTACTATCGAGCGGTGACCGCGGATGCAAAATTCGCGCAGGGCGTCGGGAAGCGACATGTAGGGGATGCGGCGGTCGAGGATCTCCTCGATCTCGACATTGCCGCGGGAAATGACATTGCCGACCACAACCAGATCAGGCGCAGGATCCAGATGAGCCGGATCAAATCCGGTAAAAACCTCAATCTCCTGCTCCGCGAGGAAATCGCTCATCGGCGGATAGATGCCGCTGTCCGAACCGCTGACCTGGTACCCCTTGTGTTTCAACAACGCGGCCAGGGAGGCCATGGCTGTGCCGCCAATGGCGAGAAGATAGATCCGCTTGGGCTGTGGTGTTGCCATCGCTGCTCCGGCGTCAGGGATTCATCTGCGTCAACCGGGCCGGGGCCTGGGAGGCGTCGAGCGGCGCAATGCCGTCCTTGCTCACAGCAATCGTGACGACCTGCCCTTTCTCTCCCGTCAAACCCAGATCCTGACCGTCCAGAATCAGACGGATGCCGCCCGCATTACCAATCTTGAGATAGAACCGCTCGGGGCTCAACCAGGAACGGCTCAATCCCTCCGTAAATACCCCCTCCTCCACCAGGCTGTCCTGGTAGACGATGCGCACCCAGGCCGTCTCCTCCGCCCTGAGGGTGAGGGAGAGCTGCGGGACGGAGGTGCTGTCGACCCGGTTGTCTTCGGTGACAGGTACCAGCGGAGCATCCCGCAGGGACCTGTTTTCCTGAACCGGCTCGATAACCGCGATGCCGGAGTCCATTGCGCTCGGTTCCTGCGCCGGTTTGCGGCTAAAAGCAAAGTAGAGAAGGGCCAGGAGAGCGATCAGCATGATCCCCAGGGTGAAAGGACTCTTGAACCACTCCATGTCAGCCCTCTTGTTCTCCCTGGATTCGTCGGCCGCAGGCACATGCGGAGGCCGGGGCTTGAAGGAGGAGTTGTCGGCAGGCGGCTCGGTCCGGCGCTCCACGGCCGGGCCGCTGGCAGCACCCGACAAACGGGTGGCTTCATCAGAAAATCGCCGCATCATCACTTCGGGGTCAAGGCCAATCTCAGCCGAGACCGAGCGGATGAAAGCCCGGACGTAGACGGGGGGCAGAAACCCGAAATCTCCCTGCTCCATCTTTTCCAGAAAACCTTCCGCTATTTTGGTCCGCACAGCAAGCTGGGCGATGGAGAGTTCCTTCTCCTGCCGCTGCCGGGCAAGTTCTTCACCCAGGGTTTTAAAGATTTCATTCATGGGCGTGCTCTTTATTAAAATTCAACAGAGTTAGATAGAACCTGGTTAATGGAAATCCCACCACATTGTAGAAACAGCCTTCGATGCGATCTGCAAAAAGAGCGCTCTGATCCTGAATGCCGTATGCGCCGGCCTTGTCCATCGGACTGCCGGTGGCGACGTAGCTGCGGATCTCCCACTCCTGCAGGGAACGAAAATGAACCTGGGTGACCTCGTAGCCGGTCACACTTTCGTTCTCCGGCCGGTAGAGGAGGGCGAACCCGGTGTAGACCTGGTGCGTCCGCCCGCTCAGACGGCTCAGCATGCGGACCGCATCCGCCTCATCAGCCGGTTTGCCGAGAATCTCGCCGTCGAGAACAACGATGGTATCGGCGCCGACGATCAGCCCTGAGTCGATCCTTCGCCCCACATCCTCAGCCTTGGCCAGTGCCAGCTGCTGAACATGGGCGACCGGATCCCTCTCTGTACAGGACTCTTCATCGATCCCGCTGGGCAGGACATGAAACTTGAGGCCGATGAGCTGGAGCAGCTGTTTGCGCCGCGGAGACTGCGAGGCCAGGTAACAGGTTCGGTGCGGCAGATGACTTTCAAAGGTGAGGCTCATTGGGATTGTTCGTCGCTATCCAGAAGAATGGTGAAAGGTCCCTCGTTGCAGATCTCGACCGTCATCTCGGCGCCGAAACTGCCGCTGGCCACTGTAAAACCAAGTTTCCGCAAAGCCGCCATAAAATGCTCATAGAGAGGTTCGGCCAGTTCCGGACGCGCGGCATATGAAAACCCGGGGCGGCGGCCCCGCCGGCAGTCGGCATAAAGCGTGAACTGCGAGACCACCAGCATCTCCGCGCCGGTATCGAGCGCCGAAAGATTGGTCTTACCCTCCCCGTCGGCAAAGATGCGCAAGTGAGCCGTCTTTTCCGCCATTTTTTCTGCGAGCTCGGGAGTATCATCCTCCTTGAGCCCCAGCAGAATGGCCAGTCCGGGGCCGATCCGGCCGATAGTATCCTCGCCCACGCTCACCTGCGCCCGGCTGACGCGCTGCAGCAATACGCGCATGATTACTCCCTCACCAGCGGCCGGCATAGATGGCCAGCAACCCGACGAGCATATCCGCCTTGAGCAAATTGCTCGACCATTTGTAGGTGGCGCGCTCCGCACGGCGCCAGATTGCCCAGATCACCAGCAGCAGCACCGAGTGCACACCCGCGATGACAGCCAGCAGATACCACTTGCCGTAGAGTTCAAAAACCCAGGGCAGCCAGGTGACCGGCAGCAGCAGAAGAAGGAGCGCGGTCGCCAGCCGCCGCGCCGGCGCGATGCCGTAAACGACCGGAAAGGTCCTGGCATTCAGCGCGGCATCTCCGTCAACATCTTCCATGTCCTTGATGATCTCCCGGCCGAGATGCATCAGAAAACTGAAAACAGCAGGAACCAGAGCATGGCCAGTGCGGCCGACGGCGATCCCGCCAAAGATGAAGGCCAGAGCGGTCACCAGACTCACGGTCAAATTGCCCCAAAGGACCGTCCGCTTGAGCCTGGCACTGTACCAGTAAAGCAGGAGCCCCGAAAAAAGCGTGAGCCCGAGAGCCGCGGTATTGATCAACCTGGCCAGGCCGACGGCAGCTGCGAAACAGATCGCGACAAAAACCAGCCCCTCTCCGCGCCCGAGCCGGCCGGAAGGAAAGGGACGATGCGGCTTGTTGATGCGGTCGATCTCGATATCGAAATAATCATTGATGCCATTGGCCGCCGCCGTGATCAGCATCCCCACCACGCAGGCGGCCAACAGGTTGGCCATCTCATCGCCGATCCCGCAGAGGTAACCCGCCAGAAAGATGGAGAGCCCGGCGATGATGACATTCACCGGCCGGGTGAGTTGGATAAAGCCCAGACTCTTCTCTGCGAATTTATTCATCCTGATGGCGCCGCCTCAGCGCAAATCCCGTCAGAACCGCTGGCAGAAACAGCCGCCCGGGCGCTCTTCCCTCTGCAGGCTACTCATTGGGATTCTTCCAGCGTTCCCAATCCAGATCGTAAATCTCGCCGCGGGCGGTGGAATGGACCAGTTCCATATCCCCGGTGTCACGCTTGTCCACATAGTAGAACTGCACACCGCCCTGCAGAGAATAATAGTGCCAAACCTCATACGCGCGATTGTCATTGCTGAAGGGGTAGCGTTCGACTTCATCTGGAGGGCCATAGACCAGAAGAACGCGCCCGCGATCGGTTCGCCAGCCCTCCCGGAAGGTTCCACGGTAGGAGACGTTGGCCTGCTGTATACGCGTCAGGTAATCATACTTGAATTCGTTCTCCGGTGTGCCCGGGCTTGGATCACGCTGCGCCCAGAACTCTCTCATGAAGGCGCGCTTGCCATCGAGGTTGAGCTTTTTGAAGGTCTTGCGCTCCTCCTTGGTGGAGATATAGCGGGTAAGTTCAAACTCGTCATTAATCTCCTTCTCGCTGACCACGGCGTAACGGTCGGCGTCAACACCCGCACTGCCTGTCTTCCGGGCCTCCTCCTGCATCCTGCCGGCAGCTGCCCCCTCGGCATAGTCACCTTCCCGGTAGACGAAAAACTTGCGCATGCCCGAGGTCACGGCGCCATTCTCAAGATCGGTGACCTCCGCGACCACGCGGTAAGCGCCGGAGACCAGCGTGACCACATTGATGGCGGTGACCTCCACGGCACTGTTGCCCGGCTTGTTGCGGTGCTTGGCCGCAATCTCCTTGACCGCCGTGCCGTCGGCGTTGTAGATCTTGTAGGCAACGGTGTATTGCCCGCCACTGTCACTGCTGGCGGGAGCAAGATGATAGATCTCTGAATAGAGATAGAGGATGGGCAGTTCCAGCCCGTAGAGCCCCGCGGGATTGGGGGTGACCTGAAAACCGTTCTTCAGAAAGGAGCTCCGGGTGGAGTCCCGGACGATGGAGCTGCTGATCTGCAGGTCGCTGATCTGCAAGCCCGGCCCCCTGAAAGCCGTAATGCTGAGAGGAAAACGATAGCTGCCCTTGCTCTCCGGTTTGAGGAGGTCCTCGATCTGCAGGGACATCTCATATTCGCCGTCACTCAGAATAAAGTGATTCAAAAAGAAGAGATTTTGCCCGGACTCAACGCTCGAGAGCGTGTCGGCGTGATTGACATTCTTCCAGATCTTGGAAGCCACCAGGGAGTCCTGCAGAAAAACCTCAGCCGTCACCTTGAATTCAGCCTTGAAGCCCTCGCCATCGGGCAGATAGGTGAGCTGTTTGCGCGGAAGCAGCGCGTAGAACTCGCAGTAGGAGAGACTGTCCGAATAACGGGAACGGGTATAATCGATATTGAAACGCAGCCTCTCCTCGCTTTTCGTCCCGTCCTGAGCATACAGCGGCAGGGCGGCAAAAGTGAGGAGCAGAGCGATGAAGGAAACACTGCTTCGAATCACAGCCAAAATACGCATGCACCCTCCTCAATTGGCCGGTGCGGAACTGGCCGCCGGCACCAGCTGATCATTTTTCATCGAGTCAAACTTGACCGAAACCAGCTTGGAAATGCCCTGCTCCTCCATGGTCACGCCATAGAGCTGATCAGCCGCCCGCATGGTGAGTTTGTTATGCGTCACCACGATGAACTGGGTGTTGGTCGAAAACTCGCGCAGCGCATGGGTGAAGCGCTGCACATTCTGGTCATCCAGCGGGGCATCCACCTCATCAAAGATGCAGAAGGGGCTGGGCTTGACCAGGTAAATCGCAAAAAGCAGAGAAATCGCCGTCAGCGATTTTTCGCCGCCGGAGAGCAGGGTCAGCGCCGCCGGCTTTTTGCCGCCCGGGGTGGCGAGGATATCGATCTCCGACTCGAGCGGATCGGCGGTCTCCTGGAGCACCAGACTCGCCCGCCCACCCGCGAAAAACTTGCTGAAAACCTCCGCAAAATTGTGCTGCACCTGCTCAAAGGTCTCGAGGAACTTTTGCCTTGCGGTTGTATTGATGATCTCGATGGTATCCATCAGATTCTTGCGCGCCTTGATCAGATCATCGCGCTGAGTCTGGAGAAAATCGAGCCGCTCCTTCTCCTGTTCATACTCCTTCAGGGCCAGCAGGTTGACCGGTCCGACCTCCTTGATCCGCTCCCGCAAGCTCTCCAGCCGCTGGTGCGCCTCTTCGGCGTTGAATTCTCCATCAGCCGCCGTCCGCTTCAGCTTGTACTCGTACTCGGTCCAGAGCCGCGCCTGCAGGTTTTCCGCTTTGAGCTTGAGCTCCGAAACCCGCAATTCAATCTGATGAGCCGATTCCGAAAGCACATCGAACTTGCCACGCGAGGCGCGGATCAGCTTCTCAGCTTCGGCCACGCGTACATTGGCCTGATACTGCTGTTCTTCCAGCTCGTCAAGCACAGCCTGCACTTCCGTACGGCGCGTCTGCTGCTGCTCTGCCTCCTGCCCGTACCTCTCGTTGACCTGGATCAGCTCCTTGATCTCGGCGGCGGCATTCTCCGCATCCTCGCGGCGGGTCTTGATCAGGGCTTCGGTTTCGACGATCTGACGGTGCAGCCCTTCACTCTCCCTGCGCATCGCCTCGAAATCGCTCTGCAGCCTGGCCACCTCCACATTGAGCTCGCGAGCCCTGACAGAAGCCCGCTCGACCGCCACCTCGATCGATTTGATCTCTTCGCTCAGGGCACCCGCCCTGGCGGCGATCTCCTGCCTCTGCGTCTGCAGATCGCCGGCGCCCAGGCTCTGGAGCTCGAGGTTGTGGCCCAGCTGACTCACCTCACCGATGATCCGCTGCCTCTCGGCCTCCCGCTTTGCCCGCGCCTCACCGAGCGCCTGCTCCTCAAAAGTCTGCCGCCCTAATTGAATACGCAGAGAACCCAGCGCTTGTTCCGATTCCTGGATCTCCTTGCGCAGCTGCTCCGCTTCGATCTTGTTTTCCTGAATCTCCGTCTCGCGCTGCGCCAGTTGAACCCGCCGCGCCTCAAGGCCTTGCTGCAGCTTCTCGATCTCGCTTGTGAGCGCGGCTAGCTGCTCTTGTCTGCCGACGAAATCGGACTGGTTCTTGCTCAGAACACCGCCGCGGATGAATCCGTTGTGGGAAAGCACTTCACCGGAGAGTGTGACCACGCTGTAGGACTGGCCGCGCAGTTCCGCAAAAACACGATGCGCCGTCTGCAGATCCTGGGTCACGATAAAGGCACCGAGAACCTGGTGCACCAGCTGGCTAAAGCGATCTTCGCAGGAGACCAGCTCATCAGCCCAGCCGATCACTCCCAGATCCCTGAGAACCGGCCGTTCGCGCAGAGTGGACCCCATCTCCTGACGCGGGGCAAAGGTGACGATGCCGCGCCTCTCTTCGCGCAGCAGGCCGATGCCGTTGAAAGCGGTATTGCTCTCCTCCACCACCAGATAGGTGGCCGCATCACCCAGCGCCGCGGCAATGGCGGTGCGATGCTGGTTTTCGACATGGATGATGTTAGCCAGGGGGCCGTGGGTCGCAAATCCATCTTTCTTGAGGGTCGCCAGAAAACGCACCCCTGCGGGATAATCCTCATAATTGTCGATCAACCGCCGCACCAGCTCGGCCTGATGTCCCAAAACCTCAATCCGGCTCCGGTCCTGGGATTCGTTCTTTTGCAGCACCTCAAAAAGCCGCTTTGCCTCTTCTTCACGCCGGCTGATCTCCGCAAGCCGTTGCTTCTTTTTCGCCAGCGTCTCGGCTAGGCCTGCCTCCTCGGCACGGGTCTTGTGCAAAATATCCGCCAGCTCCGCAGCTCTGGTATCATCCTTCCCGGCATCGGCATCAAGCTGGTGGAGACGCTGACTCAGATTCTCCTCGGTTGCCTTGAGCCGCTCCCCTTCGTTCTGCTTGCGGTTCAACTCTTCGGTGATTTGCAGGACACGATTCTCCGCCTCCCTCGCCAGACTGCGCCTGGACTCAAACTGGATCCGAACCTCCTGCAGCTCACCATTGGCCTTCTCATACTCTTCCCTCTTGGCCGCAAGACTCTTCTCGGCCTCCCGGTAGAGCTCCTGAGAAACACTGTATTGCTGCTGCAGCTCGGCGAGGTGGGCATCAAAACGCTCTTTCTCCTGGCTTGAACGAAGGCCGCTCTCCTCCAGTGAACGGATGCGCTCCTTGTTGACCAGAATCCGCTCTTCCAGCTTTTGCACATCCCGGTCCAGATCAGAAACCGTACGCTGGTTTTCGAGGAGCTTCTTCTCGATCTCCAGCAGCCGGGCGCGTGTAGTCTCATAGTCCGCATCCTGGGTGGCCAGAGAACTAGAGGCGCCCTCCCGCTCATCCCTGATCAGCCCCAGCCTGGTTTCCGCAGGTTCCAGCTCATCCAGGATCAGCGCGTAGTCGTTATCCGCCAGCTTGATCTCGAGGCCGCGGAGCTCCGAAGTGATCTCCTGATACCGCTCCGCCTTGGCAACCTGACGCCGCAGTGAACGCACATTCTTTTCGACCTCGGACATGATATCCTCGATGCGTATCAAATCCTTTTCGGTCGATTCGAGCTTGCGGAAAGTGGCCTTGCGCCGGAGTTTGTACTTGGTGATGCCCGCCGCCTCTTCAAAGATATGCCGCCGCTCATCCTCCTTGCCATTGAGGATACGTTCCACCTGCGGCAATTCGATCACTGAATAGGTATGCGGCCCGGCCCCGGTGTCCATAAAGAGATCCATGATATCTTTGAGCCGGCAGCTGTTGCCGTTGATCAGATATTGACTTTCACCGGAGCGGAAAAGCCTGCGTGTAATGATCACTTCAGCGTAATCGATCGGAAGGGTATTGCCGGAATTCTCGATCTTGAGCGATACTTCCGCCATGCCGACAGGCTTGGCGGTGGCGGTACCATTGAATATCACGTTGCCCATGACCTCGCTGCGCAAGGCCCCGCTCTTCTGCTCGCCCATAACCCAGCGAATAGAATCGACAATGTTGCTCTTGCCGCACCCGTTGGGGCCGACAATGCCCGTGATGCCGTCGTGCATTTTAATGTGCGTCTTCTTGGCAAAAGACTTGAAGCCGACTATGGTAAGTTCGGAGAGATACACGGAACCCCGTCAGGATTGGTTTAAATTGACTGGACAGATTTTCAAAATAGTATTTCGTTCATTCAAAGTCAATATCATTTTGCCGGCTCACTGCCCCAGCAATGACCAGTAATAGGAGGCAAAAGCCGTCAACGCTCGGGTCTGCTCCAGATAGATACCGATCGCCAGGGCGACGAAAAAGAGGCCCGCAGCAAGGACCAACAGAGCCCTGAAAAAGGTGATCTGCAGGATAACCCGGGTCCCGCGCAGAACCCGCACGAAAAACCAGAACAGGATAATCCCGAAGTAGATCAGACTGAGGGTAACCAGATTGGAGCGCGATAACGCCCTGAAAAGCACCACCGCCAGCGGCAAAGCAAAGATAAAATTGGCGGGCACCCAAAAGGTAAAGGTGAGAATTTGACTGAAACGCAGAAAACGGCGCTGCCACAGAACAACCAGCTTGTACAAAAAACTCTGCAGGAGAGCCATGCCCACCATCACCGCAGTCAGCAGCGCGATCATGCGCTCGGGATTCCAGATCAGGGCGATGGCCTGGTTCTTGGCCAGACCGCTGGGGAACAACCAGGTCAGCAGCTCGTCAAAAAGGCTGTTTTCGCGCAGAAAAAAGATCAGACTGGCCAGCAACGTGCTCATCGTCACAAACGAGGCCAATCCCATCACCCCGGTCAGAAAAGGATTGACCTGACGGTTCTCGATCAAATCCATATAAAAACCGTGCGGATAGATAAATACCCGCTTGAGGTAATGGCTCATCCGCTTGTCTGTACGAATATAAAAGAGCAGAAGGACAATGAGGACAATGCTGATGATCTGAAAGACCGGCGGATCCTCGAGCGGCACATCGGCAGGCAGCAGCTCGGGCATCTCGGTGTTCGTAAAGGCCGCCTTGGCTACCTGACAGACCAGACGCTCCTGGCCCTGCTCGTCCAGGAGACCTGCATGGAAAAGATGGGTATCCGCCCGCGGACCCCAGAAGGTGTGGGGCGCCTCTCCGCGCCAGTCTTTCCAGGGGGAGATGAGGAGGCCCGCTCCAGGACTCTTGCGCTGCGCATCCACAATAGCTGACTTGAGATAATAGGCCTGGTTCTGCTGGGCGCTGCGCTCGCTGGAATTGCGCACATCAAGCGGGGAGGTGAGCTGCAGGAGATAAGGACCGCTGGTCCGCCATGCCCCCTGCGCAAAAGTGACGGTCTTTTCCGGCGGCACCTCAACGATCTGCAGATCCACCGGCAGGGTATGGGTGGCCACTTTCTTGCCGCGGATTCCCGCATAGACCGGCCGGTCATCAAGCTCACGCGCGATGCCGGCGAAATCGCGGACGAAAGCCTGGGCGCGGGGATCAGCAGGATCATAACCGTTTCCCAATCCCCAGGCGGCCACACAGGGGTGGCTCCTGCAAGCCCTGATCATATCATGGAGTGCATTCCTGGCCTTTTGCCTGATCGCGGCATTATTGAGATGGGCCGACGGAATATGGGTCACAGGGATCTCTATCAGCACCGCCAGGCCAAGGCTGTCACAGCTCTGCAGGAAAAAATCTCCGGGCATGCCGCCCGGCAGACGCACGGTGTTGGCGCCAAGAGCAATCATCCCCCGCAAATCCTCGAGGACAACCTTTCTCTGCTCCTGCTGTGGCAGCAGAATCTGCCTCTCGTCCTCCACCCAGTCGACAGCGCGATATCTGAAGCCGCTGCCCTTCTCACCAGCCTCAGCGAGCCACTGCCCGGGCCGCGACAGGGCAAACCAGATCGCTGCGCGATCGATCACCTCGGCGCCGACGGAGAGCTGCACGACGATCCGGTAACGCTGCGGCACCCCCGGAGCCCAGTAGCGGAAACCAGGTATGCCCGCCGTCACCTGCAGAGAAGTGGTATCACCCGCAGATGGGTAGAGGGGTTGAAGGGGTGAGACAAAAAGAACCTGAGAAGTCTGACCGTCCACGATTTCAACCTGACCGTGCAGGGAAGCAAAGGAGGCCATCGCCAGACTGTCCATCCCCCCCAGAGCGACAGTCGCCCGGAGATCGAAATCCTGCAGGCCCTGGCTGTTGGATTTCGCTGGCGAGATGGTGACGGCGGAGACGAAAGGGGTTTTGCCAGACCGCAGCACCAGCGGACGGAAGAGTCCATTGCCCGAAAGAGGAATGCCGCGGTTGCGCACCAGAAGCGGCAGCGAGCGCCGGTAATCGAGCCTGCCGTCCAGTTGAACGACCAGCTCGTTCTCCTCATTGACGAAGAGATCCTCCTTGCCGATCCGGAGGGCGAAGGGGGCGCTGCCGGCTGAATGGGTAGCGATGATCTTTTTATTCAGATAGATGGTACTCAATCCATCGAGACCATCAAACGCCAGCTCATAAACGGAGGAGATCATGCTGCTGTCGAGAGCGAACTTTTTCTCGAGAGTACTTTGTTCGCGCACCCGCAGGGGGGCCGGAACCTGGAAAGAGCGCCATTCACCACCGCCGAGCTGCAAGTTCCAGATACCGTCGAACGGCATGGAGCTGCGGCGGGCCAGACTGTCCTGCATCAATTGCGCAAGGCTGTAATACTGCTCTCCTGCGCCGGCCTCGACGGACAAAAAAGACAACAGCGCGAAAACGGAGAGAATTGCGAGTGTTTTAACTGGTCTCATAAAGGTCTCATGCTGTGAAGGTGGGCATTCTCCCCCTGCTCACAACGCAAAATGGTACACACCGGCCGCCGCGACAAGGTATCGGCTTCATCCGCACAGGCGCGCAAGTATCCTGTCAATTCTTGATGACCTTAACCGCTTCGCGGGCGGCCTCCAGGAGAGGCTCGGCCGATACGGGGCTGCCGACCGCCGCAGCCATCCAGCTGTCAGGGGTGAGCATCCCCAGCATGCACATCCGCTCCATCTCCACACCAAGATTCCTGCCCTGCAGATAGCGTTCGATCTGGAAACTGATGATGTGGCCGAGGGAATAGTCGGGCAGATAGAGGCCGCTGTCGATCATGTGCGAATAGATAGCCAGAAGGATGACATCACGCACCCCGAAGAGGGGAACGAAATAGCTGTTCCAGACCTGGCGGGCGATCTCGATGACCGCGGCCTTGAGCTCGGCCGGGGTCGCTTGCGGATGATCATACATCCAGTGCCAGACGCGCATATCCACCAGCCCGACAGCGGCGATCTCACAGGCGCCCCAGTAGGTGTCAAGTGCGTTCAGATGCGCGGCTTGCGCATCCGCAGCCGCCAGACCGAGCAGCTCAAGATCCCGGCTCTGGAAGACAAAGGCGAAAGCCTCCGTGAAAGCCGTGTTGGGTACGCCGGCCAGAAGAGTATGATCGATCCTGTTCAGGGAGAAGACCTGCTCAACACAATGACCGAGTTCATGAACAGCGATATTGTAGCCCTTGTAGCGCATCCCGCCCTCCGGAATGCGGGTGCGGAGATGGGCGTTGTCCTCCCTCCGCATCGCGCCCATGGCATGGCCGGCGCCGCGCGAGGGATCGACTGTTATCTTGGTCGCCAGATAGGCGGCGGTTGCGGGGGCGAAACCGAGACGAGTGAGAATTTCCGGCAGCCCTTCCTGAAAGGCCGCAGTGGTCGGGTATCTGGTGCTGACGATCCGGTCAAGTTCGCTCTCGACAAAGGTGGTTTTAGGCTTGAAACCGTTGTACCAGATGTCAAAGGGCTCCAGGGGACGATTCAGACGGCGCGAGATGAGCCGGGCCACCCGGGGAGCGACCGGATCGGTGAGCAGCCGGACCAGCAGGGCCTCGAACTCCGCCTCGGGGATCTCCCGCTCACGGTCGAAACGGCGGGCGATTTTGGTCGGCTGGCCGGGATAATAGGGATCGATCCCGCGTTCTGCTGCAAAAATCGCCAGGAGATGGGCGTAACGCGTATCACTTTCCGGGACCGCGCCGGCCATCACGCCCTCCTTCTCAACCAGGTTGGCATGCGGCGCCCAGAGCGGAACAGGGGCATTGATCACCTCCTGCGGGATCTCCTGGCGGATGATGCGCTCCATCACCCGGCTGATCATGCGCTGGCGCGCCAGCCCCTCCTTCTCCGCATACTGGCCCTTGAGTTCATCCCGGAGTCCCCAATGGCTGATCAGCTTGAGCCCCTCCGGAAAAAGCCTGCGGCCCCGCTCGTCGACCAGCGCGTGCATATAGATATTATAGTTGGAAATATAGTCGTCCGCCTGGACGTAGGCGACGCTCGATGCCTGCAGCACCGCCGCCGGCACTCTGGCGTTGAACTGATTGGCCAGCCGCATCTGCGCCCATTCCTCACGGCTCCATGACGGCCCCAGTCTCAGCCGCTCCTCCAGGGTATAAAGTGGAAAATTAAGCAAGGCGGAAAAGGCGATTTTGTTGTGAAACAGATCGTCCGCAATATGGGCGAAAGGGCTGTATTCGGCGAAGAGATAGTCGACGGCCAGCACGGGGCCGCTCTCGAGCTGCAGAGGAACGGACCATGCACGGCTCACCTCGTGAGCGTGGCCGTAAACGGTCTCGAGATTGCGCTCGAAACGTTCGAGCAGGGCCGCCCTCTCCCGGGGGTCAGCGACAAAATGGTCGGCGCAAAATTTACTGAACACGGCCTCCGTGCCATCCTCCTCGCGCCACAGCGAGGCAGTCTGACGCACACCCTGCTCGATCCGCTGGTGCAGCTCCGCACCATGCCGGCTCTGGAGAAGAGCGATCGCGCGTTCAACCGCACTCGCCGGCACGCCGGCCGCAGCCTTAAAAGCGGTCATCATGCCGATTGCAGCCAGGAACAGCAATAACCCTCCAGCCTTGCTATGCAGAATAATCGACATTGCTCTCCTCTTTGCGAATTTAATGGAATCTGATTCGATAACCGTTAAGGTATCCATTTTGCGGGACAATTCAAAACAAAATATGGGCGGCGCCGGCTGGCCGCAGGCCGGGACGGATGCTATTCAGGGTGGATGCCCTCTTCGCTGATGCCGCGCACGAAATAGCCGGGATCATCGAGAAAGCGGTAAAAAATGACGATGAAGGCCATGGAGGCCTCCACCATCAGATCCTTGTCTTTATAGAGCTCGGCGAGATTCCGTTTGCGGAGAGAGCGGTCCGGCTCGTTGAACCAGCGCAGAAAGAGTCCGTCAAGTCGTTTGCCAAGCATGGGCGCGGTGACCACGTCGATGCCCCCCTGATGGATGTACTGCATGGTTTCAATGACCAGTTCGCGCATGCGGTTGAGGTCGGTCTGGTGATAGGAAAAGATATGCAGCGCGATCCTCTTCGCCTCCTTGATGCTGGCGTGGACCAGCATTTTGAAAAGGACGCTGGAGATCGCGTCATCCGCAACAGCCTCCTTCTTGCGGACAAGAGAGATGAGGACGATGTTTTTGTAAAGCTGATAGAGGCGCTCGGAGCCATCCATGCCGGAGTGGGAGGGGTGGGGATAATTGCCCTTGTTGGGATGGTAGGTGGGCAGAAACATCGTCTGGAAAAGTTCTTCGAAGAAATCGATATTGTCAAAGGCGTGGTGGAAATCCATACGCATGTCGAGGGTGTTATCGAGCCGGTCCGCCAGCTTGACACGCACCGCTTCAGGCGTACGGCAGGCCTCGCCGAGCATGCGGCCGATGTAGCGGTAATAGTTCTCGCCGGACCGTTTGGTCAGCCAGTAGAGCCGCTCGGTCAGGAACCAGCGTTCGTCTTCCGGCAGCTTGTACATGATACTGCGCAGAGCCGGATCGATGGTTTCGCCAAAGTCCGCCGGCCGGCTGGCCGGTGGAAAATCCTCGAACCGGTCGTGCAGGAGGGCTGCCAGCAAATCCAGATACTGGGGATTGGGCATGCTGCGCACCAGCAGCGCCGTCGTGCGCAGGGGATGAATGATCGCCTGTGCGCCCAGGCGCCGCCGCTTACGGCCGTAGACCTGGTCGAGATAGATCATGGTCTCAAGCAGGATCTCCTCCTGTGCAAATGGCAGATGCTGCTCGTTCAGGACCTTGTCCAGAACACTTGGCCAGTTGGTCGGCTTGACGACCAGCAGGTAGTTCAGGTCAGCGGAGAGGCGCAAAAAAACATCCAGATCATACAACGGCATATAGTGCTCCTGCCCTCCTCTGGAGAGCTGTTGGCTATTCCGGCAGCCTTTCGGCCGCCCGTCTCATCTCCTGCAGGCGCGCCTCTTCCGGCCGGCCCGCCAGCATCAAATCAAGGCATTCCAGCAGCGATTTCCGGTCGGCCCGCCGGTACAAATATTCGGCCCAGCCCGAGAGGATCTCGTCCTGCTGCTGCACCTCCGCAGGCCCGAGCAGCGCCAGCTCAGCCATCTCCGTGACCAGGCGCCGGCTTTCCGGCCAGTTCAACCGCTGCCCATGCCGGCGCAAGGCCTGGAAAAAACTCGCGCGGCAGTTCTGGGCCAGCTCTTTCATTTCCGGATAGCGGTAGACCCCGTCGGCAAAGATGGCAAAAGCTTCATCAAAAGAACCGGCATCGTAAAGAGTCTTGCCCCACTGGAAGTAGAGGTTCTGTTCAAAGGGGATATTGGATCGGGAGTCCCGGTTGAATTGCTGTGCCAGAAGAACAAATTCATACGCAGTCGCGAAGTCATTCTGTTCGCGCGCAAAATAGGCGCGATTATAGGCCAGCAAGCCCAGCAGCTCGGTATTATTGATACGCCGGCCGCGGGAATTTTCATAGGCGTAAATGCGGTCCAGGCCGATCTGCGCGGCACGATGTTCCGGATAGTAATTCAGCAGGTAGGAGGAGTAGGCCTGCAGATTGCCCATGATATTGAAACCCATCGGCGAGGTGTTTTCGACCGTGACCGTCCGGGTAAAGTCGGGGAAAATAGTATAAACGTGCGTGGGCGTTTCAAAGGCCTCGGTGGCATACCCCAGATCACTGCAGACCAGGTTATAAAGAATGGTCCCCGCCACGCAGTTAAATTTCTGCCTGCGGATGACATCGAGCAGGGTCGTCGCTTCTTCCTTATACTCCCGGAGGTAGAACGAATGGAGGTAGCTGAAGATTGTGGAGGCGGATTCGAGCCGTTTGAAGGGATCCAGACGCAACGCATGCAGACGCGAAAGCACCTCCTCATACCAGTAGAGACAGCCTGCCAGGCTGTCCTCGGTCGCGGCGCCGGAGAGGATAAAGGCCGCCTGGATCAGGGTGAAATCATCCAGCCGCTCGTCGGCGATGTCCTCCTGCAAACGGTGCAGCAGAACAGCTTCGGCGGGCGGAGCGGAAACCTGCTGCGCCGCCCCGGCTTTCCAGAGCAGCAGCGAAAAGAACAGAGCGAGAAACAGGAGCCTGGGCAGTCCGAGGCGCCTGCAGGTCTCTCTGCAACGGCATCGCTCTCCAGTTTCCCCGTCTCTCACGGTGTTCTCTCCTATTGAATCGGAAAGAGGACAAAAATAAGGGGATCCCAAAGCATATGCGAGAGAAGGACCGGGAAGAGCTGTCCCCGCCATGCATACAGAGCGCCCCAAAAGAGGCCGCAGGTGAGGGCGGCCAGAAGCAGGACATAATTGCCGGTGGCAAAATGAACGGCCGTGTAGAGAAATGTGGCGATCAGAAAGCCCCCCCAGCGGCTGCGAGTGCCGGCAAAATGCTTTTGCACCAGCCCCCGCCAGAAAAACTCCTCGCCGAAACCGATCGGGAAGAAGAGCAGCAGTGCGACCCAGTGGGGTGCCAACTCGCCGCGGTTGCCGTAGATCGCCGCCAGATTCCGGGGCCGGTCCGAAAAGAGACCGGGCACAAGTTTCTCAAAAAGGATCAGCCCCTGGTTGCCGGCCCAGAAAATGGCGTAAAGGAGCAGCGCCGAAGCAACCCCTATCCACACATTGCTCCAGCTCCACTCCCCGCGCCTGGCAAAAGGCTCGCCAATCCAGAGGACGACCAGCGAGAGCAGGGAAGTGCTGAAGGCCATCATCATCCAGAAATTGAAGGGTTTGAGGACAAACATGATGTACCAGAGCACAAAAGCCAGGGCGATCGCGATGTAAAGAATCCATTTCCGCATGGCCGCCCTCACGACAGAAAGAAAATCCGGCAGACCAGCGCAGCACTGAAGAGCAGGCCGAAGATCAGATGGAGCTGCGCAGTGGCGGCATCAATGCCCGCAAACTGCTCGATCGGCATGTCGTTCTTGCTTCGCACGGTGCGGATGTTGCGCAGCGCCAGCGGAAAAGAGAGAAAAACCAGCAGACTCAGCCAGGTCAAACCCGCAAAAAGGATCAACAGGGGGATCAGGGCATAGGCGCCCAGGACCAGCACGTAGTACATCGTCTGGGCCCCGCGCTCGCCGATGAGTATGGGCACGGTTTTAATCCGGACGGCCTTATCAAAGGGGATATCACGCAGATTATTGCTGTGCAAAATGGCATCTACCAGCAGGGCCGCCGGAATACACCAGAGCAAGGGCTTAACGGAGAAGAGCCCGGTCTGGACCGCGTAAGAGCCCAACGGGATCAGCAGGCCAAAGGTCAGGAAGACACCGATATCTCCAAGGGCGTGGTATTTGAAATTGAACGGGGTCATGGTGTAGAAGAAACCCAGGGTAAAACCAACTGTGACCAGTGCGATGAGCAGGAGCGGATTGGCCGCTGTGAGGATCAGATAGAGCCCGATCACACCCGCCGCAGCATAGAGGATCAGCGCCCAGCGCAGCATCTCTGCCGGAGTCATCCTCTGGCTCACCAGCATGCCGCTCGAGCCGTAGGTCCCCTCGCGATCCACCCTGGTCTTGAAATCAAAATAGTCCGAAAGGGCGTTCGCTCCGGAATGGGCGAGATTGCAGCCGGCCAGGGTCAGGACGAACTTGAACCAGTCGACCTGCAGTCCGGCCACATCGATAATGGCGATCAGCAACCCGAAAACGGGCGGAAGAAGGCTAACCGTAAACGACCAGGGCCGGGTAGCAAGCAAATAGGCTTTCAGTGACGCCATGCTCTGATTCCTCACATTCTATGAACAGCCAGGTCATTCCGGCTTGCAGCCGCTCGCCAGATGGACCATCCCGAAAAAGAATCTCCTGATGCGGATATCCGCAAAGCCCGTCCGCTTGAGCAGATCGCTGAAATCGGGCACCGTTTTGAAACTGAAGATCGAGTTGAACAGATAGCGATAGGGGCCGACACGGCCAGTCAGAAGAAAACCCAGAAAGGGAAAGACCAGGGCATTATAACTCTTCAGCACCGCCTTGATCAGGAAATTTTCAGGAACGAAAAATTCGAGCACATTGAGCCTTCCGCCGGGCCGCAGCAGACGCAGCGATTCCTGCAGATCATCGGCAAGAGCGATAAAGTTGCGTACTCCGAATGCGCAGGTGATCGCCGAAAAAGAGCCGTCCGGAAAGGGCAGCAGGGAGACCGCCTGCACAACCTCGATGCGGCCCGCCCAGGCGCTGAGCTTATCCCTGCCATAACTTAACATCTCCGCAGAAGGGTCCGAACCGATCACCCTCACCCCCGGCACCGCGCGGGCAACAGCGCAAGCCATGTCCCCGGTGCCGCAGGCGAGATCCAGAACAATCCCCGCATCTGCCGCCCCGCCGAGATCGCGGCTCACCTGCTCCGCGGTCTTGCGGCGCCAGTACAGATCCATCCCCAGGGTCGCCACGTGGTTAAAAGCATCATAGCCCCTGGTGAAGGTGCCTTCGAATTTGAACCGGGTATAGTGACGCCTCCTGGCCATGGGCCTGGAACTCCCTGTTTTCAAAGCTCTTTTTCCTGGTATTTTTTCCAGACCGCATCGGCATATTCGATCACTCCGTTGACGTAAGAGTCGATCGGATTATAAGCATGAATGGCGCGGCGCCGCGCCTTCTCGCTCGCCCCGTAACCATTAGCGTGCAGATAGTTGGCTACAGAATGGATCGCATCCGGCCAGGTGCAGAGATCGATTTGGCCATCACCATCGCCATCGCGCGCGAACTGCATCGAGCTGGGCATGAACTGTACATAGCCGACCGCGCCGCCCCACGAGCCCCGCAGTCGGGCCGCCTCGACCCCCTTCTCCTTGCTCATGCGCAGCAGGGCCGCCAGATTGAGCGCGGCGCTCCGACGCAGCCGGTCAAGGCGTTTTCTCTCCGCCTCCCCGATCTTGAGCGCCGTGGTATCCGCCTCCCCCTTGATGATGAGCTCACGCACAGCCAGATCGCGGGCCTGATCCAGATAAAGAATCTGCCCGAGGAAAACGTTGACGATATAATGTTTGCCGACAAACTCACCCAGACCCGATTCCCACATCAAAATGGAAACAATATCCCTGGCTTCCACCCTGAAAAGCGCCTGCGCACTGTCCAGTTCGGCCTGATGCTGAGCGATAAATTTGGCCCCTTCCGCAATCCGCCGCGGCTTTAAGAAAACCTTGCGGTAATCCCGGTGCTCCCGGTTCTGGATGGTCACACTCTGGGGCGTGGCATATTTGATGATATTTTCGGGATAGATTTCCGGCGAGAGCCCGGTCAGCAGCAGCCTGAACTCTTCCTCCGAAACCGGCTTACCCTGCCCGGTGGTGGAGGCAAGGGATTCCAGCAGGGTGGCGACAAAGGAATTTGCAGGCTTGCCCTCCTTGAATACGGTCCGTTCTGACAACTCCCAATTGGCCGCTACCGATTGTGTCGTCGCCGATAATTCGTGGTCTCCGCATCCGGCCATCCCCAGCACCACGGCGCAAACTGTAAAAAAAACACTCATTCGCACCTTCCACTCCCTGACTCCACCCATACTGCCTCCCAAATGATGCAATCACTCATGCAAAGGATTCTTTCCACGCGTTGCTCCCGGCAGAGACCATTCAATCTGTTCCTTGATACGCATAAAACTCATGCCCTGATAGAGCGGCCTTTTGCTGATCTTGGCGATATATTCCGCAAAGGGCTCATCTACAACCTTCCCCGCGCTCATGCTGGCATGACGAAACCAGGTGCGTCCATCCCTTTTGATGACCATGAGCATATGCGCCGAAAAAATATCCGTCCTGTCCTGAATCAGGGCGACTATATCGCCGCTGCGCAGTGCCGCTTCGTGTGAGACAAGCTTGTGCAGCGGAATATAAGCCGAGCGGACCGTCCGGTCGGGGAGCAGGGCGGGCAGATCATCGATGCCCTTGCCGTGGAAAAAAGCGCCGTGACGGATCGTACGTTCCGATTCCACCACATCCTCTCCGCCGGCCTGCCGGGTGACCTCCTCCAGGCACCAGCTGTTCGCCGGCAGCCAGTCCACCATGGTGTAGTGGTTGCGCGTGGCCATGCTGATGTAGCCGCCGCGATAGCGAATGTGCTGCAGGATGTTGAACATCTCTTCATAATTGCGCGCAAGCGTCAGGGCCATGACGATCTCGCAATAGGTCATGCAATTGATCTTCTGCAGGTTGAGAAGAGGCTGCGTGTCATAGCGGCCGTTTTCACCCTCCCCTTCGCAGACCAGCAGATAGGGCGCACCGATGAAGCGCTCGGAATAATAGACCATCTTCTCCGCATTGGTCAGTCCGCGCGACGCAGTCTGACGGACATCCTGGTCGATCACCGGCAGCGGCGCCTGATAATAGAGGGGGGAATCGCCCGCCCTGAGGCAGCTCAGCAGTACAACAAATCCTATCAAAAAAGTGAGAACCGGCAGGCGGTCAGACATGGCCTTCTCCCAAAAAAGCAAAAAATCCATTTTATCATAATAAATAATTATCACCTATTTTGCAAGGAGATAATCGGCATAAAAATCACGCGTCCGCTAATAAAGGCTTCATGCCGTCAATTTTGTTTTTGCAACCATCCATTTTATGGCCGCTTATAATCTTGTGCCTATGCCCGTTGTGAAAGATTAAGCTCCCTTCCGGGAACATCCCTTGTCTGGGCATCGTATCACTCTTGTTAATTCTGACCTGAAAGTTAAATGCTTCCATTTACAAGGAGTCATGGCCATGAAATGCGCCTGGCTGGTTTTACCGCTTGCCCTCATCTCCTTCCTGCAGGGCTGCTCACGCGACGCTGCCCCCTTTGAGCCCAAGGCTGTGCCCGCCCGTCCGCTAACGGCCCATGAGATCGTCCTTGCCCGGAACAGCAACGATTTCGGCTGGCGGCTCGTGCAGAAAATGGCCGGGGAAGAGGGACAAAAAAACAGCTTCATCTCCCCTCTGAGTGTCACCCTGGCCCTGGCGATGGCTTATAACGGTGCCGGCGGTGAGACCGAAACGGCCATGCGCACCACCCTCGGATTCCCCGAACTCTCACGCGACGAGTTGAATTCCGCCCTGTCCGGACTCTCCAGCCTGTTGCTGGAGCTCGATCCCAAGGTCAAATTCCAGATTGCCAATTCCATCTGGTACCGCCAGGGCGTGCAGGTCAACTCCGATTTCATCGCTCGCAACCAGCTGGCGTACGATGCGACCGTCAAGCCCCTGGATTTCGACTCCCCCCAGGCGCCCTCCATTATCAATGACTGGGCCAGCGACAAGACCAACGGCCGCATCCCCAAAGTTATCGACAGCATCGATCCCGATTTGATGATGCTCCTCCTCAACGCGATCTATTTCAAGGGAGACTGGACCACTGAATTCGACCCTGCCGAGACCAGGCCGGACCACTTTTACCTCTCTGACAGCAGCGGGTTCCCCTGCCGGATGATGCAGTTGACCGCCGACCTCCCCTATTACGAGAACGACCTTTTCCAGGCGGTGGATCTCCCCTATGGCGACGGCAAGTTCGCCATGGCCCTCTTCCTGCCTAAAACCACTCTCGACGATCTGACCAGCCGCCTTGACAACGCCGCCTGGGAGGAGTGGCATACTCTCTTCGTACGGCAGCAAGGCACCCTCCAGCTGCCCAAATTCAAGCTCGCCTGCGATGTGACGATGAATGACGCCCTGAAAGCCATGGGCATGGCGGTCGCCTTTGACGACCACAGCGCCGATTTTTCCGGAATCAGCACTATTTGGCCGTTGTTTATCAGTTATGTGAAACACTCCTCCTTCGTCCAGGTGGATGAAGAGGGCACCGAGGCCGCCGCCGTGACGGTGGTCGGCGTCGGAACCACCTCGATCGGAGGGCCCTCCGGATTCTTCATGCGTGTTGACCGCCCTTTTCTGGCGGTAATTCATGATCATCACAGCAAAACCGCCCTCTTTGTCGGACGCATCTTTCGACCGGAATGGAATTAGGGGGTGTTGCCCAGCCGGATTGCGGGCCTCGTTCCAAGGGCGGTTCCTCAGAGCGGCCTTATACAGCAGTGTTAGATGTGTCGAAAGCGGCGGCGCCATTTTAATCGGACCAATGAATAACTCTTGTATTCCATCCCTTTTTTATTTACTTTTATTGTAATTAGTCAGCCAAACCCACTCAACCGGCAGAGAGGCGGCATGGGAAAGAGTTTTGCAGAAAAGATTCTTGGCCACAAGGCGGGCAAAAGCGTGGTTCCCGGCGAGATCGTCGAGGTCAAGCCCGATATCGCCATGAGTCACGACAACACCGCGGCGATCTCCAAGACTTTCAAGGAGATCGGCGTGGCCAGGGTTGACGATCCCAACCGGCACGTCATCGTCCTTGACCATTGTGTGCCGGCGGCCAACGAAAAATTCGCCCAGAACCACAAGGATATTCGCGCCTTCGTGGCCGAGCAGGGCATCCCGCACTTTTTCGATATCGACCGCGGCATTTGCCATCAGGTTCTGCCGGAAGAGGGCTTTGCCCTGCCCGGCTATCTGATGGTGGGCAGCGATTCCCACTCCACCACCTATGGAGCGTTCGGCGCCCTGGCCACCGGCATCGGCCGGAGCGAGATGGCGGTGATCTTTGCGACCGGGAAAATCTGGCTGCGCGTTCCGGAGACCATGAAGATCGTGATCAAGGGGAGCTTGCCCAAAGGCATTTCCTCCAAGGACGTCATGCTCAAAATCATGGGCGAACTCAGCGCCGACGGCGGGCTCTACAAATCGGTCTGGTTCACCGGCCCCGCTATCGCAGAGATGAGCGTCTCAAGCCGTATGGTGCTGACCAATATGGCCGTTGAATTCGGCGCCAAGAACGGCTATATGGAACCGGATGACAAAACCCTTGCCTTCCTCAAGGGGCGTGCGCGCGCGCCTTTCACCGTCGTCACCTCCGACCCTGACGCCGATTTCGAAAGCGTCCACGAGTTCGATGTCAGCGATCTCGAACCCCTCGTCGCCTGCCCGCACAGCGTCGACAATGTCAAACCGGTCTCCGCAGTCAAGGGCACCAAAATCGATCAGGTCTTTTTCGGCTCCTGCACCAACGCCCGCATCGAGGACTTTGAGATTGTCGCCGGGGCCCTGAAGGGTAAAAGGGTTCATCCCTCCTGCCGGATGGTGGTCATTCCCGCCTCCCGCCAGGTTTTCCTCGAAGCCCTGGCCAAAGGCTATATCCAGCTGCTCGCTGAAGCCGGCGCGACGATCGTAAATTCGGGCTGCGGCCCCTGCATGGGCAACCATGAAGGAATACTCGCCCCCGGCGAGCGGGTCCTGAGCACCTCCAACCGCAACTTCAAGGGCCGTTTCGGCTGCAAGGATTCCGAGATCTACCTGTGCAGCCCCCTCACCGCCGCTGCCAGCGCCCTCACCGGCGAGATCAGCGACTATCGTGAGCGTCTATAAGGAGAGCAGTAATGGCAAAGATCGTGGGCCGCGTCTGGAAATATGGGGATGATATCAATACCGACGTCATCTTCCCGGGCAAATATACCTACACCGTGACCGATCCCGCGGAGATGGCGAAAATCGCCATGGAGGACCTGGACGCGGATTTCGCCAAAAAAGTCCAGCCCAATGATATCGTTGTGGCGGGTAAAAACTTCGGCTGCGGCAGCTCGCGCGAGCAGGCCGCCTTTTGCCTGAAATATGCCGGTGTGGGAGCAGTGGTAGCCCGCTCTTTCTCGCGGCTCTATTTCCGCAACTGCATCAACGCGGGCCTGCCGGCCCTGACCCTGCCGGAATCGGCCGCTATCTTCGTCGCCGGTGAGAGCGTCGAGATCGATCTCAGCATGGGCACCATCCAGTGCCAGGCGGGCCTTTTCCATTTCCCCCCCCTGCCGGAGGCGGTCATCGGCATTTTCAACGACGGGGGGCTGATCCCCCACACCCGCAAGGTTTTAGGCATCGATTCCTGATCCCATGGAAAAGAGCGAAGCCTACAAGTGGGCGGCCAAACGCGTTCGCGCCCAGGTCAAGCGCCAGGTCGATCTCATCGCCACTCTGGCCAATACCGCCGCCATCCTCAAGGAGTACTTTCCCTCCTTCTTCTGGGTGGGATTCTATTTCGTGCGGGGGGAGTATCTGCTCCTCGGCCCCTTTCAGGGCCCTCCGGCCTGCGTTAAGCTCGCACTGAACAAGGGCGTCTGCGCGGCGGCGGCAGCCAGGGAAGAGACCATTCTGGTGCCGGATGTGCACGAGTTTCCGGGTCATGTGGCCTGTGACGCCCGCTCCAGATCCGAGATCGTCGTCCCGGTCCATGACGAGCAGGGCGCCCTGCGCGCCATCCTCGATGTGGACAGCGAAAGCCTCGCCGCATTCGACGACCAGGATGCCGCCGGGTTGCAGCTGATCGCCAGCCTCCTGCGCGGAGTCTGGCCTGCGGCGTAAAAAACCTGGCCGCTGCGATGGTGCCCGTTCGCCGCGCCGGCGGCGATCAATACTTCAATTTTCCGTTCCCGCCCCACCAGGGATCTGCCTGAATCCCGGGATTCGGCCATTATCAGGTGTGCATGACAAGGAGGATAAACAGATGTCCAGCAAGAGCCTTTTTTCCTGCGCCGTCATCGCCCTCGCGCTGCTGATTTCAGCGCCATCATTTGCGCAGCGCCGTTCCGGTCCCTCGTGGTCGGCTCCGAGGGGTCTGCTGGAAATCCATGCCGGCTATCTCAATCCCAAAGACCCTGCAGGCGGGATGCTGGCTGGCTGTCGGCTGGGCACTATGGTCGATGAGTCGGTCAGCATCGGCATCGGTTTTGACCTCTGGCACAAGATCTACCGGGACGAAAAAGAGGTGGCTGACGAGACCAGGCCGGACCGCAATACCAAGACCTACATGACCGAACTGGAAATTTCCGACTGGGCGATGCCCTTAACCCTTGAAATCGGCGCCAAGGTTCCCCTCTCCAGATATATGGGCTACACCGTCCGGGGCAATATCGGCTATACCTTTCTCTGGAGCAAATACAGCAACTATCTGGAGGACACCAGCACCAACCGCCGTTTCGGCGGGATCTGCTGGCAGCTCGGCGCGGGCCTCTATTCCGAAATCGGTTCACGCTCGACCCTGGTCGGCGATATCTTTTACAACAGCAGCGAGGTCAGCAGCGAAGTCACCACAAGCGAAGCCGGACTGCCGATCTTTGAACGCGTCGACCTGGCTGGCTTTGGTCTGCGCATCGGTGTGATAATCGATATGCGCTGAACCTCGGGGCCGCAGCGGCCGGGCGAAGCGGCCGCATTCACCTCTGACCCCTCGCAATGCTTATGGAAAGAAGAGTCTCTTTCGGCTTGAGCCATGGCCTCACCCCCATGGTCCGCATCCTGCTCATCATCAATGCCGCCATCTATGCTCTCCAGCTCCTCTGGCCGCACCAGGGACCGCTGTCGCCTCTGATCCAGTGGTTTGCCCTCTGGCCGCCCAGGGTGCTGCACCAATATGCCCTCTGGCAGATCTTCACCTACGCGTTTCTGCATGGCGGCATCATCCATCTCCTCTTCAATCTGTTCACCCTGTGGATGTTCGGTTGCGATGTCGAGCGGGTTCTGGGCGGCAAAAAATTTATCCTCTTCTATCTGATATCCGGTGTGGGCGCAGGGTTGTGCCATCTCCTTTTCAACGCCCACAGCCCGGTGCCGGTGATCGGCGCATCCGGGGCGATCTATGCACTTCTGGTCGCCTTTGCCCTTCTTTTCCCGGACCGTGTGATCACACTGCTCCTCTTTCTGGTCCTCCCGGTCCAGGTGAAAGCGAAATATCTGGTGGCCATCTTTATCGCCATTTCGCTTGTCTCCGGCATCGAGAGTAATCTTTTCGGCTATCAGGACGGCGTGGCGCATCTCGCCCATCTCGGCGGGGCTTTGACTGGATTTATTCTTCTGCGTGGCGGCAGAATGATCGGAGATCTGCTCTTCGAAACGCGCAAACGGAGCGCGTGGCGGCGCATGGCCGAACACAACCGCACCCGGGCCCGCGATAAGGCCGAACGGGACGAAATCGACCGCCTGCTAGACCGCATCAACGAGGTCGGCTACGACTCCCTCTCCCGTGAAGAAAAAAAGACCCTGCTCAAGAACAGCAAGAAAATGAAGGATGGATGACAACTCGCATGCTGCGGCTGACTGATCGGCCCCACGGAAAGCACCTCCTGCGCTGGCTGGCCATCGCCCTTCTCCTCGCGCCGGCAACCCGGCTCCAAAGCAGGGAGATCGTGATCAGGGATAACAACTCCCGGGCCGCGATCGGCCACCTCTCCACCATTCAGGCCGGCCGCTACGAATTCATTCCGCTGAGCGCCTTTGCCGAAGCAATCAAGATCCCCAGCGCGATCAACTCGAGCCGCAAACAATTCATCCTGCAGACACCCCACAACCCCGTCGTCGTTCATGCCATCAATCCCTTTGTCCGCGTCGGCAACGAGTGGCGGCAAATGCCCATCGCCGCCCTCATCCTCGATGGGGAATATTATGCCCCGGCTGTCTACTTTCTCGAAATCATCCAGGACGCCCTCCCCTTCAGGCTGGAGTATCTCTCCGGCGAAGCCACCATCCTGATCACCCGGAGCCATATGGGGGTTGGCGGCATCCAGATCGACGATATGCAGAACGGCACCCTGATTCGCATCTCGCTCAACCAGCCGATCAACGCCTCCAACCTCTTCCTCAGCGAAACCAACGGATGGCTCTACGCGGATCTCTATGGTGGCAATATCGGGGATTTCAAGGCCGCCGCAGCCCGTAAAAACACCCGGACCATCGACCGCATCAGCACCATCCAGCTCTCCAGAGATACGGCGCGGCTGGGCTTCAGGCTGCTCAAAAAGGTGAAGGAGAGGGAGGTAAAAGTCATTACCTCGCCACCGGAGATCCAGATCTCGCTGCGCACCCATGAGGAGGTGCCGGCGGCGCTGCTGGACGAACTGGAGAGGGAGCGGGAAAAGTGGAAAATCGACCTGATCGTTATTGACCCGGGGCACGGCGGCAAGGATCCCGGAGCCCTGGGCGCAAGTGGAACCAGAGAAAAGGATTTCACCCTCAAGATCGCCAAGGAGATCAAGAGAATTATCGAACGCGAGCTCAGGATCAGGGTGATCATGACCCGGGAAACCGATAAATTCATCCCCCTGGTGGACCGCGGCAAGATCGCCAATCGAGCGGGTGGCAAGCTCTTTATCAGCATTCACGCCGATTCCAATCCCAAAAAGAGCCTGCGGGGTCATACCGTCTATTTTATGGGCCCGGCCAAGACGGAAGAGGCGCGCCGGGTGGCCCAGTTTGAAAACTCGGTGATCAAATTCGAGGATTCCAACAGCAAGTACGCCAACCTCTCCGAAACCGCCTTCATCCTCGCTGCCAACGCCCAGAACAGCTACAACAAGGAGAGCGAAGAGTTCGCGGCCATCCTCGACCGGGAAATGAGATCACGTCAGCAGGCCGACGGCTTCGGCGTCCGTCAGGCCGGCTTTTACGTCCTGCACGGAACCTCCATGCCCAACATCCTGCTTGAAACAGCTTTCATCTCCAACAAGTCGGACGAAAAAATACTTGGCACCCGCAGCTTTCAGACCAGCGTGGCCGAGGCGGTCTGCGAAAGCGTCCGGCAATTCAGAAACCACTACGAAAACGCCCTATAGTCTCCGGTGCTTGCCCTGCCAGCTGTCGCGCCGTATCAACTCCTCTTCGATCGCCCTGCGAACCTGATGTTTCGCCAGCGCCCAGCGCGGCGCTATCAGCATAGCCTCCGGCGCTTCCGCCGTCAGCCTCTGCATCACCATCTCCGCCGGCATTCTTTCGATGAAATCAGCCGCCAGAGCAGCATACTCAGCCAGGGTCAGCTCCCTGACCCGCCCTGCCTGGTGCCAATCCGCCAGCACTGTTCCCTCCAGAATGAGCAGGGGATGAAGCTTGATCTCGTGAACAGGGGAAGCGGCCACAGCATCAGCGGTGGCCAGCATCATCGCCTTATCCTCCCCGGGCAGCCCGAGGATGAGATGCGTGCAGATCCGCAGCGGCAGAGCGCTCAGGGATGCGATGGCGGCAGCATAGTCAGCGTAGGTATGGCCGCGGTTGATCGCCCGCAGGGTCTGATCATGACTGCTCTGCAGGCCGAGCTCGATCCAGAGATCGGTCCGCTTCGACATCTCTGCGATCAGGGCTATGACCTCCTCTCCCAGAACATCGGGGCGGGTCGCGATGTCGAGCCCGACTACCCCGGGAAACGAAAGCGCCCTCTCGTAGAGGGCGCGAAGATGCTCGACCGGAGCATGGGTGTTGCTGGAGGTCTGAAAATAGATGATGAACTTGTCGATGCCCTGACGCTCATGGGCGCTGCGCATCCCCTCCTCGATCTGCACGGCCACGTCGATATCCAGCCTTGACTGCATGCGCGAAAAACTCTCCATGCGGCAGTAGATACAGCCGCCGCGGCCCACTGTGCCGTCGCGATTGGGGCAGGTCAGGCCGGCATCCACCGGGACCTTCCAGACCCGCCCGCCATAGCGCCCGCGCAAATAGCTGGAAAACGTGCGATAGCGTTCGACCGGATCAGCCAACCACAACCTCGCCTTTTTTCACCACAACTTTGACGTGATTCTCCCCGAAAAAATAGGGGATCATGCGGTAACTCGGGGAATCGAGCAACAGAAAATCGGCCTGCATGCCAGGCGCCAGCCTGCCGATATGCGGGCGGTCAAGTCCCCACGCCGCATTGACGGTGAGGGCGACGAGAGCTTCAGCCGTCGTCATGCGCATTTGTGTGCAGGCGAGCGCGTAAATCAGCTGCATATTGAGACACATGCAGCTGCCCGGATTGAAATTGGAGGCCAGGGCGACGATCGCCCCCTCTTCGATCAGCCGCCGCGCCGGCGGATAGCCATAATGGAGAAAAAGCGACACCCCCGGCAGCAGAGTGGCGACACAGCTTGAATCGGCCAGCTGGACGATCTCCTCCGTACTGATCTGCTCAAGATGATCGACCGAACGCGCTCCCATCTTCAGGGCCAGCTGCACCCCGCCGTTGCTGCTGAGCTGATCCGCGTGGAGCCGGAGTTTCAATCCCTCCCTTTTCGCGGCCGCCAGTATGGCCCGGGTCTCATCCAGTCCGAAATAGCCTCCCTCACAAAAGACATCACAGTATTCCGCCTTGCCCTGCACGTGCGGCAGCATCTCGATCACCCGCTGCGTCTGCTCCTGTGCACTCATCCCCGGCGGTATGGCATGGGCCCCCATGAAGGTTGGCACCAGCTCGACCGGCTGCCTCAGCCCGAGTTCGGCAATCACCTCGAGCATCTTGAGCTCGTTCTCCAGGTCGAGCCCATATCCGCTCTTGATCTCCATGGTAGTGGTGCCATGCGCAAGCGCACTGCGGAGATAGTGTTGACCGATCTCGATCAGCTCGGCAGGCGTGGCCCTGCGCGTGGCATCCACCGTACTGATAATGCCTCCCCCCGCAGCGGCGACCTCCTGATAGCTCGCACCGGCGATTTTGAGATCAAATTCATCCTCCCGCCGTCCGCCAAACACCAGATGGGTATGACTGTCAACAAATCCGGGGATGACCGCGCCGCCGCCGGCATCGAGAAGCTTCGGATCGTCGTTGATTTCCCGCTCGACCTCCGCCCGCGGACCGATGGCCTGGATCACCCCGTCCCGCGCATAAATCGCCGCCGACTCCTGTATCGACAACTCCCGCATCCTGCGCCCGCGCGCCGGACTCGCAGCACCGCTGACCGCCTGCGCAATATTAACTGCCAGCAGAGAGGACATCCTCACACCTCCTTCTCAACGTCGCTTGATGATGACCAGCGTGACATCATCCTCCCACGCCGCAGAACCGCCGAATTCATACACATGAGCGAAGGTCTTATGCAAGAGATCGTTGGCGTCAAGGTGCTGGTTCTCGATGATCCACTCGGTCAGCCGCTCGACTCCAAACATCTCCTCTTCTTCATTCTGACGCTCGGTGATGCCATCACTGTAGAGCACTAAAACCGCCCCGCTCTCCAGATGAGCGTAATCGCGATGCAGATCGATTTCCGGCAAAAATCCCAGCGTTGTGCCGGTGGCCGCAAGTCTCTTCACCTTCCTGCCATGCACCAGCAGCGGTCCGGGATGACCGGCGTTGACAAAAAAAAGATGCCCGTCACCCTCCATCTCCGCGACGAAAAGCGAGACATAATTGGCTGCATAGGTGCTGCGCAGAATGACCTTGTTCAAGGTCTTGACCGTGTGAACTGTGCGCAGCTCCAGCGAAAGCCCCATGCGCAAACCGATGACCACATCGCGCATCAGCAGCGCCGCCGGCAGGCCGTGCCCGCTTACATCCCCGATCGAAACCCCAAGGGTCCCATCCTTAAGCTCGAAATAATCGAACATGTCGCCGCCAACCAGCTCCGCCGGCTGACTGAAACCGGCGATATCGTAATCGCTCAGCTTGGGCGACTTTTGCGGCAGCAGACTCTTCTGAATCTCAACCGCCTGCTCCAGCCGCACCCCGATGGCATCCGAAAAAAAACGGTAGTTGAGGCTGGTGCGCACCGAATTGAGAAAGAGATTGATCTCCTCTCTCTCCCAGCCATCATTCAAGGCAAATACCACCAGCCACTGCCGCTCCGGGCTGTGCACCCAGATGGCCGCATGACTCTGGAGGGACGGCTGCGCAAGAACGTAAAACTGACTGTTCAGGAATTCCGAATCGTAGATGTAGCTGCGGTTGCGGGAGGCCAGCTGCACAACCTCAGATTCTATGGGCAGTTCCTCGACATAGCCATGTTCTTTCGTCCCTTCCTCCGGATAGCTGAGAACGAAGAGGTCATCCAGCAGCACATAGTAACGGCCATCAGCGATGTGCAGGCGCTGCTGAAATTTGTCCGCCAGCGCCTGGAGGATGGTCGGCAAAAACTGCTCGCCCTTCTCCTCGATGCGGATCATGGCCAGAAGGGCATCCAGCTCGCGATAAAATACCTTGGGATCGGTCATAGAATCAGCTTCTCCGTTGAGAGAGCATCGGCATTTTGATGCCCATTTGCCCGGCGGCGTTCACGGCCATATCATAGCCCGCATCGGCATGCCGCACGACACCCATAGCGGGATCAGTGGTGAGCACACGCTGCAGCCGTTCGGCAGCTGCGCGCGTGCCATCGGCCACGATCACCATCCCCGCGTGAATCGAGTTGCCGATGCCGACGCCGCCGCCGTGATGGATCGAAACCCAGCTCGCCCCGCCCACGGCGTTGAGGAGTGCGTTGAGGATGGGCCAGTCAGCGATGGCATCGCTGCCATCGCGCATTTTTTCAGTCTCCCGGTTGGGCGATGCGACCGAACCGGCATCGAGATGGTCGCGGCCGATGACAATCGGGGCCTTGACCTCGCCGGAGGCGACCAGATCATTAAAAACCGCTCCCATTCTGGCGCGCTCGCCATACCCCAGCCAGCAGATGCGTGAAGGCAACCCCTGAAATTGCACCTGTGCCTGCGCCTTGGTGATCCAGCGTCTGAGGGCTGCGTTCTCCGGAAAGGTACGCAGCAGCGCGGCATCTGTGGCAAGAATATCATCGGCCTCTCCACTCAAGGCCGCCCAGCGAAAGGGTCCCTTACCGAGGCAGAAGAGCGGCCGGATGTACTCCGGCACAAAACCGGGAATATCAAAGGCATTCTTCAATCCATTCTCCTGGGCCTCGCCGCGGATGTTGTTGCCATAATCAAAGGTCACCGCGCCGGCCCGCTGCAGCGCAAGCATCGCCTCGACATGGCGCACGATCGACTGACGGGCCATCTTCTTGTAACGCTCGGCGTCCTCGATCCTCAGCGCCAAAGCTTCCTCATAGGCCAGACCATGCGGAACATAACCGTTGAGGACATCATGCGCGGAGGTCTGATCGGTGAGAACATCCGGGACGATGTTGCGCCTCACCAGCTCCGGCAGCACATCCGCAGCATTGGCGAGCAGTCCGACCGAAAGCGGCTCCTTGCAGTCGCGCGCCCTGGTCACCCGTTCAAGCGCTTCATCCAGGCTTTCGTACATCACATCCAGATAGCGGGTCTCCAGCCTGCGCTCCATCCGGTGACGATCAACCTCGAAGCAGAGACAGGCCGCGCCATTCATGGTCGCGGCCAGGGGCTGGGCACCGCCCATGCCGCCAAGACCGGCGGTGACCAGCAGCCGCCCCTCCAGGGTGCCACCAAAATGACGCTCTGCACAACTGGCAAAGGTCTCAAAAGTCCCCTGCAGGATTCCCTGCGAGCCAATATAGATCCAGCTGCCAGCGGTCATCTGACCATACATGGTCAAACCCAAACCCTCAAGGCGGCGGAACTCGTCCCAGGTCGCCCAATGGGGAACCAGCATCGAATTGGAGATCAGCACGCGCGGGGCGTTTTCATGCGTTTTAAAGACGGCGACCGGTTTCCCCGACTGCACCAACAGGGTTTCGTCGTTTTCGAGCTCCCGCAGTGTCTGCACTATGGCGTGAAAACACTCCCAGTTGCGCGCTGCTTTGCCGGTCCCGCCATAGACGACCAGCTCCTGGGGATTTTCTGCAACCTCCGGATCAAGATTGTTCATCAGCATGCGCAGGGCGGCTTCCTGAATCCATCCCTTGCAGCTCAATTGAGCGCCTCGCGGGGCGCGAATCACACCATTCATCCTGACATCCTTTTTCATGAGTGGCCGGATCCGGCTCGATCCGAGCCGTTCCGCAAGTTTTTACCCCCATTGCGCAACAAGTTAGATATTTTTTCCTTGGGAAGCAAAATAATTTCCTCCCCGGAAAAAGCTGTCAGACCCGCAAAAATCGCCGCAGAATATGGTACAAGTTGATCTTTTTTTTCTTATATTCTGCTCACATGCAATTCGACCAATCAAGGAAACAGATATGACCGTCAAACTCCGCCATTTTGAAACCCTGGCCCTCCATGCCGGCGGGCCGGCCGATCCGGCCGCCTCTTCACAAGCGGTTCCGGTCCATCGCACCAGCGCCTACCTCTTCCGCGATTCGGCCCACGCCGCCAATCTCTTCGCACTCAAGGATATGGGTCAGATCTATACCCGCCTCGGCAATCCCACCCAGGATATACTCGAACAGCGCATGGCCGCCCTCGAAGAAGGCGCCGCGGCTCTTGCCGTCGCCTCAGGCACCTCGGCGATCTTTTACGCTGTGATTAATATCTGCGCTGCGGGGGATGAAATCGTCGCCGCCCGCAACCTCTACGGCGGCACCTACACCATGTTCGATACCATCCTGCCTCAGTTCGGCATCCGCTGCCATTTCGTCGATCCGTCCGATCCGGACCAGTTCGAAAAGGCGATCAACGACCGCACCCGGGCTCTCTATGCCGAGACCATCGGCAATCCCGGCCTCGACGTCATCGATCTTGAAGCGATCGCCGCGGTAGCCCAAAGACACCATCTCCCTTTCATCGTTGATTCCACCTTCACCACACCGTGGCTCCTGCGCCCCCTTGAACATGGTGCCGACATTGTTTGCCATTCGCTGACCAAATGGCTGGGCGGCCATGGCACCGGCATCGGCGGCATCGTCATCGACAAAGGTACCTTCGACTGGAGCGACCAAAAGTTCACCCTCTTCAACCAGCCCGATCCCGGCTACCACGGACTGCGCTATGCCCATGATCTCGGCGACCTCAATCCTCTCGCCTTCATCATGCGGCTGCGCCTGGTGCCTCTGCGCAACCTCGGGGCCTGCATATCACCCGACAACGCCTGGATCTTCCTCCAGGGGCTGGAAACCCTCGCCCTGCGTATGCCGCGCCATTGCGAAAACGGTCTTGCCATCGCAGAATTCCTGCAGCGCCACCCGGCGGTCGCCTGGGTGCGCTACCCCGGACTGCCGGGCGATCCAAGCCATGCCGTGGCAAAAAAATACCTGCCGAGGGGCTTCGGCGGCATGGTAGTCTTCGGCATCAAGGGGGATGTGCGTGCCGGTGCCGCCTTCATCGACAGCCTCAGGCTCTTCTCCCACGTCGCCAACGTCGGCGACGCCAAAAGCCTCGCCATCCATCCGGCGAGCACGACCCACTCCCAGCTCAGTGAAAACCAGCGCCTGGAAGGAGGCATCACTCCCGACCTCATCCGCCTCTCCATCGGCCTCGAGCACTCCGATGACCTCAAGGAAGATCTGGAACAAGCCCTCGCGCAGGCGGTCAAATGGTGACAACGGCCCTCCCCGCTGATTCTGCCGGCCTGGTCGAAAGACACTATTTCACTTTCGCCGCCCCCCCTGAGGAGATGCTGCTGGACTGCGGCCGACGGCTGGGGCCGGTTACCCTCGCCTACGAAATCTATGGTGAACTCAATGCCGCGCGCGACAACGCCATTCTCATCCTCCACGCCCTCTCCGGAGACGCCCATGCCGCCGGCTGGCACCATCCCGACGACCACCGGCCGGGATGGTGGGACTATATGATCGGCCACGGCCGCCCGTTTGATATCGACAAATATTGCGTCATCTGCACCAACGTCATCGGCGGCTGCCAGGGCTCCACCGGCCCCTCTTCAACAGATCCCGGGACCGGCTATCCCTATGCCATGAACTTTCCGATGGTTACAATCGCCGATATGGTGCGCGCCCAGCTGCGTTTCATCGACCACCTTGGCATCGACCGGCTCCTCTGCGTGGTCGGCGGCTCCATGGGCGGCATGCAGGCCCTCCAGTGGAGCATCGCCGCACCGGAACGGGTCGCCTCCGCCATCCCCATCGCCACCACCTGCCATCAAAATGCCATGCAGATCGGCTGGGACGAGGTCGGCCGCCAGGCTATCTATGCCGACGCTGACTGGTGCGGCGGCGACTACCTACGCCAGGGGAAAAGTCCGGCCAAAGGGCTGGCCACCGCGCGCATGCTCGCCCACATCACCTACCTGAGCGAAGAGTCAATGCGCCGCAAATTCGGACGCACCCTGCGTGAAAAAGAGCACTATGGCTACGACTTGGGGATCGACTTTGAGGTGGAGAGCTATCTCCGCCATCAGGGGGAGATCTTTGTCGCCCGCTTCGACGCCAACTCCTACCTCTATATCACCAAGGCCATCGACTACTTCGACCTCGCCCGCGATTATGGTTCACTCGACGAAGCCTTCAGGAAGGTCCAGGCGCGCTATCTGATCCTCTCCTTTACCTCGGACTGGCTCTACCCCACCTCCCAGTCTCTCGAACTGCTCCACGTCCTGCAGGCAAACAAAAAAGCCGTGACCTTCAGGGAATTGAACACCTGGTATGGTCACGACTCTTTTCTGCTCCCCAATCCCGAGATGATGCGGACCATCGCCGACTTTCTCGGTGAAGTCCATGCCGCCCGGCATGCGCCGGCCCGTTAATAACTACCCCTGACCCTCCTATGCCCTGCCAATGAGCAGGGCAAAGGGATCATCCGTCCTCAAAGCCTCCCGCACCAGAAATGGCTCACCATAGCGAGCGCCGATCCGCCCGCCCCAGTATTCCGCCCGCGCGTAGATCGTGCGGAAATATTCGGGGCTGCTGATGTGGGTCTTATCCTCGTCATCAACAACCACGTCCGGATTGAATACCTGCGATTTGTAGGCGCGGATCGCCTCCAACCTGGTCTCGAAAACATCCGAGATATCGACCACAAATGACGGGGTGAAATGATAGTGCTCGCAGTAATACGCCACCCGCCCCGGGCGGAATGCGGCCTCACCGGTCTCGATCTTTTTCAGGCCGGCGAAAAATGCCGCCTCGCGCACCAGGTGAGAGCAGTGGGCGTGATCGGGATGACGCGTCTCCCAGTAGGGCGCAAAGAGCAGAGCAGGCCGCCATGCCCGGATTTCCCGAATCACCTTGAGCCTGTTCTCTTCACTCTCGCTGACACCGCCATCCGGAATGTCGAGCATCCTGTGCATCGCCAGGCCCATAATCGCGGCTGAGGCGGCAAACTCGCTGCTCCGGATCTCCGGCGTCCCGCGCGTTCCCATTTCGCCCCGAGTCAGGGAGATCATCCCCACCCTATAGCCCTGCTGCGCAAGTTTGATGATTGTGCCACCCGCCATCAACTCGACATCATCGGGGTGGGCTCCGAAGGCGAGAACATCCAGCACCTGTTCCATATTCACCTCAGCTAGATTTCCAGTATACAATGTCCGGGATTCGCTTCGTCGATGGTCCGGTAGAGCTGATCGATCAGGCCCCGGCCATGACGGCACAGGAAGGGCACGGCATTCAGCTGCCGCTCTTGTAAAATGCCGCCCGGGAGGAGCGCTGCCGTCAGGGCAGCGATCTGGGTGTGGCCTGAGCTCTCTCTGCTCTCTGCTGCGCGCACCACCTTCTGCTCGAGTTGGCGGAGTGTATGCAGCAGCTGCTGCAGGCTCTTCTCGGCCGGGATCTGCAGCGTCTGGTCAAGAGCAGTGATGCGCCCCAGGAGGACGGACCAGCGCTGCTCGATCAGCCCTTCGAGTTCCCCAAACTCCCCGGCCAGATCCGCCGGTACCAGTTTTTCACGCAGAGCGGCCAGTATTGCCTCCGGCTGCCTCACCATCTCCAGCGCATCGATGCCGAAACGCTCCAGCGTGCGCCGGCTCCTGCCCTCCACCAGGGTAAAACCAGCCCGCGGTACGACCAGGGGCATGGGCAGTCCGAAACCGGTATATACTCCCTTGAGCTGCGCCCAATAGGCGATCTCCCCGGGGCCGCCGACATAGGCCAGGGTCGGCAGCAGATAATCCTCGAAAAGAGGACGCAGTGCCGCCTTTGGGCTGAGCTGCTCGGGAGCGGCCAGGAGATCATCGACAGTGAGAATTTCGCCGGTGTGAAGGTTGCGATACCCTCCCTCCGCCTGCTCCAGACTGTGACGGCCGTCGCGCAGCAGGAACAGGGCCGGGCGCAGGGGATGAACCGGCAGCTGGATATGATAACCGGAGGCCTGCAGCTCCTCATTAACGATCTCCATCCGCTCCACCGTGACCTGCTCTTCCAGCTCGCCCCTGAACAGAGGAGCGGCAAGCCGTTTGAGCTCTGGATCGGCTGGGTCCAGGAATACCATCCCCAGCTCTCCGAGCAGACGGGCATACCAGCCCGTGAAGGCACTGGCAAAACCGGCTCCCTCACGGTAGCAGGAGGCCAGGAGGGCGATGATCTCCGCCTTGAACCCGGAATCCGTTACCGAAGCAGCCAGCTCCTGGAGAACCGCTTCTATTCCAATATCAAGCGTCACACTGCCGACCGGGGCGCGTTCTCCCAGCCCGGCGGGGCTGTATATAGCCTTTTTATAATGCTGCCCCCCCTCCAGATAGCCGGCACCCTGCACCTCGATGAAATCATGGTCTTCGGAGACGACATAAAAAACCGGCACCACCGGTTTTCCCAGCCGGCCGGACCAGTAGCGCGCCAGCTTGCAGGTCGTGAGGGCTTTATACAGGGTATAAAGGGGGCCGCCGAAAAGTCCGGCCTGCTGCCCGGTGACGATGGCCAGCGCATCGGGCGAGGCCAGCGCCGCCAGGGCGGCCATGCTCTGCGGGCCGGCGTTGAGCTGTTCTTGTTGCCTGCGCAGGGCCTCGATCACGCGGCGGCGGTCTGCGCGGGTGGCCCGCTGCACCTCCTCCGCCTTGTGCAGCCAGACCTCCGGCTCTCTATAATCACCAGCGAAAAATCCGGCCGCTCCGGGCGCGTGCGTGCTATAGTCCGCTGCAATCCGGTTCATGCCCGGCAGCTGCTCCGGTGGGACGACGATTTTCGGATTCACATGCCTCCGCAACGATTCTGGGTGACGGTAATGACAAATAACGATTAATTTAACAATTCGCCGCGCAAAGTCAAATTCATTTCAGGCTGCGCAGCTGGCAAAAGAGCTGCATGGATAAATGATGGCCCCCGGCGGCAGTGCGGGATTAAACCGTTGCACTTGACGCTAATCATTCGTAAATTTCATGTAAATACAGCCTTTAATCGACAAGGAAAAGAATCTTGCAGGCCATCCTCTTCGACCTCGACGGCACGCTCGTCCATACCGCGCCCGACGTCCACCGCGCCATCAATTACGCTCGGGGCGAGCTCGGCCTGCCCCCACTCTCCCTGGCGCAGGCTCTCAAGGCCATCGGCCCCGGATCCGACCGTTTCGCACAGACCGTCCTCGGCGATGAACACGCCCACCTGCTCGAGGGCTATCTCGAAATCTTCCGTCCCTACTATCTACAAATCTGCGCCGAGAACAGCCGCCCCTTTCCCGGCATCGTCGAGCTCCTTGAGGCCCTGAGAAGCTACCGCCTGGCTGTGGTGACCAACAAACGGCTGGTGCAGAGTCAGGCCTTGCTCGAAACCATCGATCTTATGGACTATTTTGATCTACTGGTCGGACCTGAGCTGGTTGACCATATCAAACCCGCCCCCGATATGATCCACTATGCTCTTGACCAGCTCGGCCTTGCCCCCGACCAGGCCCTGATGGTTGGCGACACCGACAACGATCTCCTCGCTGCCCGGGCGGCCGGCGTCACTAACTGCGCCGTCACCTGGGGCTATTCCGATACCGATTTCATCCGTTCTCTCGCGCCGGACCATCTCATCGACAAGCCCGATGAGCTGCTGCCTATTCTGGCCAGCTTCAACCATCAACCGCAGAAGTAGATTGGCGATGAACATCCTCGGCCTATCCTGCTTTTACCATGACAGCGCTGCAGCCCTCATCCGGGACGGAGAAATCGTCGCCGCCGTTCAGGAGGAACGCTTTTCGCGCATCAAACACGATCATGATTTTCCCCGCCAGGCCATCGGCTGCTGCCTGCAGCAGGCCGGCCTGTCGGTTGCAGATATCGATTACATCGTATTTTACGAAAAACCCCTGATCAAATTCGAGCGGATCCTCGAAACCTATCTCGGCTATGCCCCCCTCGGCCTGCGCAGCTTTCTGATGGCCATGCCCCTCTGGCTCAAGAAAAAACTCTGGATCCCCGACCTGATCCGCAAGGAGCTCGGCTACCAGGGCGAGATCCTCTTCACGGAGCACCATCAGGCGCATGCCGCGGCCGCTTTTTTCCCCTCGCCCTTCACCGAAGCGGCTATACTGACCATGGATGGCGTGGGCGAATGGGCTACCACCTCATGGGGCAGCGGCCGCGCCAGTCAAATCGACCTCAAGGCCGAAATCCATTTTCCTCACTCACTCGGCCTCCTCTACTCAGCCTTTACCTACTACACCGGCTTCAAGGTCAATTCCGGCGAATACAAGGTGATGGGACTCGCCCCTTACGGTGAACCCCGCTACGTCCAGACCATCCTCGACCACCTGATCGATATCAGGGAGGACGGCTCCTTCCGTCTTGATATGAAGTGGTTCAATTACGGGGCGGGACTCACCATGACCAGCCGCCGCTTCGACAAGCTCTTCGGCGGCCCCCCGCGCAAGCCGGAAACTGCGCTGACACAGCGGGAAATGGATCTCGCCCGCTCCGTGCAGGAGGTGACCGAGATGATCATGCTGCGCGCCGCCAACCACGTCCATCAGCAAACCGGGAGCAAAAACCTCTGTCTGGCCGGCGGCGTCGCCCTCAACTGCGTCGGCAATGGCCGCATCCTGCGCGAGGGTCCCTTTAAAAAAATCTGGATACAGCCCGCCGCAGGGGATGCCGGCGGCGCCCTCGGCGCGGCCCTCTTCGCCTGGCATCAGATCCTCGGCAACCAGCGCCCGCCGCGCGGGATCCACGACCACCAGAAAGGCTCGCTGCTCGGCCCCGAATTCAATGACGGAGAGATCCTTGCCTTCCTGGAGGAGAACAAACTCCCCTTCCGCAAAATGTCAACCCCGCAGCTGCTGGAACGGGTCTCCGATCTCATTGATTCCGGACAGGTCATCGGCTGGTTCCAGGGACGTATGGAGTTCGGGCCGCGCGCACTCGGAAGCCGGTCGATCATCGGCGACGCCCGCTCCCCGGAAATGCAGTCGCGCATGAATGTAAAAATCAAGTTTCGCGAGAGCTTTCGCCCCTTCGCCCCGGCTGTGCTCGAGGAAGAGGCCGCTGCCTGGTTCGAGATCGAGCAGCCCAGCCCCTACATGCTGCTGACGGCCTCCGTCCACAAAGACAAACGCCGGGCTGTGACCGCAAAAGAAAAAAAGCTCTGGGGCATCGACAAGCTGCAAGTCGTCCGCTCCCAAATCCCCGCCGTCACGCATGTGGATTACTCCGCGCGCCTCCAGACGATCACCGCCCGCGAGCATGGACTCTTTTACCGCCTGGTAAAGCAGTTTTTTCTAAAAACCGGCTGCCCGGTGATCATTAACACCTCCTTCAATGTGCGCGGGGAACCGATCGTCTGCACCCCTGAAGAGGCCTGGCGATGCTTCATGCGCACAGGGATGGACTTTCTGGTACTGGGCCATTTCCTGCTGGACAAGAAGGAACAGCCCCCGCTGAGCGGGGATTCGGACTGGAGAAAATCATATGAGCTGGATTGAGGATATCCGGGAAGGCCTTCAGCAGCTGCCGCAGGATGACAGGGGCCTGCAGCACTTCGCCGCACTCTTGACAACGCTGCTGCTCCTGGCCGCAGCGTGGCTTTTTTTCATCAGACGGGACGCCGGTACGACCTTGTGGTTCGTCCTGGCCATCCTGCTGCTCATCGCCCTCGCTCTTCTCCGCCCCCGCCTGCTCCGTCCGCTCCATACCGGCTGGATGGCCCTGGCTCTCACCCTCGGCGCTCTGGTCTCCCGCCTGCTCCTCACTCTCTTCTATTACCTGGTCGTCACCCCCATCGCTCTGATCCTCCGGCTTATCGGCAAGGACTCGCTGCAGCGGAAGATAAAAAAAGAGGGCGCCAGCTACTGGATCCGGCGCCCCGAGAAAGAGATGAAAAAAGAGGACTATAAGCGGCTATTTTAATGCTTCATTCTTCATAGATCAGATTATTCTCCGCTTCGGCCAGACGGGGTCGCACCTTGTCCTTCTCCGACAGAATCAGCTTTCCCGGCATGATCGGCCATTCAATGCCGATCTCCGCATCATTCCAGATGATTCCCCGATCATATTCCGGCGCATAAAAATCGGTGCACTTGTACATGAACTGCGCGTGTTCGCTCAGGACGTAAAAGCCATGGGCGAAGCCCGGCGGAATGTAGAGGGCTTTTTTGTTCTCTTCCGACAGTTCCACACCCACCCAGCGGCCGAAATAAGGCGATCCCCGCCGGATATCCACAGCCACATCGAATACACAGCCCTGCGTGACGCGCACCAGCTTGCCCTGAGCATGGGGACGGAGCTGGTAATGCAGTCCGCGCAGCGTCCCCTGAGCCGAACTGCTGATGTTATCCTGAATGAACGGGACCGTCAGCCCCAGTTCGTGAAAAACCTTCTGGTTGTAACTCTCGATAAAATATCCGCGCGCGTCGGCGAATACATCATATTCGATCAGCAGCAGCTCGGGTATGGCACAGGGTACAAATTTCACGTCTCGTCTCCATTCTGGAAAATCCTGCCCTCTTCTCTCTCTTCATCGATGCGCAAGACTCCGCTGCCTGCGACAGAGCGCATTGAATCTGCCGATGCGCACGAAATCACAAGATACAGATGCTGGGTGGCGGTGATTTGCCGGGCCTTGAGCAAAAAATGGTATTTTCGAAAAAGGCCGGCTAAAAGTTCTTCCTGGTGGATATATACGGGTGATCCGAGCAGCCTGCGGAAACGGGCATGCCAGCCCGCCGGAGTGACCGTCAGCAGCAGGTGCCCTTCGTGCGCCAGAAGACGCGCTGCTTCGCGGAGGAGGGGTTCAGGGTCGCGGCAATACTCGGCCACGCCGATGGCCAGGAGGAGGCCAAAACGGTCCGGGCGCAGCGGCAGCGCGGCCAGATCGGCGCACAATGCCCGTTGCGCCTCTGCATATCGGCTTGCGCGCACCAGCCGGTGGGAACGGTCGACTCCGAGGCAGGGTTCCGTCCGCAGCCGGGCGGGAGCCGATCCTGTCCCGCAGCCGAGGTCGGCCATCCAGCGGCGCGAAGCGGGGACCATGGCCAGCAGGCGCGCCGCCGCGTCATGCTCTCTGCGGCTGATCGTCCGCAGGGGCCAGCGCCTCCGGCCCCACTGCAGCAGGCGCAGCATGCCGGCCCGGGCGAGCTCCCCGCCGCCTGCACCTCTATGTGGGATCGATGAAAAGATCAACGTGGGCGAACTTTTCCACATCGACCAGTCCGCGGTCCGTGAGCTTCAGGCGCGGAATCACCGGCAGCGCCATGAACGACAGGGTCATAAGGGGATCCTTGAGCTGAATCCCCAGCGCCCGGCAGGCAGAGATGAGGTCGCGGGTTCGGCTGCTGACGAACTCTATCGGCTTATTGGACATCAGGCCGGCGATGGGCAGCTCGAGCGATTCCAGCACCGTGCCGTTGTCGACCACTGCGATGCCGCCCCCCATCTTGTTGATCGTTGTGACCGCTTTCATGATATCGAGGTCGCTTATGCCCGCCGCGATGATGTTATGGCTGTCATGGCCAATTGATGAGGCGATAGCCCCCCGCTTGAGCCCGAATCCGGTCATCAGCCCCTTGCCGATGTTGCCCGAGGCCCGGTGGCGCTCCAGCACATAAAGACGCACCAGGTCCCGTTCAGGATCGGAGACTACCTGGCCGTCCACGACCGTCGGTTCCAGCTCGATCAACTGGGTGACGATCTGGTCCGGAACGACGCCGATCACCCGGCAGCGCCTGCCCGTCACCGGAATCGCGAATTCCTCCCCCTCCAGCCATTTGATGTTCACCGAGCTGCGAAGCATGGCCGGCTTGCGCACAAGCATCTCATACACCGGCACGCCGTCCTGAGCGACCAGAACGCCATTCTTGTACACCTTGTGGATGTGGAAAGAATCGAAATCATCAAAGACCACCATGTCCGCCAGTTTGCCCGGACCGATTCCTCCGAGCTTGCGCAGCCCGAAATAGTCCGCTGTATTGAGGGTCGCCATGCGCACGGCGGTGACCGGATTGAGGCCGGCCTTGATGGCGCTCCGGATGATGAAATTGATGTGCCCCTCGTGCAGAATATCGTCGGGGTGGCGGTCGTCGGTGCAGAAGAAACAGCGCCGTTCGTTATCCGGAGTGACCAGGGGGAGAAGATCGTGGAGGTTTTTGGTGCCCGATCCTTCGCGAATCATGATATACATACCGAGAGCCAGTTTCTCCCGCGCCTCCTCCACGGTTGTGCACTCGTGATCCGACTCCACGCCGGCGGCGATATAGGCCGCCAGCTCAGCGCCGCTCAATCCTGGGGCATGGCCGTCGATGCGCTTGTCGGTCACAATCTTGATCTTGTCGAGCACATCCGGCTCTGCATTGAGGACGCCGGGATAGTTCATCATCTCGCCCAGGCCAAGGACCCAGCGCTCGCGTAAAAAGGGGAAGATATCAAAAGCGCGCAGCTCGGAACCCGCCGATTCCAGAGGAGATGATGGCACACAGGAGGAGAGCATAAAAAACACACTGAGGGGATTATATTTGCTGGCATCCATCATGTAGCGGATGCCTTCATAACCGAGCACATTGGCAATCTCGTGGGGATCGGCGATGACCGAGGTGGTGCCGAGGGGGACGACCGCGCGGCCGAATTGCGGCACCTCCACCATGGAGCTTTCGATATGGACATGACCATCGATGAATCCGGGCGCGAGATACAGCCCCTTGAGATCCACCTCTTCCTCGCCGCGGTAGCCGCTGCCCAGCCCGACGATCGTATCCCGGTAGACCGCCACATCGCTCTTGACGACCTCGCCGGAATAGACATTGACGACCCGCGCATTGCGCAGGACCAGCGAGCACTTGATCTGATGCCGTGCGGCCTGGATCAGCTCTTTGACCATAACGCCTCCCGGACGAATACAACGTTCAGCCCGCCCCGCAACTCTTTTTCTATAATAACAATCCCCTGCAAAAAAAGCAAGGCGAAATCATCCGATCTCCCGCCGCTTTTCCCGAAAAAAAAGAAAGCCGGCTCTCTTGATGAGGGCCGGCCTTCCGGTTGAGTCATGCGCTCCGCTCAGCGGGTATAACTGTTGAGCGCCTTGATGTAATTGGCACGCTCGTAGGCGGCGGGCTCGGCGACATTTTTCTGGCTCATGCTGCCGCGCGCCATCCTTAGATTGGCATATTCGTGCTCCTCGAGCCATTTTTCCATATCATCGAGGATCTTGCCGACGTGGCCGGGCCCGTTCTTGAGCAGAACGGCGCACAGGTTGGCCACATCTGCCCCGGCCATGATCAGCTTGAGAGCATCAGTGGCCGTGTATACCCCGGAGGTCCCGGCCAGGCTCGCCTTGATGCGGCCGAAGAGGATGGCGATCCAGCGCAGGGGCAGGCGCAGATCTTCCGGCGTACTCAACACCACCCCGGGCTTGACCTCGAGGGCCTCCAGGTCGAGATCGGGCTGATAAAAACGGTTGAAAAGGACCAGGGCATCGGCGCCGGCCTCGTCAAGCCGTTTGGCCATCGCTGCGGTCGCACTGAAAAAGGGGCTCAGCTTCATGGCGACGGGAATTTTCACATTGCTCTTGACCGCCTTGAGGACATCGATATAGACCTGTTCAATCTCGGCGCCGGTGCGGGCGGGATCGGTGGCGAGCATGTAGACATTAAGCTCGAGCCCGTCAGCGCCCGCTTCTTCCATCTTCCTGGCATAGTCAATCCAGCCGCCGGTGGAAACCCCGTTGAGGCTGGCGATGATCGGAATTCCGGTGGCCTGCTTGGCCTTGCGAATATGCTCGAGATACCCATCAGGCCCGAGCTTGTAGTCCTGCGCCTCGGGGAAATAGGTCAAGGCCTCGGCAAAGCTCTCGGTGCCGTAGCTGAGAAAATGGTCCAACTCCTCGGCCTCAAACGAAATCTGCTCTTCAAAAAGGGAATAGAGGACGATCGCTGATGCGCCGGCATCCTCGAGTTTTTTAATGGTGTCCAGATTCTTGGAGAGGGGGGAGGCCGAAGGAACCAGAGGGTTCTTGAGCTTCAGACCCATATAGGTGGTTGTTAAATCCATATATGCCTTTCCTTTCTATCTCGGTGATCGCCGCGGCGGATTCAGTGGTGAATCCGCCGGGCGGATTAGTCTCGAATGACCTTTGCGATGGCGGCGGCGATCACTCCGCCGCTTCGGGCTTGCTGCCGCCGTTGCCATATTCCATCGCCGCCCAGTTTTCATAAAGATGCCAGCGGTCACGGGTCGACTTGGTCGCGTCGGCCAGCAGCTGCCTGGCGCGTTCGGGATGGCTCTTGGTCAGCATTTTGAAGCGGGTTTCGCGGTAGGCGAAATCCTCGAAGGTGATCGAGGGGGCCTTGGAATCCAGCTTGAGGGGATTCTGTCCCTGCGCCGCCAGGTCCGGATTGAAGCGGAAAAGGGGATAGTGGCCGGATTCGACTGCGGCTTTCTGCTCCTCCATGCCCTTGTGCATCGGGATGCCGTGGGCGATGCAGTGCGAGTAGGCCAGAATGATGCTCGGCCCGTCATACGCATCGGCCTCAGTGAAGGCGCGCACCACCTGCAGGTCGTTGTAACCCATGGCCACGCGGGCGACATAAATGTTGCCGTAGCTCATAAAGATCATGCCCATATCCTTCTTGGGCAGGGGCTTGCCGGCGGCCGCGAACTTGGCCACCGCTCCGAGCGGGGTCGACTTGGACATCTGGCCGCCGGTGTTGGAGTAAACCTCGGTGTCAAGCACGAGCACATTGACATTGCGGCCCGAGGCGAGGACGTGATCCAGGCCACCGTAGCCGATGTCATAAGCCCAGCCGTCGCCGCCGATGATCCAGACGCTCTTCTTGACCAGCATGTCGGCCAGGGAGAAAAGATGCTTGCCCTGCATCGTTTTCGCACCGGAGAGCTTTTTCTTGAGGATCGCGACCCGCTCACGCTGCTCGTAAATGCCCGCTTCGGTGCTCTGGTCAGCCGTCAGCAGTGCGGTGGCCAGATCTTCGCCGATCTCACCGGCTTGAAGCTTGACCAGCTCACGCGCGAATTCAGTGTGTTTGTCGATGGTCAGCCGGTAGCCGAAACCGAACTCGGCATTATCCTCGAAGAGGGAGTTATTCCAGGCCGGCCCGCGACCGTCGCTGTTTTTAGTGTAAGGAGTCGTCGGCAGGTTGCCGCTGTAGATCGAGGAACAGCCTGTGGCATTGGCCGCTACCATACGGTCGCCGTAGAGCTGGGTCAGCAGCTTGAGATAGGGGGTCTCGCCGCAGCCGGCGCAGGCGCCCGAGTACTCGAAGAGCGGCCGCAGCAGCTGGCTGCCCTTGACCGAGGCGATCTTGACCTCCCGGCGGTCCACATCAGGAAGATCAAGGAAAAACTGATAATTCTCGCGCTCCTGGAAGCGGATCGGGGGCTGGGCGCCCATGTTGATCGCCTTCTTGCCAACCTCGGTCTTGTTCTTGGCCGGGCAGACTTCGACGCAGAGGGCGCAACCGGTGCAGTCCTCCGGTGCGACCTGAATGGTGTACTTCCAGCCTTCCGGAAAATCCTTGCCGCGCGAATCAATGGACTTGAAGGTCGCCGGCGCCTTGGCCAGATGCTTGGAATCGTAGGCTTTCTGACGGATGGCCGCGTGCGGACAAACCATGGCGCACTTGCCGCACTGGATGCAGACCTCCGGATCCCAGACCGGGATCTCCAGGGCGATATTACGCTTCTCGTACTGCGTGGTCCCGGTCTCGAAGGTGCCGTCGACGGGCAGCGCACTCACCGGTATATTATCGCCCTTTTCGATGATGACCTGGCTGACCACGTCGCGGACATACTTCGGGGCGTCAGCCGGTACTACCGCCGGCATCTCCCTGGTGCTGGTCACCACACCCGGGACCGCAACCTTGTGGAGGTGCGCCAGGGTGGCGTCGACCGCTTCATAGTTCTTTTGCACCACAGCATCGCCCTTGGCGCCGTAGGTCTTTTTGATCGCCTTTTTGATATACTTGATCGCCTCTTCCTGGGGCAGGACACCGGAGATGGCAAAGAAACAGGTCTGCATGATGGTGTTGATGCGCACACCCATGCCGGTCTTCTTGGCCACTTCATAGGCGTCAATGACGTAGAAATTCATCTTTTTGTTGACGATCTCTTCCTGATAGACCCGCGGCAGCGTATCCCAGACCTCATCGTGGCTGCTCAGGGTGTTCAGCAAAAAGGTCCCGCCCGGCGCCGCCTTCTCGAGCAGATTAAAGCGCTCGGTGATGAACTGCTGGTGGCAGCCCACGAACTGGGCCTTGTCGACCAGATAGATCGACTTGATCGGCCGCGGACCGAAACGCAGGTGCGACGCCGTCACCGTGCCCGCCTTTTTAGAGTCGTAGACAAAGTAACCCTGGGCATAGTTTTCGGTCTCTTCACCGATGATCTTGATCGAGTTCTTGTTGGCGCCGACGGTGCCATCGGAGCCGAGGCCGTAAAAGAGGGCGCGGAAGACGTCGTCGGGCTCGATCGAAAAAACGGGATCAAAATCGAGGCTGGTTTTGGAGACATCGTCGTTGATGCCGACGGTAAAGTGGTTCTTGGGGGCCGCCTTTTTCATCTCGTCAAAGACCGCTTTGACCATGGCCGGAGTGAACTCCTTCGAAGAGAGTCCGTAGCGGCCGCCGATCACCTTCGGCAGCTGTGCAAAGGGCAGGGTGCCGGCCGAAAAGGCCTCCGTCAGGGCGGTGATCACATCCATGTAGAGGGGTTCGCCGCCTGCACCGGGTTCCTTGGTGCGGTCGAGCACTGCGATCTGCTTCACACTCTTGGGCAGGGCCTTGAAGAGATGCTCGCTGGAGAAAGGACGGAAAAGATGTACCTTGATGAGGCCGACTTTCTCGCCCTGCTTGTTGAGATATTCGACGGTCTCTTCCGCGGTCTCCGCTGCCGAACCCATAACGATCACCACGCGCTCGGCATCCGGAGCGCCTGTATAGTCGAAGAGATGATACTGCCGGCCGACCACCTTGGCGAATCTTTCCATCGCTTCCTCGACAATGGCCGGCACAGCATCGTAAAAGGGGTTACAGGCTTCGCGGCCCTGGAAAAAGAGATCCGGGTTCTGGGCGGTGCCGCGCAGCACCGGTCGCTCCGGCGAGAGGCCGCGCAACCGGTGGGCCATCACCAGATCATCGTCGATCAAGGCGCGCATATCGGCCTCATCCAGCGCTTCGATCTTTTGCAC
>ENA-UOWO01000378-UOWO01000378.1-activated-sludge-metagenome-genome-assembly--contig:-NODE-378-length-65535-cov-9.491646_pt1 | contig 65535 bp, 57 predicted proteins | sample MGYA00238148_ERZ761564 | MGnify/ENA primary metagenome ERZ761564 (study PRJEB28885, sample SAMN05720194) | activated sludge metagenome | isolation source: Anaerobic digester | place: USA...
ACTTTGCGTCCCTTGAACGTGCCGTCCGGATACCCGTCCATATAACCGGATTTGATCAGGAAATCCACGTCTTTGTACGCCCAGTGGTCTCTCGGAAGATCCTGGAACGCCGCGCTCTGCGCGCCGGCGATCGCCGGAAACAAGCAGAGCAGCAGCAGCGCCCCGATCAGTGCCAGGGGCGAAAACCGCGTTCTTGCGTTCGTTTGCCTCATGTGCGGGCTCGATGCGTCCTTCGTCTGAGTTGACCCATCAGCCCTATCGGCATTTCCTGCGCGAATTCTGATATTCCTTTCGCGGAATTTCTCGGGCCGAACTTCCGCGGCCGGGTCTGGTATCATGCAGACATGGGACCGTCCGAATCCGAAGTGTTCGCGCGCTCGCAGTTCCGGCTGCCGGTGATCGTGTTTTTCGGCGTTTTCTGCCTCGTCATCGCCAGCATCGAGGTGGCCCTCGGCCAGGGATTCATGCTGACGCTCGGCCGCGGGGCGGGACTGATCCTGGGCCTTTCCGTGGCCCTGACGGCAACGGCGATCCTCGCCCGCCGCATCGTCGATGCCCTGCTCGAACGCACGGACCAGGTGATGCCCACCGTCGTTCTCTGGCTGTACCCGCTCGTGACGCTCGGCTGCACCTGGATCCTCTCCTGGATCCTGCTGCGCGGCATCCCGGAGATCGCGGGCCGGGGCTTCTGGACGGGGCTGATCCGGCTGAACGCGAAGACCGTCACCGGGGCGTTCACCGGGCCGTTTCTGGCCTTCTTCCTGCTGCTGCTGGCCTGGACGATCGGGGAAGCCTGGCGGTATCTGAGCTGGTCGATCGGCTGGGGCGAGTTTGTCGCCCGCCTTTCCACCCACAAGGACGGCCCGCCCCCCGTCGAACTGTTGCAGCAGCGCCGGGAGCGGCAGCAGGCGATCCAGATCGACCGGGAGCGCGCACGGCGGTGCAACCGGTGGGGCATGCTCGCCATCTTCCTCACCATGATCGGCAGCTTCGTCTGGATCGTCTTCTTCCGGCCCGAGCTGATCCTCTACTATCGGGGAATGGCGCAACTGCGCTCGTTCCACAAACCCGACGCGGCGCTCGCGATGTTCGAGCAGCTCGTCCGCCGGTATCCCGGCTACCGGTACCTCGATACGGTGAAGTATCACAGCGCGTGGGTGCAGGAGCGACGGCTCGGCAACTTCGCCGAGGCCGCCCGCGCCTACGAGGCGTTTCTGGCGGAATACGGCACCGACAACGTCTGGGCCGACGACGTCGTGGCCAGTCTCGTTCGTATCGCCCTCGACAAGAGCAATGATCCGGCAGCGGCTCTCCGATGGACGGGCGAGTACCGTCGCCTGTTCCCCGACGGCATCATGGCCCCCCAGGTCGCTCTCTACGAAGTCCGCGCTCTCCAGGCCCTCGGCCGTCCGGCCGAGGCCGCCGCCGCCCTCGCCGTCGCACGGGACCGCTTCGGCACCACCGACGTCATCCTGTATGACAGTGAAGATGACTTCGCGGGCCGCATCGGCTTCGACGCTGCCGCCACCGCCGCCATCCGCTGACGCCTCTGGAAGGACCTCCCCTCGACTCGATGGATCCCCGCTTGCCCCGCCTTTCTGCATCGGCTTCGGCTGCGGATCGGAATCTGTGGTATACTGCGGCCGCGCACCGGGCAGGGTACCGCCCCGGGAGCGGAATCGCACCACGAACAACGGGATAGGGCAACATGGCACTGGTACTGGTGAAGGAAATCGCCCGCGATCACGGCCTGACGGTGATCGCCGGCCAGGAAGGCCTCGACCGCAAGATCATCTCCTCCGAGGTCCACCGGCCCGGCCTCGAGCTGGCCGGCTTTTTCGAGCATTTCGGCTACGAACGCATCATCGTTCTCGGCCGCACCGAGCTCGCCTACCTCGGCGAACAATCGCCCGAGACCCGGAAGGTCCGCCTCCGTCAGCTCCTGTTTTTCAATATCCCATGCATTATAGCAACCGACGACCTGCTCGTTCTCGACGAGCTGATCGAGTTGTGCAACCAGAAGCAGGTGCCGATCCTGCGCACTCCGGAACGCACCGGCGAGTTCGTCTACCAGTTGTCCCGGTATCTGCACAACCGGTTCGCCCCGCGCAAGAGCGTCCACGGCGTATTCCTCGAGGTCTACGGCGTCGGCATCCTGATCATGGGCCCCTCCGGCATCGGCAAGAGCGAGTGCGCGCTGGAACTGATCAAGCGCGGCCACCGGCTGGTCGCCGACGACGCGGTCCAGCTCCTCAAGATCAGCGACACGAAGGTGGTCGGCTCGCCCGACGAGATGATCCGCCACCACATGGAGATCCGCGGCCTGGGCATCATCGACATCCGCGCCCTGTTCGGCATTGCCGCGACCTCCGACGAGAAGATGGTCGAGATGGTCATCAACCTCGAAAAATGGGATGACCGCAAGGAATACGACCGGCTCGGCATCATGCAGCGTACCACCAAGCTGCTGAAAGTCGAGGTGCCCAGCACGACGATCCCGGTGCGCGAGGGCCGCAACCTCGCCGTCGTCGTCGAGACGGCCGCGATGAACTTTTATCTCAAGCGTATGGGCGTGCTCACCGCGGAAAAGTTCGCCAAACGTCTCCAGGCGAAAATGACCGGAGACTTCTGATGCGGTTTTCGCTGCGCCGCTGGTTCGGGCCGTCGATACGGACCCGGCGCTGGCTGATCTTTTTGGCCATCGGCATCCTGATGGTGAGCCTCGCCGTCGTTCTGGCCGGCCTCGCGATCATGATGCTGACCCCCTTCCACCTCGACACGGTCCGCAGCTTCGATCCCGGCGCGATTGCCTTCGCCGCCCTCAGTGCCTTCCTGCTCGGCTTCTACTGGCTGTCGCAGGCGGTCGGAAGCGCGTTCCAGGTCCTCAGCATGAAGGATTACGAGACTTCCGAACGGCTCCGGGCGCTGATGTTCCGGCGTCAGCCCGAGGGACCGCGGCCCCAGCTGGTCGCCCTCGGCGGCGGAACGGGCCTCAGTTCGTTGCTCAAGGGCCTCAAGGAGTTGCCGGTCGATCTGACGGCCGTCGTGACCGTCACCGACGACGGCGGCTCCTCGGGCCGCCTCCGCAAGGATCTCCAGATCCTGCCTCCCGGCGACATCCGCAACTGCCTCGTCGCCCTCTCGGGATCGGAAAGCCTGCTGTCGCGCCTGTTCCAGTATCGATTCGGGGAGGCCGGCGAGATGGGCGGCCACAGCTTCGGCAACCTCTTCATCGCGGCCATGAGCGGCGTTCTGGGTGATTTCGGAACGGCGGTGCGCGCCGCCAGCCAGATTCTTGCGATCCGCGGCCAGGTGCTGCCCGTGACCTGCGAGAACGTCGAACTGGTCGCCCGCTTCGACGACGAGTCGGAGATCGTCGGGGAAACCGCGATCTCTGCCGTCGGCAGGCGTATCGTCGCGATGTCCCTCAAGCCTCGCGAGCCGCTTCCCAACCCCGAGGCTCTCGCGGCCATCGACCGGGCCAGGCTGATCGTGCTCGGCCCCGGAAGCCTCTTCACCAGCGTCATTCCGAACCTGCTCGTGCCCGAGATCGCCGAGCGCATCAACCGCAGCCCGGCGCGCGTCGTATATGTCTGCAACGTGATGAGCCAGCCCGGCGAGACCGACAACTTCTCGGCGGCCGAGCACGTCGAGGCCCTGCTCCGGCACACGCCACTCCGCCGCATCGACGTGGCCGTCGTCAACTCCCGTCGGGCGGCTCGGCCGCTGATGGAGCGGTACGAGAAGATGAACCAGTACTGGGTTCCGCCCACCGTGACCCGCATCGAGGATCGCGGCATCCGGGTCGTCAGCGGCGACTTCCTCCAGGAAACCGACATGGTGCGCCACGACTCCCGCGCCCTGGCCGAGGTGCTGGTGGCCCTCATCGCCGAGGATCCGGCCGTCCGCATTCCCGCATGAGCCGCAGGTATCACCTGGCCCTGAAACGGGATCTGCTCTCCGCGCCCCCCGCGATGCCCTGCTGCGGCGAAGCACTCCTCGCGGGGCTTGCGCGCCGGCGCGGCTCGACCATGGCCGTGCGCGGTCCGCGCCAACTGCGCCGCTCCCTGTTTCGGGGCGTCGAGGCTGCCTGCCCGCCCGGTGTCTCTCTCGACCGCACGGGCCGGGAGCTGCGGATCGGCGGGATCGATCCGACCGCCTTGCGCCGGAACGTGGCCGGCCGGATCCGGATTCAGGCGGCCGGCAAGTCCGGCGGCCACTGTGCCCGGGCTTTCGTGCGCGGCCTGTTCATCCGGGCCGGCTACATGCAGGATCCCGAGCAGGGCTACCATCTCGAACTCGTCCTTCCCGGGAAATGGGCGTTCCGGCTGTTGCGGCTCTGCTCCGTGTCCCTGCGCGTTCCGTTCCGGTTCTGCCGGCGCCGGGGCCGCATCGTGGCCTACCTGAAGGGGGCCCGGCGGCTCGTGCGGCTGCTGAAAGCCTTCGAATCCTTCGACCGGGCCCTGCGTCTCGAGGACCTCATCGCGACCCGCCAGCTCCTGGGTACCGTGAACCGGCAGGTCAACTTCGAGACGGCGAACATCAACAAGCAGGTTTCAGCCTCGGAGCGCCTCCGGGAGCAGATCGGACGACTTCTCGAACACGCCGACCAGGAGATCTGGACCGATGCCCTGCGGGAACTCGCCCTGATGCGCATCCGCTACCCGATCGACTCGATCGAGGCCCTGGGGAAGCGCTGCATCCCCCCGCTCTCGAAGTCCGCCGTGAACCACCGGCTCCGGCGCATTGCCGCGCTGTACCGCGAAATATTCGAGCCGGCGAAGGGGGGCGTGGCCCGCGAATAGCCGCTTCCCGAAGCCGGAAGCGCGATTCCCCGCGCCTGAGGCCGCCTTGACAGGGGGGGAGGGGTATGCTATATCTTGATCCCTTGTAAAACACGGATTTCGTGTCCGAACTTCATTTGGAGGCATCTTGTCATGCAGATCGTCGTGAGTGGAAAGAATATCCACCTCTCCCAGGCCCTGAAGGACTACGCGGAAAAGAAACTGGCCTCGATCAAAAAGTATTTTGATCACATCATCGAAGTCGACGTGAACCTCTCGACGGACGATGTCCGCGATCAGACCCGCAGCAAGGTGTGCGAAGTCACCGTCTGGGCCAACGGCATCGTGATGCGCGGCAAGAAAGCCTCCGAAGACCTGTATGCCTCGATCGACATGGTCGCCGACAAGATCGAGCGCCAGATCAAGAAGCACAAGGAGAAGCTCAAGGACGTTCCGCGCCGCTCCACCGACAAGAAGGATCTGGCCGCCGTCCACTCCGTGCTGTCGCTCGACACCGGCAAGAAGGGCAAGAAGACCGTCGCCGCCGAGCCGTCCGACAAGGCCCACTCCGAGCACCGCATCGTGCGCAGCGGCACCTTCTCGATCAAGCCGATGTTCGCCGACGAGGCCGCCGAGCAGCTCGACCTGCTCAAGCAGGAGTTCTACGTCTTCTCGAACGCCGAGACCAACCAGATCAACGTCATCTACAAGCGCACCGACGGCAACTTCGGGCTGATCGAACCCGAATTCTGACCGGATTTTTCCGCGTCGGACGCCACAGGAGGCACTTTGGAGCTCACCGAATTCATATCACCCCAGCTGATCAAGCTGGAGCTTTCCTCCACCCAGAAAGTCGACGCGATCAAAGAGCTGATCGACCTCCTGGACAAGGCCGGGTTTCTCACCGACGCCGACGCGTTCCTCAAGTCGGTTCTCGAACGCGAGAAGGTCGGTTCGACGGGCATCGGCAAGGGGATCGCCATTCCGCACTCCCGCACGGCGACCGTCCGGGAAGTGGTGGTGGCCGTCGGCCGCTCGAAGGAGGGCATCGAGTTCGAAGCCCTCGACAGCCGGCCGGTTCACCTGATCTTCCTCATCGCCGCACCCATCGAGTCGGGCGGACTCTACCTGAAGGCCCTGGCGCGGCTTTCGCGCCTGCTGCGCTATCAGGAGTTCCGGAACGAACTGATGGAAGCCAAGACGGCGGAAGACATCATCAAGATCATCTCGTCCGAAGAGAAATGACCGCCGCGGATCCGCTGCCGGGCGGCCGGCAAACGACACATTAGACGCAGGACAGGGCGCGGACCCCGAACGGGGCCGCGCCCTGATTCTTGGAAAGGGACCAGGTTTCAGGCATGTTCGACTGGCTGTTCAAACTCATACGCTTCTTCATCCCCGACTTCAACGCACGCGAAGTGACCCGCCTGACGCAGATCCTCGAGGCGGTCAACGAGCAGGCCGAGCGGTTTTCGAAGATGTCCGACGCCGAGCTGCGTCAGATGACCGTCAAGTTCCGCGAGCGGCTGTTCGACGGCGAGGAGCTCGACGACATCAAGATCGAGGCGTTCGCCGCCGTTCGCGAGGCTTCGATGCGCGTGCTCCACATGCGGCATTTCGACGTGCAGATCATCGGCGGCCTGGCGCTGCACGAGGGCCGGATCGTCGAGATGAAGACGGGCGAAGGCAAGACGCTCGTCGCGACCCTTCCCCTGTATCTGAACGCTCTCGAGCTGAACCCGGTTTGGGTCGAGCTTGCGAAAAAGCGCGGCGTGCGGCATTTCGAGCCGCTCGAGGACGAGCGGGGCCTGATGATCCCGGTCGGCCGCGGTGCGCACCTGGTCACGGTCAACGACTACCTCGCCCGCCGCGACTCCGAGTGGATGGGCAAGATCTACAAGTTCATGGGTCTGAGCGTCGGTCTGAACGTGCACGGCCTCTCGGCCGAGGAGAAGCGTGCCGCCTATGCCTCCGATATCACCTACGGCACCAACAACGAGTACGGCTTCGATTACCTGCGCGACAACATGGCCCTCCACGTGGCCGAGTGTGTCCAGCGTCCCGAATACAACTTCGCGATCGTCGACGAGGTCGACTCGATCCTCATTGACGAGGCCCGCACCCCGCTGATCATCTCGGGGCCGGCCGAGAAGGCGACGTCGCTGTACTACGTGTTCGCCAAGGTCGCGCGCGAGATCGTGAAGCCCGACGAACACTACGTCGTCGACGAGAAACACCACGGCATCTCGGTCACGGAGGCCGGCATCGCGGCGGTCGAGCGGGTGCTCGGGGTCCAGAACATGTACGACAACAAGAACATGGAGCTGGTCCACCACCTGCAGAACGCCCTCAAGGCGAAGCACTTCTTCCATCTCGACAAGGAGTACATCGTCCGGGATCGCGAGGACGGGCGGGGCAAGGAAGTCGTGATCGTCGACGAGTTCACCGGCCGTCTCATGTTCGGCCGGCGTTACTCCGACGGCCTGCACCAGGCCATCGAGGCCAAGGAAGGCGTCACGATCCAGCAGGAAAACCAGACCCTCGCCTCGATCACCTTCCAGAACTATTTCCGTCTCTATAGAAAGCTGGCCGGCATGACCGGCACGGCCGAGACCGAGGCGAAGGAGTTCAAGGAGATCTACAAGTGCGAGGTCGTCGTGATCCCGCCCAACCGGCCGAACATCCGCCACGACCTCTCGGACATCATCTACAAGACCTCCGAGGAGAAGTTCGAGGCGATCGTCGACCACATCATCGAGGTCAGCGCGTCGAAACAGCCGATGCTGGTCGGCACGATCTCGATCGAGAAGAGCGAGCGGATCGCCGAGATGCTGCGCAAGCGCGGGATCCAGCCGCAGGTGCTGAACGCCAAGTATCACGAGAAGGAAGCCGAGATCGTCGCCCAGGCCGGCCGCGAAGGGGCCATCACCATCGCGACCAATATGGCTGGCCGCGGAACCGACATCCTGCTCGGCGGCAACCCCGAAATGCTTGCCGTGAAGGAACTGGGGCTGCGCGAAGGGCCGGAATACGAGGCCGCCGTCGAGAATTTCCGCAAGCTCTGTTCCGAGGAGAAGGAACGCGTGGTCCAGGCCGGCGGTCTCTACATCATCGGCACCGAGCGCCATGAAGCCCGCCGCATCGACAACCAGCTGCGCGGCCGCGCCGGCCGCCAGGGCGACCCGGGCGCCAGCCAGTTCTATCTCTCGCTCGAGGATGACCTGATGCGCCTGTTCGGCTCGGCCAACATCGCCGGCTGGATGGAACGTCTCGGCTGGGAGCGCGGGGAGCCGATCGAGCACCCCTGGATCTCGAAATCCATCGAGAATGCCCAGCGGAAGGTCGAACACCACCACTTCGAGATCCGCAAGCACGTTCTCAAATACGACGACGTCATGAATCTGCAGCGCACCACGATCTACAAGGAACGCCGCAAGGCCCTCGAACAGGATAGTATCCATGATGATATTATATCGATGATCGAGGATACGATCGCCGACCACATGGAGCGCGCGTTCAACCCCGAGATCGATCCTGACTCGTGGGATTACGAGACGTTCGCCGACGGCCTGGTCAAGATCTTCCCGATCGAGCGCCGCGTCGACCACTGGAAGAAGCTGTCCCGCGACGAGTTCGAGGATGAGCTGAAGACCGCGATCTTCGGCGCCCTCGAGGCAAAACGCCAGGAGGTCGGCCCCGAGGACTTCAAGCAGCTCGAGAAGTTCGTCCTGCTCCAGATCGTCGATGCCAAGTGGAAAGACCACCTGCACAACATGGACAACCTGCAGGACGGCATCCATCTGCGCTCGTGGGGCCAGCGCGATCCGCTCGTCGAGTACAAGATCGAAGGCCACGCGATGTTCCAGGACATGATCGACAACATCAAGGAAGATGTCCTCTACTACGTGTTCCGCATGCAGTACTCGCGCGCCGAGGAGAAAGAGGCCGTCGAGCAGAAGCAGCAGGAAGTCTCCTACAACCGGGGACCCGACGAAGGTACGGCGGCCGCGCCGAAGCGCGCCGGGGCCCAGATCGGCCGCAACGACCCCTGCCCCTGCGGCAGCGGCAAGAAGTACAAGAAGTGCTGCGGCCAGGGTTCCTGATTCCGCAAGACGATACAATCTGATACCGAGCGTATCCGGAGGGGCGGGTTTCATACCCGCCCCTCCTCGCATCTGGTCGATGGAGCATCTGCGGCAACCGAAGAGATCGATCCGCAGATGCCGCAGATGACGCAGATGACGCAGATTAACGGAATGTATCGACTATTGAAGTTGGCACTATATTTGGCCGCGTCGTCGGCCTGACAATTGTGCCGTAGGGGCGGATCGTGATCCGCCCGCGTCACCCAGGGACGTGATATCCGGTGTGTTGAAAGACGGCGCACCACGGAGTCACAGAGACACAGAGCAAAAGGGTGAACAAGTCTGAGAAATTCTGTGTCTCGGTGACTCGGTGGTGCGTTTCTTCCGGGGTCGCGCGGGGGCGAGAGATTGTGGTATTGTCTAAGACCATGGCTCGGCAGAGGGACGGATTCCGGCGTCGGGCGGTCACCCTGCTCGAGGTGCTGATCGCCCTGACGATCCTGTCAACCGTTCTGCTTCCCGTCGGCATGTTCATGGTCGAGTATCTGCGCGGCAGCAGCGAACTGGGGGAGTACCACCAGGTCATGAATATCCTCGAGGAAAAAATGGAAACCGCCCTGGCGCTTCCGTTCGACGCCCTTCCGGTCGGCCGTTCGAAAAACGTCCGCCTCGGCCATGATGCCGATGAAACCGGAAAACGGAGCGTCACACTGGATCTGAGACCTGTCCAGGTCGGTGTCGAGGAGGTCGGTTTCGAGCTCGAGGTCGAACCCGTTCCGCTCGAGTTTTCGGCTGTCGCCGACCCCGACACGGGGCGCATGGAGCGCACCCGCCTCGAGGCCTCCTACAAGCGGCTCATCCTGCGTGCCGGCTGGGGAAGCCGCTCCCGGCATAACCTCGATCTCGTCGCGTACAAGGCGGACCTGTGAACATGTTCGAACGCCGCGGAATCGCGATTCCCATCGTGCTTGGCATCATCCTGTGCTTCGCCGTCTGGGTCGGCTCGCTGTCCTGGACGATGTCGAACAGCCGGAGCCGCTTCACGCAGACCTTCAAGCTCCGACGGGCCTACTTCATGGCCCGTTCGGGGTTGCAGCATTTTTTTCTCAAGATGAAAGTCATGCAGCGCCAGCTGCCCGAGACGATGGCGGTCCTCGATGGGGCGCCGGCCGCGAACTGGGCCTCGCTCGCAAACTCGTTCGTCGAGGATATCGTCATTCCCCAGGAATCCCCCGCGAGCTATGCGCTTTCCTACGGCATCGGCAGCTTCACGATCGGCACCCGGGATCTCGACAAGGGCGAGATGACGATCGAGATCGTCGCCGAGGGAAAAGTGGACGGCGTGGGCGAGAGCATCAGACGTATTTTCCGCGTGACCCGGTAATGGGCACGACATCTCAGGAGGTATAACCGTGGATTTTGCCATAGCAGAACGCCTTCGCGAACTGAAAACACGGCTCTCCGGCATCGGTGAGCATCTTTGACCTGCCCAGACGAAAGAGGCAGATTCAGGAGCTCGAAGAGCTGACCCTGCAACCCAACTTCTGGACCGACCGGAACCGCGCCCAGAGCACGTCCCAGAAACTCGCCGAGCTGAAGAAGTCGTGCGAGGCATTCGAGACACTCTCGGCCGAGATCCGGGACACTGCCGACCTGCTGGAGCTCGCCGACGCCGAGCATGACGTGGCGATGTTCGACCAGCTCGTTGCGCAACTCGATCCGCTGACGAAGCGGCTCGACGGCCTCGAGCTGACGACCTTCCTCTCGGAGGAATACGACCAGTCCGACTGCTACATCGCCATCAAGCCGGGGGCGGGTGGCACCGAGTCGTGCGACTGGGCCTCGATGCTGTACCGCATGTACTGCCGCTGGCTCGACCGGAGCGAGTTCAAGTATGAGGTCATGGATCTCCAGGAAGAAGAGCAGGGCATCAAGTCCGTCACGTTGCTGGTGAAGGGTATGTATGCCTACGGCTATCTCAAAGGGGAAAAGGGCGTTCACCGGCTCGTGCGCATCTCGCCGTTCGACTCGAACGCACGCCGCCACACCAGCTTCACCGCCGTCGACGTGACCCCGGTGCTGCCGGATGACGCCGACATCGAGGTGCGCGACGAGGATCTCAAGCTCGACTTCTTCCGCAGTTCGGGCGCCGGCGGCCAGCACGTCAACAAGACCAGTTCGGCCGTGCGCATCACCCACCTGCCGACAGGCATCGTCGTTGCCTGCCAGATCGAGCGGAGCCAGCACCAGAACCGTGAAGTCGCGCTCAATATGCTCAAGGCCAAGCTGTACAAGCTGCAGCAGGAGAGCCGCGACAAGGAGCTGAAGAGCCTCCAGGGCGACCAGAAGAACATCTCGTTCGGAAGCCAGATCCGATCGTATGTCTTCTGCCCCTACACGCTGGTGAAGGATCTGCGCACCGCCGAACAGACGAGCGATGTGCATGGGGTGATGGACGGGGATCTCGACCGGTTCGTCAACGCCTACCTCAAATGGCACGCGGCCGGGGAAAAGCCCCGCAACGTCGGCGCCGACGGCGAGGAGGAGCTGGAAGTCTGAACCCACGCGGCTGCACGACCCCGAGTGCGCCGGATCGCGGATTCCCGCAACCCGGCGCGTTCGTGCGTCCGCGCGGAAGCGCGATGTTCCTGCTCCTGACGGTCGTCGGCCTGTTGTATATCTTCGGCACGATGTTCGTCCGGTATATGACGCAGGAGCGGGCCCAGACGGCAAAACAGGGGGACAGCATCGTCGCCTACTACCTTGCCGAAGCCGGCATCGAGAAGGCCCAGGTGAAGATGCGCGAACTGTTCACCGAGAAGCTGATCAAGGAAGGCGAGATCAACGACCGGCTTCTGGCGCTGCTCGACATCGACCGGGCCGAGAATTTCCAGATGAAGGTCGAGATTCCGGATGGTGACCTGATCAAGAACGGCGCGGCCGAAGTGATCGTCGAGGTCACCAACCTCAAGCTGACTCCCTTCAAAACGTATATCGACGAGTATGAAGAGGTTCCCTCGCCCCTCAAGATCTACCGGAAGCAGAACCGGGACACCTATGCCGACAAGGCTCTCGGCGGCTGGGAGGGCAATCTGCGCTTCGTCTCGACCGGCACCTTCAAGAAAACCGTCCGCAAGGTCGAGATGATCCGGGATCTCAAGGTGAGCGATCTGACCCCGCCGGCCGAGAACTACACCCTGTTCGTCGCCGGCAAGAAGGACGAGTACATCAAGGAGGGCGAGTTCCGGGTGCGGAACTGGAGCGTCGTGCGCTCGCTCAAGGAGATGATCGACGAGATCATCAAACGCACGAACGAGGCCGTCCAGGAGACGCTCGGCAACAGCGCCGAAGCCCTGTTCTGGGAGCCGAACACCGTCAACATGATCAGCTTCGACGGCGACGTCAAGGTGAAGGTGCTGAAGGTCATCCGCAAACTCGTCATGTCGGTCACCGACGTGAAGATCAAGGACTACGTCGATACGACGATCCAGAATCTCCATCCCTACCTGTGGGGCAAGATCCGCACCAATGGCCGGCTGCACGTGTACCTGCCGTTTTTCGCCGCTGACGATATCATCAACTATTTCGAGGACAACTCGATCTTTTCCCATCAGCGGCCCGAAATCGGCTACCTGTTCTGCAACAACCAGTTGCATGACCCCTATCTGAGCAAATACACCTACTACGAGGGCGAGATCATCCGGTATTACCAGAAGCTCAAGCCCTACGTGCTCGGTATCACCGAAACGCCGTATCCCAGCTCGGATCCCTACACCATCAACACGAAGTTCGATTTCACCACCCGCCACCCCGACAAGCTGCAGCCGCTGCAGCTCGACCGCATCAAGAAGAACGCGAAAGAATACTGCCACGAATTCTACGAGAAGGATCTTGTGGTGAAAGGCACCTACGCGAAGCCCGCTTCGGTCTGGGGCATCATCTACGTCCAGGGCAACGTGTTCATCGGCGGCCGCATCTCGGGCCAGGCGATGATCGTCACCGAGGGCAACGTCATCCTCACCGACAACGTCATCCACGACAGCGCCGACAGTTTTCTCTCGGTCGTCGCGCTCAATGGCCTCGTCTCGTTCCGGCCCGGCATGACGAAGGCTAAAATAGAGTCGGCTATTTATGCAAAGAACAGCATCAAGGGCGGAGAGCAGGTTTCGATCCTGGGCAACCTCGTGGTCGAGAACCTCAACCGCATGGAAAAAGAGGAAGGGCCGGTGCTGATGCCCAAGCGCATCTTCATCAACTACGACTCGAACCTCAAGAGCCAGACCGGCAACAACGTCTGCTTCAACATCTCGGAGCGCGTCACCACCTTCCGCGACCTCTGACCCCCGCGCCGGAATCCGTGGACGAACCGCAGTGATACTCCATTGAAATGCCCCCGGTTTCAGGAACGCATCCGCAGATGGAGGGCAGATGAACGCAGATGAAGAGTCAGCTGATAAGACGTTCAGAATTTCATCTGCGCCATCTGCGTCATCTGCGGATCGGGTCTTTCGGGGTGACCCGGCGGGTCAGGGGTGGGCGGCGATATACTCGATGGCGGGAAGCTCGACGGACTGGCCCAGATCGTTGATCACCCGGTAGCTTTTCCACTCGGCCCGGCCGGTGACGTTGAGGACGGCGCCCTGCTTCGCGAAGGGCGGCAGGCCGCCTTTCGGGGCGGCGACCAGGAACACCGGCTGATTGTTGAATCCGGGACTGAGCCGGAAATCGTTCCGGTCGCGGCCCATCTGGTCCAGTTCCTCCTGGGAGAGTTCCTTGATCATCAGCAGGAAGTCGAGGCCATACCGGCTCATCGTGCGGGCGACGTAGCCCCGCCATTCGAGGGTGACCGAGCCGGTGAACCGTGTCTTGAAGTTGATATCCTGGAGCTGCCGGTAGGTCAGATTCGTACTGGCATAAATCTTCCGCGAGGCGGCGAATCCCTCGCGGGCCGGCCGGGCGATTTCCTCTGCCTCGGCGGCCCGGACACGGGCGATCTCGATCTTGCGCTGGGCGTCCCTGCGGTAGGTCGAGTCCAGCCCGCCGCCGGCGAGCGCCTGTTCGAACAGGGTGACCGCTCCGGCGAAGTCCCCGGTCGTGAACGCCTGGCTGGCCCTCAGATACAGATCGTTCGCGACGTCGATCGAGGCCTGGTCGAGCCGGCTCTGCAGGTTGGGATTGCCCGGATTCATCGAGTTCGCCTTGGCGTAATACTCCTTCGCAAGGTCGGCACGGCCCATGCGTTCGTAGATGCGGGCGATCTCGACTGCGACGCCGGCCTGGGGCTTCACGGCGAAGTAGGTCTGGTAATTCTTCAGGGCGTCGTCGAGCAGGTTCACCTTCGAGTAGTTCTGTGCCAGGAGATAGTAGGCGGCATGGAAATGCTCGTCGACCCGGATCGCCTCTTCCAGATGCTTGATCGAGGCGAACAGGTCGCCCTTGAGGCTGAAGGCTTTGCCGAGCAGGTAGTGCAGCCGGGGATTGTCCTCGTCGTCGGTCGAGAGGGAGTCGAGCAGCTCGATCGCCTGCTGGTACCGGCCCCGTTCGATGAAATCCTCGGCGCGCGACTCGGCACTGGTCTTGATGCTGTCTTTCGCTTTCTGGGCCGCCTGGGGGGGAAGCGGCGGCACGCGCAGCGTCTCGGCCGGCGGGAGCTGGGAGGAGGGGGGCATGGCCGGGAGGGCCGCGACGGACTGAGGGGGCCGGGTCGGCGGAAGGACCGGAAGATCCGGGGTGTTCTGGCGGGTCACGACCGGCGCCTGGGTCGTCCGCTGCGGCCGGGCGGGCTGCTGCGACCGCTGCTGACTCCGGGCGGCCCGCTCCCGGGCGGCATCCTCGAGAACCGCGGCCTGCTCCTCCCCGCGGCTCCGTTTCATTTCGACGGTGCAGCGGGCGATGCCGCGCCGGGCCGCAACCATCGAGGGATCGAGCACGGCGGCGAGCTGGTATTCCTTCAACGCCTCCTGGAAGTTCCCCGTCAGTTCGAAGACCCGGGCGAGATTGAAGTGGACGCCGGGGTGGCGGGGCGACCGCTCGTAGGCCCGTTGCAAAGCCTGATGGGCCTGTTTGTATCGTTGCTGATATATATGGTTGACGGCTTCCTCGACCAGGATGTTCGTGTCATCGAAGGCGGCGAATGCCGGCACGGCGGCCGCGAACAGAAGCGCGGCGAACCAGGAGTGCCTGGTGCCGGTTCCGCGCCGGAAGGTCGTTTTCAAGGTTGAATCGTGTTGCATCTTACGCCATCCTGTCGTCCGTCTGGCGGGCAACCGCGAGGCCCCGTCAGCGTGGGGTTTTTGACGTCACCGGAATCCTATGATACCATCAGTTTCAACAAAACCAACTTCCCAATCGGAGGCCGTATGTCGATTTTCCGTTTCATCTGGTGGGCGATGATCATCAGCCTGGCCGCGTTCGCTGGCTACGTCTACGGGTACCTGTCCGAGTAAGATTCCCGGGTCCGATCGACGCCTCCCGGCCTGTTGCCAGGCTACGGGAGGCGTTTTGCGTTTCCGGAAGAAGCGGCTGGAGCGGGTCACCGGTCGGCGGCAGGGCTCTGTTTCTGGGCGAGCCAGGCTGCTTCGCGCAGGGAATAGGCCTTCTGCACCCGCTGCAGCTTGTCGTTGTCGTTGAGCAGCTCGGCCATCACTTTCAGAGCCCGGAAATCCCCGTTTTTCAACATCAGCTCGCCGCAGACCGCCCGCACGCCTTCGCTCGGGTCGGCCGTTCCCTTGAACAGCAGATCATTTGCCTGGCCGCCGTCGATGGCGGCCCGATACCGGTAGGCAGCGGCCCGGATATTGTGGTCGGGATCCTGAAGCAGCGGCGCGGCGTGGGGCTTGAAATCTGCCGCGCGGAGACGGGCGAGAAGGTCGATGAACTGGGCCCGGAGAACGGGGCTGCGTTCCTTGCTCCACATCAGGGTGATGCGCGAGGCGTCGGCCGGAGCCATGACCTCGCCCATGGCCCTGATGAAATGCGTCAGAGCCCACTGGGTTGCATGCGTGTAGGCTGCGGTCAGACCGTTGAAGCTGCCCGGTGCGTTGATGCGGCCGATCGCCCAGGCGCTCCGGCCCGCGACCACGCCCTCCTCGTCGGAAAGAAGGCGGATCAACGCCTGGACGGCTTCCTTGATCCGGTAGGTTCCGGCCAGCCAGGCGCCGCTCGAGCGTTCCCACCGGTTCGGCGAGGTCATGAACCGCTGGAGTTCGTTCGTCATGCGGCTGCTGAGCCCGTTTTCGTAAAAGATGCCCATGACGTTCGCTTTCACGCGGTTCGAGGGATCCCGCAGGTAGGGGGTCACGACCTGCTCGATCAGCGGAAATGGGAGTTGTCCGAGCGCTTCGATCGCGTTGGCGCGGATCCGCGCCTCGGAGTGGAGGAGGCTGTGCTGGAAATAGGCGATCAGGGCGGGGTTGTGATACTTCCCGAGGGACAGCAGGGCCGTCGCGAACACGTTGTTGTTGTCTTCGGATTCCAGCAGGTTGACGAGGATTTCGGAGGCCGGTCGGAGCGGGGCGAGATGGCCGAGGACCAACGCCGCATCGATGCGAACGCCGATATCGGGATCCCGGGCGGTTCGTGCGAGGAAGTCCCAGGGAACGTGCTCGCCGAAGAAGTGCAGGACGCGCACCAGCGTCTGGCGCACTTTTGGCGAGGCCTCGTTCTGGACGGTCTGGACGAGGGCCGGGAGAAATGCCGGATCACCGGTCAGGCCCAGCGAATTGACCGCGAACAGCCGGGTGTTGAGGTCTGCCGAGCCAAGTGCCTTCTGGAGTAGGGGAAGGGCTGTTTTCAGGCCGATGACGCCGCAGACCTGGATTGCCTTCCACTTGACGAACCGGTCGGTGTCGCTGATGAGCGGCAGGATCTGTTCGCACTCCGGCGCTTCGGGATAGGCCTGGAGTCCCTCGAGCGCGAGAAAGCGGATGTTCGGGTTCGGGTCCTTCAGGGCAAACCCATACTGCCGGATGATCCGTTTTTGAAGTTCCTCTGCCGACGACATCTTCTCTTCCCTTCCCCTGCATTATACCATCTGCTATCTCGTCCTGCCTGCGGTGGAATGCCCGGCCAGGCAAGGCTGGCAGGCCTCCGCAGAGGGCATGGCGCTTTCCGGACCGGCAACATCACCGCCCGTCAGGGCAAGGACGCCTTCCGGTGTCAGCGGGGTTTCATGTGCTTCTTGGCGAGCAGGGCCATATACTCCTCGCGGAGTTCGGCGACACCGTACATCGCCGCCTTGACGATATCGCGCTGCGTGAGATTGAAGCGGCGCTTGACGTCCGCCATCGGCACGCCGGCCGCCAACTGGTCCAGAATGGCCTCGATCAGGGGGTTTCGAGCCATGGGGGATCCTCCCGGGTTCTTCACAGACTTCATGCCCTCTCTATCGGCAGCATCCCCTGTTCCGTCCAGAGGCCGGATCATCCGGCTGGCTTTCCGGCCTTGTATCCGGGGAGTTCCCGGGAGTATGCTCGGTAAACCGGAAGGGCAGTGAGAACATCTTATTTGACGAACGAGGAACGACAATGCAACTGAAACGCTTTTCCCTCTGGATTCTCTGTCTGGGTCTGATTGCTTCGGCTCTCGCGGGATGTGGTGGCGGCGGAGGCGGCGGTGGCTCGAGCCTGCCCTCGATGAACACGACGATCGCGGGCTCCCTGGAACCTCCCGATGTGACGACACCCGGTGTTGCCGGAAGTGTTCGGGGATTGACAGGTTTGGAACTCCTCCCGAAGTATGCTGCAAGTGGCACCTGTACGGTCAACGGACAGGCGATGGCATTTTCTCTGGCGACCGCAACGAAGCATTTCCAGATTCCGGATATTCCGACCGCCAGTTTCTACGACGTGAAATTCACCTATAAGAACCTCGTCCTCCGGACCATTGTGCCGCATACTTCACCGTATATGAGTACTCCGGTGAATGTTGATTCGACAGTCAAGGCGTGGATCATGGAACGTTACGCTTTCACGCCAACGCAGATGGCAAACTGGGAGATCAAATCGACATATGTTACGTACATGGCCAGCAGATTCCAGGCTTGGCTTAAGGATTTGGGCAGCAGTTTGAGCGGATTCCAAAATCGTTGGACAGCCGAGCTGGCCAGCCTCTCCTACAATGTCCCCACGATTGCTTCTCTGGCCTCCGACCTCACGCCGGCCGTCGACCTTCGGGGGACGTGGAGGGGCACGAACTGTGTCTTCTATAATCTGAATTTCAATGGGCAACGTGCCACCAAACTCACCGGCGATCTCATCTTGAAGGTAACGGGTCAGAGCGGCAATGCCGTGACGGGAACCCTGGCGATCACCGTGAGAAACCAGGAAAAGATGCCCAATGTTGATAACATGATTCCCGAGCCGAATTATCCGGCAAGCACCTTCACGAGCGGCAACATCTCCTCGACGAAGTTCACGTTCGTGTATGGATACAACAAATTCGAGTTCGAGACGCTGTCGGATTCGATGCTCGGAAAGGTCTCGAATTGTGACCAGAAATTTGCGGGTCTCGATTCGGACGCCGGAGCCTTCCTGCTGACCAAGGAATGGTGACGGGCCTGACCACCCGCCGCCCTCGGAGCGATCGCTTCGGGGGGCGGTTTCGTTGAGAGCGGGTTTGTGGTATCATCACGCACCTTCGATTCCACCTGAATTCACAAGCCACGGAGGCATGGTCATGGGCCTGATGCTGTACAACACGATGAGCCGCTCGAAAGAGCAATTCGTCCCCCTGGTCGAGGGACACGTGGGCATCTATGTCTGCGGCCCGACCGTCTACGGCCCTCCGCATCTCGGCCATGCCAAGAGCTATATAACGTTCGATGTGCTCGTGAAGCACCTGCGCCGGCGCGGCTTCAATGTTCGCTACGTGCAGAACATCACGGATGTCGGCCATCTGACCGACAATGCCGATGCCGGTGAGGACAAGATCCAGCGCCAGGCGCGCATCGACCGCGTGCATCCCTACGAAATCGTCGACAAATGCATGTTCCAGTATATGCACGACATGGAGAGACTGCGCGTGGCGCATCCGAGCTTCTACGTCCGGGCCTCCCAGCACGTCGGCGAACAGATCGAGGCCGTCCAGAAACTCGTCGAGAAGGGCCACGCCTACGTTTCCGACGGGAACGTGTATTTCGATGTCGCGTCCTTCAAGCGGTACGGCAAGCTGTCGGGTCGGACCGTCGACGAGCTGCGCGAAGCCGTGCGCGTCGAGGCCCGTTCCGACAAGCGGAACCCGCAGGACTTCGCCCTCTGGAAGCGCGCCGAGCCGGACCACATCCTTCAGTGGAATTCGCCGTGGGGCCCGGGGTATCCGGGCTGGCACATCGAGTGCTCGGTCATGAGCACCAAGTATCTGGGCGAGACGTTCGACATCCACGGCGGCGGCCTCGAGAACATGTTCCCGCACCACGAGTGCGAGATCGCGCAGAGCGAGGCCGTGACGGGCAAGCCGTTCGCGCGCTACTGGGTTCACAACAATATGGTCACGGTCGACGGCGTGAAGATGGGCAAATCGCTCGGCAACTTCCGCACCTGCGAAGACCTGCTCCAGCGGCACAGCCCCGAGGCCATCCGGGTGTTCATCCTCTCGACGCATTACCGCTCGCCCAGCAACTACACGGAAGAGGCGATCGGGGCTGCCGCGACCGGCCTTCAGCGCCTTGGCCAGCTCCACGCCGCGCTCGAGGAGCACGGGAAACGCCAGGTGACGGAAGGCAGGAATGATACGGAGCTCCTGGCCGCATCCGAGGCCACGGAAAAGGCGATCGGCGAAGCCCTCGACGATGATCTCGACACGCCCGGCGCGATTGCGCACCTGTACACGTTCGTCACCACGGCGAACCGACTGATGGCGGCCGGGATCTCCTCCGGCGCGGCGCATAAAGCTCTTGATATGTTACGCGGCTGGGCCGGCGACGTGCTGGGCATTCTGCCCCCGGTCCAGGGGGCTGCCGGCGACGGCGTCGATATCGACCCGCTGATGGGCATCATCCTCGATCTCCGGAAAGAGATGAAGACCAGCAAACGGTATGACCTGGCCGACCAGATCCGCGACCGGCTCAAGACCGCCGGCATCACGATCGAGGACACCCGCGACGGTGCCCGCTGGCGGCGTGCGTGAGCGGTGCTGCGTTCCCGGTTGACGCCCTGAAATTTGCCTTTTCCCGGCCCTGGGTGGCGAGCGAGGTCGAGCGATTACCGGCGCGTACCCTGGCCTATGTCGGCGACGGCGTGTTCGAGTTGGGGGTGCGGCTGCGCCACGTCGCCGGGGGGACCGACGATGCCGGGCATCTTCACTCCTCCGTCGTGAAACTCGTCTGCGCGCCGAACCAGGCCCGCATCTTCGAAACGCTCTGGAATACCGTCTCTCCGGCTGAGCAGGAGCTGCTGCGCCATTGGCGCAACGCCAAGATGCCCTACCGGGGACCCCGGATGGACCGGCTCACCTATGCCCGCGCCACGGCGCTCGAGGCCTGGGTTGGGTATCTGTTCCTGACCGGCCAGGATGGCCGGCTGGAAGACGTATTCGCCCTCGTGAACCCGCCCGAGCCGGCTGTGCCGGCCGATGAAGAAGGAGAAGACCATGAGCTCTGACCGCCCCAGAAAGTTCGATTCCGGTTCCCGTCGTTCCGGTGGCCCCGGCCGCCCGCAGGGCGGTCGTGATACCAAGAAAAACGAGTGGTGGAGCGAGAAACAGGGTCTTCACAAGAAACATGGCGGCCAGTCCTCCCACGACGGCCCTCCGTTGCGGGAAAAGCGCGAGCGGTCCGAGCCGAAAGAGCCCCGTGAGCCGCGCGAGTTCCGGGGATCCCGCGATCCGCATGAATCACGCGGATGGCAGGGGGATTCCGAGAACCGTGAGGCGCCGCGCCGGCACGAGGGGGAACACCATGGCCCCCGCCGTGACGACCGGGGGGCCGGTGGCAGGAAGAAGTTCGGAAAGCCGGATGGTTTCAAGAAGCGGTTCGAATCGGGCGAGCCGAGGGGCGAGGCCAGGCATCACGGGGAAAAACGGGAGTTTGCCCGTCACGACGAGCGTCGAGAGCGGTTCGGCGGCGAAAGAAAGCCGACCCGGCGTGATGACCAGGGCTTCGAGCCGGTTCGCCGGCCTCCGGCAGCGCCTGACCTGGGCCAGACCGGTGGTGAAGACGAAGCCATGTGGATCGTCGGCCGACATGAGGTGCAGGAGCTGCTGAAGACCGGAAAGCCGGTCGAGGCGATCGTCATCGCCGACTCGGCGCATGGGGAGGCGATCCGCGCGATTCGCGAGGAAGCCCACCGCCGCCGGCTCAAGCTGCAGGTCGTGCCGGTTCAGGCGTTCCGGCGCATGCATGGGGACGATACGCAGGGGGTTGCGGCCCGGACGGGGGCTTTCGAGTATGCCGATCTCGACGCTCTGCTTGACGCGTGCGACAAGAACCCGGAAACCGTGCTCGTTGCCTTGAACCACGTGGAGGATCCGCGCAATCTCGGGGCGATCGTGCGCACGGTCGAGGCGGCCGGGGCGGCTGGCATCATCATTCCGAGAGAGCGTGCCGCGGGCATGACGGGGGGGGCGATTCGTACAGCCCAGGGGGCCGCTTCCCATCTCACCGTGGCTCGTGTCGTGAACCTCGGCGTGGCACTGGAGCAGGCGAAAAAGCGGGGCTACTGGGTTGTGGGTCTCGAGGGCGGGGCGCCAAAGCGGTATGACGAGATCCGGTACACGGGAAAGGTACTGCTCGTGGCCGGCGGCGAGGATGTCGGGCTGGGTGTCCGCATTGCTGGCGCGTGCGACGAGGTGGTTTCGATTCCGCTTGGGGGCAAGACCGCGTCGCTGAACGTTTCCGTCAGTACAGCGGTCGTCCTGTTCGAAGTCTTGCGGCAAAAGGGGTTTGGGGTTGGCCGCGCGCCGGAAAAATAGATATTGACTTTCGATCGAACATCCTCTATAATCGCCAAATACCGGTGGCCTTGCCGGTACGTTCTTTGACCAATGCATCTCAAACATGCCGATGTAGCTCAACTGGCAGAGCATCTGATTTGTAATCAGAAGGTTGTGGGTTCGATTCCCATCGTCGGCTTGTGCAGATACCTGGATGGGTGCCCGAGTGGCTAAAGGGGGCAGACTGTAAATCTGTTGGCTCGCGCCTACGGTGGTTCGAATCCATCCCCATCCATTTCTCGCCCGTGTAGCTCAGTCGGTAGAGCACTTGCATGGTAAGCAAGAGGTCGCCGGTTCAATCCCGGCCGCGGGCTTTTATTCACACCGTTCATACTTCATCAGGAGGGCCCACATGGCTAAGGAAAATTTCGTCCGGACCAAGCCGCACGTCAACGTCGGTACGATCGGTCACATCGATCATGGCAAGACCACTCTCACGTCTGCCATTACGCTGACTTCGGCCAAGGCCGGTAAGGCGAAGGCGCTGAATTATGATCAAATCGATTCCGCCCCTGAAGAAAAGGCGCGCGGCATCACGATCAACACCTGCCACGTCGAGTATGAGACCGATATCCGGCACTATGCCCATGTGGATTGCCCTGGTCACGCCGATTACATCAAGAACATGATCACCGGCGCCGCCCAGATGGACGGAGCGATCCTCGTCGTCTCCGCTTCTGACGGTCCGATGCCCCAGACCAAAGAGCACGTCCTCCTGGCCCGCCAGGTCGGCGTTCCCTACATCATCGTCTTCCTGAACAAGTGCGACATGGTTGACGATCCCGAGCTGCTCGACCTCGTCGAGCTCGAAGTTCGCGATCTGCTCAACAAGTACGAGTTCCCCGGCGACAAGACCCCGATCGTCCGCGGCAGCGCCCTCAAGGCCATGGAAGCCGGCGGCGAAGGCCCGGCGGCCGAGCCGATCCACAAGCTGCTCAAGACCCTCGACGAGTACATTCCCGAGCCGCAGCGCGAGCTCGACAAGCCCTTCCTGATGCCCGTCGAAGACGTGTTCACGATCACCGGCCGCGGCACCGTCGTGACGGGCCGCATCGAGCGCGGTCAGATCAAGATCGGCGAAGCCATCGAGATCGTCGGCCTGATGGACGAAGTCAAGACCTCGACCGTTACCGGCGTCGAGATGTTCCGCAAGACCCTGGATCAGGGTCAGGCCGGCGACAACGTTGGTCTGCTGCTCCGCGGCATCACCAAGGAAGAAGTCGAGCGCGGCATGGTTCTGGCCAAGCCGAAGAGCATCACCCCGCACAAGAAGTTCAAGGCCCAGGTCTACATCCTGTCGAAGGAAGAAGGCGGCCGCCATACCCCGTTCTTCAGCGGCTATCGGCCCCAGTTCTACTTCCGCACGACGGACGTGACCGGCGTCGTCCAGCTGGGCGAAGGCAAGGAAATGGTCATGCCGGGCGACCGCGCTGAGTTCATCTGCGAGCTGATCACCCCGATCGCTTGCGAGCAGGGTCTCCGCTTCGCCATCCGCGAAGGCGGCCACACCGTCGGCGCAGGCGTCGTCGCCTCCATCACCGAGTAATCCGTAACGGAGCCCCGGGGCGGGGCAACCGCCCCGGGGTTTTTCTTCCGGCCCTGTTCGTGGGTCGAATGTTCCGAAAAGAGGGAGTCCTATGCGAGAACAGATCAATCTGGTGTGCACGAGCTGCAAGCGCAAGAACTACACGTCCATGAAGAACAAGCGCAATGACCCGGACCGCATCGAGCTGAGCAAATACTGCCCGGCGGAGCGGAAGCACACTCCCCACAAAGAGGGCAAGTAAGCATCCCGGACCGCACGGAGAGAAACCAGCGCATCAAACGCTGGTTTTACCGTCAAAGTACATCTGAAGGTTTAGGGCTGTAGCTCAATTGGCAGAGCACCGGTCTCCAAAACCGGGGGTTAGGGGTTCGATTCCCTTCAGCCCTGATGGCACAAGCACACTGAACTATAGAGGGGCACATGGATAAGTTACGCGCCTATTGGAAAGAATTGTCCCGGTTTCTGATGGAAGTCTGGATCGAGGTTCGCCCCGAAAAGGGTCGCGTGGCCTGGCCGACGTTCGAGAACATCAAGCTCTCGACGAAGGTCGTCATCATTTCGTCCATCGGTGTCGGGCTCTTCATCGGTGTCCTCGATGTGATCTTCGGTGAAGTGCTGAAAGTCATCGTAGGTGGCGGGAAGGTCTGACAGTGAACATCTCCAGAGCAAAATGGTATGTCATCCATACCAACTCCGGGTCTGAGTACAAGGTGAAGGCCAACCTGGAACACCGCGTCCAGCTCCTCGGAAAACAGGAACGCATCTTCGAGGTGCTCGTTCCGACCGAGAGTGCCGAGCGCGTCCAGGACGGCGAGCGCGTCACCCAGACCCGCAAGATCTATCCCGGTTACGTTCTCGTCCAGATGAATATGGACGACGATACCTGGACGGTCGTGAAGAACACCCCCGGCGTCACCGGGTTCGTCGGACTCGGCGACAAGCCGACCCCGCTTCACGAGAAGGAAGTCCAGAATGTCCTTCGCACGGCCGGCATCGGCCCGCAGCGTTCTGCGGCCATGACGCCGATCGGTTTCACCGAAGGTCAGACGGTCAAGATCATCGACGGTCCGTTCACGGATTTCATCGGTGTCATCAAGGAAATCAATCAGGAAAAGCGCAAGGCCAAGGTGCTGGTCTTCATCTTCGGACGCGACACCGCAATCGAAGTCGATCTGATCCAGCTCGAAGAGTCCTGACGCTCTCCCCTAACGTTCGAAGGAGTACGAGAAAATGGCCAAGAAAGTTACCGGTTTCGTCAAACTGCAGATTCCCGCCGGCAAGGCAAACCCGGCTCCCCCGGTCGGTCCGGCCCTTGGCCAGCACGGCGTCAACATCATGGACTTCTGCAAGAACTTCAATGCCAGAACGTCCAAAGAAGGCGATGCCGTCATCCCGGTCATCATCACGGTCTACAGCGATCGGTCTTACACGTTCATCACCAAGACCCCGCCCGTGGCTTTCCTTCTGAAGAAAGCCGCGAAGATCGAGAAGGGCAACGCCACCTCCGGCCGCACCAAGGTCGGCAAGGTCACCCTCGCCCAGGTCACCGAGATCGCCAAGCGCAAGATGCCCGACCTGACCGCCGGCTCGATGGAAGCCGCGATCAGCATGGTCAAGGGCACCGCCCGCAGCATGGGCATGGAAGTCATCGACTGATTGTGATATCATTGACTGCCCGATTGGGCGGTTGATCCCTGAAGAAAGGAGGAAACATTACCCGTATGCCGAAACACTCCAAGCGTTTTACAGCTCTGAAAGACAAGCACGTCGCCCTGGGTCAGGTCTCCATCCCGGAGGCAGCGTTCGAGAAGGTCGTGGCCTGCGCGTCGGCCAAGTTCGATGAAACCATCGACATCGCCATCCGCACCGGTCTCGATCCGAAGTATGCCGATCAGCAGCTGCGTGGCAGCGTTGTGCTGCCCCATGGCGTAGGCAAATCCTGCCGTGTCGTAGTATTTGCCGCTGGCGAGAAGGCCAAAGAGGCCGAAGCTGCTGGAGCAGACTTCGTTGGTGCCCAGGACCTGGTTACCAAGATCGAAGGAGGCTGGACGGAGTTCGATGCCGCCGTGGCGACTCCCGACATGATGAAGTTCGTCGGAAAGCTCGGCCGCATTCTGGGCCCCCGCAACCTGATGCCCAACCCCAAGGTCGGAACCGTGACCATGGACATCGGAAAAGTGGTTCAGGAACTCAAGTCCGGTAAGGTGCAGTACCGCGTCGAGAAGGCCGGTATCATCCACTCGATCATTGGCAAAGCCTCGTTCGGTGCGAAGAAGCTGCACGACAACTTCCTGACCTTCTTCCAGGCCATCAACAAGGCCAAGCCGTCCGGCGCCAAGGGCACCTACATCAAGGGCTGCACCATCAGCTCGACGATGGGCCCTGGCATCGATCTCGATGTCAACGCCGCGCGTGCCACGGTCGAGAAGATCGCCGTCTGATACGTTTTCCCGCTTCCGGTCGCTGACGCGGCCTGAAGCTGTTCTGAGTCGTAGACGCGGGTCCGATGCGTTAATCGGCTCGATCCGAAAGGGTCGGCCGGCCTGCCGAGACTGATGAAACCTCGTTCGATCACGAAGGGTTTCCGGTTTCGGACCGGAAACCCTTTTTGATTTCGATGCAAGACACAGCCACCGAAGGAGGTGACTCAACGAAATGGCAGATATGAAACTCAAGGAATCCTACATCAAGGAACTCCAGGAGAAGCTCTCGAAGGCCAAGGTCGTCATCGTGGCCGGGTGTGAGGGCGTGACCGTCGATGAGATGAACGCCGTCCGCAAGAGCATCCGCAATCTCGGCGACGAGATGAAGGTGGTCAAGAACAAGCTCGCCCGCCGCGCGCTGCACGATCCGCAGCACCAGGCGCTCGAACCCTTCCTGACCGGCGAGAATACCGTGACGTTCGGGTATCACGACGAGGCGGCGCCCGTGAAGGCGCTGTTCGAGTTCGCGGAGAAGGCCAAGAAGTTCCAGTTCAAGGCCGGTCTCCTCGGCGACAAGGTGCTCACCGTGAAGGATCTCGAGGCTCTCTCGAAGCTTCCGGGCAAGCAGCAGCTGCTCAGCATGCTGCTCTCGACCATGGTCGGCCCGATCCGGAACATGCTCTCCGTCTCTCAGGGCCCGATCCGGAAGTTCGCCTACGCCCTGCAGGCTCTCAAGGAGCAGAAGGAAAAGGCCGCCGCCTGAATCGGCGCCTGACCCTGTTCTATATTGTTACGAATCTTTCGAATTCATCGAAACAAGCACATAAGAAGGAGTTAGAAAATGAATAAGGACCAGATCCTGGAAGCCATCGGCAACATGTCCGTTCTCGAACTGTCCGAGCTCGTCAAGGCCATGGAAGACAAGTTCGGCGTCACCGCCGCCGCCCCGGTCGCCGTCGCCGCCGTTGGCGCCGCCCCCGCCGCCGCCGCCGCCGAGAAGACCGAGTTCGACGTCGTTCTCGAGAATTCCGGTGCCAACAAGATCAACGTCATCAAGGTCGTCCGCGAATTGACCGGCCTGGGCCTCAAGGAAGCCAAGGACCTCGTCGACGGCGCCCCGAAGACCGTGAAGGAAGGCGCCCCGAAGGCTGACGCCGAGAGCATGAAGAAGAAGCTCGAAGAAGCCGGCGCCAAGATCACCCTCAAGTAATCCCCGCTGTTTCAGAACCCCCGCACGGCTACGGCCGTCGCGGGGGTTTTTCCATGTCTTGATATTTTACTTGGTGTATATGAGACAGCACTCAATGTTCAAGATCAACGCACCACAGAGACGCAGAGACACAGAGTTTCGGAGAGGCTTTTTCTCTGTGCCTTGATGGCATGATAAGCGAAGAACCCTCCTTCATACTCGTCGGGTGGCCCCGGTCGTTCGTTCCTCCCGATTTTTCATCTGCGTTCATCTGCCCACCATCTGCGGATGCGTACCTGAATCTCAGCGTCTCCGTGTCTCTGTGCCTCTGTGGTGAAGCGTTCCCCCGCATCTCTGAGAGGCGATATTCAGGCGAATCGATTCTGCCTGCGAGGTTAGAACGATTTGGGGATGTCGTTGCGGAGCCAGAACCAGACGCCGACGATGTTCACGAGACGATACTCCTTCTCGAGGAAGCCCTGGAGGCGGTCGCGCGTCGCGCGGTCGATGAAACCGGTTTTCAACAGATGGCTGCTCAGGACCGTCCGCTCCTGCTCCGGGTACCGTGAAAACGGAAAGTTGGCGATGCGGTTCTGCGAGGAGATGATGAGCGGCCTTCGCGAAATCAGTTGTTCGGTGAAGCTGCCGAGTGGTTTCTGGAGATCCCCGTGCAGGACCGGAAACTCGAGGAAGTTCCAGAACCAGGCATGATCGAAGCCCGTGGCGTTCTTGCACAGGATCGGGTGATCCGGATAGATGAGGCTGACCGGCCCGCGCTCGGCAAGCGACTGGAGAATGTCGATCTGGACCAGCTTCTCGTAGAACGGCGCCCAGGCCGCATACCGGATGTAATACTGGGACGGCAGCAGGAGGACGACGCAAGTGACGGCCAGAAAAACGAACTTTCCCTTCCGGACGAGCTCCCGCGCCGCCTCTTCCCCCGAGGGGGCCAGCGCCGTTGCCAGAAGAAGGGTGGACAGCTGGAGGTGATACAGGAATTTGTGCGGGCTGAGGAGCATGGGAACGACGCTTCCGATGCTGGCTGCCGCGAGGATGCCGCGGCGTCTCCGTTCGTCCGGGTCCGTCCCCGGCCATCTCCACCAGATGACGATCGTCGAAAATATTAAACTTACTGGAATATATCCTCCCGGCGGCTGGTAGGACTGGAACTTGCGGTTGAACGTGAACGTTCCGTAGAGACACGCTTCCACGAGATCGTACCTGACCAGCCAGAGTGCCAGAGGGAGAAGGCCTGCTGCGACTCCTGCGGATAGTGCGACGAGACGCCGGAAGGCGGAAGCGATGCCTGGAAAAGGCCGGCAGAAGGCATCGGCAAGGGCGGCACAGCCGAGCAGAAAGCCGACTTTCGGTGTCAGGGAAAGCGCAATTCCGAGAAACAGTCCCGCCGAAAACCGTATCCCGAGAGAGTCTGGACTGGCCGAGAGCAGCAGGATCAGTCCGGTGAGAACGAAGGGCGCCGCGACCAGATCGGGCCGGATGTAGTTCCACTGGAACGGGATCAGCATGGCTGCCCAGAAAAACAGAAAAACCGCCCGGGAGGGAGCCTGCCCGCCGTGGAGCCGGCTGCTCAGCTTCCAGGCGAGAACCCCGGAAACGAGAGCGATCGTGAGACTGGCCAGCCGTGCCGTTTCGAGAAGGCTGGAGCCGGCATCGAAGAGGCGCGTGACGGGCGCGAGAAGGAACCAGAGGGTCGGAAGATGGTGCTGCCAGAAGTCTCGAAACGGAAGAAGGCCCTGGGAAACCTGCCAGGCGCAGTTCAGATGCTCGACCTCGTCGTGATCAAGATGCATGAACTGCCAGGCGAACAGCCCGGCGAGAACACTGCCAAGGCCCAGAACCCCTTCGAGCCGGCGATGACGAGGCCCGTCCGAAGCGAAAACGAACGGGAAAACGACGCGGGCAAGGAAGACGACGAGAAGGATCGGGAGCAACTTTTCGACGACTCCCGAGAAAAAAAACGATCGAAGATAGAATTCGAGTGGGTTCATCCGGATGAACCCGGAACTTCATTCATCACCCCGCGGCGGTATCCTTCCTGAGCGATCTCGACAAGGGTGAAGCCGAGGGCTTCGAACCGGGGGAGAAGCCCGGGAAGAACCGCTTCGAGGCGGGCGACTTCTGGGGCAGGGACTTCGAGCCGGGCGTAGCTGCCGTGATGGCGCACCCGTGCATCCGAGAAACCGGCTTCCCGCAGGATCGTTTCGCCTTCCTCGATCTGGCGGAGCATCGGTTCCGTCACCGGCGTGCAGAAGGGAATGCGGGTTGCCAGGCAGGGGCCGGGGGGACGGATGAGATCCGTCGCGTTCCAGGCCGCCAACGCGTTCCGGATCTCCTGCTTGCCGAAGCCGGCGATCTCGAGGGGACTGACGACGCCCAGCTCGGCGAGGGCGCGGCGGCCGGGCCGGTGGTCTCCCCGGTCGTCGACGTTCGATCCGTCGGCGAGAAGCCAGCCTTCGGGCTTGAGGCCGAGGAGGGTGCCGAACACGTGTTTCTTGCACAGATAGCAACGATCGGGCGGATGCTTCGAAAATGCCTCGAGATGCAGAACCTCGAGCGGGACCTCGACGAGATCGAGACCGTGTTTCATCGCTGCCGCCCGCGCCGATTCGACTTCGTGGCGCGGCATAACTTCCGAGACGATGAGAAAGGCCCGGGTGTTGCCACCGAGTATGCGTTTCGCCGCGATGGCCAGGAAGGCGCTGTCCATGCCTCCCGAGTAGGCGACAGCCACGCCGGGCTGGCGCGCGAGCCAGGTGTTCAGGGCGTTCAGGGCATTGCTGGTGCCGGTATCCATGGTGGCGGCAGTATATCCCAATCTGCCCTTTCCCGCAGCCCCGACCGCATCTTCTGGATACGAAAGCCGCTTCACCACAAAACAGCCAAGACAAGAAAGAGATACGCATCACAGAGGCACCGAGACACAGAGGAAAAGCCTCTTCGAAGCTCTGTGCCTCGGTGTCTCTGTGGTGCGTTGTTTTTTTGCATACCAGGCACCAAGGAAAAAAATGACGGTGATAAATGGATGGGAACTTTGGTGGTGTATCAGAGATTCCAGCGGATGGGGCGCGGAGACGGAGGGGGGAGGTGTGGTATGATGGGCGCCTGAATCTTCCCCCACGGAGGTCGCATGTCCCTCGATAAACTGCATTTCCGCGGCGGCTACAACTTTCTTGGCCTGCCCGCTGACGAAACCCGCTATGAGAACGCCCGCGCCGTCATTCTTCCCGTTCCTTACGACAGCACGACGTCCTATCGCGCCGGAACCCGCGAAGGGCCGGCGGCGATCCTGATGGCATCGCGGAACGTCGAGCTCTACGATATCGATCTCGACTGCGAGCCGCTGAACAGCGGTGTCTGCACGTTGCCCGAACTCGAGCCCGACATGTCCGGGCCGCAGGCGACGGTGAAAAACGTCGAGGCGGCCGTCGCTGCCATCTGCGGGGATCACAAGTTTCCCGTGGTGCTTGGCGGTGAGCACAGCATCTCGACCGGCCCGATCCGGGCCCTGCGGAAGAAATACGGCGAGGAGTTCAGCGTCCTGCAGCTCGATGCCCATGCCGATCTCCGCGACTCGTTCGAGAACACGCCGTACAACCATGCCTCCGTCATGCGCCGGGTCTTCGACCTGGCCGAGCTGACCCAGGTGGGCATCCGCAACATCTCTTCAGGCGAAATGGAGTTTGTTCGGGAAGCCCGTCACGATGGCATCTTCTGGGCGCACGACCTGCAGGGCTCCGCGGATGAATGGATCCCGCGCGTCGTGGACAGGTTGAAAAAACATGTCTATATATCGATTGATCTTGATGTGTTCGATCCGTCGATCATGCCTGCCGTCGGCACCCCCGAGCCGGGTGGTCTCCACTGGTATCCGGTGCTCCGGCTTCTCGAGACGGTCGTCACGAAGCGCAACGTGGTCGGGTTCGACGTGATGGAATTGTGCCCGATCCCCGGCCAGATTGCCGGCGACTTTTTGGCCGCCAAGCTCGTCTTCAAGCTGTTGGGGAAGGTGTTCGCGCACAACGGCTGGATCACACGGGACGAGGCCTGATCCGCCGTGAGCCCGGTCGATCTCCTGCTCGTCATCCTTGCCGTCCTCCTCGGCGCAGCCGCCGGACCGCGTATATCGTGGTCTATACGGTCCTGGCCGGGCCACGAGGATCTTCTCGAGGATTACTCGAAATGCCCCGTGTGCATGGGAGGCCTGCGGCGGGGCTGCGTGAATGCGGGGGGGCGTCAGGATATCGCGTATCTGGTGTTCTCGGCGGTCCTGGCCGGTTTGTCGGTCGGTCTGTGGGGAGTTGGCACGAAGGCTCTCTTTTCCTGGATGTTCGGTGTCTCCTGCATGATCATCACCGTCGTCGACGTGCGGTTCCTGATCATTCCCGACAAGTTGTCGATCAACGGCAGCGTGGCGGGGCTCGTGTATGCGCTTGCCTGCTGGATCTGGACCACACCTCTCGGGAAAGCTCCCCCCGAGCAGTATGTGACGCTCACCGACAGCCTGCTTGGCTTTGCCCTGGGCGGCGGCTTCCTCTGGGGCCTGGGCTGGCTTGCCTGGAAAATCCTCAAGAAAGAGGGAATGGGCGGCGGCGATGTGAAACTGCTCGCGGCATTCGGCGCCTGGCTGGGCTGGAAGCCGGTCATCGCGATCGTCGTGCTCGCGAGTTTCCTCGGCTCCGTCGGCGGGATCGGGAATATCCTCTATCAGAAAATAAAATATCGAAAGCAATATAAGCCGCTGACGCACATGATCCCGTTCGGTCCGTATCTGTGCGTCGCGTTCCTCTTCATCTTCTACTTCGGCATGCAGCCGCTGTTCTCCCTCATGGACCTCTACCAGGGCTGGGTCGAGTCCCGGTTCCTCGGCAACCCCTGACGGCGGGAGCCGGCTGATGGATGATACGTCACTCGCCTATCTCGACGCGTTTCTGGAACTGCCGGCGGCTCTCTGTGCGGCTGCCACGCGGCTGAACCGGCAGATCGTCTCGACGGCTGGCGGAACGATCGATTTTTCCCGCGGAACCATTCCCCATATCACGCTCTATATGGGCCTGTTCCCCGTCGCTGAGCTGAACCGGGTGAAGCGGGAGCTCGGGGCGATCGCCGCCGACACCCCGCCGGTCCGGGTGGCGATGCAGGGGATCGAACGGGCAGCGGAAGGCTACCTGTTCCTGAACGTGAGGGTCGATGAGCCGCTCCAAAAGCTCCACGAGCGGGTTGTCGTCGCCCTGAATCCCCTCCGGCGCGGGGCGATACGCCAGAAGTATCTGGACGATCTCGGGAGGTTCACGCCTGGAGAATGTGACAATATCATGAAGTATGGATTTCCCTGGCTGCTGGAGTTGTTCCGGCCGCATATCACCATCGGCAAGGTCGACGAAGCCGCGACCGAAGGCGTCTCGAGGACTCTTTCTGCCCCCGGGGAGCGGGAATGGGCAACGAGACTCGCGTTCGGCGAGGTCGGCGAGCATGGAACGGTGGTGTCCGTCAGGTCCGTCTTCGACCTGACCAAAGCCTCGTGAAGGAGAAACGGCAACCGATGATCCGTCATGTCCTGATTCTGGTCTGCGTCGCCCTCACCCTGGGTCTCTTCCTGACGGCCTGCCAAACCGGCGGCCCTGTCGTGACCGTCTATGTCACGGTCGATCAGCCGTTCGCCGAACCCGTTCTTGCCAGCTTCACGGCCAAAACCGGCGTGACCGTCCAGCCCGTCTTCGACACCGAGGCGGCCAAAACCGTCGGCCTGGCCAACCGCCTTCGCGCCGAACGCGCCCGTCCCCTGTGCGACGTGTTCTGGAGCTCCGAGTTCGCGCATACCGTGCGACTTGCCGATGAGGGTCTCTTCGAGGCGCGGGAGTGGCCGACGGCCACGGGACTGCCCGCCGAGCTGTGCGATCCCGGCCGGCGTTGGGTCGGGTTTGGCCTGCGTGCCCGGGTTCTTCTCGTGAACACCAAAGCCCTCGCTGCGGCCTCGATGCCGACCCGCCTCGCGGATCTCCTCGACCCCGCATGGAAGCCGGGGGAGGTGGCCATCGGGCTCCCCCTGTTCGGAACGACGAACACCCATGCGGCGGCCCTCTACGCCATGGAAGGGGAAGCGGGCATGCTCGACTTTTTCGAGACGTTGAAAGCCCGCGGTGCGGCCATCGTGGACGGAAACGCAGTCGTGCGTGACCGGGTGGCGGCCGGCGCCTGTCTCGTCGGCCTGACGGATACCGACGATGCTCTCGTGTCGGTCGCCCGGGGCGATCCCGTGAAGATGATCCTTCCCGACCAGGAGCCGGGCGGTTCGGGAACCCTCCTGATCCCGAATACGGTGGCCGTCGTCGCGGGGGCCCCCCATGCGCGCGAAGCGGCAATGCTGGCCGATTATCTTGCCTCGGTCGAGGTCGAAAAAATGCTGGCTGACGGGGAATCGAAACAGATCTCGGCCCGACGGGGCGGTCCCGTGCCTGCCGGCCTGCCCGCCCCCGACAGCCTCAGGCCTCTTCCGGTCAGTCTCGCGTCTGTCGCCGCCGCGATCCCGTCGGCGACCATCCTCCTGCGGGATCGCTTCATGCGCTGATGCTGCGGTGATGAGCGTCTGGCGACCGATGGCGGGCCACACGGAGCGGGTGATCCGCTTCGTCGTGGTTGCCGTCACGATTCTTCTGCTCGTTCCGCTTGCGGCGATCCTCGTGCCGGCTGCCATCGCGGCATGGCGCCAGACCGGTGCACCGGCGGCCGGCTGGGAACGGCTGGGGCTCCTCACACTGCGATCGACGGCCATCGCCGGAGGAGCGGCAACACTTGCGACCTTCGCCGGGGCCGGTCTGGCCTGGGTTCTGGCAGCCCGGCCGGGCCTCTGGCTGCGATTTCGCGTGCTTCTGCTTCTGCCGCTGGTTCTGCCGCCGTATCTGCTGACGCTGGGCTGGGTGGCCGCGACGGATGTGGCGGCTCTGCGCTGGGGCTTCCAGCCCGGCCTGAGCGGCATTCTCTGGGGAATAGCCATCCTGGGCCTCGCGGCGGCTCCACCCGCGGCGCTCGTCCTGGGGACGTTCCTGCGCCGGGCTCCAGTGGCCCCGATCGAGTCCGCCCTGCTCAGTCTCGGCCCTGCCGGCGCCCTGCGAACGGCGATCATCCCTCTCTGGCGACGTCCCGCCGGGGCCATCTGGCTGTTCGTCTTCGGCCAGACGCTTGCCGAATACGGCGTGCCACTGTATCTCCAGACACCGGTGCTTGCCACGGAGCTCGTTTCCGCCTTCACCGGCGGGGAGCCGGCCGGAAACGTGCTGCTCGCCTCCTGGCCTCTGGCTCTCCTGCTCGCCGGCACCATCGCGGCCTGGAGTTCGGCGGCCGCCGTGGAGGGCGTTTCCCGTCGTGCGCCGAGCCAACCGGGGAAGCTGTCCTGGCTCGAGCCGGCATCCTGGCCCGGCGCGTGGCGCCTGGTGACCGGGATCGGCTGCCTTGTCGCGGTGGTCGGCCTCGCCGTCCCTGTCGTCGGGCTTGCCCTGGGCGCTTTCCGTCCGGGGAACGGCGGCGCGGGAATCCTTCTGGCGGCTTTGCCCGCCCTGCGCATGTCGGTCTTCCTGGCGGCCGGTTGTGCCCTCCTCGCCGTGATTCCGGCGCTTGTGCTCGGGGATCTCCTCACCGCTGCACCAAGCCGCCTTCCCCTGGTGCTTTCGGCTCTCGCTCTCGCGATTCCGGCCGGCTGCACTGGGGTCGCCCACGCGACGTTCTGGATCCTGACCCCGTTCGCGGGAGGGGAAACGGCGATCTGGTGCGGCCACCTCGCCAGAATCCTGCCGGTCGCCTGGATCGTCGCCGCCCTGACACGAGGTCCGACCGGCCGACTGCCGGCGCTCGACGCCGCCATCCTGCTCCCGGGGAGCTCTCTCGACCGCTTCCTTCTTCGCCTGCGGCTCGAGCTTCCACGCGTTCTGAGTGTGGCCGGGGCCGCATTCGTCCTTTCCATACGCGAACTGGATGTCTCGCTGCTCACCGTCCCGCCGGGCGGCGAGACCCTGCCTCTCCGGCTGTTCAATCTCATGCACTATGGTGCCGGCGCCGATGTGTGCCGGATCGGCCTCGTGCTCGGCGGGGTGCTCTGGCTTGCCACGCACATCGTTGCCGCGCACGCGTGGCCGATTCGAAAGGAGGGTACGTGATGGGGGTCTCTCTCGAGATTACCGGCCTGGCCCGCCGCTTCAATGGCCGTCCCATCTTTGCCGGGCTGGATCTGAGGCTGGATGCGGGCGAGGCTGCGGCCCTCCTCGGGCCTTCCGGATGTGGGAAAAGCACGCTCCTCCGGCTGATCGCCGGCCTGGACGAACCCGAGGCCGGAACGATACGGATTTCCGACAGCGACGCTTCGGCTCCGGGGCGTTTGATTCCTCCCTGGCAGCGTCGAACGGGCATGCTGTTCCAGGGCGATGCCCTCTGGCCGCATCTGCGGGTTGGCGAGCAGGTGCGCCGGGTTGCCGCAACGGCGTCGCAGCCGGTTCCCGAGGAGCGGCTGCGGGAGATCGCCGGGATGCTCGGAATCGGCACGCTCTGGGAACGATACCCAGGTGACCTCTCCGGCGGGGAAGCCCGCCGCGTCGCCCTTCTGCGCACCCTAGCCGGCGCCCCCGATCTGCTGCTGCTCGATGAGCCGTTCGCCCACCTCGATGAGGAGCTGCAACGCCGCGTTGTCGAAGTCATTCGAGCCTGGCATGCCGACACCCGATCGACGCTCCTGCTGGTTTCACATGAATCACCCCTCATTGTCGACTGGCCCGGTCGCCATATCCGGTTTCCCGATCTGCGCCTGGCGGATTGACAGCGCGCGCCGGAAGGGGTACAAGTGAATCTGCCTGCGGCTGAGTGCCACGGGCGCGGTCGGGTGAACGGAAAACGGTCGAACGCCGTTGCGAGTCCGTCGCTGTAGCCGGGGACGACCGCCGCATCCAGCCACCGTTGATATCGACGGGAAGGCGCGGCGGGAGAACGATCCGGGAGCCAGAAGACGTTGCCCTGCCGTTGTGATCGATCATGCCTTCGCGACAAGGAGACGGCAGAATGCCTGATGCATCATCCCCCCCCCCCCGTTCCGTTTCGGCCGGTTCGTCTGCTCTGGCCCCCGAATCGCGGAGCCGCGGGCGCATGCTCGGACGGGGGATCGGAATGCTTGTCCTTTCCGTTCTTCTCTGGCTTGCCTGCTCGGCCTATGCCGGAAAGAATGCCGCCGGCACGGGAAAAATTGAAGAAAATATAAAATCAAAAGGTATACCTGCTTCGGCGGGCGCGCGGGTGCCGATGCGCATCGTTTCGCTCGTGCCGAGTCTGACCGAGACGCTGTTCGTGCTCGGACTCGGCGACCGGCTCGTCGGGATCACGGATTTCTGCGAGCACATTCCCGGGGCCCGGAAGATCCCCTCGATCGGAACCTGCCTCGAGCCCAGCGTGGAAGCCATTGCGGCAAGAAATCCCGACCTGGTCCTGTATGGCCCGGATCAGGAGGCGATCGCGCGGCGTCTTGCTGCGCTGGGGCTCGACACCGTTTCGGTTCGCCAGATCGCCCTGGACGATATCCCCGGCGCCCTCCAGCGGATCGGGGACAGATGCGGTGTTCCGGCGGCCGCGGCTTCGGCGGTCGTGCGATTCCGGGATCGCCTCGCCGCAGTATCCCGGGCGGTCGCGGGATGTCGCAAACCCCGCGTTCTGCTCGTCGTCGGCCGCGACGTCTCGGGCGGCCGGATCGAACAGGCCTACGTGGCGGCTCCCGGAGCGTATCACGATGCCCTTCTCCGGCTGGCCGGCGCCGAGAATGCCTGGCGGGGAAAAGCCCTCACCGTCTATCCCGTCGTGTCCCAGGAAGGCCTGATGGCCCTGAATCCCGACGCCATCGTTGATCTCGTTCCGGATCCCGACCGGCAGCCGGGCGGACTCGACGGATTGAAAGCCGCCTGGGCGGCGGTTCCCGGAATGACCGCCGTCGCCTCGGATCGCGTCCTTCTCCTCACCGAAACCCATCTGTCGATCCCGGGGCCCGAATCCGCCGCCGATGCCGCCGAGCGTCTGGCCCGTCTCCTGCATCCGGAGGGGGCATGGCGATGATGCCAGCCGAACCCGCCGCCCCGATGCCCGCCCTGCGGACCGAAAGCCTGTGCGTCGCACTCGGCGGCAGATCCATCCTCACTGATATATCTATCGATGTACCATCCGGCTGCCGGGTCGCGATCATCGGACCGAACGGCGCCGGCAAAACGACCTTGCTGCGGGCGCTGGCGGGGCTGGTTCGACCGATATCCGGCCGGATCCTCGTGAACGGCCGGACCATGTCCGGGCTTTCCTCGCGGGACCTGGCGCGACAGATCGCCCATGTGCCTCAGATGACCGAAAAAACCATGCCGTGCCGCGTTGCCGACTTCGTGCTCCTTTCCCGGTATGCGCATGGCCGGCACCTGTTCGGCTCGGCCGATGCGGGGGATCGCGAAGCGGCCGCGCAGGCGATGGTCCGCACGGGCATCGCCGAGTTTGCCGACCGCGATCTGGCCACGCTCAGCGGCGGGGAGCGGCAGAAGGTGCTCGTGGCGGCCGCCCTGGCGCAGGAGGCTTCCATCCTGCTCCTGGACGAGCCTGCCGCGTTTCTCGATTATCGCCGCCAGCTCGAACTGGCCGCTCTGCTTGAAGGGGTGCGGCGCGCAGGCGGCGCCGGCAGGCTCTGCACGATCGTCAGCGTCGTGCACGATCTCAACGGGGGGGCGCTGGAAGGCGATCTCGTCATCGCTCTCGCCGCCGGCCGCGTGGCGTTCTCCGGCCCTCCTGAAGAACTCGTCCGAAGTGGCAGGCTTGCCGAGATCTACGGGGTCGAGTTCGAACTGCTGGGGCGGCCGAACTCCGGCCGAAGCCTGGTCGTTCCGGTGAGGATCGCCAACCCATGAACCACCGGACGATTCTTCTCCTGCTTGCGGGATTCGCCGCCGTGGTCGTCCTCGCCAGCCCCTTCATCGGGGGCGTGCCCGTCTCGTTCGATGCCCTGCTGCGCCCCTACGGGGATGATCCGTCCGCCATCCTCCTCTGGAAGCTGCGCCTGCCGCGGATCCTGGCGGCGTTCTTCGCCGGGGCGGCCTTGTCCGTCGCGGGCGGCGCGTTCCAGGCGCTGTTTCGCAACCCGCTCGCGACCCCCTTCACGCTGGGGGTTTCCGGGGCGGCATCGCTCGGAGCGGCTCTGTATCTGCGCTGGGGAAGCGAATCCGGGTTGTCCGGCCCGGGCGGCATCCTCGCCTCGTTCGCCGGCGCCGCCGTTTGCGTAGGGGCCGTCTATGCCCTTGCCTGGGGCCGGGGCGGGGTTTCGAACGCGCGTCTGCTGCTGGCGGGGGTCGCGATCAGCTTCTGCTGCTCGAGCCTGATCATGTTCTCGCACTACGCTTCGACCGCCACCGACGCGTTCCGCATGATGCGCCACCTGATGGGAAGCCTCTCGGCAAGCGGCTGGGAAACGGTCGCCGTCCTTCTGCCCGTCACCCTGGTCGGCGGGCTGGTGTTGTGGGCGCTTGCCTGGGAACTCGATCTGCTGGCCGTCGGGGAGGATATCGCCCAGAGCCGCGGCGTCGCCGTCGAGAGAATACGGCACCTGATCTTTCTCGTCACCTGCGCGCTGGAAGCCTTCGTCGTGGCTCTGTGCGGCCCGATCGGCTTCGTGGGGTTGATGATCCCCCACTGCTGTCGCCTCTGGTTCGGAGGCGGCCACCGCGTTCTCCTCCCGGCGGCGTTTCTTCTGGGCGGCGCGTTCCTTGCCGCATGCGACACCGTCTCCCGCACCGTCGTCGCCCCCTCCGAAATGCCGGTCGGCGTCCTCACCTCCCTGATCGGCGGCGTCTTCTTCCTCTGGCTCCTCTTCGGCGCCACCGGCTCCGACACCCCCCTCGATTAGCAGGGGGCATCGGGATTCCCGGAGGGATCTGTCGCCTCAGATCGTGAAGGGAAACCCGCATGCCCATGAAGAGATGCGGGAAGGAACTGTTGAAAATTGAGGAGGGGGATATTATCTTTTCCCCGAGATGAGCCGATCCATCGGCTCGCAAGAAGGTTGTACGAGAGAGGTTGATGGCAGTTTTCCCTTCGATCGAGAGCAAAGAGCTCGTTCCCGATACGGCCGTGCCGTGCCTTGTCGCGCGCGGTTTGGCGATGCTGGAGGTTGATTCCATGTCCACCCCCCTGCGTGTTCGTTTTCGCTTCCCCTGGCCGGCGTGCGTGCTGTTCGGGCTGTTGTGCCTCTGTCTCGTCGCCCCCGCCGCAGCCGATATACCGGCCCTCGAAACCGAGCGGGCGAAGGCGACCAAAGAGCTCGAAGCCGTCATCGGCACCATCAACCTGTCCGAAACGGCGGTCAGATCGGCGGGTGAGCTGATGAGCGGCCTCGAAACCGCCCTGGGAAAATACGTGTCGGCCCGGGACGCCCAGGCCGGCGTTGTCGCCGGCATCCGCGGCAAGCTTCGCGAGATCGATATCCAGCTGGCAAAGCTCCGCTCCCCCAACGATCTGGCCACGGCCTGGGGGGAATACAAGAACAACCGAACCCAGGAAAATTTCATCAAGCTGTATATGGTGGTGCGCGGCGTGAAACCGGACAACGCGACTCTGGAAAGCTATGTCCAGCAGGAATCGATCCTCCAGCTGGAGATCCGCAACAAAGTCATCGTTCCGGTTCTCCAGGTGCTGGTCAAGCTTGGCGGTCTCGTCAAGCAGATCAACGAGCTCGCCTTCAACGGGGTCGGCATCTGCCATCCCCGCGACGCGGACGGGGCCCTCGAGGCCGTCGACGAACTTCTCGGAACGATGCAGAAGCATTTTTCGAAGCTCGAGACGAAGATGGGCATGAAGGACGACCAGCTGCTCGTCGCCGGGGTGGCGGTCGAGCTTTCCAAGAACTTCCAGGACTTCTTCGATCCGAAGGAACTCATCCCCGACAAGCTCAAGGAGTGGTCGGACGCCTTCGAGGAGAGCAGCTACTCGAACTGGATTCCCGGCAAGGCCGCCTCCAAACTCCAGGCCGAGGCGGAGAAGATGGCCGAGGAGTCCTATGAGAAATTCAACGAGGATACCTACGGAACGAAGGATCGCGCGCGGGATTACGAGAAATTCTCCCGGATGCGCGAAGAGTTCGCAACGGCTGCCGATGAATCCGAGGCTGTTCTGAAAGAGTTCCAGAAGCCTGTCGACGAGTTTGCGGAAAAGGTCGCCGAGAGCCGGGAAAAATACAAGCGCATTCTCGGCGCGTATGAAGGCCTGCTCGAGCGCAAGATGGAGCTCGAACGCCGGATTCCCGACCTCGCCGCCCGGATCGATGATGAGAAGTGGCGCGAACTCTCGAAGCCGATTCCCGGCGAGAAACTTGCCGAAGAGGCTCCTGTTTTCGCTTTTCTCAATCCCGACCGCTCGGCCGGCTTCCTTGCCGCCGACGACCTGACGGAGATGGTGCTGGGCTACCCCCGGCAGCAGCGGTTCGCTCTCACGACCCGGGTGGCGCAGATCGTTCGGTCGAAAGCGAAAACCACGGTCTCCACGGGATCCGGCAGTCGCGAAACGATCATCTCGCTCATCTCCCGTGGCGATTCGGGTGATGTGTACAAGTATCCCGGCGTCAAAATGCGTGACGAGCAGGGGCGGGTCGAGATCGACACGGCGGCCATGAGACTGGTTGGAAAGGCTCCCGGAACGGCGAAACTCGTGTTCGAGGTTCCCGGCTGGGGCGATATCACGACGGATCAGGCCGGCAACCACGTGCTCCAGACCCGCACCTACACGTCTCGCCGCGAAATTCCGGTCGCCAGGCTCACCGGAATCGAGGTTCGGAACGCTCTCGGCCCTGTCGGCCGGGTGGATCTCGTCTCGACAGCCGAGTCCCGCGGCGGCATGTTTGGGATGAAGGTCGAGGCGCTCGTCGAGCACGGCGCCGGAACGTCCCGGCAGCCTGTCGAGATGTCCCGCCTCGCCTTCACCCTGACGGGCGACTCCTGCGCCATCGTCAGGAAGTCCTCGGCGACCGAATTCGCCATCGAGGCCACCGACAGGCCCGGCGTCTGCACCGTCGAGATCGGGGTTGCCGGCTCGGCCGGCTCGGCCCGGAAGGTGGCGAAAATCCGTGTCACGAACAGTGTTCTTCGGGCTTCCCGAAGCCTCGCTGACGGTGAAAAAGTTGCCGCGGGCGTGAGTCGGAAGGCCGAAGAGCTGCCCATCGGTGCCTCTGGCAAGATCACGATTCTGATGGACGGGCCCGCTCCGGCTGAGGACTATATCGCCGAGTTGGTCTGTTCGCGCGGCAGCGAGGATCTCGAGCCTGGCCGGGGCGGCATCTCGGGAACCGCCCGCGCGGGTTTCGACTCTTCCGGCACGCTTTCCCAGGCGCTGCTTTCCTTCTCCCTCGGCAAGGAATGCCTGAAGATCGACGAGGCGCAGAAGAAGGGAACCTGGTTCAGCCGCGAGCCGATCACGGTGTCGGCCATCGTCCGGCGCCGCTCGACCAATGCGGTCGTCAGCCATTTCGGCTTCGGTGAGATCATCCCGGTCGCGACCGTCAAACGCCTGCGCGTCGTGATGCGCGGGAGCGGCGGCGATGGGGCCGTGGTCGATGCGATGCCCCTGTTCCGCCCCGCCGACCGGCAGCACAACCAGTGGCCGTTTGCGATCCGCATCGAGCTCGAATCGGGCGACCGGATCACCGTTCCCCTCGACGCGGTCGAGCAGGGCCGGCCCGGGAGCCTGCTCTTCGGCATCGACGGGAAGAGCGGAAGTATTCTCTTCAATATCGGTGCCATGCAGCGGGTCGGCTGGGAAACCCTGACCTACCGGCTTTCCCCAAGCCGCGCGGCGCGGATGCACGTGAACCTCGCGGGGGATTACGAAGACGGTTCGATCCTCTTTTCCGTGAACCGGCTCGAGCTCTGGAAGCACGAAAACGGCGTCCGGATGACCGTTCTCGGCCCCCAGAAAGACGCGATGGACGGGTATGCGGTCCGGTGGAAGGCCGGCTCCGGCATGACCACGACCCCCTTCCGGAAGGACCAGGGGGAATGGGTCTGCGACGGCCCAGAGAACACGCCGGTGTTCGAGGCCGTGCTTCTCAGTCCGCGCGGTGCCGAGTGCGGCGTCGTCCGGGGAGCCGACGGCAAGGCCATCGCGTCCTGCGAGCCGGACCACCGGCCGACCATGGCGATCGAGACTCCGACACCCCTCAAGGCCGGTGCGATCGCCAGCGTCCGCGTCACGTGCAACGATCTGCCTTCCGACGGCCCGCTGTCGATGGGATCGGCCGAGTATTACACGCTCTGGAAGACCACCGGCCCGTTCGGCAAGGTCAGAACGGCCGAAGGCCCGGTGTATCCCCTGGGCCCCACGGGCTTCCTCTCGATCGGGCATGTCGAGTATCTGCGCGGTGTGCCCGAAGGCGGCGCCAGGATTCCCGTCGAGGTCGAGTTGTACCGCCGCACTGACTGGCAGAGCTATCAGCCGAAAGGACGGCTCGTCGCTTCGGCGAGAGGAACGCTCGAGGCGCTCTACAATCCCTCTCTGCCTCCCTTCACGGGCCAGATCCGCATCGTCCAGGGAAGTGACGGCGGCCGGACGGTTGCGACGCAATGGGTGGAAGGCGCCCCCGAGGTGAGCCTCGAGCGCATGGTCGCCATCGACGGCAACAACCCCTTCAATGTCCAGAACCCGATCGTGAACGTGACCAGAAACGGCCAGACGCTCGTCGCGACCGATGCCGTTCCGATCACCTCGCTTCCCGAGCCCCCCGTGCCCGGGGAACCGGTCGTTCCGGCTCCCCCGGCGCCGCCCGAGCCGCCGGCCCCCGTTCCGACGCTCACGACGGCGGCCCGCGACAAGTCTGATGGCGACAAGCTGCTTCCGTCGACCGGCGGCACGATCGTGGATACTGTTAGCTATACAAATCTGACGGCCGGTCGCTCCTACACGCTCAAGGGCGTCCTGATGAACCGCGCGACGGGCCAGTCGGCCGGGATCACCGCCGAGAAAACGTTCACCGCCGCTGCCGCGGCTGGGATCGTCACCCAGGAGTTCGTCGTCGGCGCCGGCGAGGCCGATCGGACACTCGTGGTGTTCGAAACCCTCCATGCCGACGGCGCCGTGGTGGCGCGGCACGAGGACCTGCTCGACGCCGCCCAGGCCGTGGCGGTCGGTGCCCCGCCGCCTCCGCCCGAGATGACGACGGCTGCCCGCGACAAGGCCGACGGCGACAAAGCCCTCCCGTCCGCCGGCGGCACGATCGTGGATACCGTAAACTATAAAAACCTGACCCCGGGCCGCTCCTACACGTTGAAGGGCGCGCTGGTGAACAAGGCGACGGGCCAGGCGACCGGGATCACCGCCGAAAAGACCTTCACGGCGCAGGCCGCCGATGGAAGCGTGACGCAGGAGTTCACGGTCACGATCCAGCAGGCGGGCCGCACCCTGGTCGTGTACGAACGACTCTCCGATGGAGCCACGCTCGTGGTGAAGCATGAAGACCTGAACGACGCCGCACAGGCAGTCTCGATCGGAGCCCTGGTTCCGAGCCTGACGACGTCGGCGAAGGACAAGGCGGACGGGGACCGGACGCTTCCGTCAGCCGGCGGCACCATCACCGACACCGTCGCGTATACGGATCTCGTTCCCGGAAAAACCTACACCCTGAAGGGCGAGGTGATGGACAAGGCGACCGGCCTTGCCGTCGGCATCACGACCCAGAAACCCTTCACGCCCTCCTCCTCCGCCGGCACGGTGACGCAGGAGTTCACGGTCACCGCACAGCAGGCCGGAAAAACGCTGGTTGTCTACGAAACCGTGCTCGACGGCGGTGCGGTGGTCGTGAAACACACCGATCTCACCGATGCCGCCCAAACCGTTGTCGTCGAAGAAGCCCAACAGGGCATCACCGGGCTGACCTCGACCGTCGCCTTCGCGAACGTGAGTCCGGCGAACCCGACGATCCACATGGCCTGTATCCTGCTCGACCCGAACACCAGTCAGGGAAGTCTCAGCGCCGGTGACGGCCAGATGTTCAGTGCCAACCGCGTCTTCGACATCCATGTGACGCCGACCTACAACATCGGAGACGGGGACCCGTGGATCCATTTCGAGCGCGCCCAGGCGAACTCCGGCAGCCCGAACTGGAGGCTGTCGGCCGCGACCGGTGCAACAAATACGTTATTTTATAATACTGGACAAAATATCACTGTATTCAACGTGAACACCCGGGTGACCCTGTTCATCGAGCAGGCCGTCGCCGGCGGATCGAAAATCAGGCTCGAATTGACGGTGACGCGTAATGGCAACGGCACGGCGGCAGGCGATTACCAGCTGGTCGTCCATACGGCCGAGTATGTGAACTGAGAGAAAGGAGAACGACCATGAATCGCATCATTCCGACCACCGTGCTGGCTCTCCTTCTCGCTTCAACGGCAGCGATCCTTTCCGCCGCCGAGTTCCGCTCGATCAATACGATCTCGACGCCGCAGGCCGGCTCCGGCCCCGCCCTGGCCGCTTCGGCCGACCCCGGTCTCGAGGTGGCCCGCAAGAGCCTCGAAAAGCGCACGGTCGATCTCGCCCGCGCCGGTCTCACCCGCCTCATCGAGGCCTGGCAGAGGGGCGACAAGCTTGAAGCCCTGCTCTCGGACTCGTTCAATGACCGCGACCGGTTTCTCGACATCCTGCGCCGGGTCAGCCCGGGGGATGCGAAACTGCGGCTGCTTGCGATCGATGCCGTCCGGATCGTGTCCCGCTCGTTCGACCCGGCCGGGCCTGAGGGCAAGGGCTGGGCCCTGACCAGCCGCGTCTCGATCCGCGCCCGCACCCAGATCGAATACACCCACCCGAAGGGCGGCTACCAGAAACTCGACGGGATCAACGAGTTCGTTCTTCGCGTGGTCCAGCCGCTTCAGACGCAACGCTGACGAATCGCAGGGAATGGTGACGATATGAAACGGATACGAATCTTCGGCTGCTCGCTTCTTCTCTCCCTGTCGCTCTGCCTCTGTGCCGCGCCCGAAAGCCGCGCGGAACCCCCGGTCGATGGGGACGTCAATCTCGGCGGCGACCTGATGTTCCGCGGCGACCAGTATGACGTCGACGGGGACGCTGCGCGGGCTCCCTACCCCTACACCGGCATCCACCGCTACCTGGATTTCAACTTCGAGCTGTATCGCAAGGCGAGCGCGTTCGAAAACTGGAACCTGCGGTTCGGCGGTGTTCAGAATAATTCCAGCTATAGAAGCCGAGACTGGGGAACCGAGCTTGAACGCTTCCGGTTCGTCTGGGAAAAGGGGGATCGCGGCACCCCCTTCCGCCTCGAAGCCGGCGAAATCTACGGCAACTTCACGAATCGCACGCTCCAGCGCGCGCTCCACGGCTTGCTGCTCGATCTCCAGCCGGTCATGAAGGGCGACGTGAAACGCTCGATCCAACTGTTGTGGGGACTCGCCCGAGGCGAGTGGAAAGACCCGTTCGAGGATCGCGACCAGAGCATGGGCATCTCCCTTGTCGAGGAGCGGCGCGATGACTTGCGGTTCTCGCTGAACTGGGTGACGAACCGGCGGGACCCGACCGCGACCCGCGCCGGCCTGCTGCAGCAGGTCTGGAGCGCGGCCTTCGAAAAGCCCCTCGATCGGGAGCGGCGGCACGTGCTCGAGTCGGAATACGCCTGGTTCTCGGGCGATCACGAGGGCGACGGCACGCCCGGAAGCGGCCTGGATCGGTATGACACCGGCCTGTTCATGCAGCTGCGGCACCATTCGACTCCGTTCGGCTACACCTGGCGGTTCGAGGAATACGGAAAAGACTTCCGGCCCAACGGGGCGAACATCACCCAGAATCGCAAGGCTCTCGAAGGCTATCTTTCCTGGCAGCTCGAGAAGATCCGCACGCTCTCGGTGCGCCTCCAGCGGTTCCGCAACGCCTGGGAGAGCCCGAACCCCCTCGACTCGGATATCGCCGGGGTGACCCTCAGCGGCCAGGTTTCGCCGAAGGACAAACTCTACGCCAGTCTCAACGCCTATGTCGACCGCTCCGACGATCGGCTCGACACGGTCGACTCGCGTTCGCGCAACCTCGATCTGAACCTGTCGCGGCCCCTCACCAACGACCTGAATGCCCGTCTCGGCTTCGGCTATCGGGACTTCGACAACCGGCTCGGCCCCGCCGGCGACAACCGGGCGCTCCAGGCCCTGCTCGGTCTCGACAAATCGATCGAATGGAACAACGCCCCGCTGACGATAGGGCTTAATTTTATACGCAATGCAATTGATTCTTCGGGCATCTTCTCGAATGACTGGAACACCGGGCTTTCGGTGTATCGCACGGCCGGCAACCAGGAGTTCGGACTGACCTGGAACACCCAGGCGCTCGATTATCGCCCGCAGCCGAACGCGGATGTCTACGCGAATGATTTCGGCTTCCGGTGGCAGCGTCGCAACGGGGATACCGTCGTGGGTGTCGAGATCGCCCGGAACCGGCGCGACGAAACCCGCGCCTGGCGGTACGGCTTCTATCTCGGCACCGAGTTCGACCGGGCCCTGATGCGTGCTCCGAAGAGAGAGGCCGCCGGTGAAAGCGTGCCCGGCGAGGTGACGGAGCAATTTGACCTTGCCGCCATCGTGCCCGGCACGGCGGTTGCCTCGTTCGTCGACGCGCTCGACCGGCGCGGCATGGCGATGACGAAGACCGGAAACCTCTACTCCGCTGATCACCCGGTGTTCGAGGACTTGTTCCAGCGGCAGACCCTGGCGGCGGAAGCCGACGATGCGGGGAGTCTCGTGCGTGCCGGCGTCGTGGTCCGGCTCGAAGAGTATGCGACATCCTCGGACATCATGGACGCCTATGACCGGATCCGGCGCCGCCTGCTCGACCGACTGGGCAATCCCGCGAACTCCTACGAACGGGGTGCCGTCGGCCCCGCCCTTGCCGACGAGATCCGTTCGGGGGCCTTCGTTCGCGTTCTCGACTGGAAGACGCCCCATGGCCTCCTCCGACTCGGTTTCCCGCGTCGCCTCGATGGTCGGATCCGCCTCGAGGTGCAGGTTGCCCGCGAATTCCCCGGGGAGACCGAAGGCATGTGGGGCTTCGACAGTCTGAACTGACCTATCGCCGTGGGGGCGCATCGCGCTGCGCCCCCGCAATTCGCAAGGCATGGCCGGAGCGTGATCCGCCCGGGCGGAAGGAAAGCATTGACTTTTCATGTACGGGTTGATAGACTTGCCCCCTGTCTATCTCATGTACGGTTGTAAAAGGAGTCTCTTGGAATGATCGCCGTTCTCGTGAAGCTGATTCACTTCATCGTGTGCATCGGTCTCGTCGTCGTCGTCCTGCTCCAGGCCGACAAGGGCGAAGGTCTTGCCGGCGCGTTCGGCGGCGGCTCGTCGAACACCATTTTCGGTGAACGCGGCAGCGGCGGTGTCATGACCAAGATCACGACGGGAATGGCCGTCATTTTCATGATCACTTCGCTGATTCTTTCCGTCTATCTCCCCTCCTGGTCCGTGAAGTCGGCATCCGGCGTCGATTTGTCGTCCCGCCCGGCCCCGATCCAGACCAGCAGCCCGATGCCGATGAGCACCGAGCCCGTCGCTCCGGTCGCCCCCGCGGCTGCCGTTCCGGCCCCGGTCTCCACCCCGGTTCCGGCCCCCGTGGCCCCGGTTGCTCCGGCTCCCGCCCCGGCCGTGCCCGCCCCGGTTGTACCGGCAGGCCAGTAACCCCCCGAAAACCACCAACCCGCGCCGGCCCGTTCCCAGAAAGAACGGGCCGGCGCTCTTTTTCGTGCCGGCGAAATGTGCTACACTACGCCCGCCCGACGACCGCTTTCCGGCGTACCGGGCCAAATCCTTTCAGGAGGCGTTTCATGTCGATCATTGAAGCCATTCAGGCACGTGAGATTCTGGACAGCCGCGGGAACCCGACCATCGAGGTGGAAGTGCTGCTCGAGAGCGGCGCGTATGGCGTTGCCGCCGTCCCGTCCGGCGCGTCGACCGGCGAGCACGAAGCCGTCGAGCTGCGCGACGGTGACAAGAAGCGCTACCTGGGCAAGGGCGTCCTCAAGGCCGTCAAGAACGTGAACGACACGATCGCCAAGGAGCTCGAAGGCATGGATGCCCTCGAGCAGCAGATCATCGACCACGCTCTCATCGCCCTCGACGGCACCGACAACAAGGGCAAACTCGGCGCCAACGCGATCCTCGGCGTCTCCCTCGCCGTCGCCAAGGCTGCGGCCGAATTCTCCGGCCTGCCGCTGTACCGCTACATCGGCGGCACCAAGTCCTGCGTCCTTCCCGTTCCGATGATGAACATCCTCAACGGCGGCGCCCATGCCGACAACAACGTCGATTTCCAGGAGTTCATGGTCATGCCCGCCGGCGCCAAGCGCTTCTCCGACGCGCTGCGCATGGGGGTCGAGACCTTCCATGCGCTCAAGGCCGTTCTCAAGGCCAAGGGCTACAACACCGCCGTCGGCGATGAGGGCGGCTTCGCCCCGAACCTCAAGTCCAACGACGAAGCGATCGAAGTTATATTGACCGCTATTGAAAAGGCCGGTTACAAGGCCGGCTCCGACATCTTCATCGCCCTCGACCCGGCCGCATCCGAGTTCTACGATGCCGACAAGAAGGTCTACGTGTTCAAGAAGTCCGACAAGTCTCAGCGCAAGCCCCACGAGATGGCTGACTACTGGCTCGACTGGACGAAGAAATACCCGATCATCTCGATCGAGGACGGCATGGCCGAAGACGATTGGGACGGCTGGAAATACCTGACCGACAAGAATGCCGGCCGCGTGCAGCTCGTCGGCGACGATCTGTTCGTCACCAACGTGAAGCGCCTCGAGATGGGCATCGAGAAGGGCGTCGCCAACTCGGTTCTCATCAAGCTGAACCAGATCGGCACCCTGACCGAGACGATCGAGACGATCGAGATGGCCGAACGCGCCCGCTACACCTCGGTCGTGTCGCACCGCTCCGGTGAAACCGAAGACACCACCCTGGCCGACCTCGCCGTCGCCATGAACGCCGGCCAGATCAAGACCGGCTCGGCCTCGCGCACCGACCGCATCGCGAAATACAACCGCCTCCTCAAGATCGAGGACGAGCTGGGCGAGAATGCCCGCTTCCTCGGCCTGAAGGGCTTCTACAACATCAACAAGCGCTGATCGCCAGAAAAGCGAACGCCCCGGCACCCTCCGTGGTCGCCGGGGCGTTCTTGTACATCCTATATTCCTGCTGCCACCCAAGGACTCGTGATCATTTCAACCCTGATCCGCCCAATGCAGCAAGGGGAAGAACGATTCAGTAGGTGCGATCGAACGAGTCGGCAGGGGTGCCGGCCGGCATCGGGCCGGAAAGAAGCGGCACGGCGGGGGCGGAGGGCATCGAAGGGGCCGGCGCCGGCGTGTCGAGGGAACTCATGTGATCGAGTAGCCGCTGCTTGATCTGATCCGCTTTCAGGCGGGAATCGGGAGTCATGCCGGCGCTCTGGGCACGCGTCAGCAGGCGCTCCATCTTCATGTCGGCATCCCCGGGAAGCGGCTTCGAGGCCGCAATGCCCCCGTCACCGAGCGGGGTGAGCTGGACCTGCATCGGCGGAGCCGGCGGCATCCCGCCCGGAATCATCGGGAACGGTGTGACCACGTCGGGGGCCGGAACGGCCACCTGCGGCGGATTCTCGGCCAACTGCTTCCGGTGCGCCGCCATCGCCAGCTCCCAGGTGTAGACGTCCGGCTCGTAGATGAGCTGCTGCTGGAGCGTCATGCCGTGAACGGCCTTCCGCTTCTCTTTCACGTAAACATCGTGGTTCGATTTTGGATAGATCGAGCTTTTGATCAGATGTTCACTGAAAAACTCCCTCTCGAGAACCTGCCGCGTCGGCCCGTCGGTCACGGCCCGCGCCGGGGCGGTTGACCAGAGAATACAGATCGGCAGCGCCAGGACGGCGACCGGGATGGCGTATTTGAGACGCATTTTCGACCTCCATGTGTACGAGAATCCTGCGACGAGGCAAGAATGTCTGTACCGATCGCACCTTTGTCAAGGACAAAAAAAAGGGGACGAACCACAGAGTCACCGAGACACAGAGATGAGAAGATTCACCACGAAGCCACGAAGACACAAAGCGTGGTTTCTTTTGTATTCTCCAACTTCGTGTCGTGGTGTCCTGGCGGAGAAAGAGCCTCTGCGCCTCTGTGTCTCTGCGGTGAAGGATTCTTCGAATGTTCGTGGTTCGTTCTCTTTTGTGTCTTGGTGCCTGGTATGTGGGTTTCGTCAAAAGAACCGATCCACAGATGACACAGATGACGCAGATGAAATCCTGAGCGTCTTCAACCATGGAGTTTGCGGCGCATACTGGATACAAGGGGGGGCCAGGCGTTCGTTCCTCTCTGGTTTTTCATCTGCGTTCATCTGCCCTCCATCTGCGGATGCGTTCTTGAATCCGAGGGAAATTTCAACGGAGTATCTTCGTGGTGAAAGAGCCTCTGTGCCTCTGTGTCTCTGTGGTGAAGCGTTCTTCGATCCTCTCTGGGGGCGTTACACGCGTTCAGGCGGGGTTCCCGGAAATGACGATGGGGGCGGGTTCGAAACCCGCCCCCATGCCTGGATCAGAGCTTGTCAGCCGACGGTGACCTGGATCTCGCGGGGCTTGGCCGCTTCGGCCTTGGGCAGCGACAGAACCAGCACGCCATGCTTCAGTTCGGCCGTGATCTTGTCCTGGGCGACGCTTTCCGACAGTTCGAACTGCCGGAAGAAGTTGGTCGGCTCGTATTCCCGGATCAGCAGGCCGTCCCGCTGGGCGGTCGAGGCCTTGCCCTCGATCGTGAGAATGCCGTCTTCGACCTGGACCTTCAGCCCTTCCTTCGTGACGCCGGGCAGATCGGCCAGAACGGTCAGACCTTCGCGGGTCTCGTAGATGTCGACGAGCGGCGTGGCAAAATATTCGCGGTTGCGGGTCACTTCGCGCTGAATGACCGGCGTATCTTTCTTGATTTCGGGAACGGTTTTCTCAGCCATACGTCTTTCCTCCTTCATCAACTGTGCTTGATCTCGATCTGGTGCGGGCGGGCGGCGGCGGCTTTCGGCAGGGTGAGGCTCAGGATGCCGTTCTTGTACTCGGCCGATACCTTCTCCGCGTCGATGTCTACGGGCAGCTCGACGGTGCGGGTGAACTTGCCGGCGGCGCGCTCGCAGCGGTGATAGTCCTCTTCGGGGATGCTCGATTTGGCCTTCTCGCCACTGATCGTCAGGGCGTTTTTCACGACGCTGACCTTGAGGCTCGAGGGATCGACCCCGGGGGCGATGGCTTCGACGAAAACCGTGTTTTCATCGCTGCCGATATTCATCAGCGGGAAGTGCCGTGCCGAGAGACCCGGCAGGAACGCGAGCTTCGGGAACCGGCCCGCCGAGAAGTCCCGCGACAGCTCGCCGAGCTGGCTCTGCAGGTCTTCCATTTCCTTGAAGAAATTCCAGAGATTCATATGTCGTACCTCCTCGTGATTCGAAGTGGTTTTTCAACCTCGATCAACAATAAAGCAACGTCCATGCCAATAGGCGAAAATCCGCTTCAGAAGCCGCGATGGCCAATTCCCTGACGTTCGTGCCGGAGCCCTGCGACGTCGCCGCGACGTCACAGGCGGTGCGAGGGAGGACCTCCTTCTATCCGTGCCTCATGTATCATGTAACCGTTTGGACGTTCGCGCGAATCATGAATTGAGAACCGTCAACGGAGGGATGGAGCCCTATGGCTCTGAAATATTGGGAACAGCGCATCGCGGCGCTTCTCGAGAATTCGCTCGAGGAGGCCGAGGCGAAGGCTGTCCGGGAACATTGCAGAACGTGTCGGGAGTGCGGCGATGCTCTGACTGCCGCAACGCGCGGGCACGAGCTGTTCAAAGGGGCGACCCTGACGGCTTCGGTCGACATCCTTCCGAAGCTGGTCCCCCAGCTTCAGCCCCTTCCCGTCTCCCCGGGAACCCGCCTCCTGCCCTGGATTCTCTTGGCCGCTGCCGCTGCCGTGCTTCTGGCCTGGCTGGTCATTCCGGTGGACCCCGGACGGCCGAACTCCGAAAAGTTCCGCCCCCCGGCGGCAACGGCGCCGGATCAGGAACCGCCGCCCACCGCCAAGCCGTCGACACCCCGCGCGGGCGTGGTGGGAGTTATCGCCCGCCAGATGGAAGGCCGGGAGTCTTCCCCGGAAAACGTGGCGGCCGGCCAGATGCTCGAGACCTCCCCGACGGAAATCGCTCATATCCGTCTGATGAAGGCGGAATACATCGCTCTCCTGCCGGATACCCGGATTCGGCCCCAAGAGAACGGGTTCCACCTGGAGCGAGGAAATATATGGTGTGATATACCATCCCGGCAGGGGATTCCCCCCTTCCGGATCACCACTTCCGAAGGGGAGATCGTCGTGCGGGGAACGAGCTTCGGTGTCGAGGCCTCGCCAGGCACCGTTTTCGTCGATCTGGTCGCAGGGCTTGTCGAGATCTTCGATCCGGCATCCCGGTCGCATCTGCTCGAAGCCGGATCGACCGCAACCCTCGCATCCGGGGCAATCGCCATCTCGGCGACACCGCCGTCACGGGGGCGGCGCTGGAGCGCCTGGCGGCTGCCGAAACCAACGGAAACACCCTCCGATACCATCCGGATCGAAAAGCCGTCGGCCGGTGTTCCGGCATCGGCGAGCGGCTTCGCCGCACCGGCTGATCTCCTTGCAACGCCCCCGAAATCCGGAATGCCTTCGTCCATCCTGGGAAATCACCGCCTTGGGCACTGAAGCGCCACCGCGCAGGGGAGGAACCCCATGATCCGATCCGTCTGTTCCGCGTGTCTCGTCATCTTCACCGTGACTCTGCTTGGCATCGGCGGAACCGTGTCCGCCGGCGAATTGACCGCGATCCTCAACCGTCATCAGGTCGCCAACATCTCGGTCTCTCCGTCGGCCTCGCCGGCGGCGATGAAGATGCGTATTGCCACATATAATATCGCCCACGCGCGCGGCAACAAGCGCGGAGGGCTGAACGAGCTCGGCAACATCACGTATCTGTACGGGATCGGGAAACTGCTGAAGAACGAAAAGGTCGATCTGGTGGGGGTCACGGAAATCTCCAAGTTCGACCTGCGGTCGGGGTTGTACGATCAGGCTTGGCTGCTGGCCCGCATGCTCGGCTTCAAATACGTCATCGGGGAGAATGCCCGGGAGGCCCTGCTGGCGACGAGCCAGGGCAACGCGATCCTTTCCCGATACCCGATTCTCTGGTCGAGGAATCACAAGCTGTACCGGGAATCGACAAAGGAAGAACAGCGCGGCTGTCTGGAAGCCCGGCTCGATCTCGGCCGGGGCCGGCATCTGCGGGTGTTCGTCGCCCATCTGAGCCTCAAGCCGGCCGAGTCGACCCGGCAGCTCCGGGAGATCTGGGGCTTCATCAAGGATCTGAAAGAGCCCGCGGTGCTGATGGGCGACTTCAACTCCTTCCCCGCCGATGCGCGGATCAAGGAGTTGCAGATGCGGATGACGGATATTTCCGCGAACGTGAATACGACCTACATGAACAATCCCGGCGTCAAGATCGATTATCTGTTCGTCCACGGGCCGATCAAAGAGGCCGGCGACGCATGGGTGCGCGGATTCAAGGAGGGGTATTCGGATCACGGTTGCCTGGTGAACGATGTGCTCGTGAACCCCTGAGGGGCGTCACGTGCCGTTCTTCGGCTTCAGTGGCTGTTCCTTCGGATCCGTGAGCTTCGTTCCCATTTCGCGTCGTGCGCGGAACAGCCTGATTTTCACGAGATCCACCGATATCTCGAGGATTTCCGAAATGTCGCGACAGCTCCGGTCCAGGAAGTAATACAGCCATACGACCATCTTGTGGTCGTCGTCGAGCTCGTGAAAACAGGCCAGAACGGCGTTTTTCGCCTCCTGGTGCACGTGAAAATCGAGAGGGTCGGATTCTTCCGGGACGATCGGATCGACCGGATGCCGCGCGATCATCTTCCTGCGCCGGTTGAACTGGAAACAGTGATGGCTCGAGATGCGGAGAAGCCAGTTCACGAAGGGGCGCGCCGGGTCGAACCTCGGAAGGCTTTGGTATACGGCAAAAAATATATCCTGGGTCAGGTCGAGGGCTTCTTCCCTCTGGTGGGTGTAGGACCAGGCCATGCCGAAAATCCGCTGCTGATACTTCTGGACGAGAAGGGCGAAGGCGTTTTTGTGGCCGTTGAGAGTAGCGACGACGAGGGTTTCGTCGCTTTCCGCAGCAGAGGGGTGATCGTTGTTCGTCATCGGCCCAGAAGTGTCACGAGTGCCTCGAGTGCTGGAGTTTCGAGTGTCAGATCCGTCGTCCAGGTATGGGGACAGAGTATCTCAGGGGAATCTCATGAAGCAAGCCGGGAAAGGAGAGGGTCTATGTATCGGCATTGGATCGAGCCGGGGTTCGGTTACAATAATTGCTCTGAAAAATAGTGTAACCGATATCCGCGTCTGCACAATATTCGAATGATTGAACGTGGGCGCAACAATGATTGCCATCTCCCGGGAAGAGGGGTAATCTTTGGGGTGTTGCAGGGCGCGAGACGGAGAACAACGCTCGACCGGGGATGGCGCAACGGACGGTGCGGAGGATGTGGTGAAAAGACGCGTGAGGGACGTGGTGGCTCGTGGGACGCGGTGTCTGCTGGCATGCATGTGCATAGGCCTCGGAACGGCCCCGCCGTTCGGCACGTCGGAAGCGCCTTCCCGCTGATGCAGAGCGGGGCGGTTTCGGCTTCGCTGGCCTCGGAGAGCGCCGTCGAGCTTCATCCGGCAGGGGACCGGTATCTGGTGAGAATGCAGGCTGGTGAATGTCGCATCGGTTCCGCGCGTGAGATGCCTGGCACGAATGTACGAGTGAAGGAGAGAGCGTATGCGCATCAAAGAACGCGGATGGATCTGGGCGGAGCTGCTCGTTGTCCTTCTGCTGACGATGGCCGGCGATGTACTGTTCGCGGGCCAGATATATATCGTTGGAAATAATATTGACCGGGAGGTCGCGCGGGATGCCGGCCTTGCGGGGAGCTACGTCTCGGAGTGCGATGAAATCCCTGCGGGGGCGAATGTCGTGGTGCTCGGCCGGGCGGATGCCGCGGGCGGGGTCGACGAAGCCGAGTATGAGTCGCTTGCCGGCGACGGCTGCCGCTCGATCCGGCTGGGGGCGAAAAACCGGCTCGACGTGAAACAGGCCGCCGCTTCCCTCAAGAAGATGATCGACGCGGGAGCGGATCCGTTTGCTGACGTGAGCCGGACGATGGGGCTGATCGAGGCGTCGCGGGAGTACCCGCTGCTCAGCCAGGCGGAGCTGAACAAGCAGGGAAAAACCTCGCTCAATCCGCAATTCCAGCCGCAGAATCTGTTTCCCCGGGCTGCCACCCCGACCGTCGATCTGAGTCCGGAAGCTTCGTCCCTGGCTTCCAAGCTCGACCGGGACGGCCGGGTCGCCCTGTATATCAACTTCAGCCCGCAGAGTCCCGTCATCAATCCTCGCTCATTCCCGACTCTCCGCCAGGTTCTGGATCTCCTCAAGGCGCGGCCCGCCATGAAGCTCCTCATCGAGGGGCATACCGACAATTACCTGAGCAGCGAGTTCAATCAGACCCTGTCCGAGCAGCGTGCCTACAATGTTCGCCGCTGGCTTGCCGATCGCGGTGCCGTGGCCGGCAATCTCACGTCCGTCGGGTATGGGGAAACGCGCCCGATCGCCCCGAACTTCACATCGGCGGGCCGGGCCAGGAACCGCCGGGTCGAGATCGTGAAGGTTCGCTGATGTCGATGGTTGCCCGCAAGCCGATGCCCTGCGCAGGTTCTCCCAAATCCGGAAGTGCGCTGGTCATCGTCGCGACGGGGCTGATCCTGGTATTCCTCGCGGGAAGCTGGTTTGCCCGGCACATGATCGCGATCCGGAACCAGACCCACCGGCAGGGCAGCCAGCAGCTCACCTGGAACTTCGTGCGGGGCCTCTCGATCCTCGCCGCCCACAAGATCCAGTATGACCTCTTGTCCGGCTCTCCTTCGGATGACCGCCTGAAAACGGCTCTTTCCCTCCCGCTGGACAAACTGCGCGACCTTTCCGCGATCGAGCTTGACCTCGCGGAACAGCCCGGCTCGCTCCGGGGACCGCTCGAACGCCTCGTCTCGCCCGTCGCGGCCCAAGGCAGGATTTCTCATACCATCACCTATACGTTGAATCGGGACGATTTCGAATTCTGCGGGGCGACGGCCTTTCCCCGCGAAAAACGCGGCCTGATCCGGCTCGTGATCGAAACCGAGTTCAAGGGGGAGGCCGAGACTCATCTCTTCGCCATTCCCGTGCGCGTCGCAGCGACGGTGATTCCGGGGATCTCCAAATTCTCCCTTTTCCTCCAGGATGCGACTGACGGCGACGCGGGGGGCAAGAATTCAGGATTATTCAATATAATATCTACAGATATAGATGGAAAGTTGCGGCCGGGCTCTCGTGGAAAGCCGATCGTGCTCGAGAACGGCGATCTGGCGCGAGGGGACATCAAGTGGGAGAACTTTTTCAATAAGCCCGTGGGCCTTGTCTATCTCGGGGGAGGGGATGTCATTCTCAACCTGGCCCGGGGCGAGAGCCGGACAGGGGACTACGGGGAGGCGTTCCATTTCTACGAGGTCAACTACGAGGGATTCTGGGACGGGCTGTATGCGACGAAGATCGGCAACCATCCCACCCATGGGGCCTATGCCCTGATGAACTGGGACAAGGGGATCTGTGACGACTTCGCGACTCCGGAGGCGCGGGAGTGGTGGAGTTTCGTCATTTCCTCCCCTAATGCTGGTGACATGCGGCTCAATTCGGCGCTGAAGCTTTTCGGCACCGACAAGAAGCAGTCCCCCACCCTCGTGCTTGGCCGTGTGTTCCGGGGTCAGATCACGGCGCGGGCGTATAAAACCGCCGACGAGAGCCTGCCTTCCGCATTCTTCTACCATATCGAGGGGCTGGATATGTGGCGCCGCGCTCTCGACGACAATCCCTGCATGGCTGCGGATGACGGGATCAATACGATCGCCCGCTTCGCCCGTGACGTCCTCGAACTGGAACCGGATGCGGCTTCTCTCGAGAAATATCAACAGAAATATGCCAGTGACTATTCCCACTACCCGTACAACTCCTCGCTTGCCTTCTACGCGACCAACAACATGGTTGCCGATGCCCCCTCGAAATTCGGCGGCGAGCTGGGGAAGCGGATGGAGGTCGACCGGACGAACCCCCTGCTCGACACGCTCCCCGCGGAGCTGCGGCCAGTGTTCGGAAACACGTCGACGGTTCCCTCGCTTCTGGCCTGCCTGAAAGGCGGGGATACCGTCGAACGGCGGATGGCCTGGTCGATCGATCTCGCAGGGAAGGCCGGCGCATTTCCCGAGTGTCTCGTTTCCCGCGGGCTGGCCCGCATGGAAGGGGAAACCCTGCATCTGAGCCTGAACGGGTGGATCAGGCTCGAGAGGGTGCCCGGCACCGGCCTTGTCTTCGACCGTCCCGTCGTCGTCGATGGCCCGGGTGGAATCCTTCTCGATCGCGGCTCCATCGTGATTCGCGCGCCGATCGACGGCCGGGGGAATGCGAGCCGTCCCCCGACGATCCTGACGCTCGCGACGTGTGACGGCGACCTGACGGTCGAAACCGAGGGACGGGTCGATGCCGCGCTCGTCGCCCCCGGGCGGGTCTGCATCGGGAAGGGCGATCCCGGCCGGGTTTCCATCTGGGGCAGCGTCGCGGCCGGACGAATGGACCTGAAAACGGCGTCCGAAGGGGCCAGAATCCAGTACAACGCCGCCCTGGCCTGTCTGCCGCCCTATCTGGATGAAACACCCGCGCTTTCCTACAGCGTCGATCCGAACCCGATCCTGGTCAAATGAGAATGAACATGCGCCTCTCTGCGGGAATGGGCATGGTGGAAATTGCTGTCGCGCTGCTGATCGTCGGCCTCGCGATGGTTCCCATCTATTCGATGATCACCCACGGCTCGTCCGGGACGGTTCAGACTAGTCAGGAGGTACAGGCCGCCATCTATGCGAACAACCTGCTCGAAGCCGTCAAAGCCGCGTCGGATTTCGACGACGACCCCCTGCTGCAGCCGTGCGAGTCGAGAGAAGTTCCGGAGCTTCTTGGAACCCAGTCCCGGCGGCTCGAGCCGATACCGATGAATCCTCGGTTCAAACGCTTCCTTTCGGTGGCGGAGGAACGTCCGGATGGATATCCGTATCGCTATAAAATTATCCTCGCCGAGGTGCGATGGGACGGCCCCGGCGGCGTCAAAAGTCTCAGGATTCCCGGACTCGCCTTTGCGGGAGGCCGGCGATGAACGGAAAAACTCACTTCCGACGCGCCTTCACCCTGGTCGAACTCATCGTCGGGGCGATCATTCTGGCGGTGATCATGCTGATGGTCACCCGCCTGATTTCCGGGAGTATGAAGAGTTCGATGAAGGGCTCGTCCCATCTGAACAACATCCAGGCCGCTTCGCTGCTGCTGGCGCGGCTCGAGCAGGACATCCGCCGGGCGACGGAGCTGCAGATCGACGGGGATCAGCTCGAGGTGACCTTCTGGAACGACATCAACCGGGGGGCGCTGATCTCCGAGACGGCCGTCTTCCAGGCACGTCCGGACCGGATCGGCCTCGTGCGGCGTCAGGGGGCCGAGGAGCATCTGTTTTGCCCGGGGCTGATCGTCGAAGCCGTCGGCACGGGCACCCCGATCTTCGCCCCGGCAGGATTTGCTGCAGCGAAGACCGGGGTGCTCGTCAGGCTGAAAATCTCGAGCCCGAAGCATACCGAGCCGTTCGAGATCGAACGCGTGCTGTTCTGTGAAAACGTCGCTTCCAATACGGCCTTGCCGGGGTGGCGCCGCGACGAGCCGGGATCCTGACCGGGGGCGGGTTACAGCGGCTTGCGGCTGATTTCCAGACCGCTCATCGCCGTCTCGCTCACGCCGGACGGCCGGACGAACCAGAGACTCCCCGTGGCCACATCGAACGTGCCGTCCCATTCCCCGATCGGAAGCGAGAGGAAGGGGGATGCGTGGCCTGTGCCATCGACACGCAGAACCGTCATGCGGATATCACTCGAGTCCGACCCGAGATAGAGCTTGCCGTAGGAAATTCCGTCTTCGGGTTCGTTGGCGTCCGGCTCTCCAGGCATCGGAGGATACATCAGGAGCAGGGCCGTCCCGTCGGGCTGCATGCCGATGAGATTCGGAACGCCCGGATCGAGCATGACGCGGCGAGAGGTTCCCGGGGATTCCCGTTGTTCCGACATCTCCGAGCGGGGTGCCACGGGGGTTTCCTCGATGAGAATCCCCTGCGCATCCTGGTCCAGGGCCATCGTGAAGCCGCCGTCGGGCATCGGGACGAACGTGACCGGGCAGGGATACGAGTTGATCAGTTGGCCGTCGGGGCCGCAGACATACAGGGTCTGCGCCGGCCGGTCGTGGATGAAGAAGTTCCCGGTCGGTCCGACGGCGAACCGGTACTGCAGGCCCGGTAACGCCACGCTCAACCCCCCGAGAGGGATGGTCCGCGGCGTGCCGGCTTTCCGTTCCATATACCCCATGGCCGTTTCCGCGTCGTCGAATGCCAGGATCGAGTGTTCGCCGAGCAGATACGTCTTTCCATCCGGACAAAAAGAGATCATGAACCGCCCTTCGGGAAAAGCAAGGGTTTTCACCGGCTTGTTCGCCGCGAGATCGTGGATCAGCAGCTTGCGGGCTTCGAGATCCTGGATCAGCGCGTTGGGCCACCGGACCGTGAGAAGGAACTCGGAGCCGGCATTCCGGCCGTCCGTCGGTTTCGCATACGGGATCCGGGCAACGGTCTCCCCCGAGTCGGCAACCGGGATGTCGACGGCTGCGGCGCACGTGATCAGGCACAGGACGAAAAGAGAACATGAGAGGATATATTTCATGAGAAATTCTCCAGTATTTCGGGAATCAGAAGCTGAGTTCGACTTTTTTCATGATCGATCCGAGCGCGCGGAAGGAGTTGAGCTGGCCGACGGCGTTGCGAGAGCTCGTCGTGTCGAGCCCCACCCATTTCCCGTCGACGTAGGCATAGGCCCACACGTGGCCGCCCCGCAAGCCGCTGCGCCAGACGCAGGAGGTGCAGTGGCCATACTGGGCCGGAATGCCGCAGGCCCGCAGGAGGCTGACGAGCACGTGCGCCTGGTCGGTGCAGTTGCCGCTCATGGACGAAAGGGTTCCGAGTGCGCCTTTCCGGGTGTTGGCGTAATACTGGTAGGTGATCTTCCTGCCGAAATTGAAGATGTTTCGCACCGTTTCCATCGCCGTCTTCCCCTTCAGTTGCTTCGCCTTGGCGACGATGGTCGCATTGTTCGCCGGCGACCCCTTCGACGAGGCAAGGTATTTCTCATACCCTGCCGGCGCCCAGGACGTCTTGCCCGGTTGGGACGAAGCCTGGGTCGAAGGCGTCGGAGTGCCCGCCGATGCTGCGATGCTTCCGGTGCCGATGAGCTTCGCGCAGAGAGCCTGGTCGGCCACGCCGGTGACCGGAAGACCGTGATCACGCTGGTATTCCATGACGCCCAGCTTGGTGTAGGGCCCGAACCAGCCGTCGACACGGCAGTTGCGCCGTTTGCCGGTGTTGTCGAGATAGTAATAGTAGCCCGCCTTGATCAGCGCGCTCTGCAGGGCGGCCACTCGGGCCGAGGATTGCGAGGTGTCGTTCTTCGCCGTGCTGACGAGAGCCTCTTCCCCCGCGGATTCGCTCTTCGAGCCGGACGAACTCGCCATCCCGCCACGGCCGACGATCTCGGCGATCTGCTTCGCGAGGATCGGCACCCGCTTCGGGTTGTTACAGGGCTTCGTATGCTCGGGAGACTCGGCGACGAACATTCCATTCGATGTGATATAATCATAGGGGTTCTCGAGCCCCTTGAAGGATGCGCCGGAGAAGTTGTCGTCCCAGGCTTTGGGGAGAAACTTCATGCCCTTCAACTGGTAGGGGGAGAGGTTCAGGAAGATGAGCCCCTTGATCCGGTTCTTCGTCCAATAGCTGCGAAGATACCCCTTCTTTCCCAGGGCCATGTCGCGGAACGTTCCCGCGCAGACGCCTGAGGCGGCGGTCACGAGCCAGTGATCCGGAGGCATGTTCTTGATGGACAGCACGTGGTCGTTCGGCCCGCTGCAGTAGGGCGAGATGATGACGGTGATGCCGTATTTTTCCAGTTCGGCCTTGAACAGCTTCATCAGCGCCATATCCTTGGATTTGGTGACGAGGCCGTCGGTGTTGAGATACACCCTCGCCGAGGTCTCCTGGGAGGCGTTCGACGGGGCCGCGGACGTCACGCCGGTGATCGGATGCTTGGAGAGCACGTCGGCGGCCGATCCCGCCAGGCAGGTGCCGGTTCCGAACAGGCACGATACGGCCAGCAGGATGATCATGAACGATCGCAAGAGCGCATTCATAAGCTTCTCCCGAAAATGGATTTCATCGATGGTGTTCATCACGATATTCGCACGGACCGAACGATGGTTACAGAACTATTCGAGAAACAGTTCCGGCGAGAGAACCTGGCCGTTCGGGGGCGGCACGTTTTCGAGGCTGTGAATCTCGCGGAACGTGCATCTGGCCGGGGCTTCGGGGTCGCGCATCAGGATCAGGCCGAAGTCCTCCCATTTCCCGGTGCGGTGATAGGCTTCGAAGATCGTGCGCAGGATGTCGGTGACGTCGAGCTCGACCTCGGCGGCCCCCTTCCGGGGAAGGGTCCCCCAGGCGCGGGGCTGGTAGAAATAATCGCCGCCGGCGTTTGCCCAGGGGAGTTCGCCCGTCGCCATCGTCCAACTGCAGCCGCGCTCGTGCCGGGTGTTTCGGCCGCGCGAGCCGGTGCCCTCCTCGAAGGGGCGCGCCAAGGCAAACGCCACGAGCGGGACATCCTCGCGGGCATCCCCGTCGGCAAAGACGCGCAGAACGAGCGTGGCCCGGCCGGGAGTCCAGGCGGCGGGATCGATCCCCGCTTCCAGACAGGCTTCGGGAATGTCGAACCGTACGAGATACCGGAGGCCGGTCACCGTATACCAGGATCCGATCGGTCCGCGGAACTGGCCGCCGGCATTCGCGGCCGACCGCCGGTTGGGGGAGGCATCGTTGGGCCCCCGGATGAACGCATCCCGGCCCCGTCGCACGACGACCTTCGCAGGCCGCGACCGGCCCGGAACGGCAGGCCAGCCGATCGACCTCAGACAGGACGGGCAGATCACCGCCGCATCGGGAACCGCCAGGGTGCAGGCCGGACACGGCTTCGCCGTCGCGGGAGAAACGGCCGCGATGATATATAATAATATCAATAATACGATGTCGCATGCGAGATGACCGCGAAACCCGGATGCCTGGCTTTCCGGTCCCCGGGCGGGGGCCGGGCCATGGCCGGAGGGTCGCGGCGTGTCAGCGTTCATCGTGGCTGTCGGGCAGTGTGCGGCAACGTGGCCGGTCGGCGGCTCAGGAGCCCCCGAGCAGTTGTTTCGACTCGACGCGGATCTTGTCGAGCATTTTCGCGGCATACAGGCCGTGCTGGCTGCGCGGATCGACGGCCTTGGCGATCGTCTGGAACGTCTCGAGCGCTTCCTTGTAGGCGCGGCGCCGGTAATACACCATTCCGAGGTTCAACCGGAGCGTGATGTCGCGCGGCTCGACCTGGACGGCCGCGACGTAGGCCTTGGTCGCGTCGATCAGCTTCCCGGTCTTGTAATACAGGTTGCCGAGGGCCGAATACACATACGCGGCGCGCGGATTGATCTTGAGCGCCGCCTTCAGTTCCCGTTCGCCGTCGGCCATGGCGCCGAGCCGCATCTGGCGCATGCCTTCCTGGAAATGCGACTGGAACGCCTCCTGTTTGCGTCGCGTCGCCGTGAGCAGCTCCTCCATGCGACGGAACTCCTCGGCCGGCATGATCGCCTTGAGGGCGGCGAGCGCTTCGCGGCCGATCAGCGGGTCGGTGTCGCGCAGCGTCTCGAGCAGCGGGGCCTGGGCCGACGGGGCCTGGAGCCGGCCCAGCGCGCGGATCGCAGCGCGCCGCTCCTCCCAGGGGTGAATGGGCTTCACCAGCTCGATCAGCTCGGGCACGATCGCCTGCTGGCCGATCGCGGCGAAGGCGTCGATGTAGGCCGTCCGGGTCTCGATGTCGGTTTCCCGGTCGAACCGGTCCCGGAGCGCCTTGTAACTGTCGGGATGGCGGATCTCCCCGATGGCGCGGATGACGGGGAGTTTCAGGTCCAGCGCCTCCTCGTCCATCATCCGGAGCAGGTCGGGCACCGCGCGACGGGCGCGCATCGTGCCGAGGGTCTGGATGGCCTGGGCCTTGACGGTCCACGATTCCCGCTGCAGGGCCATGATGAGGCCGGGAACGGCCCGATCGTCGCCGATGCGGCCGAGCGCTTTGCAGGCGGCCAGGGCGAGATCCTCGTCGTCGTCGTCCAGCGCTTCCAGGAGCGGTTCGACAGCCGACGATGCGGCAAGGATGCCCAGGGTTTCGGCCGCCGCGATGCGGGCCGGCCAGTGTTCGTCCTTCAGGTGCGGTATGACGATCTCGGCGTCCTCGGGCCGGCCGATCTGGCCGATCACGTGGATGGCCTGCCGGCGCACCTCGTTGGCCTTGCTTTCGAGAAGCTGGATGACGGGTTTGCGCGAAGCCGTCGGGAAGCCCTCGAGCACCCGCCGGATCCAGTAGCTGAAATGCTCGTCGAACTTTCCCAGGGCATGGCACAGCCGTGGAACGACGGCCTCGGCCGGCATCTGCCGCAGCGTCTGCACGACGCTTTCCAGCAGCCGCCGCTTGTCGCTCTTGAATAGCGCGAGCAGATCGTCGAGGATGCCCGTGCCGTAGTTTGCCAGCGCTTTCTGCGCCGAGTTCCGGATCGCTTCGGAGGGATCCTCGAGGGCACGGAACAATAATGGAAGAGATATATTCGATCCTATTTTGCCGAGCGCCTGAAGGACCCAGTACCGGACCTCCGAATCGCCCTCGGCGGCCAGCCCCGTCAGCTCGACGAGCGCCTCATCGCCGAAGGTGCTCAGGACCTCCGAGGCGGTTTTCCGGATCGTCCAGGAGCGGTCGCGCAGCAGCTTCACGATCTCGGGGAAGATGCCGGCCGGCCGGATATCGCCCAGGGCGCGCAGGGCCCAGTATCGCACATCCTCTTCGACCGAGCCGAGAGCGCTCAATAGCGCCTGGACCGCCGGCGTGCCGCAGGCGATCAGGGATTTGCAGGCTTCCCGGCGCACGACCCACGAGGGATCGAGGAACCGTTCGATCAGCAGCGGAATCGTGTCGGACTGAGGGTAGCCCGCGAGCGCCTGAACCGCGGCCATGCGGATTTCCGAGTCCTGGTCGGACAGGAATCGGCGGATCTCGGGCAGGGCCGTCGGTTCACGCATCTGGCCGAGAATCTTGATGGCCCAGAACCGCCGCTCTTTGTCCTGGCTCTCGAGCGCCGCCGTCAGCGGCGAGATCGCCTCGCTGCCCATCTCGGTCAACGCGCGGGCGGCCAGGGACCGGCCCATCCAGTATTCGCTCGAGAGCGACTCCATCAGGAACGGGATCGAGTGGGTGCCGAAATCCTTGAGAATGTCGTAGATCAGGTCGCGGACCTGCTCCGACGGCTGAGACAGCGCTTCGAACAGCTTGCCGACGACGCTCGGATCGCCGATCTCACGCAGGGCGCGCAACACCGCCATCCGGACGCCCGTTTCCGGGTCGGACAGCTTGTTCGTGAGCTCCTTCGTCAGACTGCGGTCGCGCAGGCGGCCGAGGCAGATCGCCGACCAGAACCGGATGTTCGGGTCGGGGTCGTCGAGAGAGGCTTTGAGCGCATCCGCCGCGACCCGGCCCATGCGACTGACCGCCATGGCCGAGCGGGAGCGCAGCTTCCAGACCTTGTCGCCGAACTGGCGGATCAGGATCGCCAGCGCCGCCCTGGGGCTCTTGGAAAGGCATTTGGCCGCCATCACGGCGACGCTGTCCTTGGGATCGCGCATCAGATCGAGCAGGCAGCGCACCGCGTCTTCCGTGTCGTGACCCGTGAGGGCATAGGCGACCCGCAGCCGCACGTCGGCCGACCGGTCATGCGAAAGCGGCAGCAGCAGCTCGACCAGGTTGGCAGGCCGGATCGAGGCGAGCGCCTCGACGACGGCACACCGGACTTCCTTCGAACGGTCGGTCAGTACCTCCCGCAGCGGGTCGACGGCGAGCGGGGTTTTCAGCTTCCCCAGGGATTTGACGGCCTTGAGCCGCTTGGTGATGAGCGTCGATTTGAGATCGGTGACGAGGTCCTCGAGCTCACGCTGGATATGACAATCGCCTTTGAGTGTGCGCAGTTCGGCCATGGTGTTCCTCACGAAGATTCTCGATTCGCCCGCAGTATACCACGCCCCGCCCCTGCGGGACGTTTGGGGAGAATACGACGCACCACAGAGTCACAGAGACACGGAGAAAAGCGTTTCTGAAACTCTGTGCCTCCGTGCCTGGTATGTTGAAATCGTAATGTAGTATTACCAATTTATTGCGCATA
>ENA-UOWO01000380-UOWO01000380.1-activated-sludge-metagenome-genome-assembly--contig:-NODE-380-length-65269-cov-6.149063_pt1 | contig 65269 bp, 54 predicted proteins | sample MGYA00238148_ERZ761564 | MGnify/ENA primary metagenome ERZ761564 (study PRJEB28885, sample SAMN05720194) | activated sludge metagenome | isolation source: Anaerobic digester | place: USA...
ACCAAGATGCCAATAGTCCAGATAGCAAAGCCAAGGTTAAAAAAATATGGATGATCACTTTATATCTAACAATTATCACTATTGTTGAGGTATTAGTTGGTTTATACGTTTCAGGTCATATGTCTAAAATGTATGTAAACTCAGGTTTTATTATCATGACGATATTAAAGGCTTATCTCATTGTAAAAGTATTTATGCATTTAGGTGATGAGTTTAAAAATATGATACTGACGATATTAATTCCATTGGTATTATTTGTCTGGTTTATTATTGCCTTTTTAATGGATGGTTCATTCTGGTTATGGATTAATCATCACTTTACCATTCGATAATTATTGAATAAAATCTTTGAAATCCTCAACAAAAACTGTTGAGGATTTTTTTATATAGTTCTAACCAAAAAAAATGAGAACATTGCCTTGGAATCTTAAGATATCATTACTTAAAACTAAATTGCAAACCTATATTTGCAAAAATATTTTCAATGACGCCAATATATAAACGTATACTTTTAAAATTGTCTGGAGAAAGCTTGATGGGTGATAAAGCATTTGGCTTGAACCCACAAATTTTAGAACAATATGCTCATGATATAAAAGCAATTATTGAATCCGGTGTTCAGGTTGCATTGGTAATTGGAGGAGGTAATATTTATCGTGGAATGAATGAAAATGAAACGGGTATTGAACGCGCACAAGGCGATTATATGGGCATGTTGGCAACGGTAATAAATGGGATTGCGATGCAGAGTATGCTTGAAAAAGTGGGTGTTCAAACTCGACTTCAAAGCGCAATCAAAATGGACCAAGTGGCTGAACCATTTATTCGACGAAAAGCCATTCGACATCTCGAAAAAGGTCGTGTGGTTATTTTCGGTGCTGGTACAGGGAATCCTTATTTTACAACCGATACAGCAGGTTCGCTAAGAGCAGTTGAAATAAGTGCCGATGCTATTTTAAAAGGAACACGTGTAGATGGAATTTACGACAGTGATCCAGAAAAGAATAAAGAGGCCATTAAATTTGAACAGATTTCATTCAATGATGCCATTTCGAAAAATTTAAAGGTCATGGATATGACAGCGTTTACCTTATGCCAAGAGAATAAAATGCCTATTGTTGTTTTTGATATGAACACGCCAGGTAACCTAAGTAAAATTGTTTTAGGCGAGAATATTGGAACGGTTGTAAACAATTAGCTGTAATTTTTGTTGCATTCGCCGTTTATTTCATAAGTTATTACCATCATTTATTTATTTGTCTTTGATTTTAAAACACGACTTAAAGGCATGATTCATTTTGATGACATTATAAAGCAAATTTCTTCGGAATTTACTGATGCCTGGAACAATTGGGACATGGATAAAATTATGTGTTGTTTACACTCAAATATTATCATTGAATCGCCGAATATTTCAAAAATTTATCCAGATAATACAAGTAATATTTTAATTGGTAAAGAAGATGTTAGACTTTATTGGGAGGCCTTAAGATTGCAGTATGGGCATTTAAAAGTAACGCAATTTAAAATTGAAAAAAAGGATTGTGAGGTTACTACACTTAATTTAGTTGAATCATCGGGTGTCATTATTAAAGAAACCTTTACCATGAATGAGTATGGTAAAATTAATCATCTAATTTATAAATATATACAACCTGAAGAAACAACGCAATTTACTGATATGAATCTTCGGATATAGGTATTTCTACAATCACTGTAGTGCCTCGTGAAACAGTTGAGTCAAAATGAACAGTGCCATTTAAATATTCAACACGCGATTCAATATTTTTTAATCCCATACCCGATTTTTCTGTAAGTTTTGAAATATCGAAACCAACTCCATTATCTTCTACAATTAATGATAATTCATTTTTTTCTCTAAATAATTGAATCGTTATTTCAGAGGCTTTTGCATGTTTGATAATATTATTGACAAGCTCTTGTAATACTCTAAAAATAACGGTTTCCACACCACTGTCTATTCGATTATTTAAACCTGTAACTTCTAAATTAATTTTGAGTTTTTCATTGCCAATACGATGCACAAAATCGCGAACCGCAGCCACCAATCCTGATTTTAATAATGCATTCGGTATCATGCTATGCGATATAGATCGAACCTCATTTGAGGCGTCCTTAATTAAATCGAAAGCATTTTGCAAAGAAGCGTTTCTAGGATCTAAAATATTTTGATCTCCTAAATAATCTTCCAATTGCATTTTTGCCGCCACCATGGTTTGCGCCACGCCATCATGCAAGTCGCGAGCAATACGCACGCGTTCTTTTTCTTCAGCTTCAATAATGGCCCTGCTTCTTATTTCTTTTTCATGAATAATGGCAGCATCTAATTCCTTTTGCTTTTTTCTTTTTATAAAATGATAAAAAGCGAGAAATGAAATCAATGAAATTATCAATATGCTGATTAAAACTATGAATTGATTTTTATTTCGAGTTTCTTTTAAAGTATTTTCCGCTTGTAACGATTCTATTTGTCGTGCACTTTTTTCGGTTTCATATTTTGTTTGTAATTCACTAATTTGTTTACTACGCTTTTCATTAAATATTTCATCTTGTAATTGAGCAAATTGAACATGATAATCATAAGCTTCTTTTGTTTTGCCTTGATCAGCATATATTTTTGAAAGCTTTTGATAGCAGGTTGCGGTTAAATCTTTATACTTTATTTTTTTCGCGATTTCTAAACAAGAAAGAAGATATTTTTTCGATTGATCTGGATCGTTTTGCATTTCCGAAATCTCAGCTAAATTAATTAATGACAATGCAGCGGCATTACTATCAAGTAAATGAAGTCGAATGTCTAGTGCTTTAGTCTGTAAATCGATCGCTTGTTGAAACTGATTTTGCTTTGCAAACGATACCGACGCATAATCCATGGTATAAGAAATACCTATGGTGTCTTTTATTTTTTCATAGATAGTGCGCGCTTGTGAAAATAGTTGAATTGCTTGATCGTGTTCACCTTTATCTTGATATAGGATCCCTTGATTATTTAATGCAGTTGCCATAATACCTTCATTGCCTTTTTCATTTGCAATTGCGTAAGCTTCCTGAAAAGATTTAAATGCATTTGAATCGTTTTTTTGGCGACGGTAAAATATGCCTAGTTCATTTAGCACTTTTGCCTTGCCTTCAAGTTGGTTGTATTGTTCAAATTGCTGTATCGATAATAAATAAAAAGATAGCGTTTGATCGTACTCGCCAGCAAAATAATTTGTCAACCCCTTGAGAAGATTGGCTTCGGCTTGAATATTTAAACGATTGCTATTTTTGCCAAGGCGAATAATTTCATCACATAATACCAAACACTGTTTATAGTTTTTGTTTTGAATGCTAGAAGCAATTTCTAAATAGGCTTTTGCTTTAAGTGTATCAGGGCGACCTTCATATATTTTATTAATACTATCTAAACTTATTTGAGCTCGAATTTTATAAGAACTAAAAAAAAGTGTTAGACAAATTATTAAATAAAATTTAGACATCGAATTTTTAAAGTTTTATCACCTTCCTTGTGATTTTTCCAGTTGAGTTTTCAATTTCAAGTGAATAAATTCCACTACTCAAACGAGTTAAATCTATTTTATTTTTTGGATAAAGTATCGCCTTTTGAATTTCACGACCATTCATTTCTCTTAAAATATAATATGCTTGATTAGATGAAGAATAATCAATTTGTATAAAATCATTTGTAGGATTCGGATATAAATGAACGCTATTTTCTAAATTGAATGTGGCTGCTGAAACCGGAATTAAATCTAAATTCTTTACAACCGATCCTGAATCATTTAATAACCAGTTATTGGGATCGAAACTAAGATTGGTATAGGTTCGCGAAGAAGGGAACATAAAAGTATTGCTATTTTGAGTAATATCTACGAGTATGGTTGTATCGCCACTATTAGTGCTGCATTTTATTTCTAATGGGGTTTTAAAAAGAGGTGTGAACGTTGATGAAGTGGTATGGGTTACTTTTAAAAATAAATTATTTCCATCAAATGCATATTGTGCAGAATAAATAGGATAGCCTTCACCAAAGATCCACTGAGAAAAATAATCTGTCAAATTTTTTCCTGAGGATGCCTCTAATGAATTTTTTAAATCATTAATGCTAGCCGTTGAAAACGAATAGGTTGATTGAAATTGTTTAAGTCCATTAAAAAACAAAGTATCATCTAAAATAAAGCGTAATGTATGAATCACAGCATTGCCTTTATCATAAGTCAAACGAGAATCAAATATTCGACCAACATCATTTGTATCTGTAAAATAAACCATGGCATTCGGATCAACCATTACATTATCATGAACATTTTTCATTAAATTTTGTGCAGCTGCATAAGATCTAAATTTTTCATAAGCAAGATATTCACCATAAGATGCAAAGCCTTCATTAATAAAAATATCTTTCCAAGTTTTACAAGTCACATGATCGCCAAACCATTGATGCATAAGTTCATGTGCATTGGTTGCATAACTTCCTAAATTACCAATACTTGTCATGGTTTGATGTTCCATTCCACCGCCAAAAGGGGCCATACAATGCCCGTATTTTTCTTGATAAAAGGGATAAAGCCCAAATAATTCTGAATAGTATTCCAATATCATCGGTATACTATCAATTTTGGCTTTAAAATTTGGCAAGGTTGAAGGGTTATCATAAATATAATTCACAACTGGAATTGAATCATTTACTAAAGCAGTTGGATGAGCATAAATTGTATAATCGACATATTTTGCAACCGCAATTGAAATTAAATAATAGTCAATCATATAATTTGTTTTCCAGCGATAGCGCGATTTGTTACCAGGTAATAAACTATCTACACCTTCTAATAAACCATTAGATCCTACTTTATTGGCTTTATCGGTTGTTACAAATACCCAAGCACTATCTGCTTTGTCTTGTAAAAATTGTTTACATGGAAACCATTCATATGCACTATAGGGTTCACTCAAACTCCAAGTTGCTTTATTTCCCCATGAAGTTGAAGTGCCAGTGCTAAATCCATCACCAATTGCACCCGCACCCGTTACAGAAGCATCACCATGATAATAAATTTTAATATAAACGTCGGTGTTTTGTGCAACCGGACTTGTAAATAGAGCATATACAATTGAGCCAACTCGTGTTTTAGTTAGATTTTGATTATTATAAATGATACTATCAATTATTAAACTTTGATTGAGTTCAAAGCAAAAGGTATCGGTTGTTAAAGCGGTAATTCTAGCACCAATAGTGGTTGCGCCACTAATGACAGTTGATGTTCTTTCGATATTTAAATCTAAGAAGTAAAAATGAACATCATATTTATTCATTAATATGTTATCACTCAAACCGGCTCTACTTTTTTTAATTGGCTTTGAATGCGCTTTTAATTTGGTTTCGGCGCAAGGATTATTTATCTGGCTATAACTTGAACTTATCAGTAAAGAGAGAAAGATGGAGAGTAATATTTTTTTCATTCGATAAATATAGAGTCAAACCATTAAAACCCAATATCAAGTTTTTAATTTGTTACCATTTTTGCGATTTTATATTACATTTGTGAGGTATAACAGTTGAGATTGAGGTTTAAATCATTGTCAAATGAACAATTAGAGGAATTTGACTCAAAACAATTTTGATTTTACTCTTGGTTATGAACTGTCATTAGAAATTGTGGAGATTGAAATAACTAAAACTAATTAACTATGTCATCGACCTGGTTTAAACGGATAAAGAAAAATATACTTACTTCTTCAAAAGAGAAAAAAGATGTACCTGACGGATTGTGGTTTAAATGTCCGGGATGTAAGAAAACATCTACGGTAAATGAAATCAAAGAACATCTTTGGGTTTGTCCGAATTGTAATCATCATAATCGAATTGATGCTGAAGAGTATTTCGAAATTATTTATGATGAAGGGAAAGCCGAGCATTTGTTTGAAAATATTGTGTCGAAAGATCAGCTTGGTTTCGTTGATTTAAAACCTTATAAAGATAGAATAATTGAAGCACAAAAATCAACTGGATTAAAAGACGCTTTAACAGTTGGTGTGGGTGAAATTAATGGAAAAAAATTAGTGACAGCCGCTATGAATTTTAGTTTTATTGGTGGTAGTATGGGGAGTGTAGTGGGTGAAAAAATATCAAGGGCTATTGATTATGCAATTGCAAACAAATTGCCATTTATGATCATTTCAAAATCAGGTGGTGCTCGTATGATGGAAAGTGCTTTTTCACTTATGCAAATGGCAAAAACCTCGGCAAAATTAACCTTACTTGCAAAAGCTAAACTGCCTTTTATTTCATTTATGACCGACCCTACAACAGGCGGTGTAACAGCATCCTATGCGATGTTGGGCGATTTAAATATTGCAGAGCCTGGTGCGCTAATTGGATTTGCAGGCCCCCGTGTTATTAAAGAAACAATTAAAAAAGATTTACCTGAAGGTTTTCAACGTTCTGAATTTTTACTCGAACATGGTTTCCTTGATTTTATTGTTGATCGAAAAGAGTTGAAACAAAAATTATCTGATCTCCTCGATTATTTTAAAGATTAATAAAGGTTCTTGAAAGATATCACTTTATCTAATATCAATAATTTTTAGTTGAATTGATTTATTGCCATTCCATTCATTTTCTTCAATATGATAAAGAATGTCAAAATCAGGTTGTGTTTTTACAAGTTCGAGTTTGTCAGCTAAATTAAATCCAATGCCATTCATGGTTTTGCCATTACCTTGTTGCATAACAAGCCTGATATGTTTTTCTTTTACAATGGTTGACAAATTACGATAGTCTTTTACTTTTTTTGAAATAAAAATAGGTTTCATATTTTCTGGCCCATGGGGAGCAAACTGCTTGAGTATTTTCAGAAAACTTTCGTTGATATCATCCAATTCAATTTCAGCATCAATTTCAATAATAGGTTGAAACATTTCTCTAGGCACCATACTTGTAACCACTTCATTAAATTTAGTTTTAAAGTGGATAAGGTTTTCTTCTTTCATGGTAAGTCCGGCAGCAAAATAATGTCCACCCCAATTTTCGAGGTATTCAGCACATTGGTTTAATCCTTCAAATAAATTGAATCCTTTGATAGATCTTGCTGATCCTGTTACTTTTCCTTCTGACATGGTAAGCACAACAGTTGGTCGATAATGATGCTCAATTAAACGAGAGGCAACTATCCCAACAACTCCTTTGTGCCAATGCGGTTGATATACAACTGTTGAATTAAGTATTTTATCTTCTTCATTATCTTTTAATAAATCTAACGCTTCAATGGTTGTTGAACGGTCAACATCTCTTCTATCGTTATTATCTTCATGAAGGATGGTCGCTAATTCTTTAGCCTTTTCTAAATCTTCTGCAAGAAACATGTCTACCGCTTTTCGTGCATCATCCATTCGCCCAGCAGCATTCACGCGAGGCGCAATAATAAAAACGAGATCGTTAATTGTAAATTCTTTTTCTAATGCATTAATATAACGTAATGCTTTCAATGGAAGTGAAGCATTATTATTTGCTTTTTCTAATCCTAAAATACATAAGGTTCTGTTTTCGCCAGTAATAGGCACAATATCTGCGGCTATAGCGGTGGCTACCAAATCAAGAAATTTATTCACTTCATTTTTATGTATTTGATATCTTTCTGCATAGGCTGATATAAGTTTATAACCTACACCACATCCACATAATTCTTTATAAGGGTAGTGGCAATCTTTTTGTTTTGGATTTAAAATGGCAACGGCCTCAGGTAATTCGTCATCAGGCATATGATGATCACAAACGATGGTATCAATTTGATGATTCTTTGCTTCCTTAATTAGTACTGAAGATTTGATACCGCAATCGAGTGTAATAAGAAGTGAAAATCCATTAGCTATGGCGTAATCAATTCCTTTTTTCGAAACCCCATAACCTTCTGTAAATCGATGTGGGATATAATATTCTATTTCTGGAGAAAGTAATTTAAAATAGCTATAAACAACAGCAACAGCGGTTGTGCCATCAACATCATAATCACCATAAATGAGTATTCGCTCTTTCTTTTCAATGGCTTGATGAATTCTCTCAACTGCTTCATTCATCCCTTTCAATAAAAAAGGATCATGTAATTGTTGATCAGAAGTTCTGAAAAAAACTTTCGCTTCATCAAATGTTTGAATACCCCTTTCTTCTAATAAAGTACAAAGTACTGGATGAATTTTTAGCCCTTGATGCAGTAATTGAACAATCTCTTTATCTGGTTGTTTTAATATCCATTTTTTCTGCATTCGATTTTTTCTTTATATAATTTACGTTGGTTTAAAACGTGGGGGAATGCAATATACATCAATCGATCTTAAATATTTTACTCAAATAAAGATTGTTTAAATCAAATGCGAAAAGATCAAAATTTGTATTTGATTATGGGTTGTTCAGTTAGTTTTAGTTCCACAAACTAATCATAATGCCTACTCTATAATCTAAGGTTTGATAATATCTGGCGTTCGGATTTTGAACTAAATCGTAGCAAACCATGAAATAAGAGTGTGCGTACTCACTAAATCGTTGGGCATATCCAGCGCCTACAAGTACCGATGGCACAAATAATCGACTTGATTTTTCAATTATTTTTCCTGTTGATTGATTATATGAAATGCTATTGACAAACTTGGTATTATTGATTTCTGGTTCGAAATTTATAATTAAAAAGTTGGCTAATAGATATCGTGCATACAAGCTTAAAGAGTAAGCAGGATATTTTTGTTTATATACATCTGGCAAATTAGTAACAGGATTTGTATATTCTTCTGAAAATTGAAAATAATTAAAACCAAGGGTTGCACCTGCATAAAAATTTTCAGTAAAACAATAAGCTACACTTGGTGAAATATTAAACGAAAAAGCACGATAGGCAGCTCCAAAACCAATGCCAGGACCAAGTAAAATTCTTGATTTATCAAATTTGCTCGACTTCTTTTTTTTAGGTGCAAGTGAACTATAACTAAATGTTTCAGTAGGTGTTGAAAAAGAAAGAGTTGAAACAAACATCAGCATGAACAGAAATACGAGCTTCATAATTTTATCATTTTTGTAAAAATAAATGAAACTACCAATATAAAACCTAAGAAGATGTAAAGACTTATAGAAGAAATTTTTATTCGAATTCGGATAAAAATGAAATCAATAATTAATTCTTGCCAAATAAATATTGAGAGTAAGAACCATTGGCTTTGATGCGAAGAATATAATTTCCTTGTGCGAGATCTTGGGTATTAATTTTATACAATCCCAAACCCATGTTTTCTGTTTTCAAGTAGCAAGCATTTCCGGTTAACGAAATAGCACTAAAGCTGATGTCAGTACTAATAGATGCAGATGAAAAATAAAGGAATTCATTGGTTGGATTTGGATAGATATTAAAATCTGTCTTTTTAATATCATTCAACGAAGTGGGTGTTGCCAAAGTAAAATCAGAGCCATTGGTGGTTCCTCCGCTGCTATTAGCTTTTATTCGATAATGATAGGTTGTACTTGGCAATAATCCTGTTATGGTGGCAGTAACATTGGTAGGTGTAGTTCCGATCACAACACCTGGCGAAGTAGAAACAGTATTTCCATATGAAGTGGTTAATCCATATTCAACAATAACTGAAGTGCTTAATCCGTTAGCATTTACTGAACCAGCAATATCAGCAGTTGTTGATGTAACCCCAGTTAGGGTTGTAGATAGAATAGTAGGGGGTGTACTAGTGGAAGATGCTGAATAATTGAAGGTAGCGATAGACCAAGCATCGCCGCTACTTGTTGTTGAATTATCAACAGCATTGGCCGCTACATTAAAAACAACGGCCGATGAACCAGTTGGCGCTGTCCAATTGAAAGTCCATGAAAATGTACCAGTTAATGAGGTGAGAGGAGCCGTATGATGAATTTCGGTATTCCCATTTAAAGTAGTATTTATCGGTGCGCCACTTAAAATACCGTCACTAACCGATAAATCAAAACCAGCCGAAGGCTTTGAAATATTTGTCACTAACAAGGTTAATGTATAGGTATTGCCTGGTGCAAATCCGCCTGAAGGAACGCCACTTAACATGATAGTTGTTGCAGCATTTTGACTATGACAACCACTGCCGCCACAACCAACACTACTTTTTCCAGTAATACCGCTACTATTAGATGTCAATGAGATATAAATCAATGAGCCAAAGAATAGACTCATGATAAAGAGTAATTTTTTTGAGTTCATAAGATTCAATTTTTTATTAAAGATAAATGAAGGAAATTAATTTTTTATACATAGGTTTCAAAATAAAAAAAAGAGGCTACATAGTGTAACCTCTTTGAGAATAAATAATCTAGTAAATTTAGTTTTTGCTAAATGTTTGAGAATAAGTTTTTCCATTTGATTCAGCTAATAAAATATAGTTGCCATTTGCTAATGAAGCACTTGAAATTAAATATTTATTGTTTGCTTCTTTTGACGCTTGTAATGCTGAAACACCACCATATAATGAAACCGCTTTAAAGCTTACATTGTTCATATCGTTTTCTGAAACAAAATATAAATTGCTTGAGGTAGGATTAGGATAAATACTAAATCCAGTAAAATCGATATCTTTTAATGAAGAAGGAATTGCTTTATTGAAAGTTAAACTCGCAACTGCCCATTGATCGCCACTATCGCCGTTATTTTTATTAACCGCATTACCTGCCACATTAAATGTAACACTACTGCCTGAAGCAGCTGGCGTCCAAGTAAATGACCAAGTAGTGATGCCAGATACAGCATCTTTTACAGCAGTATGATGTAATTCAGTTCCCATCATCAGCATGGTATTGAGTGGAGCACCACTTATAGTTCCAGAAGTACAAGTTAAATCAAATCCTGCACCAGCTTTAGTTGAATTTTTTACAGCAAGTGTCATTGAATAAGGTGTGCCAGCAACAAATCCTGAGGCTGGAATTCCAGTAATTTCAATGGTTGTTGCAGAACTGGCTGTGCCATGGCATGAACAGCCCGCTGTGCTAGCCCCCATAACACCAGAACTTGCATTGCTTGTGGATGTTAAGGAAATAAAAGCGCCTAATCCGCCCATTAAAAATAAAGATGTAATAAGTAATTTTTTTGATTTCATAATTTTTTAAATTTTGCCTAAAAGTAAGATAATTGCTTGAACTTGCAGAAATTTCTTGATAGAGCAAAAAAAAATTCGGATGAACCCTATAGTAAAAAGCCAAATAGTAGCAATTATTTAATATGTCAGCATGCTGAGTAACCTATTCTAGAATAGATCTATAAAAGATGTATTCTTCAATACGGATGATATAGCCAAATCCAATTATAATTTCTTTGGCCTTTTGAACCTTTACTAATCTGAACTTTAAAATGGGGTTTAACAAAATATTACACGGGTTTACTGAATTCAAAAAAATGGATTGTCTACTTTTGGTTTCACATCAAAAATTTAGAAAATATGGAAGATAACAAAGTTGAAAACCAGAAAATTGACGCGGATAAAGTTCAAAAATCTAAAATTCTATTGGTTGAAGATGATATGAATTTTGGAAAAGTTTTAAAAAATTATCTTGAACTAAATGATTATGTAGTTGAATTAGTAAGAGATGGTATTTTAGGTTTAGCCGCTTTCAGACGCGAAAAATATGATCTTTGTTTATTAGATGTGATGATGCCTAATTTAGATGGATTTTCACTAGCTGAAGAAATTCGAAATGTTGATTTAGATATTCCATTATTTTTCTTGACTGCCAAAAATATGAAAGAAGATATTTTAAATGGATATAGACTTGGCGCTGATGATTATATTTTAAAACCTTTTGATAGCGATATTTTACTCCATAAAATTAAAGCTATTTTAAAACGAAATTCTGAAAGAGAAGAAAAACAAAACGAAATTTTTGAATTCGACTTTGGTAAATTTCATTTCAATTCAAAACTTCGAGAATTGAAAATTGGTGATGTAATGCACAATCTTTCTCCAAAAGAAAATTTTTTATTGAAAATGTTATGTGAGAGTAAAAATGATTTGCTTCCACGTGATCAAGTGCTCAAGAAAATTTGGGGCAGCGATACTTATTTTAATGGAAGAAGTATGGATGTTTACATTGCAAAACTTCGAAAAATATTACGTGAAGACGAAGGTGTTGAAATTGCTAATATTCATGGTCATGGTTTTAGATTAATTGCACCAGAAGAATAGGTCTGCGGAAATATCTTTATTTCATCACCATCTCTTTCTTGATTTCAAGAATTCTCTTGACAGATAATTTCACATCTGTAAATTTCCTACATTTGCACCATGCCAGATATAATAGAATTATTACCTGATAATATTGCAAATCAAATAGCGGCAGGTGAAGTAATTCAGCGTCCAGCTAGTGCCGTAAAAGAGATGCTTGAAAATGCTATTGATGCCGGTGCCACTCAAATTCACTTAATAGTGAAAGATGCTGGTAAAGAACTCATCCAAGTGAATGATAACGGAAAAGGAATGAGTCCTCTTGATGCTCGCTTGTGTTTTGAACGACATGCTACATCTAAAATAAAATCAGTTGACGATTTATTTGCCATTCGAACCATGGGTTTTAGAGGCGAAGCCTTGGCATCTATTGCAGCAGTAGCACAAGTTGAGTTGAAAACAAGATCAGCAAATGAAGAAATTGGAACTCATATTTTAATAGACAATAGTACAGTTCGGTCTCAAGAGCCATGTCAGGCTTCAATAGGTTCAAGTTTAGCAGTTAAAAATTTATTTTTTAATGTACCTGCTCGACGAAATTTTCTTAAAAGTAATGCTGTTGAAACCCGTCATATCGTTGATGAGTTTACTCGAGTAGCAATGGCCTATCCCGAAATTGGTTTTCAGTTTACAAATAATAATAGCGATATTTTTAATTTAGAAAAAGGTAAACTTAAACAGCGAATCATAGCATTACTTGGAAATACGATGTCTGCCAAATTAGTTCCGGTAGATGAGCCAACCGATTTTGTGCAAATTACTGGTTTTGTAGGAACGCCTGATATATCAACCAAAACAAGAGGAAATCAGTATTTTTTCGTCAATAATCGATTCATTAAAAGCCCCTATTTAAATCATGCCGTTACACAAGCTTATAAGGAATTAATTGGGAAAGATGAATTTCCATTATTTGTTTTATTTATTGATATCGAACCTAAGCGGGTTGATATTAATGTTCATCCAACGAAACAAGAAATAAAGTTTGAAGATGATAGACTCATCTATTCTTTTGTTAGTTCGGCAGTTAAACATGCATTGAGTAAATATAGTATTGCGCCTTCACTTGATTTTAGTCTTGATTCATCAATTGAAAATTTAACGGCCTTAAGTCAACCTTTTTCAAAACAAACACAAGAGCATACGAAAGGTGATTTTCTGTTTCAATCATTCACTGAGAAGGGTCAAGCTCATTTTTTGAATAAGAAAGAAGATGTTCGGAATTGGAAGGATATGTATAAAATTCAAGAAGATTTTGCGAAACAACAAGTTTCAACTTTTTCTCCAATTGATTCAAATCAAGACCTGAAAACTAGTCCATATCTACCAAGTCAAAATACAGACAATCAAGAAGATTTTAAAATTCTTCAAGAAGAGTTTATTCCATCTTTTACGCAAATCAATTTATCATATATCATAGTATCCACTAAAAATGGTTTTCTTTTAATTGATCAGCATTTAGCGCATCAACGAATTTTGTATGAGCAGTTAGAGCTTGCAACGTCAAATCCAATTAGCATTCAAAAATGTTTATTGCCTCAAACCTTTGAATTACCGCCAGCAGATGCAGTTTTGCTAAAAAGTATTTTAGATGATTTATTGCAACTAGGATATGAAGTAGAAGAGTTTGGAAATCATAGTTTTATTATTCAAGGAATTCCTGCCGATGTAAAACAAGGTAATGAAATTAGCTCTATCGAAAAAATTGTAGATGCATACAAACATGCTTCCTCAGAAGTTCGACTTGATAAACGCGAACGTTTAATACGAACCATCGCTATGCAAAGAGCAATTCATCATGGCAAAAAGCTCACCACGCAAGAAATGGAAAAATTAATGCAAGATTTATTCCGATGCGAGCAACCTCAACTATCCCCCATTGGCAAGAAGGTATTTGCAAAATTGTCAACACATGATATTCAAGTATTAATTAATAATGCATAAATATTTAGTCTACCTTTTTATTTTTACTACTTGTGTCATTTCATGCACACGAAAAAAAATTGTGGTTGATTCAAATGACATAAATTTAGATCTCAATGAACGGCTCAATAAAATTGTTTTCTTTAATCAAAATATTGGTTTTATAGTTGGAGGAGCTCAATTTTCAAAACCAAGTTTGCTAAAAACAATCGATGGTGGTTATCATTGGAATGAGGTTGAGTTGCCTGTTAATAGCGAAAAAAAAGAGATATATAATATTACGATTGATAAAAGAGGGCATATTATTACTGTAGGGTATGGAGGTACAATTTTTATAAGTAGCGATACAGGTAATACATTTAAGTATATACAACATAGTTCATGGAAGGAGTTGAAAGATGTCGCATTCATAAATGAACAGTCAGCTATCATTGTTGGTGGCATTGGATTTGATAAAGGTCATATCAGTGATTTTTTATTTGATGGTTCAGGCTCAAATCAAATTCGTGAAGAAAAAAATTTTGAATTATCTGATATTGATCAGGTAGATTCGAATACAATTTATTTATCTGGATATGGTGCTATTTTGAAATCACATGATCAAGGCAAACAGTGGGAATTTACAAATGCTAAGAATGATTTTTTTAAAGCCATGTCATGGAAAAATACCTTAGAAGGTATCGCAGTAGGTTATGAAGGTAGCATTCATAAAACCAGTGATGGAGGTAAAACATGGAGAGTAATTCGAAATGGAAATGATATCACATTAAAGAAATTTCATTTTTTAGATATCGATCGAAATCAAAATAAATCAGTTGTTGCGGTTGGCGAAAATGGCGTTGTTTTTGTAAGTAATGATGATGGTGAAAATTGGATAGAAACCAACCAATTTAGTTTGAAAGATTTAAGAGGAATTAATTTTAGAGATGAAACAACATGTTTTATTGTTGGCGATCAAGGTTCACTTTTTGAACTGAAGCTTTAAACCTATCTTTTTTTATATAGCGTATATTGTTTATTATTCAATTTCACTTCCTCATATAATTGAGCATCTGGGTTCGTGCCATTGATTTCATTAATAAAGTATGGACTATCATGACGTTTCATTTCTATATTGTTGATACTGATATCATGCATTCTTACAAGATAGCAATTTAATGACCAATTTTGATAGACTGAATTTGAACAATTGATACGTGATTGAGTTGGAACAATTTGTGCAATATTGTGAATGTCGTTTAAGAGATCTTTATCTCTGCTATATTTATCTTTTTGAAAATAAGTAAAGATCAAAGTCCCAATTAAAATCATCGATGAAATGGTAACTAAATTTTGATGATATTTTATTTGAATTTTTTGAAAGAGTAGATGAATGATAGGTGCCGTTAATAAAGCAAATCCAATTCCGAAATATGGTAAGGAGGGAACAAAATAAAATCCGTTTTGTACCTTGGTGAGCATCAAAGGTAAAGATCCGCAAATGCCTAAAGCAATAAATAAAAATGCTTGTTGATATTGGCTATTTAATTGATTCAGCATCTTTTTCCATCGAGCAATTCCAAAAAATACGGCTGTAAAAATAAATATAGGAATCAGTTCAGATAGTAATCGCCAAAAAATAAAAAAACGACTATCTACACTAGGAACTTCGTTGATACGTTGAAAGGCACGCTTGAAAAGATAGATGGATAGACTTTCATTGGAACTCGGATAAAGATATAAAGCAATGCCAATGATGATCAAAATCAATAAAATAATTGAGGAGTAAATAAAGGTTTTAAAAAACGATTTTCGTCGTATAATTAACCAATGAAGGAATGGTAATGTGATAGGAAAAAAACCTGGAAATCCTTTACTTAATACCGCCAATGAAATAAAGAACCCAGCCAAAACATAATTGAAATAGTTGTCAGTTTTCGATTGCATCGCTTTATAACTAAAAACAACAGAACATAAAATAAATACACTCATAGTGTTTTCATGCATATTGTTTGAGTATGACCAAAAACAAACGGGTATGGTTATCCATAATAAAATGGCTAGCCAAGCATAAGGTCTTAACTTGAGATTTTCCTTTGTAATTTCATCCCAAAGAACTTTTATGAGTAACCCATTTATACACATTGTAAAAAAAGTATAAAATCTTTCGACATACATACTATCACCCAATAGTTTAAAAAACAAGGCCTGAATACCAAATACCAAAGGGGGTTGTTCATGAAATGAGGTGAGATTCGCTACATTATATTCGTCGAAAAAAGGAAACCAAAAACTTCCAATGCCATGACTCAAATTATGAGATACAGAGGTGTATAACATCGCATCCATAAACATACCATGCTTTATAAGTGTTGCTGCCGTAAGTATCGTCACTATACTGATGGTAAACAACCAGGCTGCTAAAATGAGTTTCGAATATTTTGTTTGATTCATATTAAGATTGGCTAAAAGTAAAATTTAATTTGATACTTTTCAAGTAGTTAGAAATTCAATTGAATATATCCTACTTTTACCAAACATGTTATACGATACACATCATCGGGTTCACAACTATCTAAGGATATCCTTAACTGACGCATGCAATTTCAGATGTTTTTATTGCATGCCAAATGAGGAGGTTGATGTTACACCCAATTCAAAGTTGATGTCGAAGGAGGAGATTTTTGAAATAGCAAAAATATTTGTTTCTCTCGGGGTAAATAAAATTCGTTTAACTGGTGGTGAGCCTCTTGTAAGAAAGGATATTGGTGAAATTATTGAATTACTTTCGTCATTGCCTGTTAAATTAACCATGACCACCAATGGCGTATTAGTGCACAAGTATATTGATATTTTTAAGAAGGCAAATTTAAAATCAATCAATATTAGTCTAGATCCCTTGAACCCGATCACATTTTTATCACTTACCAAACGTGACCAATTTTATCAAGTAAAAAAAAATATAGATCTATTGCTTAAACATCATTTTTCAGTGAAAGTGAATGTTGTTACTATGAAAGGAATTAATGATAAAGAGATTACTGATTTTGTTGAATGGACTCAATTTGAACCAATTCATGTTCGTTTTATTGAGTTTATGCCATTTGCCAATAATCAATGGATGAGCGATAAGGTATTTACCTATCAACAAATACTTTCTCAAATTGCAGAAAAATTTGATTTTGTAAAAATTCAAGATGAACTGAACGACACAACTAAAAAGTACCAAGTGTATAATCATCAAGGCACATTTGCCATCATTAGCACAATGACGGCGCCATTTTGTGCAACCTGCAATAGGCTTCGATTAACAGCAGATGGCAAATTGAAGAATTGCTTGTTCTCAAAAGGAGAAACTGATTTATTAACGCTTTACAGAAATCATGAAGATATCATACCATCAATCACACAAACAATAAAGGAAAAGGAAAAAGCGTTGGGAGGGCAATTATTTTCAGATTTCACGCAGATAGATACAACCCAAGTAATTAATAGAAGTATGATTTCGATAGGCGGGTAATTATTTATTCGTGACACTTTTAAGATAGCGGACCTTTTATAAATACTTTATCATATTACAATAAACAAAATCCCTGAAGATTTTATTAGCTTTGCTCATTCTCTTTTATACATGAAAAAAAATATAGCATTGGTCGCTGGCGGCTATTCGGGTGAATATGTAATCTCAATCAAAACTGCCATTACAATTGAAAACAATATAGACAAGGAAAAATATCATGTTTATAAAATAATTATCGATAAATATAATTGGCAGTATACCTCACCTGAAGGTCACAAAATTGAAGTTGATAGAAGAGATTTTTCATTATTGATCAATCAAAATAAAATTAGTTTTGATGCTGTTTTTATTGCCGTGCATGGCACCCCTGGAGAGGATGGTAAATTGCAAGGTTATTTTGAAATGTTAGATTTGCCATTTACTTCTTGCGGTGCAATTGTTTCGGGATTGACCTTTAATAAAATTTATTGTAATCGAGTGATCGAGCATAGCGGTGTAGTGAATGTATCTAAATCGATTCATGTATTTCAAGATAGATGTTTATCTGTTGACGAAATCTGCAACCAAATCAAATTGCCAGTTTTTGTAAAACCTTCAGAAGGAGGATCTAGCTTGGCAACCACCAAAGTAAAAACAAAAGAAGAATTACAGCCTGCCATTGATGCTGTGTTTGCCATTGAGCCACAAGCCATGATTGAAGAATTTGTCAAAGGCCGTGAATTTAGTATTGGTGTGTATCAGTCGAATCGAAAATGTATAGCATTGCCAGTCACCGAAATTATTAGCACAAAGGAGTTTTTTGATTATGAAGCCAAATATACACCGGGTATGACCAATGAAGTTACACCAGCTGAAATTGAAAAAGATATTGCTATAAAAATTGCGGATACAGCCATTAATATTTATCAAACGCTCAATTGTAAAGGGATATGTCGAGTTGATTTTATTTTAGAGGAGAATTCAAATAAGCTTTACTTTTTAGAGATTAATACAATTCCCGGACAAAGTGAAAATAGTATTGTGCCACAACAAGTTCGGGCCTCAGGTATGACATTGATTGATTTCTATGGTGGTTTAATAGAAGAAACACTTAAAAACTATAAGCGTTAAAATAATTCAAAATACGCTTTTTTACGTGATCAAATACCTTATTTTTACCCGTTAGAAAAATCAAACGTGCTTAAAAAATCATTCTTATTTAACCTAATCCTAATAAGCCTCATTGTTGTGGGTTTACTTTTTTTATTTTTTAGCTCGCTGAATTGGTTAACAAATCATGGTAAACAAGCTACAGTGCCAACACTAATGGGTAAAAAACTTAGTGTTGCAGTCAAAGAATTAGAGTCGTTAGGATATAGAATACAAATTGATTCAACCTACCAATCCTATAAAGATCCTTTAGAGGTTTTATTTCAAGAACCTGAAGCAGGTACATTTGTAAAAGTTGGTCGAACCATTTTTTTAACTGTAAATCGTAAAACACCGCCTTCTATTGAAATGCCTGACCTTGTTAATATGTCTTTTAGAAATGCATTATTAACAATGAAAAGTTATAGTCTTGAAATGGGTGATACTAGTTATCGACCCGATGTGGCGGCGGGTGCTGTGCTTGAACAATGGGTTAAGGGAAAACAAATAACGCCGGGTACAATGGTGCCTTTTGGAACAAAAATTGATTTGGTTATTGGCGAAGGTTTGTCAGGCGAGCAAGAAGTGCCTAATTTAATTGGTATGAGTTGGTCTGAGGCAAAAAATTTGATTGAATCATTATCGCTCAATTCAAATGCAGTTTGGGAAGGAGCTATAACAGATAGTAATTCTGCCATTGTTTATATGCAACAGCCAGAAGCGATGAATGAATTAGATTTTAAAAATTCAATACCAGAAGGGGATATCATTGATGTGCGAATTATGCAAAATCCATCTGAAGAGATTTTGAAAAATAATCAACCTGGCTCTAAGAAATTAATTGGAGAAGAAGCGATTACAGATTCAAATGAAATGCCAACCGATCAAGTAGCACCAATTCCAAGAAAGGAGATACCTGACAGTTTAAAAAAGAAAAAGAAAATACCAGGTATGAATGTGCATTCATCTCCGGTTATAGATCCTATGCAAAAAAATAGTTCGAAGGATAAAAATACCAAAACAGCGAATTCAAGCGTTATAGGGGCTGATAAAAAACCTAAACCCAAACCAAAACCTAAAACAGAATCAAAATCTACTCCCGTAAAAAGCAACGATAATACAATCTCAAACGAATTCAATTAATTGAAAAAAGCCACTACATTCTTCCTCATGTTTTTCTTGTCATTTAATTTGACAACGAGTTTATTTGCTCAAGAAATAGTAGTGCCGCTTACTCAAAATGCAGTGTACCAATCAAAATCAATTAAGCCTTTTCAATCAAAAAAGACAAGAGCCATTTTACCCTTTATAGATGATTTTTCGTATCAAGGGCCTTACCCTGATGCTACCTTATGGGAAGATAATAAGGTTTATATCAATAATACGATGGGGTCTTTTCCACCTACTAGAGGGGTTGCAACCTTTGATGGATTAAACGAATTGGGGCGACCTTATTTTGACCAACCTTTTAATTCGGGATTTGCGGATAGTCTAACTTCTACAACGATAGATCTATCAACATACACATCTGCAGATAATATTTATTTTAGTTTTTATTATCAACCGCAAGGTTTAGGATTTGCACCAGAAAGTAAGGATAGTCTATTTTTGTATTTTAAAAATAACACAAATCAATGGGTGCGCATTTGGCAAAAAAAAGGGTCGGCTATTACAGGATTTACTTATGTAATTGATTCAATAGTAGATCCTCAATTTTTTCATAGTGATTTTCAATTTCGATTTGTAAATATTGCATCATTAAATACCAATGATGATGTTTGGAATCTAGATTATATTAAGATAGATAAAAATCGAAACATTAATGATACTTCAATGAATGATATGGCCTTTTCAAGTCAGCCAACTTCAATTTTGAAAAATTATAGTTCAATGCCTTATCGACATTTTATTGCCAATCAAACAAATGAAGTGTCGGCAACACAAGATATTGAAGTGGTTAATTTGTATTCAATTTCTCAAACTGTTTCATTGAATTCTTCTGCGAGGGAATTTATTTCAAACACATCAATCAATTCACAATCTTTGCCTTCAGCTAATATAGCTTCTAAATCTTTTATACAAGAATCCTTTCTAACGTATAATATTGCTTATACACCACCATCCAATAAAAGTAAAGTGGTGATTCGAAATACCTATTTTTATCCACCAGTAAATATCAATGATCGAAAACAAAATGATACGATAGTTGAGGATGCCGTTTTTGATAATTATTTCGCTTATGATGATGGAAGCGCAGAGAAGTCATATTTTCTTTTGCCGGCTATCAATTATCCTTCAAAAACTGCTTTGAAATTTACACTGAATGAGGCTGACACAATAAGAGGCTTAATGGTTCATTTCGGGCCACAAGTGCCAACGGCCTTAGGCAAGTATTTTTCAATTGTATTATATAAATCGTTGGGAAGCTTAGGTATAAATGATTCAATCATATTGCAAGAAGATTTACTTAAAGTTCAATATGAACCCTCGTATAATGGTTTTTCAAGCTATGCATTTTCACAACCTAAATCACTTGCTGCTGGCGATTATTATATTGGAATTACGCAACCAGCGAATTTTGGAAGTGATAGTATTTATTATGGTTTAGATGTAAATACTAATACTAATCTTCAAAAGCTTTCCTATAATGTAGATGGTACATGGTATTCTTCAAATACAGTGGGTAGTGTTATGATGAGGCCAATTGTAGGACAAGAGTTTGTACCAACGGCTGTCACTCAAATTATCAAAAATTCAAGTGTACAAGTTGAACTTTTCCCAAATCCAACAAGCGATTTATTGTATGTTGAGTCGAAAGAAATTTTTAAAGAATGTCGTATTTATTCAATTCAAGGAAGTTTACAAGGGACTGATTTAATAAAGAATAATACATTGGATATAAGTCATCTTCAACCTGGCAATTATATTCTTGTACTCATTGATTCAAAAGGTAATTCAATTTCAAAAAAAATATATAAACTCTAATGCAACTAATTACAGTTAATGAACTAAAAGAGAGAAAAGACGCTGGTGAAGAATTATTTATTCTTGATGTACGCGAACCACATGAGTATGCCGAAGTGAATATGGGCGCGCTTCTACTCCCGTTGGGGAATGTTTTAAGTATGCAGATTGAACCTATCGAAGATTGGAAAGATAAAGAAGTGATCGTTCATTGCAGAAGTGGTGTTAGAAGTATGCAAGCTTGTGCTGTGCTTGAGCAAATGGGTTTTACCAATACTAAAAATTTAACAGGCGGTATACTTGCTTGGGTTGAATTGAATTCAAAATAGTTGACGATAAATATATATTGAAGCCTTAATTGCTATAGCTTTTCGAAACTCTTTCAATTGTTTCTTCAATCTTTGTGTATTGAAAATCACCTAAGGCACGAAGTAATTTTGATTGATCAAATCGCCTTTTTTTCTGAGAACTTCTCGCTGTTTCTTTAGTTATAGTAGCCACAGTGCCCGTAATCAAGCTTTTCAAGTATGAAATTCGCCAAACTAATTCGGTCATCCAAGGACTGGCTAATTTATGAGGTGGCTTTTTATGTAGTGCCTTTGCCATTAAAGTAAATATATCGTGGTACGAATAATTGCCGGCACTCACAATAAATCGTTCATTTTGAATTTGGCTATTCATTAATAAAATCATTACATTCACTACATCCTTCACATCTACCCAAGCTGTTATGCCTTGTGTATAATAGAGAAATTCATCACGTACAATTTTAAACAAGTTTGAACTGCTTTTTAAAATATTGCCTTCACCAAGAATAATGCCTGGATTAATGATGACTGCAGATAATCCTTCTGCAATGCCCCGCCAAACTTCCATTTCAGCGCCTTGTTTGCTAATTGAGTAATTTGAATTTTCTGGGTGATCTTCCCAATCATTTTTTTCTGAAATAAGCTCGTTATTTGCCCCATCGCTTAATGTTGAAATTGAGCTAACATGACATAGTTTTTCTATGTTTTTATCTAAACAAAGATTAACAATATTAGCCGTGCCCTCAATATTAACCAACATCATTTCATCCTTTTTACGTGGATCGTAACTTACCATTGCAGCACAATGATAAACATGGGTTATATTTTCAAAGGCAGGTTCTAGCGAAGGGATATCAAGTAAATCACATTCGAACCAGTCAATTGAATTGGTTGAAATATTTGTAAAAAAACTTGGAATTTCATTTCGATAAGTGGCACGAATTTTCTCTCCAGTTTTAAGCAAGGCTTCAAGCAGATGTTGACCTACTAAACCAGATCCGCCAGTTACAAGTATCATTAAACAACATTTTTAAACTGATCTAAAAACCGCGTATCATTTTCAGATAATACACGTATATCAGTAATGCCGTATTGCATCATGGTTGTGCGCTCAACACCCATACCCCAAGCAAAACCAGTATACTTTTCAGCATCAATACCACAATTAGTCAATACATTAGGATGAACCATTCCGCAACCTAAAATTTCAACCCAACCCGTATGTTTACAAACATTACACCCTTTACTATTACAAATAAAGCAACTTACATCCATTTCGGCACTTGGCTCTGTAAATGGGAAATAAGAAGGACGGAAACGAACCTGTACATCAGCGCCAAACATTTCTTTCACAAAATAATAAAGCGTTTGTTTTAAATCGGCAAATGAAACCTTTTCATCAATATATAAGCCTTCAATTTGATGGAAAAAGCAATGAGCTCGTGCCGAAACGGTTTCATTTCTATAAACACGACCAGGAAAAATTTGTCGGATAGGTAATTTGCCTTCTTTCATTACTCGAACTTGAACACTACTTGTATGCGTTCGAAGCAACCAATCGGGGTTTTTAGAAATATAAAATGTATCCTGCATATCACGTGCGGGATGATTTTCGGGCAAATTAAGTGCATTAAAATTATGCCAGTCATCTTCAATTTCTGGTCCCTCGGTTACAGTAAATCCAATTTTTTCAAAAATAGAAATCATTTTATTCATCACAATTTGAATTGGATGTCTGCTACCAGTTTCAGAAGGGTAACTTGGTAAAGAATAGTCAGTTTTAGGTAATTGGTTTTCGTTTTGTGAAGTTTCAATTCCTTTAAATTCATCATATTTGGTTTCGGCAAATACTTTAAATTCATTGAGTTTAGCGCCAAAATCTTTTTTTAATTCTTTAGAAACATTTTTCATTTCTCCCATTAGTTCTTTGACCAAACCTTTGGTTCCCAGAAAACGAATTCGATATTTCTCAAGTTCTTCAGCATTTGATAATGCTGTTTCTTGAATTTCTCTTTTAAGTTGTTCAACTTTGTCTAAAATTTCTTGCATGTGGCAAAAGTAATTTAATTCTGTTATTTTATCATGTAAGTACTACTATCTTTGCATCATGCGCAACGCTGCTCGTCTTATTCTTCGGTATTTTCTTCAAGGAATCATCATCATTTCCCCAATTGCAGTTACTGCATGGGCCGCTTATTCAATTTTCGACTTTATTGATACAAAAGTACCCTATGTGCCTCGTGGATTAGGTTTTTTAATTGTCATAGGCTCGCTTGTAATTATTGGTTGGCTTGGGTCTACTTTTTTTGTGTGGAAATTTTTGATCAGTTTTTTTGATTCAGTTCTTGAACGCACACCTTTTTTGAAATTTATTTATACCTCTGTAAAAGAAGTAGTTGAAGGATTCATGGGTGATAAACGAAAATTTACAAAACCTGTATTGGTTAAAATGCGAACTCATCCTGAACTCTATCAAATTGGTTTTATAACCCAACAAGATTTGGGTCAAATAGGACTCATCAATATGATCGCTGTTTATATGCCACATTCGTATGCGGTTAGCGGAGTCACTGTTATTGTGCCAAAGGAATCGGTTACTCCCTTAGAAATGAATCCAAGTGATGCAATGAAAATGGCAGTAAGCGGCGGTGCTGCAGGTTATGAAACTGAAGAAATGTTTGAAGCTAAAGAAGAAAAAAGACATTCAAAAGAAATGGCTGCTCAAGACAAAGTGAATGTCTAATGACAAATGCTTTCTATTTCGTTGAAAACAATTTTGGCTGATTGTTGTTTCCATAAAATAGTATAAATTCTATTAGCAATTGGAAGGTTATAATTTAATTTAGAACAAATTTCATAAATACCTTTACTTGCATAATATCCTTCTGCCACCATATTTAATTCGAGTTTAGTAGCGTTAACAGAATAACCTTTTCCAATAAAATTACCGAAGGTTCTATTACGGCTATGCAATGAATAGCAGGTTACTAATAAATCGCCAAGATAAGCACTTGTATTATAATGATGTTGAGTTTGCGTTGAAATAATATCCATAAAATACTGCAATTCTGCGAAGCAATTTGTGATATAAACACTTAAAAAATTATCGCCATAATCAAGGCCATGTGCAATACCGGCTCCTAATGCATAAATATTTTTTAATACAGCAGCATACTGTACACCAAAAACATCATTACTAACAACAGTATGTAGATAATGATTCGCAAAATAAGAAGCAATCGATTTTGATAAATCAATACTTTCTGAAGCAAAGGTTAAATAAGAAAGTTTTTCAGCAGCAATTTCTTCGGCATGACAAGGTCCGGCTATACAACAATAATCAGCAATAGGAAAAGTAAATGTTTTGTCAAGATATTCATTTAGCAGTGAATTTTGATTAGGCAAAATACCTTTCACCGCAGACAATATTTTTTTATTATTGAAAATATCTTTCGGCAAATTACCTATAGTATCAACTATAAATGCAGACGGAATACCAATTAAAATAATGTTCGATTCGATAATACATCGTTCAAGATCTTCAAACAAGTGAATTAAATTCATATCATAATTCACTGATGTTAAATAATTTGGATTATGATGTGCTTTACGAATATGTTCAATTGCAGTTTGACTTCTCATCCACCAATTAACATGATGCCCATTATCATTAAGTATTTTCACCAATGCTGAACTCCAGCTTCCGTTACCGATAATTGCAAATTGATATCTCAAAATTAATTTTCTAATGTGCTAATATACATCTTGAAATGAGGATATTCAAATGTCAACTAAACATGAAATTATGATTCTGCCTATTTAAGTCGAAAATTGACCGCTCAACAATTTATTCTTGAATTTGAAACTTCAATTTTATACTTTTATTTTAATATCTATTTATTATGAAAAAACGCTCCTTACTCTTCTTATTATTCAGTTTGATTTTCACTTCAATGCATGCCGCCAAATTAAAAGGTAAAGTAACTGACGAAAAAGGCGAAGCTTTGCCATTTGCAAGTGTTTACTTGAAAGGTACAAGTACAGGCACCACCACAAATTTAGATGGGAATTATGTATTTGAATTGCCATTAGGTAGCCATATTTTGATTTGTCAATATGTTGGATATCAGCGACAAGAAGTGGAGATTAAAATAGATCAGGAAATAAGTACAAAAAACTTCATACTTGTTTCGCGCGGTAAAGAGTTGAAACAAGTGGTGGTTAAAAAAGGGGAAGATCCTGCCTATCGTATGATTCGTAAAACAATCAAAAAGCGTTCGGAATATAATAAACAAATTGATGCTTACAAGGCGAATGCTTATATTAAAGGAAGCATTAAATTAAATGATATCGCATCAACCGGTATGATGATGTCGTTAATGGGTATGTCAAAAAAAGATTCTGCAAGTAATCAAGAAATGGAAGATCTAAAAGGAATTTTAATGCTATCCGAATCATACAATGAAATCGCTTATAAGAAACCAAATAAATTAAAAATAACCGTCAAAAGTAGTCGTAAAAGTGGTGATCGAAGCGGGTATGGATTTAGTGAACCTTTATTTGTAAATATGTACGATAATAATGTTCAATTCTCTGAAAGCTTGAGTCCACGTGGTTTTATTTCACCTATTGCCGAAACGGCTTTGCTTAGTTATAAGTATGAATTGCTTGAAACTTATCAAGAAGATGGAAAAACAATTAGTGCGATTAAGGTGATACCACGTCGAAAATTTGAACCTGTTTTTGCTGGAACAATTCATATCATTGAAGACGAATGGCGACTTCACAGTGTTGATTTAATGGTTGACCATTTGCATCAATTAGAATTACTTGATACAGTTCAGGTGAAGCAAATTTTTGTACCAGTCAACAATATTCTCATGGTAAAAGATCAGAGCTTTAAAATGAAATTTAAACTAATGGGATTTAGTTTTAGTGGCAATTTTGTAAATGTTTTTACAGATTATATTTTTGATTATGATACAAAGAAAACATTTGATAAATATAAAAGAGTGTATGAAGAAAGCGCATTAACCCAAACAAAGGAATATTGGGACACCCTTCGTCCAGTGCCTTTAGATGAAGAAGAAATTGCGGATTTTATTAAAAAAGATAGTATCGAGAAAATCAATCTAGCAAAAAAGGATAGTATCAAACCCGCTAAAAATACATTAAAGTCATTTGCGTTACGCGGGTATATCAAAAAGATTGGAAAAGGGCAAATTTTTAAAACCACGCCTTTAGCAGGCGGCAATCAATTTAGTTGGAATACAGTGGAAGGAGTTAATTATTGGTTTGGACTTAAATATATCAATACAATAGATGATGACAGAACATTTTCAACTGCTTTAAAAATGAGATATGGATTTAGTAATCAACAATTCAATGCCAAGCTAACAACAAAGTATAAATTCGGAAAAACAAATAAAACAAATATTGAATTATCTGCTGGAAGATTTGTATTTCAATATAATAATAGCGAGCCTGTAAATTCACTAATTAATTCATATTATACCTTATTTGCAGGTCGAAATTATTTGAAATTTTATCAGGCCTGGTTTGGTGAAATTAAAATGAATAAAAAATTTGTCAGCGGTTTAACTATAGAAGGACGTATCAATTATCAAGATCGAATGCCTTTAAGAAATACAAATTTGTATTGTTATCGTAAAACCAGTGAACAAAGATTTACTGAAAATTATCCAACAGAGCAACTATCAGATTTTGAACCTCGACACCAAGCGCTTATTGCGAATGTATCGGCATCGTTTCAACCAGGTCGAAAATATATCAAATATCCTGATCGAATTGTCTCATCTTCTTCTAATTATCCCACGTTCGGAGTTCAATATACAAAGGGACTGTCTATATTATTGAGTGATGTTAATTACGATAAATGGATGGCGAATATGGAAGATGATATGGACTTTAACTTATGGGGGCAATTTAGTTATAGGATTGCAGTTGGCGGTTTTATAAGTAAGGAGAAGGTTTATTTAGCCGATTTCAATCATTTTAATGGCAATCAAACTATTCTTGCCTCACAATATCTTAATAGTTTTCAACTTTCACCTTATTATGCTAACAGTAATACCGAAAAGTTTTTTACAACTCTTCATGCAGAGCATCATTTTAATGGCTTGCTTACAAATAAATTGCCACTTTTTAGAAATTTGAAATGGTATTTAGTAGCAAGTGGAAATGCCTATTATGTAAATCAAGATAATAATTATATTGAAATATCAGCTGGGCTCGAAAATATTGGGTACAAGCTATTCCGAATGTTTCGTGTAGATGGAGTTGTTGGTTATAGCAATTTAAAAAATCCTGTTTATGGTATTCGAATTGGTATCAATGGTGCTTCCATTGGTATAAGCACAGGTAATGATACTGATTATTAAATTGCATTATTTTCCCAGTAATAATAATTATGATCTTGATCTAAATTAAAATCTACACTAGGATATAATTGATTACCAATGGTGTTTGATTTGGCTGTCTCTAAAATCAATCCACTTGCATTGGTGCGAACGCTATGTCCTTTACATTCTTCAATTAATTTTTTGGATATGCCTTGTCCTCGAAATTTTGGGTCAACAAATAAATCATTGAGTAACCATAATCGTTTCATTTGTGTAGATGAAAAGATAGGATAGAGTTGAACAAATCCAGTTATAACGTCATCATTAATTGAAATGAAAATTTTTGATTCGCCTAATTTGATTCGATCACCTAAAAATATTTTTGCTGAATCAATATCTGATTTTTTTTCATAGAATATCCTATACTGATCAAATATTTCAGCGAGTGAGTGAATGTCCTCAATTACAGCTTCGCGAATGAAATTCATTAAATTCAAATTAATTTACTCGTATGTCATTACACCATTTTCATACCGTAATAAATACATATACTTATTTTCGTAGAATTTAATGACACCTTTTTCTTTTACTGGTACAATTTTATAAGGGGTAATAAATGTGTATGCATTATCACCAATATGATCGTTGAAGGGCACACCATATTTTTTTAGTAGAGTTGAAAAGAAATATAAACTCTCAAATCCTTTGTAAACAATATCCGAAACATGTCCACCCATCTTCTTTCTATATTCTTGACTAATATAAACACTTGAAGGCGTTATTTTATCTATGATATAAGAGGTAGTGTAAAAGATAGGCATTGAAGGAAATTCATCCGTTTTGCCAAGCGCTTTAACAGCTTCCATGGTTGGCATACAATAAACTTTTAAGCCAAATCTTTTTGCAAAAGGCACTAAGAGTTTTAAATTTTTATACGAAATAGATGGATCTAAAATGCCAAGTACAATAGTGCTTCGGTAGTTAGTATCTATTTGTTTAATCAGCTGTTTTATATCGATCTCCTCACCCTTCAATTCTATCTCACTGTATCTACTAGGCAATTGGTTCATGATGTCGTTTTTAAAATACGACAAGGCATTTTTTTCAGCGGTTAAATTTCGATGAATAAACACCACATTATCTTCGGGATATCGTGAATTTATATTTTTATGAATTTTTTCGATATGAGAAGTGAGCCGAGGTTGAAGGATAGTAAAATAAGGATTAAACTCTTGTCCCGCATCTGCAGGCGAAACCGCCGAAACAAAATTAATTTCTTTTAGTTTGGCAAAATCAGCAAGCAATTTTAAATCTGAAACACTTGCATTACCAATAATGACATCCATCGAATCGAGCTTGTCAGACTCAATTAAATTTTGAACATTCATATAATTCGACTTGCTATCATAAACATAAATATCGAGATTATAACCTTGTTTTTTTAATGTGTCTGCTGCGATTTGAATGCCCTTGTAAAAATCTAACCCAGGCATCATGAATTTTGGAATGCGGGTTAAATTAGATTCTAAATCAACTGAGTCAAGATACATTGGAGTAAGAACTGCAACTTTGTATCTTTCTTTTTTAATACTTTTTGGATATTTAAATTCCTTAGGTATTGAGGTTTGTTTTTCTTCTGACCATTGCGGACGTTGTGCATTAGCCCCCATCACTGTCCAGAGAATTATTATAAATAGTAAACTAATTTTTTGTATCATATTAAAATAATATTGAGTAATTATTCCCATTCAATAGTAGCAGGTGGTTTAGAGCTGATATCATATACAACACGGTTGATTCCTTTCACTTTATTAATTATTTCATTCGAAATGGTTGCTAAAATATCATACGGAATATGTGCCCAATCTGCTGTCATACCATCCATACTTGTTACAGCGCGTAGGGCAATAGTAAATTCGTAAGTTCGTTCATCACCCATAACACCCACGCTTTGTACAGGAAGTAAAATTGCACCTGCTTGCCAAATTTTATCGTATTGATGATGCTCTTTTAATAGTTGGATATAGATATCATCAGCTTGCTGTAAAAGCTTTACTTTTTCTTCAGTTACTTCGCCCAAAATACGTATACCTAAACCAGGGCCAGGAAAAGGATGACGCATGATAAATGATTCGGCCAAACCAAGTTCAAATCCTATTCTTCTAACTTCATCTTTAAATAATGATCGTAAAGGTTCAACTAATTCAAGGTGCATTTCTTCAGGCAATCCGCCTACATTATGATGCGATTTAATAGTAGCTGATGGTCCATTTACTGAAACACTTTCAATTACATCGGGGTAAATTGTACCCTGACCCAAAAATGAAATATCAGTTAAATGAATTGCTTCATCATGAAACACATCAATAAAACCTGAACCAATTATTTTTCTTTTTTCTTCAGGACTACTCACTCCTTTCAGTTCACTATAAAATTTTTGAGAGGCATCAACTCCTTTAATATTCAAGCCTAAAACTTTGTATGCTTCAAGCACATCATGAAATTCATTTTTACGTAAAAGACCATTGTCAACAAAAATACAAAACAAGTTTTTTCCAATAGCTCTATGAATTAATGTCGCAGCAACCGTGCTATCAACACCACCACTTAAGGCCATAATTACTTTTTTATCGCCTACTTTAAGTTTTATTTCTTCAACGGTTTGTTTGATATAGCCTGCGGATGTCCATGTTTGTGCACAACCACAAATGCCAACTACAAAATTCTTAAGTATGGTTTTTCCATTTTCAGAATGTGTGACTTCAGGATGAAATTGCAAACCTATGAGTGGATTGGGTGTGCCTTTAATTTGAAAGGCTGCCATTGGAATACTATCTGTTTGTGCAATAATTTCGGCATTGTCTGCAAGTTCAGTAATGGTATCTGCATGACTCATCCAAACTTGATTTTTTTCTTCAATACCATTGAGTATATCGTGACCGGGTTGAATATTACAGAGTTTCGCACGACCATATTCGCGTGAAGATGATTTTTCAACTTTACCGTTATACAATTTAGTTGTTAGTTGCGCACCATAGCATATGCCCAATACTGGCAATTTTGCATTCATCGCTTTCACATCAACAGTAGGTGCATTTTCTTCATTTACACTATATGGACTTCCTGAAAGAATAATTCCTTTAATTGAATCATCAAATTTGATTTCATCATAAAACGGAATAATTTCACAATAAACATTCATCTCACGTACATTACGTGCAATGAGTTGAGTGTATTGTGAACCGAAGTCTAGTATTAAAATTTTTTCTGTCATAAACTATTTAGTGTTTGTTCATTTAGCCATGAGTTTGTAAAGATTGTTCGAGTTCGAGGCAGTTGAAGGCTTGAAATTCGGGAGTTGACTAAGGTCAATGAGCGGATTTTGAGTCGAGACTAATCCCGAAGTTTCGGGAGACATTATTGACGGACTCTACTTAGGCTTGTGCGGTTGGTCCGCCAAATTGCATTGGAATTGAAACTGGTTCAAGATCTTTAATATTACCATTCACTTGCTCAAATTTCTTTACATTTTCTGCTAAAGCTTTTAAAAGGCGTTTTGCATGTTGAGGCGTTAATACAATACGTGATTTTACTTTGGCTTTAGGCGCACCAGGCATTACATTAATAAAATCAATTACAAATTCAGCATTTGAATGCGTAATAATGGCGAGATTTGAATAAATGCCTTCAGACATCTCTTCAGTTAATTCTATATTGAGTTGATTTTGTTGTTGTTGATTATTTTGTTCCATTTCGATTTTAATTTAAGATTGCGAAGATAATTCGACAATTCGACAATTTGACCATTTGGAAATTCATAAATAGATCAAATCGTAATTTTATGATTTTGGGGAAAAGTCTTAAAAGCTTTTCATGGGTAGTTGCCTCATATATTTCAATTGATAATGGAACTCACTTTTTTTAGTATAGCCAAATTATTATCTTAATTTCGTCATTATGTCTAAAATACAATATACCAGAGCCTTAGGTAAATTATTGACAACTAGTATTCAAAATTCTAAAGAAAGTGTGCGTTATCATATTGTATCAGGATTAACGCAAAACTGGTCGGTTATTTCTGAAGGAAGTACAAAAGCTGTTAAATCATTTTCTGAACAAGAAGAAGCCATTAACTATGCTAAACAAAAAGTTGCTAATCGAACGGGCGAAATAGTTATTCATACAAAAACAGGGCAAATAGGAAGTAGAATTCCTGTAGGCATTTAATATCAAGTAAAATAGTTTGAATTATGCCTTTTGAAACCAATGTCTTCATTAACTGCCCATTTGATAAGGATTATGTGCCCTTATTAAAATCGTTGGTATTTACAATTATATATTGTGGTTTTGAACCACAGCTTTCAATTACACGTTCAGGTGCCAATATTAGAATTAATGAAATCAAGAAACTAATTAAAGGTTCAAAATACAGCGTACACGATCTATCAAGATGTAAGCCAATGAAAATTGGTGAATTGCCGAGATTTAATGTGCCTTATGAATTGGGTTTAGATATAGGTTGCTTTGAGTATGGTGGAGCCAAGCTGAAAAGAAAAGTGATACTTATCCTTGAAACAGAAAAATTTCATTATCAAAAAGTACTTTCAGATATTGCTGGTCAAGACATTCAGGATCATAATGATGAACCTAAAAAAGTAATTCAAAAAGTAAGACATTGGCTAGCCACAAATAATATACATCTAAGTTTTGATGGGCCAACTGAAATCTGGAATTCGTTTAATTTATTTAATTCAGATTTAAATGCCACTCTTTCTTCAAATTTTACTAAACACGAAATAGAAGAGATGTCTGTTGTAGAATATATGAAGTTTACAAAGAATTGGGTGAAAATTAAAAAGCAATATGGATAGATTTAAACCATATAGACAAGATTTAAATTTTGAATATAAAAATTACAATTTTTAGTCATTCAGCTTGCAATAAAAATGATATAAAATTAATTGTATTAAAAGCGAACACTATCCTTCGATTTTTTTATATTTGTTATATGAACCGTTTTCGACGATTTTTTGAATGGCAATTATTTGGTGTATGCACCCAACTCGGCGAACGATTTAATATTTCAATCGCTAGAATTAGGATGTGGTTTATTTATATTTCATTTTTTACCTTCGGCTCACCAATCATTGTGTATTTTATTTTGGCTTTTTGGGTAAATATGAAAGAGTATATACTGTCGGCACGTAGGAATCCTTTACGTTGGTTTTAAATGAACATGATTGTATTATATTCACATATTAACCTCCACATTTAAAAATTGAAGCCACGCCATTTTATTAAGGATCTTTTTTTTACAAACCGATTTTTTTTCTGTTGGGGTAATCTAGCTTTAGTTTTTATTGCCACTTTTTTTCTACCGTGGATGATGATTATCGCAAAGGGTATGCTTGCATTTTTTGCCATACTAACTTTAATCGATTTTGCAATTCTCTTTTTAACAAGTCATCAAATTATTGCATCTCGAAAGGTAAATGATTTACTCAGTAATGCCGAAGATAATATCGTGAAATTATCTATTCAATCAAGTTATAAAATCCCCCTATTAGTCTCTATTATTGATGAATTGCCCTTTCAATTTCAAAAAAGAGATTTCCTCATCTCAAAAAAATTATTGCCTCAATTATCTATTGAATGTCAATATCTAATTCGTCCCTTTCAGCGAGGTGAATACCAGTTTGGCGATATACATATTTATTCAGCAACTTTACTCAATTTTATTCAACGCCGATTTACAGCACTTGAAGAAAAAACAGTGAAAGTCTATCCATCTTTTTTGCAATTGCGGAAATTTCAAATTAAAGCCATTCCTGACTTACAAGCAAGCAGTGGCGGTAGAAGACAATTTCAACGAGGCATGAGTACTGAGTTTGATCATATTAAGGAATATACCCGTGGCGACGATGCACGTACCATCAATTGGAAGGCAAGTGCACGAAAAAATGAATTGATGATTAATTCGTTTATGGATGAAAAATCGCAACAAATTTATTGTTTAATTGATAAAGGTCGTTTAATGAAAATGCCATTCAATAATTTAACCTTACTTGATTATTCAATAAATGCCACCTTAATGTTTTCATACGTCGCCTTACAAAAGGATGATAAAATTGGACTCATCACATTTGGTGAAAAAGTGAATGATGTATTGCAACCATCGAAAGCTAAAAAGCAGTTTAATTTTGTGATGGAATTATTATATAAACAAGAAACCCGTTTTCTTGAAAGTAATTATGCCGAGCTTTATCATGTGGTGAATAAACGCTGTGGGCATAGAAGTTTATTATTGCTTTTTACAAATTTCGAAACACTTACTGGCTTCGAACGACAATTACCTTATCTAAAAATAATGAATCAAAAACATGTTTTATGTGTGGTACTTTTCGAAAATACAGAAGTCACTAATATTCATACACAAAGAGGGGATTCAATTGAAGATATTTATATTAAAACCATTGCGGACAAATTTATTTATGAGAAGAAAATGATTATAAAGGAGCTCCAAAAAAATGGTATTTTAGTGGTGTATACTCAGCCATCAAAGCTTACAGTAGATGTAGTGAATAAATATTTAGAATTGAAAGCCCGACAATTTATTTGATACAGCGTTAATTCAGTGTTGTAGGTAATATTAATGATCGAACACACAAACAAATTACTAACTTCGCCGGATGACTTTTGTTAACGAATACATTTATTTGGATATTACACAAAAAGCCAATATTGAAAGCTCGTTTTGTATTACTTCACAAAATGAAAACTATATATTGTTGACTTTTGGATTATTTGCCAACGACTGCCTCTTTGATTTGGCTGCCAACAATTATAATATCAATATCCGTATTGCAAAAACTTATTTTGAAAAGTATAATGAAACACTTGAAACGACTATTGAAAAACAAAGTATTTGTTGCAATACCCAAACAAAACTTTTAGATCTGATAAATTGCAAACTGACTGGTATTCACAGAAAAATATTCTTAGAAAGCACTATTTTATTTCTACTTTTTCAATCTCAAAAAAATAGTTTGCTTTCTCAATTAGGTTGTGATACCTGTTCTGTATTAGGTAAACCGACGGATATTCAAAAAATGCATCTAGCCAAATCATATATTATTGATAATCTGTCAGAAAGCCTTACAATTCCCAAAATTTCAACCGTTTTAGGAACCAATCAATGTTATCTTAAAAAAGGATTTAAAGAAGTGTTTAACCAAACTATATTTGAATTTATACAAGAAAACAGAATGATAAAAGCCAAATATTTACTTGAAAATACTTCTTCAAACATTACTGAAATTTCATTTTCTGTGGGCTATTCCTCATTAAGTAGTTTTAGTCAAGCCTATAAAAATTATTTTGGTATAACACCTTTGGAACAATCTAAAGCAATAATTCCCAATAACTAAAATTCTATTCCCTTATACTAAAACCTATTGTTTATTTTATTTAGACTTTTGTGCCTCAATTATATCTAGTTTAAATATCAATAAAAAATGAATAAAATTTTAGTATTGCCGTTGATCTTTTTAAGTATTTCAACATCTGCGCAAGAAGCAAAGCAAGATACAATGAAGAACTCCGAACTGAAAGAGTTTACAATTGTAGGAGATAGAGGAAAAACCATGCCAGGGGCAGGACAATATATAGGTGGGTTAAAATTAGAAAAACTGAATCAGTCCAATGTAAACAATGTTCTTAGAATTGTGCCAGGTGTGAATGTTAGAGATGAAGAAGGTTTTGGTCTTAGGCCGAACATTGGCTTAAGAGGAACTTCAGTGAACCGAAGTAGCAAAATTACGTTAATGGAAGATGGTATTTTAATTGCGCCTGCACCTTATTCAGACCCATCAGCTTATTATTTCCCAACTTTTGCTCGCATGCATGGTATAGAAGTATTGAAAGGAAGTAGTCAAATAAAATATGGTCCTTATACAATTGGAGGTGCAGTAAACTTGTTATCAACAGGAATTCCAAAAGCTTTTAAAGGATTTGCTCAATTGTCTTTTGGAAGTTTTAATACAAATCAACAAAGAGTTTGGGTTGGCGATAGCAGAAAGAATTTTGATTATGTATTTGAGGTAAACCGATTGGCAAGTAATGGCTTTAAAGAAATTGACCAGGGTGGTAATTCTGGTTTTGATAGACGTGATATATTAGGTAAACTTCGTTGGCATACTGCCGAAAATGCAGCAATCCCGCAAGCTATAACATTGAAATTTGTGAATACAACCGAAAAGGGTAACGAAACTTATTTGGGGCTTACTTACGATGATTACCAAAAAAATTCATTAAGAAGATACGCTGGTACACAAAAAGATATTTTGGATATCAATCATCAACATATTTCACTCAATCATACTATTGCACCATCAAAGCAATTTTCAATTAGTACAACTGCCTATTATTCAAAAACATTTAGAGACTGGGCTCGAGCCAATACTTTTGGAGCACAAAGTATTAATAATATACTAAATGACCCAACTACATATCAAACCGGTTATAATATAATGACAGGGCAAGAGAATGGGGATATTCAATATAGAAGTGCAGCAAGAACTTTCTTTTCAAAAGGAATACAATTAAATGCTAATTATTTTTTCAAGACAAGAGAGATTACGCATAAATTCCAATTCGGTATGAGGTATCATGCTGATGAGGCAGATCGATATGGCGCTAATTCGGTGTACACAATGACAAATGGAAGAATGATAATTACCACAGCTGGTATCAACGGTAATCAAGAAAATCAAATACGAAGTGCTCAAAGTTTGGCAACTTATTTAAGTTATGATATTCGTTATAAAGGCCTAAAAATAAGTCCTGGCATTAGACATGAAAAAATAAACTTTAATTTTAAAAATTTTGGAAACGCTGATTATGAAAGGCTTGGAACAGCATTACAAACAGCCACAAATGATTTATCCATATTTTTACCCGGCATAGGGTTTAATTATGAGGTTTCTAAAATTATGAGCGTTTTTGGCGGTGTGCATAAAGGTTTTTCTCCTCCGGGAATGCCTTCTATAAACGCTTCTCTTGGACAAGCAAAAGTTGAGACTTCTGTAAATTACGAGTTGGGTTATCGTTATGAAAAGAAAAATTTGAATTTACAAGCAACCACTTTCTTAAATAATTATGCAAATATATTAGGCTCAGACAATGTTTCAGGAGGTGGCGCAGGCACAGGCGACATGTTTAATGCAGGCAATGCAATTATTAAAGGGCTTGAAATTAGTTTAAGTTATGATGTATTAAATATAAAAGCAACGCCATCAAAAATTAAACTTCCATTGACTATAGCTTACACGTATACTTCAGCTAAATTTCAAGAAACTTTTGTAAATGGTGGTGGCGATTGGGGAAGTGGCACTATTAATAAAGGCGATTTAATACCATTTATTACACCACATCTTTTGACCGCGAGTTTAGGTTTTGAAAAAAATAAATTTGATATCACATTAACAGGAAGATATAATGGCGAAACAAGAATTAAACCTGGGCAAGGCGATGTCATAGTTCCAGATCAAAATGTTAGTCTTGCCGACATAAATAGCTTAGAAGGATTTTTAATTTTTGATCTTTCTGCTAATTATAATTTCAGTAAACATATTACCGTTTTTACCCTTATCAATAATCTTACGAATAGCAAGGCAATTATTACAAACCTTCCACAAGGCTATAGACCCAATATACCTTTGAGTTTCAATATTGGAGTTAAAGCTAACTTTTAAAAAAAGGAACGTCTACAATCTAGCCTAAGCAAAATATTGGTATACCAACGATTTTAATATTTCTTTCTCCACAGAAATTAGATGGCTAATTTTTTAAAGATCAGATTTAGATTTTTAATTTTCAATCACCTTAATTTCTACACGCCTATTCATTCGTTGTTGCTCCTCTGTAATATCATTTTCAATTATTTTTTGAGTACCTCCAAAGCCTGTATAACTAAGTCTTTTTTTAGAAATGCCACATTTTGTGGTTAAAAAGAGATACACCATTTCGGCACGTGTAACAGAAAGATTATCTGTTTTTGTATCGATATCATATCCATCGGCTTGAAAAGTAGTACAACAAACATGACCTTGGATTTCAATTTTTAGATTTGGATTCTCTCTTAAAATTTTACATAAATTATCCAACACTGGTTTTGATTCGGGTTGCAAAACATGTTGACCTCCATAAAAATGAAGATTTTTTAAAACTATTTTCTTTCCCACCTCAAAATCACTGCTCTTTAATACCTCATTTGTTTTAGCTACTTTTTCATCTTTACGTTTCGCTATGAAAAAATGGATATTCACTCTTCTGTTTTGTTGACGATCTTGTTCTGAATCATTTTTCGATAAAGGTTTGTCTTTGCCATAACCAATACATGTTTGCACAGCCTTTTTTTCAATACCATTTTGTATGAGTAATTTTTTCACTTCATTCGCTCTTTTCTCAGACAATGTATAATTGTATTCCTTTGAACCAATACTATCACAATGACCTTCAATTACAATTTTTTCAACTAAATGTTTATGCATAATTTGAACCATATCAACCATTGCTGAATCGGGAATATTGCTTTTATTGAAGTCGAAATGAACTGTATATATTAATTCTTGCGCCTGAACCCAATGCCCAAATAATAGCAGAGCAATAATAGGATATAGGTTTTTGATTGTCATTATCATTCAAAGGTATTACAGAAAACCTTAGATTTGCTCCAAAAGAAATGAATATTATGCGTGCAAAAACACCTTCAGAATCAATCACTACAATGAGTGAATTGATATTACCCAATGACACAAATACCTTAGGCAATTTAATGGGAGGTCGATTAATGCATTGGATGGATATAGCGGCTGCTATGGCTTCCATGAAACATTGTAATTGTCCGGTTGTAACAGCTTCTGCCGATAGCATTTCATTCGAAAATCCAGTTCGTTTGGGTAATGTGGTTACAATAGAAGCAAAAGTTACACGTGCTTTTAGTACAAGTATGGAAGTTTATATTAAAGTTACTGGCGAAGATTTGCCAACCCAATTCAAATATCTTTCGAATGAGGCTTATATGACATTTGTTGCGCTTGACCCTCATGGAAAACCACGTGCTGTGCCTCAGTTAACTCCCGAAACAGAAGAAGATGTTCGACGATTTGATGGTGCTTTGAGACGCAGACAATTACGGTTAATTTTATCTGGAAGAATGAAGCCTGACGAGGCAACAGAACTTAAAAAACTGTTTGTTGAAGATATAGTGGCTAAATAGGACTTCCTTAAAAAGGAACAGTCTCTGCTTGGAAAAGCAAAGACTGTTTAATCCCTAACCAAATCAACCTATGAAAAAATTTTAATTATCTGTTTGTTGATGCAAATATAAAGTGATATTTCATTCTACAAAAAAAAATTTTACTAAGTAGCATTTTTTGATGATGAGATTTTAGAAAACCTTGAACAATTACTTCAAGATCTAGTATATTCACAACTTACAAATTATTTTCATGAGATACATCTTGCTTCTAGCACTCACAATTTGCATGTACGCATCATGCACAAGTTCAAACGAGAAATCGAAATCTTCAACAAAAAATGATTCGCTAAATGCCCTATTTTCAGCCTATTGGGAAGAACGGTTGCAACTTTTGCCGCTTGAAGCCACTGCCATTGGCGACTCAAGATACAATGATAAGATGCCAATCACAATTAGTGAAACGCATCGCAACCAAATGAAAGCTTTTTATAAGAAGTACTTATCACAAATAGACGAATTGAATATCGACTTAAGTGAAGAAGATAAAATTAGCAAAGAGCTTTTTGTTTATGAACTCAATAATAATTTGGAAGCTTTAAATTTTCCTTCTCATTTAATGCCTATCAATCAATTTTGGAGTTTCACCTTAGAATTCCCACAATTAGGAAGTGGTTCAGGTAATCAACCATTTAAAACTGTAAAGGATTATGAAAATTTTGAAGCGAGAATGAAACTCTTTCCTTCATGGGCTGATACCGCCATCGCAAATATGCGAAAAGGAATGGCAATGGGTTATGTAATTCCTAAGTCATTGGCTTTAAAAGTAGTACCTCAACTCAAAGGAGTGTTAACCATCGATCCAACAAAAAATATTTTTTATACACCTGTTAAAAATATGCCTGAAAACTTTACCAGGGCTGAAAAAAAGAAACTAGAAAACGCTTACTTCTATCAAATTTCAAATTCTATTATTCCCTCGTATAACAAGCTTGCTAAATTTATTGAACAAGAATATTTGCCAGCGTGTAGGGAAACCTATGGTGTATCAGCCTTACCAAATGGTGGTGATTATTACCAGTTCTTAATTAAAAATTTTACAACAACTAATTTAACACCAGATAGTATTTATCGGCTCGGTTTGAATGAAGTTGCCTACTTAAAATCAGAAATGGAGAAAGTAAAAGAACAAGTAAACTTTAAAGGAAGTCTTCAAGATTTTTTTAGTTTTGTAAATACTGATCCGCAATTCTGTCCTTTCAATACACCACAAGAGGTACTCGATAGCTTTTGGGCAATTAAGAAAATTGAAGATCTTCATTTAAACAAATTATTTGAAACCGAACCTAAAACAAAGTTTGAAATTCGGCAAACTGAAGCCTTTAGAGCAGCAAGCGCAAGTGCAGAGTATAATGCTGGAAGTGAAGATGGTACAAGGCCGGGAATTTTTTACACGCCCATATTAAATCCTAAAAAGTTTAATATTGTAGGTATGGAGACTCTATTTTTACATGAAGCGATTCCAGGGCATCATTATCAAATATCATTACAACAAGAAAACAAGGCATTACCTCAGTTTCGAAAATTTTTAGGTTATAGTGCCTATGCCGAAGGATGGGCGCTCTATACCGAAACACTAGGTAAGGATCTCGGACTTTATACCAATCCCTATCAATATCTAGGTCATTTAAGTGATGCTATGCATCGTGCAATACGCCTTGTAGTGGATGTTTCATTACATACCAAAAATATGACACGTGAAGAAGCAATTCAGTATATGCGCGACAATGAACGAATTTCGATTGAAGAAGCTACCTCTGAAATTGAGCGTTATATGGCCATTCCAGGTCAAGCACTGTCTTATAAAATTGGACAAATTACGATTTCTAGAATGCGTGAAAAGTATCAGAAGGAATTAGGAAATAAGTTTAATCTGCCAGCTTTTCATACCCAACTTCTTGAAGGAGGCAATATGCCTTTAGAAGTTCTAGAAAATAAATTAGCAGTTTGGGCAAAGTCATATTAATTTGCAGATGAAAATAAATAATTTGCTTTGCGATTCGTACCTGATTTTATAGCGCAGTTTTTTATAAATGATAGTCCATTATACAAGGACCTACAAACCATGCTTGGTTTTACACCAAATAATATTGCCTTATATGAATTAGCACTTTGCCATCGATCAAATAACGCGAATTCAACAGAGAACAACGAACGTCTCGAGTTTTTGGGTGATGCTATTTTAGGTGCTATTATTGGAGAATACCTTTTTAATAAATATCCAACTAAGCCTGAAGGATATTTGACCGATATGAGATCGAAAATTGTGAATCGAAAAACCCTGAATCAAATTGCATTAAAAATTGGTTTGAAAACCTTGATGAAATTTAATGAACAAGATTATTTTTTAAGAAATTCGCTCATATTTGGAAACGCCCTCGAAGCATTAATTGGCGCAATTTATATTGATAAGGGCTATGCCAAAACAAGGACCTTTCTTCGTAAACGTATACTACTTCCATTTGTTGATATTGAATTTTTAGAAAGTATCGAAGTGAATATGAAGAATAAATTAATAGGTTGGGCTAGTAAACAAGGTAAAACAATTGATTTTGTTGTGCTCGAAGAAACAATGGATAAGGGAAGAAAGAAATTTACAATCGGTGTAAAATACGAAGATGAAATTATTGCCACATCAATGGCAAGTAATAAAAAAGAAGCAAGTAAAATAGCCGCTGAAGAAGCAATTAAGCTTCTAGAACTCGTCTAATATTTTGCAAACTTGCTCAATAAGAAATAATAAATACATATGAAATTTAAACCATCAGAATTAAAAACAGCTCAGTTTCATCAATACCTACTGAGTGCAATAGCGCCACGACCCATTTGCTTTGCTTCAACCATTGATGCATCAGGAAATGTAAATCTGTCGCCATTTAGTTTTTTTAATGTTTTTGGAAGCAAGCCACCCATATTGATATTTTCGCCAGCGCGAAGGGTAAGGGATAATACCATTAAGCATACCCTTGAAAATGCAATTGAAACAAAAGAGGTAGTTATTAATGTAGTGAATTATGCAATTGTTCAACAAATGAGTTTGAGCAGTTGTGAATATCCAAAAGGTATAAGCGAATTCGAGAAGTCGGGGTTAACACCAATTGCATCCGAAATAGTAAAGCCATTTAGAGTTAAAGAATCGCCAGTGCAATTTGAGTGTAAGGTACTCGAAGTGAAAGAAACAGGATCAGAAGGTGGTGCAGGGAATTTAATTATTTGTGAAGTATTAATGATGCATATCAATAATGATGTTTTAAATGAGAACCAACAAATTGATCCACACAAAATTGATTTGGTTGCAAGAATGGGTGCCGACTATTATTGCAGAGCAAGCGGCAATGCGGTTTTTGAAGTAGCTAAACCAAATTTAAATTTAGGAATTGGAATAGATGCATTGCCTGAATTTATTAGACAAAGCAAAGTACTAACAGGTAATCAATTGGGGCAGCTAGGTAATAGTACATCAATACCACAAATTGATATTCATTTTAAATTAAAATCAACTGATTATTTGGAGCAATTAGCTCAAGAATATTTAGATAAAAATGAAGTTGATCATGCCTGGCAAGTCTTACTTCGAATCAAAGCAAATTAAATTTTATTGATTAAATCATTCAACCCAATTTAAAGTTTTTCATCAATATGTATAGTATCGCCCAGCAAGCCGAATTGATTTCAAAGGCAAAAAATATGATTGAAACCAATGTAGGGATCGATAGAATTTCGGCATTAAAAGAGGTACTGAATTTTGCCGATTGGACTTACTATGTCAATGATAATCCAATTTTAGCAGATCAAGAATACGATTTATTATTTAAGAAACTAAAGGATCTTGAAAGCGAATTTCCCAATAGCATCACACAAGATTCACCAACACAGCGAATTGCAAAAGGTTTAAACAAGGATTTTCCTTCGGTATCGCATTTAGTTCCTATGTTGAGTTTAGAAAATAGTTATAATGCCAATGATTTAATTGATTGGGATAGAAAATGTAGGGAATTATGTAATGAAGAAATAATTGAATATTGTATTGAGCCCAAGTTTGATGGTGCAAGTATTTCTCTGGTTTACGAAAATGAATATTTGTCTCGTGCTGCAACTCGAGGCGATGGAGTACAAGGAGATGAAATGACCAATAATGCCAAGCAAATTCGATCCATCCCTTTATATGCCAATCTTAAAAAATTTCATATTCAACAAATTGAAATAAGAGGAGAGGTATTGATCAATAAAAAAACATTTATTGTATCCAATGAAAAATTAGTGGCTGATGGAAACCCTCCATTAGCAAATCCTCGAAATGCCGCGTCAGGCTCATTACGAATGAAAGATCCTAAAGAAGTTGCAAAACGTGGATTGGATTGTTTTTTATATCATGTCAGTAATTTAACCCTAGATAAAGAAATGGCGTATCCAAATGAATTCAGAACTCATTATGACACGCTGAAAAGCCTTGAGTCAATAGGATTCAAAACGTCCTTTGCAAATACGAAACTTGTGAATAGCATTCAAGATGTGATTGCTACTTGCAATGAATTTGAATTAAAACGTGATGAATTACCCTACGAAATAGATGGCATGGTGATTAAAGTCAATCGTTTGGAATTGCAAGACAAAATAGGTCAAACTTCGCATCATCCGAGATGGGCCATTGCCTTCAAGTTTAAAGCCAGACAAGCTACCAGTAAATTACTAAATGTCGAGTATCAAGTGGGTAGAACCGGTAGTATTACACCAGTTGCGAAAATAGAACCTGTTTATGTTGGAGGTGTTACCATTAGCTCACTTTCATTATTTAATGAAGAGGTTGTGAAAGAAAAAAATTTAATGATAGGTGATACGGTCTTAATAGAAAGAGCAGGAGATGTAATACCTTATGTAGTAAAATCTTTTCCTGAGTTAAGAAATGGGAGCGAACAGCCAATTCAATTTCTAACCCATTGTCCGGTTTGCAACGAAGTTTTATACAAGCCTTTAGAAGAGGCTGTTTGGCGGTGCACAAATATAAATTGCGAAGCTCAAGTGATAGAACGAATTGCGCATTTCGCTTCGAAAGATGCAATGGATATAAGAGGTTTAGGCGATGCTTTGGTTCGTAAGTTTTTTGAACAAGGTTATCTCCACACGCTCACTGGTATTTATCAATTACCTTATGAAAAGATAAAGGGTTTAGAAGGTTTTGGCGAACGATCGATGCTGAATTTGAAAGATTCAATTGAGAAATCAAAAACCCAAACACTGAATCGCATTTTATTTGGTTTAGGCATTCGATATGTGGGTGAAACAACTGCTAAAACCTTAGCGCGAAATATTCAACATATTTCAGATTTATATAAAATGACAGTTGAAGATCTTTGTCAATTGGAAGATATCGGTATTAAAGTAGCCGGCTCTATTGTTGATTTCTTTTCACATCCAGATAATAGAAAATTAATTGATGAACTTGAAGCGTGCGGATTGAATTTTAAAAACGATTTGAAACAAGAATATAATGATGGTGGCTTGGTTGGAAAAACATTTTTGTTTACTGGCACCATGACCATGAAACGCAGCGATGCTGAAGCTTTAGTTGAATCGAAAGGTGGAAATATTTTAGGTAGTGTAAGTAGCAAATTAAATTATTTGGTAGTTGGTGAAGATGCTGGAAGTAAATTAGAAAAAGCGAAAAAATTAGGCACAATTCATATCATGAATGAAGAAGATTTTTTAAATCTTATTCATAATGATGGACACAACTAGATTTTAAGTATTGAATAGCCAATACTACATTCAAGGCATCTTTTAGAATCACAGTATTTATTTTTTAGTTGAAGTAAAGCTTGTGAATCAGCGGCAGATTGAATGGGTATTCCAAGATCAGACCATGCTTGAATAATTGAATTTGATTCGGAGTTGATTTCTTCTAAGAATCGAATGGCTTTATTGCAATATTCATCTCGACCTTGTAATTTGCCATAAATAAAAAGGGTTGGAATAATAGCGTTTATAATTAACGTGGAAACAAAACTTGTACCAAGTGATTTGTTTCGAAAGATAGATTTTTCTTGAAAATTGTAATGATTAAGCCAGTAGTTTGAAACACGAATATTGAAAAGTTGATAAATTTCTTTGATTGAATTGACTTCAAAAATTTTTGAAAGAAGTTGATTTGAATCAACCACAAGAGATGCAAATTGTGCGATTCGAAGTGTAGGGAAATTGGCAGGACGTAATCGCAAAAATTTCCAATGATATTTATCAATAGCCTGCAAATTATAGAGCTTACTCAGATAAGCATATTCTTTTTGAAGTAGTATAGGGTAATCTTCATCAAAATAGTCAAATAAAAATCCAGCTTGACCAAATAGCAATGCTTCAATTTGAAGACAATTATGTTTATGTTTTGCAAGCAAATTGAGTGGTGTTTGCAAAGCGAGTTGTTCAAATGCATCTTGATTAATATGTAAACCAAAACCTCTGGCTAATTGAATATAAAAAACATGATGCCAATCATTATTGAATTTATGAAGCATATCAGCAATAAGATAAGTTTTTTCTTCAAGTCGTTCTGCCAACATGCGTGATAATTGTTGTTGGACAGTCAATGGTTTAACCTGCGAGATTACATTTTCGCAAGCTATAAATTTCTTTGAAGAAAGTAATTTCTCATATCGTTGAAGAAGATCTAAATTTATTGCATTCTTGAGTTCTAAGGTTGGAAACATTGTTTGGTTCAGCGTTTCAATAGGTGCATCGTATTCATAAACCACATGTAAAATGAGTTTCGAATATTTCATATCTGTATGATGATGATGTTTATTCCAATCGCTGCTTTTTATATGAATTTCAATATTGCCTGCCCAAAGTGTTTCGCCAATTTTTAGTTGGGCTTCTAAAAAATCGGGACCCGCATTGGTATTCAATATACCTGGATGAATCACAATTATTTTTTCTCCTTCAATGGTTTTTAATGCTGTTTGGCTATTATAAAAGCGATGTAGCCAAATAAATTGTAATAAGTTTTCTGACATAAACTAGATTTTAAAATACCGAAAGGGTAAATGCATTAGTGCAGATCTAGTGGGGTATCGAAAGGTCTAACGAGTATTATTCTCGGTTTAAAGATTTGGTTTTTTAATCTTGGAATTAAAAGTACTAAAAAAATGAAAGAAGAATATAATTTAAGTTTATTTATTTCAAACGTTTCAAAACACCATCGCTATGCAATTCTCTTAAAGCATCTGCAGCAATCCATTTTGCAGCTCTTGAATTTTGCTTCTGAATTCTCTCAGCGCAAGCAATTGCTATTGGATGCAAATATTTGTTTCGTTTGCCTATTTGTCGCAGACACCAATTGGTCGCTTTTCGAACAAAATTTCGTTCATCCCAAGCTTCTTCTTCAATTCGAGTTAAGAATTCTATACATTTTTGATCACTTTCTTTTTTATGATGCACAGCATATTGCACCATGAGTACAAATCCAGTTCTTTTTACAAATTCATGTTTTGAATAAGAGTATTCAAAAGCCTTCTCAAGAAAAAAATCTGTCTTCTGAAATAAATTGCCACAAACCTGATCACATAAATCCCAGCTTACAAATTCTTTCGTCCATGCATCCATTTGTTTTTTTGTAACTTCTTTTGGATTATCAATCATGGACGCTAAAATACGTGCCTCATGAATTTTAGTATCCCAAACAGCTTGAGCCAGCTGATGACGTTGATCGATAGGCGTATTTTTATTAATTGATTTTGCAATAGATCGAATATTGGGTAAGGATACGCCGAGTGCATTTTCAGTGGCAATGGCAAACCGTTTCATGCCTTCTAGTCGTGATGAGTCAGAAACTGACTTTAGTTCATCTAATATATATTGGTGCATATAAAGTATCGATTGTAAAAAATACGCCTATTATTACTATTTGAATATGAAAAATACGCCATCTTTTCATATTTCATTCATGAGTAAGTGATATTTTAAAATAAAAATAAGTCTCATTATTTTATTTTGATTATAGATAATTCGCCATTTCGTTTTGCAGTTTAAGTGCTTCTTGCCTCGCCATTTCAGCAAAATTTCCATCTTTACCTGCATAAATCACTTGACGAGACACATTTACTAATATACCAATATCATCATTCATACCATGCTTACTCACTTCTTCTAAACTACCACCTTGGGTACCTACACCCGGAATGAGTAAAAAATGATGAGGTATAATTTTTCTGATCTGACTCAATTGCTCTGCTTTGGTGGCACCCACCACAAACATCAAATTATTTTCGTTACCCCATTCACTCACCTTATGCAAAACTGTTTCAAACAATTTTTCGCTACCCACATTTAAAGTCTGAAAGTCGAAAGCTCCTTCGTTCGACGTTAGTCCGAGTACAATAGTCCATTTATTTTCAAATTCTAGAAAAGGCTTTACGCTATCTTTTCCCATATAAGGTGCTACGGTGATGCTATTAAAAGGCAAGGTCTCAAAAAAAGCTTTCGCATATTGCGTGCTTGTATTACCAATATCACCACGTTTTGCGTCTGCAATCGTAAAAATATTTTCAGGAATATAATGAAGTGTTTTCTCCAAACTCTGCCATCCTTTCACACCATGGGCTTCATAAAATGCGGTATTCAGTTTATAGCTTACACATAAATCGTGGGTAGCATCAATAATTAGCTTATTGAATTCAAACATAGGATCGTCATGTTCAAGAAGATATGCAGGTATTTTGGAGAGGTCGGTATCTAAACCAATACAGAGATAAGATTTCTTTGTTCGTATTTGTTGAACGAGTTCGTTTCTATTCATAATAATTTAATGTAATTATCGTTATTCCTTGATTCATTCAAGCTTCTTAGAATAATTCGATGCAAAGATAATTTGCGACATTAACATTTTATGAGAATAAAATTTGTACTTTACTTATTGAAAAAAATTGACTTAAAACTATCTAACATGAAAACAACTTATATCTTGCTTTTCAGCATGCTATTTTTGAATACCATTTTGAAAGCGCAATCAAATGAAATTGGGTTTTCTCTATTTCAGCTCGGAACGCAACAACAAAACGAAAATGGTTTTAATAGCTCCTTAATTAATTATCAAAAAAGCAATTACCTGCGACTATCACCAGCCATTTCATTTATTCATATACAATCGAACCAAATTGAATTAAGTGTGCAGTATGGTTATTCACCTATATCATGGAAAACGAGTTATCAATACAAAGATGAAGTGAATTCTAATTTAAAGTATTATGAAACTAAATCAAATGGAAGTATACATTCACTGCGATTAGGTATTGGCAAGCGAAATCAATGGAATCAATTTGTTTTTTCAAGTATGCTTTATATACCATTGTCATATAGCAATCAAAATCGCTATCGCAATAAAAGCACTCAATATGATGATGATAATGTACTTGTTAGATCTACTGAATCAAATACTAAGGATCCAAATTCATTCGGATTTGGCATTTTCATAGCTCAGGCAATTCGCTATCCTTTATGTAAAAAATTGTCAGTTGGTGCTGAATTTAATCTTGGATTACAGCAAACTTTCATTTATGGCAATAGCAGGATTCAATCTACTTCAAAAGAGAATGGTGTTGTTGTTGACGAGATTGATGAAACAACCAAAGTAAAATCATCTTCATCCTTTTTAAGTTTTCTACCCGCACTTTGCTTGTTTTATTCGTTCTCATCTAAAAAATAAAGCGTGCGTTTAAAGCATTAATAAAACAGCACTAAGATTTTCCCTTTCAATTTGATTCCTTATATTTGAGAATAATAAACTGAGTAAACATGAATTCGTTCGCGCAAGCATCATCCATTCAGAATTCCATCAATGGTAATGGGTTATCATCTCAACCAATTGATATTAAAATTGCTTATATTGATAATGAAGCTTGTGAAATAAAAGAAGGTGAAACAGTTCTATCGTTTGTGCGCAGACATAGGGATAAAAAATTAATTCCGACCTTATGCGATGCGCCCAATTTAGAACCATTTGGCAGTTGCCGAGTTTGCAGTGTTGATATCGCTTTGGTAAAAAACGGCCCAGTTAAAACACAGGCTTCTTGTCATACACCCGTTATAGCGAATTCATATATTTATACCAGTAGTGAACGTGTTCAGCGACTTCGTAAAAATATCATCGAACTTGTATTAACCGATCATCCATTAGATTGCCTAACCTGTGAAGTAAATAATAATTGCGAATTGCAGGAGGTTGCTGCCACCGTTGGCGTGCGCGATGTTCGATATCCTGAAGGTAAAAATCATTTAGATAGAAAAAAAGATTTAAGTCATCCATACATGACATCTGATTTAAGTAAATGTATTAATTGCTTTAGATGTGTGAGGGCATGTGATGAAGTGCAAGGTCAGTTTGTTTTAAGTATGGCTGGTCGAGGTTTTGATAGTCATATTATTAAAAGTTCAAATCAAACATTTTTCGAAAGTGATTGTGTGAGTTGTGGCGCTTGTGCACAGGCTTGTCCAACTAGTGCCATTAGCGATGTATTTGAAAGTAAGAGTATTGTGGCGAAAGAAAAAACAAGAACCATTTGCACCTATTGTGGTGTTGGATGTAATTTAGAAGTATCAACAGTAAATGGTGTAATTAAAAGTATTCAGGCGCCTTATGATGCCGAGGTAAATGAAGGGCATACATGTTTGAAGGGGCGATATGCTTTTTCATTTTATAACCATACAGATCGATTACGCACACCATTAATTAAAAAAGATGGACAATTTGTTGAAGCCACTTGGGATGAAGCAATGACATTTATTGCTGAAAAATTAACAGATATAAAAAGCAAGTATGGTCCGGATTCAATTGGTGGTATTTCTTCAGCTCGTTGCACGAATGAAGAAAATTATATCATGCAAAAATTTATTCGAACTGTCATTGGAACGAATAATATTGATAGCTGCGCACGTGTATGCCATTCACCTACAGCCTTGGGCATGCAACGAACTTTTGGTACAGGTGCTGCCACAAATTCTGTGGTAGATTTAAAATATACCAATGCCATTATGGTTATTGGTGCGAACCCAACGGAAGGTCATCCTGTTACAGGTGCAAAAATGAAACAGTTTGCAATGAAGGGAATTTGTATTGTGATTGATCCTCGTCGAACTGAATTAGCTAATTATGCCACTTATCATTTACAATTAAAACCCGGAACCAATGTTGCTTTGCTCAATATGATGCTTTATTATATTATGCAAGAAGGACTTGAAGATAAAAATTTTATAGAAGCACGAACTGAAGGATATGCCGATTTTAAACAACATGTTTTAAGTATGAGCATGGACGATTTAGAAGAGGTAACAGGTGTAGATAAAGAGTTGGTTCGAAAAGCTGCCATAGCGTATGCCTCAGCTCCGAATGCTATGAGTTTTCATGGTTTGGGTGTAACCGAGCACTCACAAGGTACGTATACGGTTATGCTGATAGCCGACTTAGCCATGATAACTGGTAATATTGGCCGAAGAGGAGTCGGTGTAAACCCGTTACGTGGACAAAACAACGTACAAGGTGCAGCCGATATGGGATGTCAACCACATCAAGGAGCTGGCTATTTTGATGTAACCAATCCTGACTATCATCAAAAGTATGAAACTTTTTATGGTGTCAAATTGCCTAATTATGCCGGACTAAAAATTCCTCAAATGTATGATGCTGCAATTGGTGGTAAACTAAAAGCCCTATGGTTGATGGGTGAGGACAATGTACAAACCGATCCGAATACCAACCATGTAAAAAAGGCAATGGCTGAATTAGATTTATTAGTAGTGCAAGAATTATTTATGACGGAAACTGCTAAGTTGGCTCATGTGATATTACCTGCATCTTCATTTTTAGAAAAGAGTGGCACATTTACAAATGGTGAACGACGAATTCAGAAAGTGCAACAAGTTGTAAAACCAATTGAAGGGACAAAACCTGATGGACAAATTATTGCTGAAATCATGCAAAAGATGGGTGCCAATCAACCTGATTATGATGCTGAACAATTGCTTGAAGAGATTTCTCAAATTGTGCCATTTTTTGAAGGCGTTAAATGGAGTGAATTAGGAGAAAATGGAAAGCAATGGCCAGTATTGGCTGACGGATCCGATACTGAAATTCTTCATACAGAATCATTTAAACTAGGAAAAGGGAAATTTCAAAAAGCAAGTTGGAAAGAAACAACTGAACTCACTGATAATAAAAAAGAGTTCCCTTATATTTTAACAACCAATCGCGAGCTTGAACACTATAATTGTGGCACCATGACGCGACGAACAGGCAATGCAGATATTCTCACCGTTGATACATTAATGATCAATCCTTTAGATGCTTCCACTCACTTTATTGAAGAAGGTGATATGGTTTGTATTGAAAGTGCAAGAGGAAAAATAGATGTAAAAGCACGGATTACCAATGAAGTTAAGCCAGGAATTCTCTCTTCAACATTCCATTATCCTGAAGTGAGTATGAATATTTTAACCAGTTCAGTAACTGATGCCGATGCTTTATGTCCAGAATATAAAGTTTGTGCAGTGCGAATAAGGAAGAGTAAAGGGAAGTATAAGATAATCTAATTATTTTATGTAGTAATTGAACCAATTTTAGTTTTTTTTAATTTCAAACCATTTTTATGAAGTTTATTTTATTTGTGATTCTTTGCTTTCACTCAATTATAGCAATTAGCCAACAACACCATTATTGTTCAGAGGCAAAAATTAACAGTTTAAAAGAGAATTTTAAGAAGACTAGATTTAATTCTTCTGACAAAGCACTTATGGAAAAGTATGATGTTTTCTTTTATTCACTTGACCTTGATATAGAAAAAGATACAATGTACATTGAAGGTAATACTACAATAGGAGCAAAAATAGTTTCTTCCTCTACTGATACATTTGCATTCGAGCTTAATCCGACTTTAGATATAGATAGTATTGTTTATAATACTACTTCACTTGCATTTGTAAGAAATTCAACAATGACTTACGCTATTTTTAATACTTCAATACCTGCCAATACTGATGTTTATATAAAGGTATTTTATCACGGGAATGCTGCTGATTCTATTTATGGAACGAAGGGTTTAATTTATTATCCATATCATCCTAAATTCCCAAATGGAATCACATATACTTCAAGCGAGCCTTATTCTTCATACAAATGGTTCCCATGTAAACAGTTTTTACAAGATAAAGCAGATAGTGTCTGCGTCGCAATAACAACAGATAATAGTAACAAAGTTGGCTCTAACGGCAAACTAGTTATGGTGGATACATTACCTTCAAACAAATTAAAGTATTCATGGAAATCGCATCACCCTATTGAGTATTATCTAATATCAGCTGCTGTAGCAGAATATAGCAAATTTGTGAATTTTGCGCATCCAGCAGGATTAATCAACGACTCCATTAGGATTGAATTTTACTACCCTGGTTCATTCACTTCCGATCCATATTATCAATATAAGGATAGTATTCCTAAATGGATTGAATCTTATTCAAGTCTTTTTGGAATGTATCCTTTTTATGACGAGAAATATGGTCACTGTCTAACCACATTAAACGGTGGAATGGAAAACCAAACCATGAGCTCAATCGGGACAGGTTTTTTTTATACTGGAATGATATTTCATGAACTCGCCCATCAGTGGTTCGGGAATAACGTATCATGCAAAACATGGAAAGATATTTTTATAAGTGAAGGATTGGCAACTTATTGTGAATTACTTTTTATGAACGACAATGCAAATTTAATATCACGCCAAAATTATGTTCTATCTCAATCTGGAGGAAGTATTTATTTTACAGATACAACTGATGTAAATAGGATCTTTGATAATAGACTTTCGTATCAGAAAGGAGCTTGTATTATGCATACGCTCAGATTTTTATTGGGAGATAGTATTTTTTTTCAAGTGCTTAAAAATTACCAGACCCAGTTTGCAGAAAGTAACGCAAGCATAGAGGATTTTAAACAAATAGCAACTAATACCTCTGGTCAGGATTTAACTGATTTTTTTAATCAATGGATCTATGGAGAAGGTTATCCTAAGTATTCGATACGATATAATTCAACTGGAAATCATATAATTTTTAAACTATCACAAACTACATCGATGCCAAGTTCTGTGTCTTTTTTTAAAACTCCTATTGAAATTAAATTTTATTATAGCGGAGGAGACACAACAATTCTTTTTTATAATTATATGAATGACCAACATGTAACAATTCCTTCGAATAGAATAATTACAAATGTATTTGTTGATCCTAATAACTGGCTTCTTCGTACAGTCAATATGAAAGTAAAGGATCCAGGTTTGGTTGCAGATTTACCAATTGAAAGCTCTAAAGTAGATATCTCAATCTATCCTAATCCTGCCAATACAATAATTCATGTTGATAATATTATGGATGAGGATTCAAAGCTTTTCATTTACGCTATGGATGGAAGAGTAATTCTAGATCAGGAATTGAGTAAGAACAAAAATGTAGTTTCAATTAAAAATTTAGCATCAAACAATTATTTACTAAGTGTTACTGTAAAAGATAAAGTTGTTATGACAAAAAAAATAATAAAAAACTAATTAGTGAAATGATCATAATGTTAATGCCCTCTGGATAAGATGTATGCTGTGAGGATTGGAAACAGTCACTTTCTTGAGAAGTCATATAATATCCGCGATATCATATAAATCTGTTTTATCTGTGGTTCAGACATTCACGGACAGCACTTATCTTTTTTGAAACACAATAAAAGCTAAATATTCAATATGTGAAATTTGAAAGGATAGCAATAATTGAAAGTGCAACTCACGATAAGCGAAGAACCTGCTCTACGAAATGTCCTTCGCTTGGTAGAGCAGGTTATTAAAACAACAACTAGTTTTTAAATCAAATACGTATTACCGAAATGAAATATATAGTAGACCAATTTTCACAAACTCAATTGTTCTTGATATATTGTCAATCGGCATTTACCACTTTATGATTTGCAATTGTAATTATTATTACATAAAAAAGATTGGTCTATATTGCAAATCACATTGGTATAATATCACTTTTAGCAATACCCAACTCATACAAACCCTCTCATTGTATTTTATCCTTTCAAGCCTTTGATTTATCTTGCAAGTCTTATGGCAAAACAGGATTTAGATATTATTGTGAAAGGTGCTAGGGTGCATAATTTAAAGAATGTAACAGTTCGATTTCCACATAATAAATTAATAGTGGTAACAGGAGTCAGTGGTTCAGGAAAATCTTCTTTAACCATGGACACCTTATTTGCCGAAGGTCAGCGACGTTATGTTGAAAGCTTAAGTTCATACGCAAGGCAGTTTATGAAGAGTATGCAAAAACCTGATGTTGATATGATTGAAGGTCTTTGTCCGGCTATTGCCATTGAACAAAAAGTAAGTGCTCGAACCCCAAGATCTACCGTGGGTTCTATGACAGAGATGAATGATTATTTGCGTTTACTTTTTGCAAAAATTGGTCGAACCTTCTCACCAATTAGCGGTAACGAGGTTAAAAAAGATGAAGTCATTGATGTGGTCAATTATATTAAAAAGCTCAAGGCAGGATCCAAATTTCATATCATTATTCCCTTACCAAAAGAAGCAGAGAAAAATGTAAAATATTATTTAGATGATTTAATGCAAAAGGGTTTTACAAGATTGTATCATATTGGAGAAAAGTATATCATTCAAATTGAAGATTTGTTGATGGAAGAAGAGCCCAGTTTGGACATGAAAAATATGTATATCCTTATTGATCGATTAGTTGCTAAAACTTTTGATGATGATGAATTGCATCGCGTAGCTGATAGTATTCAAATTGGGTTTGACGAAACCAATGGTGATATTTATTTAGATATTGATAGCAAACAATTAGCTCATTTTTGCAATCGATTTGAAGCCGATGGCATTCGATTTGAAGAGCCTTCGCCTAATTTTTTTTCAAGTAATAATCCCTATGGTGCTTGCCCTGAATGTGAAGGGTTTGGTCAAGTATTAGGTATTGATCCATCTTTGGTCATTCCAAATAAAAATTTATCGGTTCATGAAGGCGCTGTGGCTTGTTGGAGTGGTGAAAAGATGAGTGAATGGAAGACAGCGTTTATTTATGAGAATAAAAATAATTTTCCAATACATAAACCTATTCGTCAATTGAGTAAAGAAGAATATGAATTACTATGGAATAGCCAACATGGTATTCATGCCTTTTTTAAAATGGTTGAAGAAAATCTTTACAAAATACAGTATCGTGTGATGCAAGCAAGATATAGAGGAAAAACACCCTGTACCAGTTGTGGTGGTGCACGTATTCGTAAAGATGCTTTATGGGTTAAAATTAATGATACCCATATTGGCGAATTACTAGATATGCCGGTAGAAAATTTGAATGAGTGGATGCAATCATTGAAATTAAACGAACATGATCAGACCATTGCAAAACGAATTTTAATAGAACTTGAAACAAGAGTCATTACCTTATTGGATGTCGGATTAAATTATCTCACATTAAATAGAACTGCGAATACATTGAGTGGCGGCGAAAGTCAGCGTATACAATTAACCCGTGTCATAGGAAGTAATTTAACGGATAGCCTTTATATTTTAGATGAACCTTCCATTGGATTACATGCTAGGGATACGAATCGGTTGATTAAGGTTTTGAAGCGATTGCGTGATTTAGGGAATACCGTTGTTGTGGTTGAACACGATGATCAAATTATGCGTGATGCCGATTATATCATTGATGTGGGTCCATTTGCTTCGCACCTTGGAGGTGAAATAATTGCACATGGCACTTATAAAGAAATACTTAAAAATAAAAAAAGTTTAACTGCGCAATATTTAAATGGTGATTTGAAAGTGGGTATTGACAAACCAAATCGAAAGGTGGTGAATAAATTAATACTTACGAATTGCACGCAACATAATTTAAAAGATATTACTGTTTCATTTCCCTTAAATATGCTTTGTGTAATAACAGGTGTAAGTGGTTCAGGAAAGACGAGTTTAATTAAGCATATTTTATATCCAGCCTTAAAAAATATAAAAGGAGATTACAGTATTAAGCCTGGTGAACATGGCGAATTGAAAGGTGATTTACAAGCAGTGAGTTCTGTTGAAATGGTTGATCAAAATCCGATTGGCAAATCATCTCGATCAAATCCTATCACGTATATCAAGGCATATGATGATATAAGGGCCTTATTTGCCGCGCAACATTTAGCTAAAGTACGTGGGTATACACCGGGTTACTTTTCTTTTAATGTTGATGGTGGTCGATGCGATACTTGTAAAGGCGAAGGTGAGACTGTTGTTGAAATGCAATTTCTTGCTGATGTTCATTTAACATGTGAAAGTTGCAAAGGCAAACGTTTTAAGCAAGAGGTTGTTGAGGTTCAGTATAAACATAAAAGCATCACAGATGTGCTTGATATGAGTGTTGATGAAGCCCTCGAATTTTTTCAGGCAGAGAAAAAAATAGCCGAAAAAATTAAGTGTTTACATGATGTAGGCTTGGGCTATATTAAGCTCGGGCAATCGAGTGACACACTCAGCGGTGGCGAGGCGCAACGTGTTAAATTGGCTTCGTTTTTAGATAAGAGTTTTGCCAATAAAAAAATACTTTTCATTTTTGATGAACCAACCACCGGTTTACATTTTCATGATATTCATAAATTACTTCAATCGTTTCAAGCATTAATTGAAAATGGACATTCAATTATTGTGATCGAACATAATCCAGATATTATTCGTAATGCCGATTGGGCCATTGATTTGGGACCTGAAGGAGGTGAAGGTGGCGGTTATCTTTTGTATGAAGGGTCTGTAGAAGGATTGAAGAAAGAGAAGACAGGTTATACAGGTCAATATGTTTAACATCTATCTTCTTCAGATTATGATCGAGGTCTATAACCCGAATCTCTCAATAGTGTTTGCGCGTCTATTGAACTTTTCAAAATGTCAACCATTGTTTTTTCAGGATGTTCATCCATATATTTTCTGATGATTTGCCATCCAATCCAAGTGCCAATATTACCTGGCGATTCGAGAGGCATACCGGTTGAGTTAGGACCTTCATTTACATACCGCATTACATCTTGCCAATTGGTTGAATATAAAAGTTTTTGAGCAGAAAAGTAATTCCAAATCATAGCTTCATTGTCTTTACACCATTCAAGTTGTTTTGTTGTATAACCCATTAGTAATTCATCATTTGTGGTTGGTAAAGTATATTCCATAAACAATTGTTGTTTGCCTTTCATCAACATGAGTTCAAGTAAATTTTTGCCATCAGGTTCAAATGGAAATATATTTTCATAAATTACTTTACTTGCATTGATCGGTATATATTCTTTTTCGCAATGTTCAATTTGATATTCGGGTAATTGAACGGATGCGTAATAGGGATAATCTTTACCTAAGTGCATATCAAGTCCTATACCCAGCGCCGTATCAACTGTTACCGCACTCCAAGAATTTAAACCAGAAATAAAATAATACACATCTCCTAATTTTTCATTGGGGAAATAATACTTCACATGTTTAAATAATTGGGATAATGATGCATCCATTTCATTTGTATTGGGGAACACAATTTGAACGGTATCATATAAATTTTTATAGTCTTTGTAGGTAATGAAATGACGCACTGAATTTAAAAATACAAGATTGTCGTTGTTGCGATCAAACCCAGTTATTTCTTTAAAATAAACATTGGCAAAATCGGGATATTTATTTCCAAGTACATTTATACTTTCCTTAAGATGATTGGTATCGCAAGCAAATAAGTCTTTATCAAAACGGTGTGATTTTAGTTGAACATCAATTTTTGAAACATCAATTTCTTTTTTGTTTTTTGATGATTCACATGAACTAAACAGACTTATCGTCAAATAACAAACAGTTAGTAAGTAGAGGTATTTAAGGTAGTATTTTTGTCTGCTCATATTTGTGTCTTTAACATTAGGTTGCAAAAGTGATATATAAATTGTTAACATAAAATAAAAAAAATGAAAAAACTTACATTACTTAGCCTTCTTCTGGTTGTATTTGCATCATCGAATATTTCGGCTCAAAACAGAAAAACAGATGAGATTTTTAAAACATTTCGATTTGCATTGTTTTTAGGCCCAACATTTAATTCATTGAAACCTACAGCATCTTCAGATGAAACCTATACAATTACAAAAGGAAAAGGCAATGTTGGATTTAGTTTTGGTATTAATGCCGATTATAATTTAAACGAACGATATACCATTTATTCGGGTATAGGCATGGATTGGAGAGGTGGTGGAATAAAAGCGGTACATGATACTACAAAAGCTTTACCATCAGCCAGTTTAAAAATTGCCGATGTGAATTACAAAAAGATGCAATACTTAACCATTCCTATTGGTTTAAAAATGAAAGCTTTTGAATTAGATAAAATTAAAGTGTTTGCTCAAACAGGTTTTGATTTGGGTTTATTATTAAGTCAGAAAGGAGATTATACCTTGAAGTTTGCAAACGATTCAACAGTTACACGTACAAAAGAAAAATTAGGTGGCATTGCAACCGTTGTGCCTGTTAATTTAGGTTGGTGTATTGGTTTAGGTGCTGAATATAATTTTAATGAGAAGAATGCTTTTTATGGTGCTATTCTTTACAGAAATGGATTTGTTGATGCCACAACACCTAAAACAAACGATGATGGTTTGAAATTTTCTGATGGTAATATTAGAAGTAATTCTTTAGCGATTCGCATTGGGTACTTTTTCTAATCGGTTAATAAAATAATATATTTGAACCACGCTTGATGAAGGCGTGGTTTTTTTAATAACAAGTGTAAAAGATATGAATGAAACAAAACAAATAGCCATTCAATGGTTTGATGCATTTAATAAACATGATCTAGAGGCATTACTTTCATTGTATGCTGAGGATGCAAAACATTATAGTCCGAAACTTAAAATTCATCAGCCTGAAACCAACGGATTGATTGAAGGTAAAGAAGCACTTAGAAATTGGTGGCGTGATGCATTTACTCGTTTACCTGAATTACATTATGAAGTTATTCGAATCATGAATGAAGATGATCAAATCTTTATGGAATATAATAGACAAGTTCCGGGAGAAGATGAAATGCGTGTAGGCGAATTATTGATGGTTCAGAATGGGAAAATCATTTCTTCACGGGTTTATCATTCGTAGCAAGAATGAATTAGACTAAAATATTACCAGTCATTTCTTTAGGAATTTCTAATCCCATGAAATGCAAAATTGTTGGCGCAATATCGCCTAATTTACCATTCTTTACATGTCCTTTAAATTCATTTGAGATAATAAAAAAAGGAACAGGGTTTAGTGTGTGTGCTGTATTCGGTGTGCCATCTTCATTAATCATATAATCGCTATTGCCATGATCGGCAGTTAAAAATATGGTATAATCTTTTGCAAGCGCTAGTGTAACAAGTTTTTCAACACATTGATCAACTGTTTCTACAGCTTTTATAACGGCATCCCAAACGCCGGTATGACCAACCATATCTGCATTGGCAAAATTTAAGCAAATGAAATCAGCAGTTTGTAATTCAATTTCAGGTAATAGCGCATTGGTTAAATCAATGGCACTCATTTGAGGTTTTAAATCGTAAGTGGCTACATCTTGAGGCGATGGACACATAATTCGTTTTTCGCCAATAAATTCTTCTTCTCTTCCGCCACTAAAAAAGAAAGTGACATGTGGATATTTTTCAGTTTCTGCAATTCTGATTTGAGTTTTATGATTTTGTTCAAGAACCTCACCTAATGTATTTTTTAGATCGTCATTGGTAAAAATAGCATTTACACGTTCAAAGGTTTTGTCGTACTCAGTCATTGTTGTATAGTACAAAGCGAGTTTGTGCATTTCAAACTCCGGAAAGTCTTGCTGTGTTAACACTTCAGTGATTTCGCGACATCGATCTGTTCTGAAATTAAAACACATGACAGCATCTCCATCTTTTATTGTGGCTAATGGCAATCCGTTTTCGTCAATCGCAATGAGTGGTTTTAAAAATTCATCTGTAATGCCTGAATCATAAGCTTCTTGAATACTATTTAAAAGATTGGAGGTTTTAATACCAACTCCATTCACTAAAGCTTCATAGGCCACTTTTACTCTTTCCCAACGTTTATCTCTATCCATTGCAAAGTAACGGCCTGTGATGCTTGCAATTTTGCAATCACTATTTTTTAAATATTCTTGTATTTCTTCTATAAAACCATATCCACTTTTGGGATCCGTATCTCTACCATCAGTAAATAAATGAAGCATCACTGATTGGATTTGACTTTCGTTACAATAGTCGCAAATTGCTTTCAAGTGGTTAATATGTGAGTGAACACCACCGTCACTTATTAAACCAATTAAATGAAGGGTTTTAGAATTCGTTTTTGCATAATTCAGTGTATTTTGAAATATGAGGTTCGATTTAAGTTCACCATCTCTAATAGCAACATTGATGCGTTGTAGTTCTTGGTAAACAATTCGACCTGCACCTATATTTAAATGACCTACTTCACTATTCCCCATTTGACCATCGGGTAAACCAACTGCCTCACCACAGGTAATAAGTTCAGCATGAGGGTATTGCGAATATAAAGATTTAACAAAAGGAACATTGGCGTGTTGAATAGCATCAGAAGCCGCTATTTTGCCGTGTCCCCAGCCGTCCATGATGATTAATAAACTCTTTTTAAGCATAATTGCAAAAATAATGTAATCTTTGCAGTAAATTGGTCTAATTACCCCACTTGAAGTCACCTACTAAAATATCTTCAAAACTACCCTTAAGAAAACAATTTCTCATTGGTTTACTTTTTATTTTAATTTACTCCTCATTGAGTGCACAAGCAAATCTCGAAGACATTGGAAATACATTAAAACAAGGAGATGCGAAAGGTTTGTCTGCGTATTTTGATAAACAAATAGATTTAGGTTTTGATGATAAAACAAAGTTCTATAGCAAAAAGCAAGCCGAATTAATTATTCAAAATTTCTTTTCAAAAGTAGAGCCGATTAGTTTTACAAATAAACAAAGTGGAAAATCTCCTGCTAATAAAGCTTTTTTTATTTTAGGCAATATGTCAACCAGTAATGGGATGTATCGCGTATATATGTTGTTTGTGATGAAAAATGGCAATTATCTTCTACGTGAAATTCGGTTTGAGAAGTAATTGATTCATTCAATTTGTGATTGACTTGATTAAAAATCCATTTACTTTTTTGCTTCTGACTTCGCATCTAAACATTACTTTTGAACAATGAATTTCAACGAGTTTATAAAAACAGCCCTTGAGGAAGATGTAAGAGATGGCGATCATTCAACCTTAGCTTGTATACCCAAGGAAGAAATGGGTAAGGCTGTATTAAAAGTAAAGGAAGAAGGCATCATTGCCGGAATAGAAATTGCCAAGCAAATATTTAGTTTAGTTGAACCTGAAAGTGAGTTTATTCAAGTATTAAATGACGGTGATCGTGTGAATTATGGTCAAATTGCGTTTGAGGTAAAGGCTTCGGTACACACCATTTTAAAAGTTGAAAGATTGGTTTTAAATATTATGCAACGAATGAGTGGTATTGCTACTTTAACCAATGCCTTTGTTGAAAAAATAAAAGATTATCCAACAAAAATTTTAGATACACGTAAAACGACACCTAATTTCCGATGGTTTGAGAAAAGAGCGGTTGTAATTGGTGGTGGATTAAATCATCGTTTTGGTTTGTATGATATGATTATGTTGAAAGATAACCATATAGATTATTGTGGCGGAATTGAGAAAGCGATTGACAAAACAAATGAGTATTTAAAACGGAAACACTTAAATCTTAAAATTGAAGTTGAAACAAGAAGTATAGATGATGTAAAAAGAGTGATTGCGCATGGTGGTGTTGATAGAATTATGTTAGACAATTTTAAGCCTGATCAAATCGTTGAAGCACTTGCTTTAATAAATAAACAATTTGAAACCGAAGCGAGTGGAGGCATTACCCTCGATACAATTGCAGATTTTGCAGCAACAGGTGTTGATTTTATTTCTGCTGGTGCTATTATTCATCATGCAGTAAGTATGGATTTAAGTTTAAAAGCGGTCAAGTAAGGCATGTCAAAATCTTTTTATTTTATTGTCAATGCACGAATCGGTTCTAAAAGAATTGAAAAATTAAAATCTTCAATTGAACACTATTTAAATGGGTTTACGTACGAGATTCATATTACTCGTTTTGGAGGACATGCCAAGGAACTGACGAAAGAAGGAATTGAAAAAAAGTTTGAAACAATTATTGCTGTTGGTGGCGATGGCACAGTGAATGAAGTAATTCAAGAATTAGCCAACACAAGTATTTCGTTAGGCATTGTGCCAACAGGTTCGGGAAATGGTTTAGCCCGACATTGTGAAATTCCCTTGCATATTGAAGATGCTGTGAAGTTGATTGTTGAAGGTAAAGCAATGTTTATCGATTTAGGAAAGGCAAATCATGTTTATTTTATTAGTAATGCAGGCGTTGGTTTTGATGCAACCGTTTGTAACACAATTAAGCAAACGAAAAGTCGCGGATTAAAAATGTATATTTTGAAAGTGATTCAGAATTATTTTACTTATCAACCTGATACCTATACAATAGAAACTGAAGAAAAAACGTTTACTCAAAAAGCATTTTTTTTAAATATTGCAAATGGCAAGGAATTTGGATATGGATTTGAAATAGCGCCTAAAGCCACTTTACAAGATGGATATTTAGATATGATATTGGTTAAAAAAATAAACTTTTTTAATGGGTTTAAATTTGTTTGGGATGGATGGCGAAAAAAGTTAACTCAAAATAAAAATTGCCTGTATATTCGAACTCAAGCGATTACGATTGAAGGTCCAAATTTAAAATATTTTCAAACTGATGGTGATGCGCACGACTGCAATGGCCAATGTAAAATAAATGTGATGCCAAATGCGTTAAAATTAATTGTACCACAACATATAAATTCACTTTAGACTCATAATGAATAAGAAAAAAATATTTACCGGTGGATTGGTTTTTTCAACAAATCCAGATGCATTTAAAGAAGAACTCGAAGAGGAACAAGTGACATTGCCACCAGAAAAACAATTATTAAAAGTAAGTTTGGATAGCAAACAGCGTGCTGGTAAAGTGGTTACACTCATTACTGGTTTTGTTGGTGTGCAAAGCGACTTGGAGATTTTGGGTAAATTATTAAAAACAAAATGTGGTACGGGAGGTTCGGCAAAGGATGCAGAAATAATTATTCAAGGTGATTATAAAGCAAAGGTTGTGCAACTTTTACAACAACTTCATTATAAAGTAAAGATGTAATTATGAATCAAATAAAATTAGTTTGTATAGGTTTTGTTTTTTGTGTTTCAATTATGTCGTGTGGCAATAAAAAGAAATATAATGGTGATTCAATCATGAATTATCCAGATATGGAATTGCTTTTTAAACAAAATTTAGAACCTTTTCAAAAACCGCCTAATACCTTTAAATTAATTAGTAATATAGATGGGAAAAAGGATTCAAGTTTTTTAAAAGCAAATGAGGTGAATTGGGATGATTTAAAACAACCATTTTTAAAAGCGAATTTGTTTCAAGAAAAATTGGATAAACATTATAGTATAGAAGTATTTACAGATACGCTTTTAAATAAACGAACGATGTTGTTAACGTCCTTAGACCCGAAAGCAATTACTAGTAAAATGAGTATTACATCAAAAACAAATGATAATAAAATTTTGACGATTTATGCCGAAACACGTGATGCTGGTTTTTTTATGACAAGAGAATACAAACTATTATTTGTAAATGGCAAAACACTTCAAGTGCAAGAGCTGAAAAAAAATCCTTTTATGAAAATAAAGAAAACAATAAAGACTTTAACTTTTTTAAATTAGTAAAGTGATTGTAAGGATTTTATCTGTTTGTCTGATGGATCTAGCAATCTCTCATTCTTCAAATATGAATGATTTGTATGTTTCTTAATTTTTTTTCACACAGAATACACAGATAAAGCCAATTCTAATCTGTATAGTATGAGTTATCTGCGAGATTAATAATTTTTTGCATTTCTGTTTCAGAACATACAGATAAATTCAGTTCTGATCTGTGTTATCTGAGTGATCTGTGAGACAGATATTTTTTCACACAGATATCACAGAACACACAGATAAAGCCAATTCTAAGCTGTGTTATCTGAGTTAGCCGTGAGATTAATAATTTTTTGCATTTCTGTTTCAGAACATACAGATAAATTGAGTTCTGATCTGTGTTATCTGAGTGATCTGTGAGACAGATATTTTTTCACACAGATATCACAGAACACACAGATAAAGCCAATTCTAATCTGTATAAAATAAGTGATCTGCGAGATACATATTTTTTGCATTTCTGTTTCAGAACATACAGATAAATTCAGTTCTGATCTGTGTATTCTAAGATACTTTACCTTCCAAAGAATGTGCATAATTTTTTTCAA